>ERZ1066127.517-NODE-517-length-19856-cov-10.334579_pt1 | contig 19856 bp, 19 predicted proteins | sample MGYA00382774_ERZ1066127 | MGnify/ENA primary metagenome ERZ1066127 (study PRJEB33369, sample SAMEA5778357) | biofilm metagenome | biome: Industrial cooling water; feature: Water cooling tower basin; material: Biofilm | place: United Arab Emirates | collected... | reverse complement strand
TTGACCTGCAGGAAAAACAGAACATGGGCTTTAAGTCAGCCAAATCGGACTTGATAAAGTTTATTTTGGATAATGTGAAGAGCGGAAAGTTGCTTGCTTATGATGATTCGCTGAAGAATGTGGCGGATCCCAATAAGATATTGGTTAGCAACGAGGCTGTAAAGCAGCCTGAGTGGGATCAAAATAAGTTTTACGTGGCTGCAGAGCAGGTGAGCTACAAGGGAGTTAATTACTCATCGCTTCAGAATGATAATAAGGGTCATCTTCCAACTGATGTGACCTGGTGGGAAAAGACATTGGAGCAGACGGAGTACTTTACGCCAGCTCAGATTCCCGCTATCACACTAATTGAGGACGTAATCTTTGACAAGAGAAGGTCTCGGTTGTATTATGATATCCAAGCGATCGGCATCTTGGTGCAGCGTCAGGGCTCGACAGATTTAAGCCCACGAGCATTTTTCTATTACAAAGATATTTACAAGTTGGTGGATCAGTTTGCTCACAGCAAGAATCTCAATGATCGAGATATGGTACAGTGGCGTAACCGGTATAACCCGGCTGAAAACCGCACCTTTAACGATGCATTCAAGCTTCGCTTGTTCCACGGTGTAATTGATAAGGTGGAGAACCCGGATGATCGCTCGATCACCGAGATTTACCGCGCCAACAACCGCTCCTATTGGGAGTCGGTGTTCGCCCGCTGGGAGGAAGAAATGAAGCTGATGGAGAAGGAGCACAACCTGTGGGAATATTAATTGACTAGCAAACAACAAGGAAGCCCCGGTTAAGCCGGGGTTTCTTTTTTACTACCATGAACATCTCGGTCCGAATTGGCATGAAGAAGGATTTGCCAGCCGCGTTGGCGCTGATCCGTGAATTGGCGGTTTTCGAAAAGGCAGGCGACCAGGTGGTGACTAACGTGGAGCAAATGGAACGCGATGGATTTGGCAGCAGGCCGGTTTATGGCTTTTTTGTGGCGGAAGTTGACGGAGTGATCGTTGGGCTGTCACTGTATTATTGGCGCTACTCCACCTGGAAGGGGAAGCGGCTTTACCTGGAGGATATTGTGGTGACGGAAGCCTGGCGAGGTAAGGGTCTTGGCAAACGTCTGTTTGAAGCCACGATGGCAAAGTGCCTGGAGGAGGGTTGTACCGGGATGATGTGGCAAGTGTTGGAATGGAATACGCCCGCTATTGATTTTTATAAACGTTACGACTCGGCTTTTGATGCCGAGTGGGTGAATTGCTCGTTGGAGGCGGACGTTATTCGAAAGAGGTTATCCGGTAGCTAAACGGCTTCGAGCAACGTTCGAAAGGCTACTTGTTTGTCGCCAAACTTATCCTGACTTTTTTGACGCAGCGCAGGGGCGCTCGTTTGAAAATACTGGTTTACGGCAAAAATCGATTCCGCCAGGTATTGCACGGCATACGAGACGACATACTCATCTTCCTGGGGAAGAATTCGAAAAAGCCGGTATTCCGAGAAATAGCCGGTGGCCACTACCTCATCCATATGCTCCGTTTTCATCCAATGCACCCATTCCTGCTCAATGGCCTTATCTACGGCTACGGTAACGTTGTAAATCACCATGGGGCAAAGGTATGACCAAAGTCATTCACAATACCATTTCTCTTTGCTAGTTTTAACTTCAGAATAAGTATGTCACACTCCTATTACAAAACAATCAACGGCAAGAAACTGGACGGAAACTTGTTGTCTGTAGCAGAGTTGGCGGTAAGCGGAGTAGGGGATGGCCGGATATCATTGGAGGATGCGCACGAACTATTTAAGATTGTGCATGATGCCGGATCATACACGGAAATTGAAAAACATACCATGGAACACATCCGGGATCATTTTAAATGGACCGACACAGCTGACGCCTGGTTCCGCAAAGAAATTGCCAGCTGGTCCCACCGGCAGAAAAAAACTAGCCATTAACGTAGTCTTGCAGATAGCTGAAGTGGGGCGTAAGTTGGCCATGTTCGGCTATGGTCGCTCTGGCGATAATCTGGTCGTGATCCTCTTCCAGTAATGGTTTCATGATTCGGTCCAGCATGTCTCGTCCAAATTCTTCGGACGCACTTCGGGGCAATTCACAAGGTAGATTGTCAATGGCCATAACGGTGACCTGGTGGTCACCGGTGAACGGTGGTTGCGTGCTGTCGGTGGCAGGATCGTAGTCATACCACGGATCGGCAATGGTGCTTGGTTTTTTTGTTGACGGAATGGAGCCATTGATATCACAGGTGATGTCCGCGATCACCCGAATGCGGAACCCCGGCTGCAGCATATCGGCCCGGGTGAACAAGACAGGTGCTTTGGGGTTCCAAAATGCGCCTGCCAGAAACAGGTCACTGTGCCGGGCGAATTCTACAAAGTGGCAGGCATAGCGCTCGGGATGTTGATGAAACTCTTCACGGTTGAAATGGCCACCCTCCTTCCGCGTATGAAAGTCGGCACTGGAAAGCTGGGTATACACCGGCTCCGAAAATGTTTTGGTCAGATAGTCCTGGGGTGATACCTTTTGGATACCGGCAGTATCGAGTGTTTCCATGGCACCTTTCGCCACGCGGCCCGCTCCGGTCAGCACAATCTTGATGGCGGGCAGTTTCACCTTACGAATCTCAAGCTTGAGCTGATTGACATCAAAGCAGTCCCCGGCTCGCTTAAGGTCAAACAGGTGATGGCGTTTTCCGTAGGTCAGTAATCCATTGTAGGCGCCCACAAGACCGGCATATCGGCCAAAAGCAACCAGGCGGTTTCCCTGAAAATCCTTCAGGGCCTCATAGTCGATCAGACGTATCTTTTTCTCCAATATGGCTTTCAGCAAGCCCCGGTTGTACGGTTGCTTCTTTATGGTGTGGGAAAAGAAAAAGTAGGTCTTGTTCGGAATGAGCTGGCTAATCGGCACTTCCTTGATTCCCATTAAGATGTCGCAGTCACTCATATCTTCCTGCACGAGCACATCCAGGGCGCGATACTCGTCATCCTGGAAGCAACGAATCGGGCTGGTCTGACAAATCACGCGGACGTTGGGATAACGTTGTAGAATCTCCTCCGCTTGAAGAGGGGTAAAGGTGACACGTTTGTCGGGCGGCACTTTGCCTTCACGAATCAAGCCGATGGTAATCATGCCACAAGTTACCAAAAGGCGATTATTCGCCCGTGATTTTGGTGGTACCTTTGGCTATGACATACGGAATTTTGATAGCCGGTTGGGTCACCTACTTTTTGGTTCACAGTCTTTTGGCGGCCGATAGCGTTAAGCGCGCTGCCTTTCGTTTGGTATCTCCCCGAGGCTTTCGATTGTTCTACTCGGTCATAGCCACGTTGGGCCTGATCGGTTTGTTGTTGCTGGCGGCCTCTCTTCCTCCCGACTTTTGGATTGATTCCGGTCCGTGGCTTAGGTATTTTGGGCTGGTGCTAGCCACGTTCGGGGTGCTGGTGATTCGCCTGGCGTTTCGCCAATACGCGCTCAAGCCCTTCTTAGGCCTTGCCACAGACGAAGGAAATTTCAAAAGAGAGGGCATTCTGCAACACGTTCGGCATCCACTTTATAGTGGCACTATCCTTTTGGTATTAGGCTATGTGTTGTTTGTACCTACCTATGCTTCGTTAACCACGGCCGTATGCATTTTTCTGTACCTACCCATCGGCATATGGCTCGAAGAGCGGAAGCTCCTGCGGCACTTCGGGGACGCATATCGGCAGTACCGGGCCGAGGTGCACGCCCTGGTGCCGCGCTGGCCCTGGCGTTAACGTTCGAGTAGCCCGCCCAGCAGCGAACTGGATTCTTTGCGACTGTTGCCTCCGTAAGGTGCCAATGCCTGAACCAATTTGCGAATCGGCATGGACTGAAGCCAAACCTTGCCGCTTCCACGCAGCGTGGCCAGAAAGATTCCCTCCCCACCAAAGACCATGGAGCGCAGACTGCCCGTGGTTTCCACATTAAAGTCGATGTGCGATTCAAAAGCCACCACGCACCCGGTGTCAACGCGGAGTGTTTCGTTGTTCAACGTTCTTTCAATCAGCGTACCACCGGCATGCACAAATGCTTGCCCATCACCTTGAAGTTTCTGCAGAATGAAACCTTCACCACCGACTAATCCAGCCCCAATTCGTTTATTGAATACAATGCTCAGTTTTGTGCCAAAAGCGGCACACAGAAACCCGTCTTTTTGAACGATCAACTCCTGGCCGCGCATGGTAGCCAGGTCCACGGGAATGACTGTGCCGGGATACGGAGCTGAGAATCCCACCTTAGCCTTTCGGTTACCGCGGTTTGTAAAGTGCGTCATAAACAATGACTCACCGGTGAGCACGCGGCTTCCGGCCGAGAGCAATTTATCGAACAGGCTTTGATTGGGGTTGGATCCGTCACCCATCTTCGTCTCGAACTGAATCCCTTCTTCCATAAATAACATGGCCCCCGCCTCCGCGATCACGGTTTCCATCGGGTCCAGTTCCACTTCTACAATCTGAATGCTTTCGCCTTTAATTTGGTAGTCAATGACGTGCGAGTTCATAAATCATCGGGTTTTCTTCCTTTTACGGGTTTTCCCTTGCTTGAGTTCGGAATAATCTTCGCGTTCCTCCAACTTCTTATCCTCCACGTTGCGATTCAGGAATTCGTTGATTTTTTCGATTTCCAGGTTGGATGAGATTTCACCAAACGAATTTACGCGCATCTCAAATCCCTCCAGTTCGCGGTGAACACGAGGTTTTGCTTTTTTCTTGCCGGGCTTTTGTTGGCTGGGCATATCAGGCAATCGGTTTTATGGTGTGTAAGGCTGTGGCGAGTCGGTGGGCCACTTCTTTAGGCCCGAGTATCTCCAAGGTTACCATTAAATCGGGCCCTGAGGCTCCGCCCGTGATAGCTGTGCGCAAAGGCTGCAGTATTTGCCCGGTTTTCGCTTGAAGACGGGCGCACACCTCGTCCAGTTTTTGTTTGGCGTCCGTATGCGTGAGGGTCGTGAGCGGTTCAATTTCCTGGCGATAGGCATCCAACACGGCCGCAACCGTGGACGTCCACTTTTTTGCGACCACCTGCGGATCGTATTCCGCGGGTGGGTAAAAGAAAAATTTGCCTTGTTCCCAGAAATCGGCCGGGAACGTTACGCGCTCACGCAACACTCGGGCAATCGCTACGGCTTTGTCCTGTGGGCAGTTGATTTGATTAGCTTTCAGTGAGGAGAGGAGATAACCGGCCAGCACATCATCGGGTTGGGCACGCAGGTAATGCTGATTGAACCATTGCGCTTTTTGGATATCAAAGCGGGCACCGGCCTTGTTGATGCGATTGAGGGAGAACACCTGAACCAATTCCTCTTTGGAAAACAATTCCTGCTCGGTTCCCGGGTTCCACCCCAGCAACGCCAGGAAGTTAATGACGGCCTCGGGCAGGTAGCCCCATTCGCGATAGCCACGACTGATTTCACCTGATTTGGGATCCTTCCAGCTGAGCGGAAAGATGGGGAAGCCAAGTTGATCGGCATCCCGCTTACTGAGTTTGCCGTGTCCATCCGGTTTCAGCAACAGCGGCAGGTGCGCAAACTGCGGCATCTCGTTTTGCCAGCCCAGCAGGCGGTACAAGGTAACGTGCAAGGGTGCCGAAGGCAACCATTCTTCGCCCCGGATCACGTGCGAAATCTTCATCAGGTAATCGTCCACCACGTTGGCCAGGTGGTACGTAGGCATGCCATCGGATTTCATCAACACCTTATCATCGACCTGTGCGTTTTGGAACACAACTTCCCCGCGGATCAGGTCATTCAACTTAACTTCACCTTCGGCTGGCATCTTCAAACGGATAACGTAAGGTGTTTTTTCCCGCAACAGACGATTGACCTCTTCGGGTGCAAGCGTCAACGAGTTGCGCATACTCATTCGCGTTTGGCTACCGTATTGCTGATTGGCTGCGCCAATTGATTTTAATCGCTCCCGCATGGCGTCAAGTTCCGCCTCCGTATCGAAAGCGTAGTAGGCGTGGCCGGCTTCAATCAATTGCTGCGCATATCGGCCATATAACTCTTTTCGCTCTGACTGTCGGTAGGGCGCGTGGGGCCCACCCACGCCCACACCCTCATCAATTTCAATACCGGCCCATCGGAGGGAATCCAGGATGTATGGTTCGGCACCCGGCACGAAGCGCTCCTGATCCGTATCCTCGATTCGCAGAATCATCGTGCCGCCCGTTTGCCGGGCGAGCAAATAATTGTAGAGGGCGGTGCGCACGCCACCAATGTGCAGCGCCCCGGTAGGGCTTGGCGCAAAACGAACACGAACGGGTTTCATCTAACAAAAAAGAGGCTGAAAGGTAGGGATTTTGGCCTTAGTGTTCCTGCAGCACGCGGAGTATATGCGTTTCAAGATCTTGGCGGTGCAATCGGAAATTGAGCCACGCTACCAGGCCAATGAGCAGGGTCGTTCCGGCAATGGCTCCGGCTGCTGCCGGTTGCCTGGCCTGGTAAATAACCGTGGCGGTCAGGACAGCCACAAAGGCTCCTGCGATCAATAACCACCGGGTGATCGGCAGCAGGTGGTATTGCAAAACCAGGATGCAGCCCCGGGAGGGAGATTCCAGCCGCCCGTGAGCAACCGCTTGAAAGGGATTAATTCGGGTGGCATACCGCATGATCTGAAACCGATCGTTTTGCACCCATCCGGTGAACATGATTTTTCCATTTATGCCTGCCTCACGAGGCACCGTAACCGGCTTCAGGCTATTGACCACGTCTTCCGCTGCCATCGCGATGACAAGCGTTTTGCGGGAATGAGGCCAGGTGATCATCACCCCATGGCAATGCAGGAGATTTCTACATTGACATCTTTGGGCAATCGACTCACTTCTACAGTTTCGCGGGCGGGAGGGTTGTGCGTGAAATACGATCCATACACTTCATTCACTTTGGGGAAGTCCGCCATGTTTTTGAGAAAGATGCTACACTTGACCACGTGATGAAAATCCAATCCCGCTGCGGTCAGGATGTGCTCCAGATTTTTCATAACCATCATCGTTTCTTCCGCGATGTTCGTGGTTACCAGGTTTCCGGTTTTTCGGTCAATCGCAATTTGGCCGGAAACAAACAACCAGTGGTGGTTTTTCACCGCTTGGCTGTATGGCCCGATGGGCTCAGGTGCTTTGTCGGAGTAGATCACTTCTTTTGACATATTCGTTACTTTTACAACACTGCAAGATAGCACACACCCATGAACATCGGTATACGGGGAGACATAGATCAGTCTCAGGAAATTCGCACGCGGTTGGGGGGGAATTTCCGGTTTATTGACGTGGTTGCCCCAAATGAGTCAGGGCTGGATGTCCTTTTCGATTTTCGACCTGACCCCCATCACCCATTTCCGAACGGGCCAATCATTTTTGCAGACGTCATGAGGTATCCGCTGGCAGCCTTTGCCGGCACAGGGGCTCCACTTTTTGGTTTTTGCGGATGGCCGGGCTTTCTTTCACGACCATCGGTTGAGGTTTCCCTTTTGGATCAGGTTCATGCAGCAACGCTTGACAGGCTGGCGAAAGAATGGAATGTGTCGTTTTTGACCGTTAACGATCAAATTGGGTTGGTTTCACCGCGGGTGTTGGCCATGATCATCAATGAAGCTCACCTGGCGTTTGACGAGGGAATTGCTACGCGGGATGACATCGATATAGCCATGAAGTTGGGAACCGGCTACCCGTTCGGTCCGTTCGAATGGTGCGATAAGATCGGGGCCGCTCGTGTAGTGGATTTGCTCCAGGCGCTTGCTACCACACAACCCAATCGTTACGTGATAGCGCAGGCACTGCTGGCGAAAGCCTAACCTTTCGTTTACCCGAGCCGTATACACGGGATAAATCCCCTGCTTTATGGCGTCAACTGCGAAAATCAAGACCAAACTACGCGAGTGGCGCGATGCCTTCGTGTTTGCCGTTGTTGTTGCCACCTTGTTCAGGTGGTCCCTGGCGGAAGCTTTTGTGATCCCCACTTCCTCGATGGAGAACAGCTTGTTAGTGGGTGATTATCTGGTCGTCAGCAAGATTCACTATGGCAGCCGTACACCGCGAACACCCTTGCAGATACCGTTGACGCACCAGAAAATCTGGGGCACGGAAATTCCGTCATACCTGGATTGGATTCAGTTACCGTCTTATCGCCTTCCAGGCCTGCAGGGCGTGAGGCGTGGTGAGCCGGTGGTATTCAACGTGCCGCAGGATTTGCTCGATCCAACGGTTCGCCCCATTGATCTCAAGACGTATCTGATCAAACGCTGCGTTGCCGTTGGTGGCGATGTGGTGGAGGTTCGAAACCGCCAACTTTTTATCAATAATCGGATGGCCGAAAATCCGGAGGGCCTTAGGCACAGTTACTGGGTGACCGCGCATGATGAGCTAAGCGCCCGAACACGAGACCGTCTGAATCTGGGTACTGATGATGTGTCGCTTTTGGGTCGGCAGGCGGATCGCAGTGTAAAGTATCGTATGCTGCTCACGGAAAGGCAAAAGGCCGAGTTGGAAGCCCTGCCATTTATACGATCTGTTGAACCCGATCGCGAGGTGTCAAGCCGAATGGGATTCCCACTTTTTCCAATAGGTACCGCTGCCCGATGGGATGGTGACGAGTATGGCCCGGTAAGAGTGCCTGCGGAAGGTATGACAATCGCAGTGAATGATTCAACGTGGCAAGTCTACGGAGATTACATATCGAAATACGAAGGGCACAACCAAGTTGTTTTTCGACAAGGGCGGCTATTGGTGGACGGGAAAGCTACGCCTACTTACACCTTCAAACAAAATTACTATTTCATGATGGGCGACAGCCGGCACAATTCACTGGACTCCCGCTATTGGGGATTTGTGCCTGAAGATCACATTGTAGGCAAGCCGCTTTTCATCTGGATGTCGGTGGAAAAAGAAGCGGACCTTGTCAACAAGGTCCGCTGGAGCAGATTATTCAAATGGATTGACTGATCTATCCGTTCATCGAGATCAGGAACTCTTCGTTGTTTCGTGTTCCTTTCATCTTGGATTGCAGGAATTCCATCGCCTCTACCGAATTCATGTCGGCCATGAACTTGCGCAGAATCCACACCCGCTGCATTTCTTCCTCGCGCATCAGCAAATCTTCGCGTCTGGTACCCGAAGCCGGTACATCAATTGACGGATAAATTCTGCGGTTGGCCAGTTTGCGATCGAGTTGCAGTTCCATGTTACCTGTGCCTTTGAATTCTTCAAAGATCACTTCGTCCATCTTCGAGCCGGTATCAATCAAGGCGGTGGCAATAATGGTGAGCGAACCGCCATTTTCAATTTTCCGGGCAGCGCCAAAAAAGCGTTTTGGTTTGTGCAAGGCATTGGCATCCACACCACCGGACAAGATCTTGCCGGAGGACGGAACCACCGTGTTGTGAGCACGTGCCAGGCGCGTGATGGAATCCAGCAGGATGACCACATCGTGGCCACACTCGACCATGCGTTTAGCTTTCTCCAGCACGATGCCGGCTACTTTTACGTGGCGCTCGGCCTGTTCGTCAAACGTAGAGGCAATAACTTCGGCACGCACGCTGCGCGCCATGTCGGTAACTTCTTCCGGACGTTCGTCAATTAACAATACGATGAGGTAAACTTCCGGATGGTTTTCGGCAATCGCGTTGGCAATGTTTTTCAACAAGACCGTTTTGCCGGTTTTGGGTTGAGCCACAATCATGCCGCGCTGACCCTTACCAATCGGAGAGAACAAGTCCAGAATACGGGTGGACATGTTATCCGGAGTAGTGCTCAGCCTGAGTTTTTCGTTGGGAAAAAGAGGCGTGAGGTATTCAAACGCGACCCGGTCACGAATTTCGTCCGTAGTCTTTCCGTTAACCGTATCTACTTTCAACAGGGCGAAATACTTTTCACCTTCCTTCGGGGGGCGAATGGTGCCGCGCACGGTATCCCCCACTTTGAGACCCAGCATTTTGATTTGAGAAGGTGACACATAAATGTCATCCGGGCTGGCCAGATAGTTATAATCGGATGAACGGAGGAAACCGTAGCCGTCCTGCATAATCTCCAAAACTCCTTCACTGCCTACGGCACCATCAAATTCTTTGATGAACTCGCGTCTGCTGGCGATTTGAGGATTTACTTGCTGAGGGGGCTGAGGTACACGGTCTTCGCGTGGCTCGGGTGACGGGGTTTCCGCTGGTCGGGCTACCGGGCGTTCGGGCTCAAACGTAGGTACAGCCGAGCTGAGATCAATATCATCAATCGACTTCGCGATTTCTTCGGCATTGCTCTCTTTGGCGGGCTTGGGGGCCACATTCTCGCGTCTGCGCGGCCGGATTTTGCGGTCGGTGTCATTAGCCAAAGGTGGATCGGGCGTTTTGTCCTTGCCTTCGGGGCTAATGGCTTGTTGGTCGAGGATCTTGTAGACGAGTTCTTGTTTGCCCAGTTTCTTGGCATTTTTTACGCCCATGCCTTCGGCAATCTCTTTCAGCTCAGACAGGAGCCTGACATTCAGGTCGTCAATGGTATACATGCAGAAATTAAAAAGTTAGTTAAAAGGAAAATTCACTGTTTAGGGAGAGACTATCGTAGAACGATTCAATACCGGTTAAAGTACAAGTCGAATTTTATTGCTGAGTCTTTAGAATTTGATGACCCGGAAGGGTCGGAAAGACACTGCAAGTATAGGGTAAATTTGGCGATTATCAAACCGGCCTTGAAAAAAGTAAGTAATTTGCGCCCCTTCAAAAATCACAGTTTATGCTGCTATTGAGCTACCTGCGGGAGAGTCGTCAACAGGCCATAGAGGGTTTGCGCAAGCGCAACCTGAAAGATGCCGAGGGAATGGTAAGCGAAGTAATTCGGTTGGATGATGAGCGTAAGCAGACGCAAACGCAACTGGACAAAATCAAGGCGGACATCAACACCCGTTCACGCGAAATCGGGGAGTTGATGAAATCCAAACAAAATGATCAGGCCAACCGCTTGCGCGAAGAAGTGGCCGGCTGGAAAACCGAGGTGAAGACACTTGAGGATAAACTGGCCTTACTTGAAAGCGACCTGCGCATCAGCCTGTACAAAATCCCCAACGTACCGGCAGCATCGGTGCCTGCCGGCAAGTCAGCGGAAGATAACATCGTAGCCTACCAGCACGGTGCCATCCCCGTATTGCCTGAGGGATCGCTGCCGCATTGGGAGCTGATAAAAAAGTACGACATCATCGATTTTGATCTGGGTGTAAAAATTTCAGGAGCAGGATTTCCGGTGTATAAAGGCAAGGGAGCAAAGTTGCAACGCGCCCTGATCAATTTCTTCCTTGATGAGGCTGCCAAGGCCGGGTATGCGGAGGTTATGCCGCCCATTGTCGTGAATGAAGCAAGCGGCTATGGCACGGGGCAATTACCGGATAAGGAAGGGCAGATGTATTTTATTCCGCAGGATGGCCTCTATCTGATCCCCACCGCTGAGGTGCCGATTACCAACCTTTACCGCGATGTCATTCTTACAGAGGCTGAACTGCCCGTTAAGAATGTGGGCTACACACCTTGCTTCAGGCGCGAAGCTGGAAGCTGGGGTGCGCACGTACGCGGACTCAATCGCCTTCATCAGTTCGATAAGGTCGAAATTGTTCAGATCACGCGCCCCGAGGACTCGTATCGCGTGCTGGATGAAATGTGCGCACACGTGCAAGGTCTGCTGGAAAAACTTGAGCTTCCGTATCGCAAACTGCTACTCTGCGGGGGCGACATGGGCTTTAACTCGGCCCAGACGTTTGACATGGAGGTATTTTCGGCAGCGCAACAACGCTGGCTGGAAGTGAGCTCCGTCAGCAATTTTGAAACCTACCAGGCAAACCGGCTGAAACTGCGCTACAAGTCGGGCGAGGGTAAAACCCAATTGCTCCACACGTTGAATGGCAGTGCGCTGGCTTTGCCCCGCATTGTGGCGGCCTTACTGGAAAACAATCAGTCTCCCGCTGGCATTCGTATCCCACCCGTGTTGGTACCGTACACTGGTTTTGACAAAATTTAGCTCGACCGGTAGGCCATTTCGTATACCGATTTGGCGTGTGGCCCCAGGAACACACGCGCGTAAATTCTTACGATGGCCAGACCATCCACGATAAAACTAAGTGAGGTGAAGAAGGCCAGTACAATCTGATCTTCGTGAATGTGATTGAAGATCAAATCCTCCCCTACAAAGGTGGGCGAGATGGGGAAGCCCATACAACCCAGGCAGGCAAGCAGAAATATCAGTCCGTATTTCGGGTGCTGATGCGAGTAGCCGTGAAACTGATCAAGATTGATGGTGCCCTCCTGTTGTTTGATTTGGTACAAGATGTAGTACCCCACCAGGCCAAACACGGCAACGCCACTCAGGTAGATGTGGATTTCGGTGAAGGTAAAGTTTTCGTTGAATGCCACGGCCAGGGCTACCCAGAAGTGATTCATCACCACCATGAGCCAGCTGATGCGGGCATGAATTCGCTCTGTGAATGACTTAAGTACCAACACGAGGCCGATCGTGCTGAAGATATACGGAAGAGCACTGACCAGCCCGGGGGGCACAATTTCTTTGTGATACACGCTGTAAAGCCCCACCAGGTACAGCGGCACAAAAAAGAAAAGAATTCGGTGGGTAGCTAAAAAATTCAATTTGCGCCCGGCCCATTTTACCGGGCTCCAGAAATACCGGTAGAGAAACGCATCCAGGTTCCATTCTTTAAGGCATAAGATGTAGAAGGAGTACTCGAGCCGTTTGGGGAGCGAATCCTCCACCGTATGCTGACGCGGCTTGAAATTATAGAACTGTTCGCGTATCAGGTAGCTGACTACGGAAGGCGATACCAATAACTGATAGGTTCGGAGAAAGGCATTACCGGCAAAGTGAATGAGCGCAATGGCTTCCAGGCCTGCCGCCACTTCAATAAAAATCAATCCGATTTGTGCTATGGAAGAATACGCGATCTGACTCTTTACCGATGACTGCACGCGGGCAATACCGGTGGCCACAACGCTGGTCGTCAGGCCCATCACACCAATGATTATGCGCACCAACGTTTGATGTTCCCAGAAAGGAAAGGTACGCAGCATGATAAACACCCCGATGTGCACCGACAATGACCCGTAGAAGATGGCGCTCGAAGGCGTGGGGCCTTCCATCGCCCGGGGCAACCAGGAAGAGAAGGGGAGCTGGGCCGATTTGGCAGCAGCCGAGATCAGGAACATGAGCGAGATAAAGATGCCGCTCCAGTGGTGATTTTCGAGGTGCTGACTTACTGATTCAACGTTTTCTAACGCTTCAAACGTGATGTTCTCATGCCAGAAGTGGTGGAGCATCCACATGGCTAGTAGTAAGCCAACATCACCAACCCGGTAGATTGAAAATACTTTTACCGCATTCTTGACCGGCAGATACCGATCACGGTAGAAGGCAATCAGTAAAAAGGATGAGATGCCCAAAATCTCCCACCCGATAAACAAGGTCTCGAGGTTGCCGGAGAAAACCACAGCATTGTAACCGAGATAGAAAAGCAAGATGGTGTTGAAGAAACGCTTGTATCCGGTTTCGCGGTGAAGGTAGTAACGGCTGTAGATCGTTACCAGGAAGGTGAGCAGCGACCCGACAAACACGTAAGTGGCTGTGATTTCATCAAACCTGAAATCCAGATAGAACTCATAGCCATCGGTTTTGTAGAGTACCACGTCCTTCAAATTCAGATCCGGATACCCGTGCCACAGCCAGTAAATGAGGAAGAATTGGAAGCACACCAGGTGAAGGCCAACCGAGAGGAAGGCTACTTGTGACATTAGCGTCTCTTTCCGGCCCGGAATGACCAGGCTGATCAGGAATGCGGCCAACGGAATGAGAATGAATACTTCGAGCAGGGAGGTCATGTCACGGGATTAAATAAACCGGTAAATTTTCAGCGTTGGTCTCCAGCAAAAGATCAAGGTTGTCAATCTGCGGAAGTTTGCCCGCCAGGGGCTCGTAAGGATGAAAACGGCCATCGCTGAACGCATAGCACACGTGTGTTTCGGGGTCAACAACGACCAGGTTAACCCACTCGTTTATGAACCACTCGTATGTTTCTTTTGAGCGTTGAATAGTCTGGAGAACAACAGACGGGAATTGCTCCACGATGATCAAAAGCCGCACGGGATCATGAACTTCAATCATCTGGCTGGGCAAGCCGGGCCGGAGGTCACCATCGATGCCATTGGCCACACCAAACAGACCCATGACGTTGTGCGGCAGCTTGGTGCCGGCACCGAGCTTCTGGTTATCAACCCGCGAGAAGAAGTACTCCAGATTGATACCACCACATACCGGTGCGGCTGCTTTGAGAATAGTAAAGAGATATTGGCCATCCGGATCTACCTGGTAATCATACGAGTTCAGGAATGACCTGCGATCAAGAAACAAGCCGCGTGTCATACTTCTCCGGCCCACAATACAAAGGGCATTGGTGGCGTGATTCAATTCCGGGCGCGGCTCAAACAAGGAAACGCTTCGCAGGCGAACCTGTTCATGTATTTCCGGTCCGGTCAGGTGTGTATTAATCGATTCAAACCTGCGCGAGCGCTCTTTCGCATTGGCATTCAGTGCTTGATTAAACGTTTCGATGTTGGTCACATGAAGTTTGAGCTGCTCGGCCGACAAATGGATTTCGTCAAAAAACTCAATGTCATCCCGCGTGGTGTCATGCAAGGCGCCTACAAAGCGTGTCGAATCCGGAATAACGATTCCCCGGGCTATCAATAGCGCGCGCACTCCCGGGTGGTTGGCCATCGTGCAGACCACGCGTGCATTAACGGAACCCGGCCGACCGGAACAAGCTCCGCAATCATAGGCAGCAAAATGCGGATTGTTGACGCTGCTTGAGCCATGCCCTACCACATAGACCAGTGGTGAGAAGTTTTTGACTAACCCAATACTTTTCAAAAGGCTTTCCACCCGATTTGCCATTTCATCCACGGTGTAGCCCACCTGTAGCCCGTTTTCCTTTTCCTGATTTTGGTTGATTACTGATAAGTGTGCCTGCTTGTTCATGTGCTTGAACGAACTGGCCGTGGCCGGTCCCATGGTAGGCTTGAAAATATTGACGAACAATTTCAGGGCCGACCAAAAACCAAGCGTCTGCGATATCAGCCAGCCGCGGAAAAGCGAGTGGGTTTGTTTCGTAAAGTGTAGATCCTTTTTGTTGTCGGCTTTTACACCTCCTTCTCGAATGAGGTGTTTCGGTGTGACCGGGGCGGGGCATAACTTGGTTAAGAACTTGCCATCGGTAGGCTGAAAGAAAAACTCCACGCCAAAAAAGCCCGGTGTTCCAAACGTGGCACAGGCGGGGTCGAATCGCTCCAGATATCTTCGTAGCGAGCATTCGCGGTCATCGATACAAAATAGCCCTTGAAAACTTGGCGTTCCGATGGCAGGGTACTCTGGCTTTGGCGAGTTAATACCGGCTAATACCTGATCGTAGTAACTCCACTCAAAGGCTTCTTGCCAAAGCTCCAGTACCGCGTGCAATTCGGTTTGCTCTACCTTTTTGAAAAGAGGCTCCGGTTTTTCGGATAAACGACTGGCCAGAGGTTGCCATTGATTATCGAGCCGGTAGTCAAGGCTGTCAATTTCCAGCAATAACTCAAAGATGATCAGATCGTGCAGGGTTATTTGCCGGGTATCGAGCAATGTTTGAGGAGCGTCTTCAACCGTAGCTACCATCCCCGACCATCCCTGATGTGCAAATTGCTGATCAAAAAGATAAGTCTCGTACAATGACTCATCACCCACGACAACAGCAAGAAGATCTTCTATTTTTATTGAACCATCAGCCAGCATTTTTTTGGCCCGGGCAGTTCGAAAGAAGCTCGTGAAGCTCCGCTTCTCCATTTCCCGGATAGAGTCCAAAAAGCCTTTATGCCAAACAGGGAAATTCCAGATGGCGATACCCTGGTCCAGGTAACTGCAGAGAATGCGAAAAAGTGTAGGGTGAACGAGCGAGTCGAGATCGATTTGGTATATTTTTTTCCAATGGGCACGTAGTTGACCTATTCGGGGCAACTGCCCTTTTTCATAGTGTTTGGTAACAAGACGCTCCTTCCACTCCTGTATCGCCCCCTGGCCATAGCGCAAGGCGATGCGGTGCTCCAGCACAGCTTCCCGAATCTGGCCACGCCTGAACAGGTCGCGGTATTCCGGAAGTTTAAGCGAGACCTTATATCCGAGAATCTCCGAAGCATGCCGGGTTCCCTCGAAGAATTTCATCTCCTGGAAAGCATGAAGTGTGTTGTGGTGAATGAAATCTTTAAGCGGAGCCTGCGCGGGCAGGTAGTGTTTTATTTTTTCTAGGGTTGGCTTTTCATGAAAGCCGGAATCAAAATCAGGATTCATAAATTGAGATATTGAATTTTGAAGACTCGAATGACGGGCGTCAAATGGCCCGGTGAGTTTCAAAATCAAATGCGCAGAACCCGATGGTTCAGATGGCGCGCAATAGCACGCATCCCGGTAAGGAAAGTATCTTGAGCGTACTTGGCTTTGTAAAGTCGACTGAGGTAATCCGACTCACCAACCAGAATATCCAGGCCGTTTTGTTCTTTCGACTTGCCTTCTGAATTTTCTTCAACTTCATCGGCCAGCAGCCAGACATGTGCTTGGTTAAAGTCATGATCACATGCCCGAATAGTCGCCTGGGTAGCATTTTGGCCCAAGGTGTTTTCCAATACATAGCCAACCTCAAGAGTAAGGCAAACAACTACAAGCAGAGATGCCAGGGATCGAATCAAAACCGAACAAGCCACAAGGCAAGGTAACGCAATGTTATAAACTTTCGTTTTAATCAGTTGGTTTTTTTCTCAGAAATAGATCATGTTTGCTTTCGCATTTCTTTTCGATGGAGCGCAGCAGTAATACTTTTATGTTCCGTAGTATAGCTTACACGTTAGCGACTGCGTGGCTCATCCCGGTACTGCTGCTTTGTTTTTGTGAAGCGATACCGCGGCACGACCAGCCGGGTAGTCGGCTGGAGAGGTCGCAGCTTCATGGAGCCGTCCAAAGTGTTGTTGAGCCTGATGAAGAGGAGCGCGTACATAAAGAATCGTCCGATGCGCCAACGCTGTTTTGCCTTTCGGTTGTTGATTTTGGTTTCGTGGTGCGGGCGAGTCGTGTCAAAGCAGGTCTTCTGAATGCTCAGGCTGATTGGCATCCGCCATTGTTCCGGCTTCATTGTTCGTTGATCATTTGAACAAATTGTTTCGGGTTGTTCACCGATCCCATTAAGGGCGTTTCGCGCCCAACTCATGTTCAATTTTCAGATCAACTAAACGTATTCCATGGTTTCTCAACAAATCCCATCAGATGGGCTCATCGGACTTAAGCAGAATTGGCGTGCCGATGCAGTCTCCGGTTTTCTTGTTTTCTTATTAGCCTTACCGCTTAGCCTGGGTATCGCCAAAGCCAGTGAGTTTCCGCCTGCTATGGGTGTACTCACAGCGATGGTCGGAGGTATGCTGGTGAGCTGGTTTGCCGGTTCGCGCCTTACCATTAAGGGCCCGGCAGCCGGACTGATTACTATTTGTGCTGGTGCCGTGGTTGAAATGGGCGGTGGAGCTGAAGGTTGGCACTTTGCATTGGGTGCCATTGTGGTGGCTGCCGTCATTCAAATCACGTTCGGTTTCCTCAAGTTTGGCACCCTAAGTGATTTTTTCCCGCACTCGGCTGTTCACGGTATGTTGGCCGCCATCGGTCTGATTATTTTTTCGAAGCAGATACACGTTCTGCTGGGCATTGATCCGGCCACGTTAAAAGGCCTGGAGCCATTTGAACTTTACCAGCGAATTCCCCACTCAATCGCTCATGCCGATCCGCGGGTGACACTCGTGGGTGTAGTGAGCCTGGTTATCATTTTTGGAATGCCTTTTATCAAATCCAAATGGGTGAAAAAAGTGCCGGCTCCCATGGTGGTGTTGGGTGTTACCATTCCCATGGCGCTGATTATGGATTTCAAACATACCGAGCCAGCCTTTGATCTGGTGAAGATCGGAGATTTCTGGGGCATGGTGGGGATCAATGCTGATTTCGGCATGATAGGCACGGCCGTGTTTTGGAAATATGTTTTCATGTTTCTGTTTATCAACAGCCTCGAGTCCTTGCTTACGGTAAAAGCCATTGATGGGCTTGATCCCTGGAAACGCGCATCTAATCCGAACAAGGACTTGGTTGCCGTAGGTATTGGCAATGCCACCGCAGCGGTTTTGGGAGGCTTGCCGATGATTTCCGAAGTTGCCCGAAGCTCGGCCAATGTTTCGTTTGGGGGGCGAACACGCTGGGCTAATTTCTTTCACGGCTTTTTCTTACTTCTGGCCATGCTGCTGTTCATCCCGGTAATTGAAATGATACCCAACACGGCCCTGGCGGCATTGCTTATCGCTGTGGGGTATCGGCTGGCCTCACCCAATGAATTTTTTAAAACATACAAGATCGGATCAGAGCAGTTGGTAATTTTTGTCGTCACCATTTTGATAACCCTGTACACCGATTTGCTCCTGGGTATTGGGGCGGGCATTTTGATGAAGTTCGTTTTTCACATCATTAATGGCGCAACTCTGCGCAGTTTGTTTAAGGCGCGCTACGAGTACTTCGAAACCGAAACCGAACAGCATGTAAAAGTTAAAGACTCCGCTATCTTTTCGAACCTCATCGGCTACAAGAAGTTGTTTGCCAGGTTTAAACCCGGCAAGAAAGTGATCATCAACTTTGCCGATGCCCGAATCGTAGACCATACGTTTATGGAGGCTTTGCATCACCTGGAAGAACAGCGCCACCAGCAAGGTAACGACATTCTTACCGTGGGATTTGATAACTTCAGGGCCCTTTCCAATCACCCGCTGGCGACACGAAAATATGACCCCGGCATGCAAAACAAGGTGGAGATTCGATTGACAGCGCGCCAGCTGGAATTACGCAGATATGCCGAACAACAAGATTTCAACTTCTTTCCCCAAAAGGCGCGGACAGCCGCGAAGTACAAAGATTTTCCGATAGCCAAGGGTAATCAAATACAGTACGAAGAAAATATCCTAAGCAAGTTCACCGAAACGCACAAGATTGAGTTCAGTGATATCACGTTGATTGAAGGGGTACGTCAAGAGCGTAAGGAAAGCCAGGTAACAGTAGCTTTCATCACGGACACGGGTTTACCGTTACCGGATTTCGCTCTGGAGCCGGAAAGTTTTGGAACCCGACTGTCGGATCTTATTCATGGCCAGGACATTGATTTCTCAAGCGCTCCCGCGTTTTCGCACAAATACTACCTGCGAGGATTTGATGAAGATAAAATTCGTGACTTCTTCCAACCGGATGTTATCGCGTTCCTGGAAACACATGATGCCATCCACATAGAATGCCACAAGCACAAGTTATTGATCTACAAAAAAATGGATACACTCACAGCCGGAGAGGTTGCCGAATTGGAGCAGTGGGCATCCGCGTTTGTAACGACCGCCCAACGGAAGGTGGGCGTAACCTTATAAATTTACGGTGATGATTTTTTTTCGAGTATTTGTCGTTTTGGTCATTTCCACGTCCGCCCTCGGTCAAAGTGTGCGCCAACACACGACCAACAGTAATGGATGGTACATGTATTTTGGCGATCACAAGTTTTCCTCCAAATGGGGCGTGCATCTCGAGGCCCAGTTTAGACGCCATGACGTGATCACCTCCGGGCAACAGTTGCTTTTGCGCACCGGCATCAATTATCACTTAACAGATCAAACATTTCTGACAGCCGGTTATGCCTTTATTCAAACCTATCCCTACGGAGAGTTTCCGGTGGCCGCTGCTTTTCCGGAGCACCGGCTCTGGCAACAGG
>ERZ1066127.513-NODE-513-length-19937-cov-23.881149_pt1 | contig 19937 bp, 3 predicted proteins | sample MGYA00382774_ERZ1066127 | MGnify/ENA primary metagenome ERZ1066127 (study PRJEB33369, sample SAMEA5778357) | biofilm metagenome | biome: Industrial cooling water; feature: Water cooling tower basin; material: Biofilm | place: United Arab Emirates | collected... | reverse complement strand
TGCCGCCGCCGCCCGAATACATTCCTGTTGTTTTTAAGCCCGCAAAACCGCCCCACACCTTCATCACCGACGCCGTTGCCGTCGCGGTCGTCATCGTTTGATTGTACACCGGAGCGATACTTGCTGCGACTGCTGCCGTGTTCGTGTTCCGCGCAGGCGCGAAGGTCGTCACGAACGGTCGGTACCCGTTCTTGAAGAAGTACCACGGGCTGCCCCACGTCATTGCTACCACGTCCAAATCCCCGTCGTTGTCGAAATCACCCACGGTTTGTGTGCCCCATTGCGAATACCCCGGGGTCTCCATCGAGAACATCGTAAAGACACCGCTCCCGTTGTTCCTCAACACCATATCTCCCGCCACAATGTCCGGTCCGTTCATGCCGTCCATATCCGCGAAACTGACCACCTCGACGTAGTCCCCCGCCGCAAGCGGCGGATCCGGCGTCAATACCCCCGTCCCTGTCGTGTTCCGGAATACAGACACATTGGGGAGCCAAGAACCCACAACCACATCCAACGTTCCGTTTCCGTCAATGTCCGCGACGTCGCCCTGGGCGAACGGTCCCGCGAAGGTCTGCCACAGCGTCATCCCGCCCGTACCGTCGTTCCGCAGGATGCTCAGTCCCCCACCCGACACCAAAAGATCCAAATCTCCGTCACCGTCCATGTCGCCCGACCACAGTGCCGAGGCATTCGTAAAACCGATACCGACCGCCGGACCGAGTACCGGAAACGCGCCCGTCCCGTTACCAAAGGCGATGCGAATGGTGGTACCGGAAGCATCGCCCGCCGCCACGTCCTGGTTCCCGTCCCCGTTAAAGTCCGCCACACACACCGAAAAGCCGTGCGGTCCGCCCAAGATGCTCGTATTCGGCAGCGCGGGCAAGCCCGCACCCGTATTCAGGAAGATTTCCACCCCGCCCCCGAAGATCCCGCTTGCAACGTCCAAACGTCCGTCGTTGTTGAAATCCCCGACCGCAGGTTTACGGCGGTTGAAGTTACTCGTGCCGTGCGTGGTCGGGGCGGCAAAATTCCCCGCACCGTCGCCCGCAAACACCCGAAGAATATCCTGGCTCTGCACAATGTCCAAATTCCCGTCGCCCGTAATGTCCCCGCCGGTATTATAGAGTCCAATCACCGCACCCGAATTTGCCGTTTGAAACAACGTCGCCGGTCCCACGCCCGCCGCTGCGCGGAACTCATACACGTGCGGTATGGTCATCGCACCTGCCGCACTTGTGGTGCCGGTGGTGATCACCGTTGTCATCACGCGCTCGCCCGGACGGAACGTGTTCCCGCCCTGCGTACCGGTGTTCCCCACAAAACTTGTCGCTGTCAGATTCCGACCCGTCAAACTGCCCCACGTCCGCGATGAAAACGCCGTTAATGCCTGCGAAAATGTGACATTGACGGGTGCTGTCAGTGGTGTTGCCGACGGATTGTTTCGTGTCGGGCTGAGTGCCGTTACCAACGGTGGTGCTGCCGCCCCGCCAATGGCATAATACATTGTGCCCGGGTTCAGTGTTGCAAAAGGATTTGCATTCGCAATCGTCGGCGCCGTGACCGTACTGCCCGCAAGATCATTCCCGTTGATACCTTGGTACGTTCCCGACGGTGTCGCTGACTCGCCCACACGGCTTGTACCGATGAGGAGTGGTGTCGTCCGCGTAAAACTTAAGGTTGCATTATTGACAGCACCGCCGGTCAACGTCCCGCGCCAATACTCCGTTGTCGAGAGCGTCCCTGCGCCCAACATCCCCGTTTCCGTGCCACCCGATGCCCCCGGTATTGCTTCGATGGTATACGTCGAACCGCCCGCCGCTGAAGCAAACGTGAGCGATACAGGGATATATGTCGTCCCCGTGCCACCGCCCACGGGATAGACCACCGTACCTCCACCTACCGGCAATGACCGTTGTAATGTACCAATCACGTGCGAAGACGCCGAACCGCCGACAATCGCGCCCGCCGCCGTGTTCGTCACCGACAACGGATTTGCCGCCGTCGCCGCGATATACCCCGCCGTCAGCGTCAATGTTCCCGACACCGCAAGCGGCGCACCCAACGTCAGCGTCGCGCCCGGGCTGTTCATCGTGAAGTTTTGCAGTCCGCCCGTCAGAGCAAGTCCGCCCGTCAGAGTACCACCGCCCGTAATATTCAGATTTGATGTTGGACCGCCCGCAAGCATCCCGCCGGCAAATACTGCCGCACCGTTCAGCGTGAGCGTATTCGCACCGATTGCCAAATTCCCGCTTTGTACCGTGAGCGTCCCGTTGATTGTCTGCGAAGCCGACAGCGTCACACCGCCCGTGTTGTTCACCACCACCGAACCCGACATCGTTGTCGGCAGTTCGACCGGACTTGTTGACCGCGCAACCGTCCCTGCGTATTCCAACGTTGCCGTCGTGCCGCCGTATACCGGTGAAGTGCCGGCAATTGCTCCTGTACCATTCAAACGCAGCGTCGCGCCCGCAACGGTCCCACCCGACACGTGCAAAAAACCGTTATTGGTAATCGTTACACCGGTATTGACAGCAAGAACCGATGAACCCGTTACGTGGAAACTCACGTTCGGAGGAATGCTCAACGAGGTCATGACCGTTGCTGTGGTTACGCCGCCGCCGCCCATGACGACAAAGTTCTGTGCCGGAGAAGCAAACGACGTTGCCGCAAAACCACCGCCCCACGGCAGCGAGTTCCAGCTCGACGGTAAACCCGCGTCACCGCCTTGGTAGTAGTACGTTGTGGGGACAATGGCGTTCAAAAACACCGTTACCTGCCCAATATTGCCATATCGTACCACAATATCCATATCACCGTCATTGTCCACATCACCTGCCGTAACACCATGCACCCCGCCGCCTGTCAATCCCGGATATTGAGCCACCGGTAAAAAAGCAGCACCTGGTGTATACACGGCAGGTGCGCGTAACAACACACAGAGCATATTTGTTGTCGGAGCAACAACTGCTAAATCCATACGCCCGTCACCGTTAAAATCGGCTGCAACAACCGCACGAGGATTCGACCCTATACCCACCGAGTATGAATCAGCAGCTTGGAACGTACCGTTACCATTGCCGCGGAACACAACAATTTCACCTCCGCTGCCGTTAGAAACGGCAACATCAAGATTCCCGTCGCCGTCAAAATCTGCAACGGCAAGACTATGAGGAGCATTCAACAAGGTACCAAAACCGGGTAGCGCCGAAAATACTCCCACACCGTTATTTTGCAATAATACTAATTGATTCGCCGCGTTATTCGCAACAATAATATCTATATCGCCGTCGCCATCGAAATCGCCCGATTCAAGATCGTTCAGTCCTCCGACGACAAAAAGATTGCTGGCAGGTTGAAATGTTCCGTCGCCATTGCCAAAGACCATCACAACCATCGAGGACAACAATCGTGTCACAATATCCATATTCCCGTCGCCGTTAAAATCAGCAACGGCAAGACGACCGTTACTGCCACCGACAGCAATATTACTGGACGTAAAGGTTGTTCCGGCACCTTTGATATAGACCGAGACAAAATTGCTGCCGCCATTACCGCACACAATATCCAATCGCCCGTCATTATTAAAGTCTGCCGCCATAGATTCCGCCGCACTCGTGCCGGCAGGAAACGGCAGTTGTGTTGACAGTGAGCCGCCACCCGTCCCGTAGAGGACTGATATACTACCGCTACCGGTATTATTAGTTGCCACATCCTGCACACCGTCGCCGTCAAAATCCCCGACAATTGCATATCGACCCGACGATGGTGTAGGATAGGAAGCAAATTGCACGAATGTGCCCGGTCCAACGCCCGCTTGCGTGCGGAAACCATACACCTGCGGACGCGCTGCAATACCCACACTTCCCGCTAAACTCGTCTGCGCATTGGTCACCGTTACCCACACCTGCTCGCCCGGACGGAACGCCGTCGTCGGTGCGAGGCTCGGCGTAACCGTGCCGCCGCCCGAATATGCGCCCGCCTTCAAGCCCGTAAAACCGCCCCAAACTTTGAATGCTCCTACCGCCGCAGTACCCGTCGTCATTATTTGACTGAACGTCGGAGAAATTGCCGCATTCACCGCTGCCGTGTTCGTGTGACGCAGGGGCGCAAGCGTGTTCAGAACAGGCTGCACACCGTTTTTCAAAATAACGACATTAGGGGGTGTACTCGCAACATATGCGACATCTATGTCGCCGTCGCCGTCCATATCGCCCGACACAACCCCCCGAACCGTTAAGCCCGGTACACGCGGATATCTTGCTCCGACACCAATCGGAGCAAAAGTCGGATTCAGTCCGCCGCCGTTCAAAAGAACGTGCATTGTCAGCGGAGCGGTTGTCGCATTGGCAACCGAAGCAACATCCAAGAGCCCGTCACCGTTGAAATCTCCTACGGTCACCGTTGAATTCCCATCCACCACATATGGTGAGCCTGCCGAGGCTGTCCACATTGTTCCCGTGCCGTTATTGAGGCGTACATGCACTCCCGTACCACCGCCAAAAACAGCATCCAAGGCACCGTCGCCATTCATATCGGCAAGTTCAAATTGTTCGAGAACCGCTACACCCATAGCATAGCTTGTCGGTCCGGAAAATGTTCCTAAACCATCGTTTATAAGCGTTACAAGGTTTGCTCCATTGTGTTCAACAAAGTCGAGGTCACCATCGCCGTCGATGTCGCCTAACGCTGTTGCAGCAACTGATGTAACCCCTGTAATCGTGGAGCTTGTGAATATGCCGCCGCCATTATTCCGCCAAATGTGAACAGATGCCGCACTATTATCACCCGCCATGACATCAAGGTCGCCGTCAGCATCAATATCGCCAACGCTGAGAGCTATAAGATTAGTTCCTCCGGGCGGCGTATATAAAGCCGCCGTACCGAATCCGCCCGCACCGTCGCCCAACCAGACAACTAAAGCACGCGGACCGGATCCACTGATTGCCAGAAAATCCAGATTGCCGTCATTATTCACATCTGCAAGTTTGCTGGAAATCGTTGCGGTTGCTCCCCCCGCCGGAAACGGAGCAGAGTTTACAAATACTCCTGTATTGACTCCCGGATGCTGCCGATGCACAACAATTCCCGATGTATTGGCAGAAACCATATCCAAATCACCATCATTATCAATGTCGCCGATGTCCATTGAAGCAAACATATTATTGTCGGGTCTGGAAATAGTGTTTGAGGGATAAAACGTTGCCGGACCCGCGCCCGCTGCCGTGCGGAAGCCCATCACAAACGGACGTGTACTCACGCCGCCCGTACTTTGAGCATTCGTTACCGTTACCCATACCTGTTCCCCGCTTCGGAAATCCACCGTCGGATTCACCGTTGCCGTCGCGCCCACCGCACTGTACGCCGCTGCCTTCAAGCCCGTAAATCCACCGTGAACGCGGAAATTCGGCGCGGTAACCGTGCCTGCGTTAATATTTTGCGAAAACGTAATGTCAATATTGCTTGTTGCCGCCACATTGGGTGTGTTCAAAAGCGGCGTGGTGGTTGGTCGTGGCGTGTAGGGTGGCACATTCCCCAAGACCGTCATCGGAACGGCATTTTTCCAGAAAAACCACGGCTCCGCGTCGCGATCGCTCACAATGTCTATATCGCCGTCGTTGTCGAAATCCGCTGCCGCCTGCGAGTACGTCACCGTTTGACCGTCCGACGAAAAGAGAGCAAAACTTCCCGCGCCGTTATTGAGATAAATTTTTCCATCGACAACGAGGTCTAGTCCGTTCAGACCGTCCATATCCACAAACAAAGCACCACCCGAATTCACCGACAAACCCGTAATAGGAGGATCTGCCGTAAAGGTGCCCGTGCCCGGATTCCGCAAAACAATGATATTACCCGTTGCAACGTCTGACACGACGGCATCCAAACCGCCATTCCCGTCGATATCCGCAAGGTCACTCAATCCCCTCTCGACACTGAGCGTTTGCGTAATCGTAAAATTCCCCGTACCGTCATTCCGTAGAACGTGGAAATTGTTTGTCACCGCAAAATTACCTGCGATAATGTCGATGTCGCCGTCGTTATCCACATCGCCCGCTTTGAGACCGCTGGCATTTGCCGTGCCGAGGGCTATCGCTCCACTCACGACCGGAAATGCACCCGCGCCGTTCCCGAAGGCAATGCGCACCGTGCCGGCAAAATAATCCGTTACCGCAAAGTCCATATTCCCATCCGCGTTAAAATCTGCTACACACAACGCGAATGCCGAGCCGCCCACCGCAATGGTCGAAGTTGCCGCTGCCGGTAAGGCACTGCCCGTGTTCAAAAACACATCCACTCCGCCGAACAATATCGCCGAAATGACATCCAAGCGTCCGTCATTGTTGAAATCGCCCGTGCAAGCAAGACGGCGATTGCCCGTACTCGCGCCGTGCGTGGTCGGAGCGGCAAAATTCCCCGCACCGTCGCCGGCATAGACATACAAAGAGCCTGCTGTACCAATGATGTCGGGATTACCGTCGCCGGTTATGTCACCCGCAAGAAGCCACAAAAAGTTATTGCCGACGCCCGATGTAGCGGTATTGACAAGCCGCGCCGGACCCGCGCCCGCAGCCGTGCGGAAGCCGTACACGTGCGGACGCGCCGCGATGCCCACGCTTCCCGCCAAACTCGTTTGCGCACCGGTGACCGTGACAAACACCTGCTCGCCCGGACGGAACGGCGTTGCTGCCGACGGTTGAAAACTCGGCGTTGCCGTACCGCCGCCCGAATACGTTCCTGCTGTCTTCAAGCCTGTAAATCCGCCAAAAACCTTCATCACCGGTGCCGATGCCGTTGCCGTCGTCATTATTTGACTGAACGTTGGAGAAATTGCCGCGTTCACCGCTGCCGTGTTCGTGTGGCGCGCGGGCGCAAGCATGTTCAGAACGGGCTGCACACCGTTTTTGACAACAACCACCCCGTTGCTCCAAAAATAGAACATATCCAAATCACCGTCGCCGTCCATATCGGTAAATCTTCCTGATGCCGCGCTCCACGGACTCCGCGTCGGCGCACCGAAGGTACCCGTGCCATTGTTCAGACGAACCATAATGTCGCCTGTACTCGTGCCGTCGTTTGCTACCAAATCCAAAAATCCGTCGCCGTTCACATCGGCAAAGCCTGCAGCACCGGCAGTACCAAGCGTTGGTCCGTACGGGGTCGGAGCGCCGAACGTGCCGTTGCCGTTGTTCAATCGTACCTCTGCATTTCCTGCTGTGGGCCAGGGTGCAGCAACAATATCGGGATAACCGTCGCCGTTGATGTCGCCCACCGAAAGCCCGCCGTCCGTTGCCGGAGTCGCATAGTTTGCCTGAGCGCCAAAAACGCCTGTGCCGTTGTTCCGAAATACGGCAAACTGTCCTGTTGCCGTCAACATCGTAATGACGTCAATATCGCCGTCGTTGTCCACATCCGTAACATATAATGCACGAGGAGTAGTACCTGCGCCTGTCGAATACGTTCCAAGAACGGCAAATGTTCCGTTCCCGTTGTTCCGGAACACCGTAAAATTATTGCCGAAGGTATTGAGGCTCACCAAATCAAGATACCCGTCGGCGTTCACATCGATCGTCACCACCGTCGTCGGCGCGTTCGGCGGCGAATACACTGCCGCACCACCGAATACGCCGCTGCCGTTATTCATCAGCACGGTGACTCTGCCCGTACCGCCGCCGCCGGCAAAGTTCGAGATCGCAAGGTCGAGATCGCCGTCATTGTCGAAATCCCCGGGAGCGACAGATTCGGGAACAGTCGAACCCGTGGCGTACGTGACGGGCGCGGCAAACGTACCCGGTCCCGTGCTCAAGATAACCGCTACTTGATTGGCTGCTTGCTGCACCGTAATAATGTCTGGGTAACCGTCGCCGTTCAAATCCAGGAAATACCGATTGGTATGCCCGGAAAGAAGCCCGATGTTATTGGTAGGATAAAACGTCGCCGGACCCGCACCGGCGCGGGTTTGGAAACCCATCACAAACGGGCGCGTCGGGATGCCTGCCGTGCTTTGTGCATTCGTTACGCTCACCCATACCTGCTCCCCGACGTTGAAGTTTGCCGTCGTCGTGAACGTCAGCGTCGCGCCTGCACCGGAAAAACCTGTACCCGAACGATACCCGCGCGAGGTCGTCCCGTGCACTTTCATCGCGTCCCGCGCATTCGGGCTTGTACCGTTGGTGAACACCCATGGGTCGAGAGTTTGCGAGAATGTGACACTGATACCCGTTGGAGCGGTACTCATCGGTACGGTCATGGGTGAGCCGCTCGGAATACCAACGGCGACACTGTTCAACAGCGGAACTGTCGCGGGACGAGGATTGTACGGCGGGACGTTCCCCGATACCGTCATCGGAAGCGTGTTCAAATGTACCGTCGCAGCGGCGGTGGTTTCATAATTGCACACCACGTCCATGTCGCCGTCGCCGTCCACATCGCCCGTCGCAATGCCGTGCAACAACGTGCCGCTGCCCGCATATTGCACCGCCCCCGAAAATGCCGTCCCCGGAGCATATGCCGCCGCCGTGCGCAACAACACCGAAAATGTGTTCGTTCCCGAATTCGCAACAACAATATCGAGTCCGTTCACGCCGTCCACATCCGCCAATTTCAGTCCGCGCGGAGACGTGCCCGCGCCCGTCGAATACACGTCCGCCGCCAAAAACGTACCGTTGCCGACACCGCGCAACACCGCAACACTGTTATTGCCGTAGGTCACGACCACCACGTCCAAAATTCCGTCGCCGCTCACATCGCCCAATGAAATGTTGTGTGCGCCCGTGCCGCCGCCCGCCGAATACATCGGAGAAACCGAAAAACCGCCCAAACCGTTGTTCAACACTGCATACACGCCGCCTGCGGCTTCAGCGGAAACAACAAAATCAATGTCGCCGTCGTTGTCCAAATCACCCGCATCGCCAAAAATGGTCACGCTGCCTCCGGGCAAAGCGGTCTGAGCAACCGTTTGGAAGGTGCCGTTCCCGTTGCCGAAGAATATATTCATGACATTGGGTCCGTAGGTCGAAGCCGCAATATCAAGGTTGCCATCGCCATTAAAGTCCGCTACCGACAAGCCGGAACCGCTGCCGCTGACATAGCTCAGCGACACCGACGACGGAAAAGCTCCCGTACCGTCGTTCATCCGCACCGTCACATTATTAGATGCACCTTCATTGACGACAGCGATATCAGCAAAACCGTCATTGTTAAAATCGCCGACACGAATATCGGAGGGACCTGACCCCGCAGCATACGTTGTTGCCGCGCCAAAAACTCCGCCGCCCGTACCGAACATCACCGAAATATTGTTGGAATAAAAATTGGACGTTACCATATCAAGAACGCCGTTGTTATCCACATCGGCGAGAAGCAAATTGCGCCCGCCGCCTGCCGTCGCAGGACTGCCGACACGAAGGAACTGCGCCGGACCTACGCCCGCCGCCGTGCGGAAACCGTACACCGTCGGGCGCGCCGCGATGCCCACACTTCCGACAAGACTTGTTTGCGCGTTCGTCACCGTTACCCACACTTGTTCACCCACACGGAATGGCGTTGCTGCTGACGGTTGAAAACTCGGCGTTGCCGTACCGCCGCCGGAGTACGTTCCTGCTGTTTTCAAGCCTGTAAATCCGCCAAAAATCTTCATCACCGGTGCCGATGCCGTTGCCGTCGTCATCGTTTGGGTGAACACCGGCGCGATTGCCGCGTTTACCGCTGCCGTGTTCGTGTGGCGGACGGGCGCAAGCGTCGTCAAAAGGGGCTGAATGCCGTTTTTGATGATTTTTATACCGTTTTCTCCGTAACGAAAACTGAGCATATCCACATCCCCATCCCCGTCCATGTCGGCAAGATGAGAAAGACCGTCATATGACGGATGCCGTGTTGCTGCACCGAAACTGCCCGCACCGTTGTTCAGGCGAACGAAAAGATCGCCCGTAATGCCGCCATCGTTTGTAAGCAAATCAAGGTGTCCGTCACCATTGACATCCGCCAGACGCACACCAATCGAGTTTGTAGCTGTTGGATAGGGGGTTGGAGCAGCAAACGTACCGTTACCGTTATTGAAGCGTACTTCCGCATTACTGCCGGCAGAAAACGGTGTTGAAACAAGATCAATATACCCGTCACCGTTCAGGTCGCCTGAAATAATTTCTGATTGTGTCGCCGGTGCCGTATAATTTGCCTGATCACTAAAAATACCCGTACCGTTGTTGCGGAATACCGCTATTTGACCGGTATTAGCCAACTGCGTCATCACATCAATATCACCGTCGTTGTCCACATCTCCCACCAATGCCGAGCGCGGGAAAGTGGCTGCACCAGTCGCCATTGTTCCGGCAGCCGTAAAGGTTCCGTTCCCGTTATTCCGAAAAACACTCAAACTGTGAATAAACGTATTGACAGCAATCAGGTCAAGGTATCCGTCGGCGTTCACATCCGTCGTTACAATCGTTGTCGGACCGGAGGTCGCGTACACAACCGCACCCGCAAAAGTACCATTGCCGTTGTTGAGCAGAACGCTAAGACTGCCGGCACCACCGAAGTTTGCCGTTGCAATATCAAGGTCTCCATCATTGTCGAAATCTCCGACGGTAAACGATTCAGGTCCTGTGGAGACAGTACTGTACGCAACGGGTGCCGCAAAAGTATTTGGTCCCGTATTAAGAATAATTGCTACTTGATTTGCCCAGCGCAGCAAGACAACAATATCAGCATTACCATCACCATTCACATCGGCAATGTGCGTGCCGGCAACTCCTGAGGGAAGCGCAATGTTGGCAGCAGGATAAAACGTCCCCGGTCCCGAACCGGCGCGGGTTTGGAAGCCCATCACAAACGGGCGCGTCGGCAGACCGACAGTGCTTTGCGCATTCGTCACCGTTACCCACACCTGCTCCCCGACGTTGAAGTTTGCCGTCGTCGTGAAGGTCAGCGTCGCACCCGAACCCGAAAAGCCGACACCCGAACGATACCCGCGCGAGGTCGTCCCGTGCACTTTCATGGCAGTTCGGGCATTCGGGCTTGCGCCGTTGGTAAAGACCCACGGAGCGAGAGTTTGCGAGAACGTAATGTCAATGCCGTTCACGCCCGCCGTGTTCATCGGCACCGTCATGGGTGAACCGCTCGGAATACCGACGGCGACACTGTTCAACAGCGGTACCGTCGCGGGACGAGGCGAGTACGGAGGAACGTTCCCCGATACCGTCATCGGAAGCGAGTTCAAATGTACCGTCGCAACGGCGGTGGTTTCATAATTGCACACCACGTCCATGTCGCCGTCGCCGTCCACATCGCCCGTCGCAATGCCGTGCAACAACGTGCCGCTGCCCGCATATTGCACCGCCCCCGAAAATGCCGTCCCCGGAGCATATGCCGCCGCCGTGCGCAACAACACCGAAAATGTGTTCGTTCCCGAATTCGCAACAACAATATCGAGTCCGTTCACGCCGTCCACATCCGCCAATTTCAGTCCGCGCGGAGACGTGCCCGCGCCCGTCGAATACACGTCCGCCGCCAAAAACGTACCGTTGCCGACACCGCGCAACACCGCAACACTGTTATTGCCGTAGGTCACGACCACCACGTCCAAAATTCCGTCGCCGCTCACATCGCCCAATGAAATGTTGTGTGCGCCCGTGCCGCCGCCCGCCGAATACATCGGAGAAACCGAAAAACCGCCCAAACCGTTGTTCAACACTGCATACACGCCGCCTGCGGCTTCAGCGGAAACAACAAAATCAATGTCGCCGTCGTTGTCCAAATCACCCGCATCGCCAAAAATGGTCACGCTGCCTCCGGGCAAAGCGGTCTGAGCAACCGTTTGGAAGGTGCCGTTCCCGTTGCCGAAGAATATATTCATGACATTGGGTCCGTAGGTCGAAGCCGCAATATCAAGGTTGCCATCGCCATTAAAGTCCGCTACCGACAAGCCGGAACCGCTGCCGCTGACATAGCTCAGCGACACCGACGACGGAAAAGCTCCCGTACCGTCGTTCATCCGCACCGTCACATTATTAGATGCACCTTCATTGACGACAGCGATATCAGCAAAACCGTCATTGTTAAAATCGCCGACACGAATATCGGAGGGACCTGACCCCGCAGCATACGTTGTTGCCGCGCCAAAAACTCCGCCGCCCGTACCGAACATCACCGAAATATTGTTGGAATAAAAATTGGACGTTACCATATCAAGAACGCCGTTGTTATCCACATCGGCGAGAAGCAAATTGCGCCCGCCGCCTGCCGTCGCAGGACTGCCGACACGAAGGAACTGCGCCGGACCTACGCCCGCCGCCGTGCGGAAACCGTACACCGTCGGGCGCGCCGCGATGCCCACACTTCCGACAAGACTTGTTTGCGCGTTCGTCACCGTTACCCACACTTGTTCACCCACACGGAATGGCGTTGCTGCTGACGGTTGAAAACTCGGCGTTGCCGTACCGCCGCCGGAGTACGTTCCTGCTGTTTTCAAGCCTGTAAATCCGCCAAAAATCTTCATCACCGGTGCCGATGCCGTTGCCGTCGTCATCGTTTGATTGAACGTCGGAGAAATTGCCGCGCTCACCGCTGCCATGTTCGTGTGACGCACGGGAGCAAAGGTGTTCAGAACGGGCTGATAGCCGTTTTTAAGAATAGAAACTCTGTTGCTGTTTTCATTAGTAACAGCCATATCCATATCACCATCACCGTCCACGTCGGCAAAATCAATGTGCCGCGGATCCGAGCTTGCCGGAGGATACTGCACAAGAGTAAAATTACCCATACCATCGTTGTCCAATACCGAGACATTGTGAGTGCCCGCATTGGGCGTAACGATGTCCAAATCACCGTCACCGTTAATATCTCCCAATGCCAATGATTTTTGATTACCGACAACGTAATGCATCAGCGATCCAAAAAGCCCTGTGCCGTCATTGCGATATACTGATACACTATTGCCATTTGAAGCAGCTATATCCATAAATCCGTCGCCCGTCAAATCTCCCAGGACAACTGTACTCGGACCGTTCGGGAGAGCATATGGAGTTGGCGCGCCGAATACGCCTAAGCCGTTATTCAACAAAATGGAAATTGAATTGCCGTTTGTATTGGCAACTGCCATATCAATATCACCGTCATTGTCCACATCGCCAAAAGAAATCCATTGCGGACCTGCTCCCGATGTGTAGTTTGTTGCTGCGGCAAATGTGCCGTTGCCGTTATTCAACAAAACAGCCACCGTCGTACTCGCGCCACCATTATAACTTGGCGCGGCAATGTCTATATCGCCGTCGCCGTCCACATCCGCCGCAGCAACAGAGAACGGCTGCGCTCCAACGGTAAGCAGGTCGCCCAAGGAAAATGTCCCCGCACCGTTATTTAATAAAATTCGCACATTTCCCCCGTTATGATTCGCAACCGCCATATCAAGATCGCCATCATTATCTACGTCAGCAAAGATAGGAATCATACACCACGAGCCGACACCGGCAATTGTAGAACTAGGCGTAGCAGGAAATCCGCCCGAGCCGTTATTCAAATAAATATTGACCCCGCCGCCTGTGTAAGCAACTGCCATATCGGCGTTGCCGTTGCCGTCCACATCACCAAAAGCAACACCTATGGGTTTTGTACCCGTACTGTGCATGGATGTTTGGAAAAACGTCCCCGGTCCCGAGCCGGCTTGAGCCGTAAACTGATACACGTAAGGTTTCAGAATCGGAACGGCTCCCGTGCTTTGGGCAGCGCTTGTAATCGTCGTAGAAATTTTTTCGCCCGGCTTGAACTGTGCGACGGGTGTATAAGTAATTATCCCCGTGCCGCCGCCAGAGTACGACCCAGTGCCAGAGAGATAGCCACGAAAGCCACCGAAGGTCTTAAAAACTGTGCTGGAAGCTGTGCCCGCGTTCATTGTCGTTGAAAACGTTAGTGTTATCGGGCTGTTTGTGGGTGCGCTTTTTTGGTTTTGTGTGGGGTTATAGCCTGTGATTGTCGGTTGCGCTTTTATTCGCCCCGAAAAAAGAGCCATAAGCGCCACCACAAGGAGCGCAGTCACCATTCTCGAAAGAATACCGCCGCGAAAATAATCGACATTCATGCGCGACGCGCGGTAGGAAGGAAAACCAAAGGTCATGGTATTGGGTTGTATAAAGGTAAAAATGTCATGATTGTTTCGTTTGGAAAGCGTTTAGTCCGCCTTGCTCATCAAGGCTTTTATTGATGCCATATCAGCCCCAACGAGCGCTACAAGAATATCTTCCGGTTCCAGTGCTTCGACCGATTCTCGGTAGTCTTGCTCCCATTTGGCAAACTCCGTCGGCTGTGGAATATCCTTGCCCGCTTCAAGCATACCAATTAAAGCCGTCCGCAAGGAGTCCCGAATCAAATCCAACGTTTGCTCCACTGTTTTGCCCGTGACGATACATTCGGGAATATCAGGGACAAACGCCCCATAAATTCTTTTGCCCGGTAGCAAATGCGGCTTTATGATAATGATGTATGGTTGCATGCACAAAAATAAAGGAGCAGGCGGCAAGGAAGCGAGATATTTGGGATAAACGGTTATTAGGAAGGATAAGCGGTAAAAACTTGCCAAAAAGCACGTTTTTGGCAAGTTTTAGTGAAGACTAAAAATTGGATACAATTTGCTGATGCGCTATAAAAATGTAGATTTGCGGAGTTGATTTCCGTTCACTACTTAGGAAAGTGTAGGGCGAGAGGCTCTGACCAGTTCCTCACAGCAACTATGTTCCCCATGATTTTTCACCGCTTCACTATGAGCCGTTTTTTCGTTATCGCTCTCTGTTCGCTCTTCGCAGCATTTTTGCCGCTCCGTGCGCAACCGGGCTATGACGATTTTCCCGTGGAACGCTTTACGGCAGAACAAGGCTATAACGGCGCAACGCCAAATTGCTTTTTGCAAGATAAAAAGGGCGTGATGTGGATTGGGACGGATAACGGCTTATATCGCTATGACGGTACGTTCCGCCTCTATGCGCAGCAGGCAAACAACCCTTTTGCATTGTCGCATAGTAACGTGAGAACATTATGCGAAGATAAAGAGGGGAGATTATGGGTAGGAACATCGGGCGGATTACATCGGTTCGACCAAGCGGGAGAGCGATTCACGCGTTACGGACATTCTGACGGTGATTCCGCTTCTTTGTCTATGGACGATATTAACTATATTCTTGAAGATGCGGACGGTCGTTTATGGGTCATCACGGAGAACGGAAAACTTCACCGTTTCGACAAAAATTCCGGAAAAGTTCTTCGGGTGTACCCTATACGGTGGTATTTCCAAATTGTCCTTGACGGGTCGGGCAGATTATTGCTCAAACAGGCAAACGACGTGTTTCGGTACGACGAAAAGAGCGACGCTTTTATTCGTTTGCCGATTGATTTATCTCCGGAATCGTATCCTTTCATGAACTCGGGTAGCGATACGTTGTGGTTTGGGGCGAGAATAAAAAACAATTATTTCTTGTATGCCGTCAATGTCCGCACCGGTGCAATTGCGGGACCATTGGTTACTGATACCTTGGGTTCCCGCTCTGTTGTTTCTGCTTCGCCTGAACGCATTTGGATACGCGGGTGGCACAACCTTTATAAATTCAATCTTTTGACGGGTCGTGTACAAAAATGCAAGCCGATTCTCATACCTGCGCCATTGGAGGCAGTAAGGCCGATATCGGGCGGTCCCGGACCAATATACGAAGATCGCTCCGGCGTTCTGTGGTTTGTTTCTCCGCAATGGGGGCTAGTGCGATACAGCCCATACAAACGGCGCTTCAAGCTCTATCGTCATCATCCGCTCGATACCAACAGTTTGAGCGGGAACTATGCTCGCGGGCTTTTGAAAGACAAGGACGATAATCTCTGGGTCGGAATCCAGACCGGCGGATTGAATAAAATTGACCGAAAGACAGGTAGAGTAACGCGATACCGTGCCGACAAACGCAAGGCAAACACACTTGCAAACGATGACATCTGGGCATTGCATCAAGAGAGCAATGGGCTTATTTTGGTAGGATCAAATGTTGACAACGGTGCCTTACAAATTTTCGACCCAAAGCACCCCGAACGCGGCTTTCGTCCGTTTCCGAACTTTTTTGCAGGTGACGAGCGTGAAGCCTATCATGGTATCCTCAGCATCAGCCCCGACAGAGGCGGTAATTTGTGGATAGGAACAGCATGGATTCCGTTTCGGAAAATTTCTCGTGACCGTCGGAACGTCATTCCGTTTACCGTCCGAACAAGCAAAGGCGAACAAACAGATTTGGTTCATTCTGTTTGCGAAGACCGATTGGGGACATTGTGGGTGGGTGACTTACATGGTCTGTTTCGCTACGATACAGCGACAAAGTCTCTGTACCATTACACCTCCACACGCAGCAATCCTCTGACCATCGGCGATAATTTCATAACGCATATTATGGAAACTCGCGCCGGCGATGTGTGGGTAGCCACCAAAGGCGGCGGTATTGCCAAGTACGACCGCAGACGCGACGTTTTTACAAGAGTGACCATAGATAACGGCTTGCCGCACGACAACTGTTACGCCATTTTGGAAGACGGTCGCGGGCTTTTGTGGATTAGCACCGATAACGGTGTGTGTTCGTACAATCCCCAGACGGGCGCAATACACCGCTACGACGCCGATGACGGCTTGCAGGGCAAGGAATTTAATCGGTGTTCGTTTGTCAAAGGCAATAACGGCGAGATGTTTTTCGGCGGAACCGAAGGCGTAAACAGCTTTTTTCCCGATTTATTCCAAGACAACCCCACGCCTCCGCTTGCGGCGATTATGAGTGTGCGAGACATTGGTGGCGATACCGCCTATTCCGTCGCTTACCGCGAAGAGCTTGACCTAACGCACGGGCAAAATAACATCAGCATCGAAGCCGCCGCTTTAGAATTTACCTTCCCCGAACGAAATATGTATTCGTGGCGCTTAGAAGACGTGGACACGGGCTGGACGGAAGCAAAGCGAGAGCGATGGATAACCTACACGAATCTGTCGCCAGGCGAATACCGTGTGCGGGTCAAAGTTGCAAACGCAGACGGCGTATGGAATACTGAACCGGCAATGCTACTTATTCGGATTCATCCGGCGTGGTGGCAGACGTGGTGGTTTCGCTCGTTTGCTGCACTTGCGGCTGTGGTCGCTCTCGGAGCGATGCGACAAATGTATCGCCGACGTATTGCTCGCTTACAAGAGCAACAGAAAATGCTCCTGGAGCAACGAGCGGAGTTGATAATGAACATTGAGGAACGCCGACGTTCGGAACAGAAATTTCGTGCGCTCTTCGATACCTCGCCCTTGGGAATGATCCTGTGGGAACGAAGCGGACAGATTATTGAAACCAATCCCGCTTTTGAAGCAATCACGGGGTACGGTGCACAAGACGCGGCTTCGCTGGATTTTCGCTCTCTCGTCTCTGATTCGCTTTTCGCTCTTATTGACTATGGTCTGGAAAGACGCGGCGCATTTGGTCCGATAGAACACATCTTTATCCGCGCCGACGGTGCAAAACTCTCTATCCTCCTCTCCGGCATTGTTATCGGCGAAGCGGTCGTACCGCCAACAAACGCGGATGATAATCGAATATGGTCGGTGATGGAAGACATAACCGAGCGCAAACGCGCCACTGACGCGATGCTCCGGCATCAACTCAACCCGCATTTTATGTTCAATGTTCTTAATTCCATCAGCTCTCTTTTGAGCGAAAATCCTCGCAATGCGAAGCGAATGATTCTGGAGTTTTCGTTACTACTCCGTCACACACTGGATGCGGGTTCGCAACTGACGATTTCTTTGGGTGAAGAAATTGAGGCGGTTGAGCATTATCTGGACATTGAAAAATTACGTTTCGAGGAACAGCTTGACGCGAGTGTTTATGCCGACCCCGCGATGCTTGATTTCAACGTTCCGGTTTTTCTGATACAACCGTTAGTCGAAAATGCCATCAAGTACGGCATGGAATCCTCCGAATCGGCGCTACGCGTAGAGGTTTCCGTAACGTTGGAAAAGGTCGAAAGCGGCGCGGATTGGTTGCGCGTGGAAGTTCGCAATAGCGGTCATTGGATTGCCGAGACGCAGAATGAACACGACGAAAACATCATGGCTGCCTTGGTCAAACAAAACAGCACAGGAATTGGGCTGGACAATCTTCGTAAGCGTTTAAGCCAACTCTACGCCGATGGTCAAACGATGGAGATTATTGAATCGGGCGGTATGGTAGCGGTAATAATCCGCATTATGACGCGAGAGCTAGAGCGGAAGTGAAAAAGCCCTTCGCGGCAAAGGAATATCTAGGGAAATCGTTCTTTGAATTTCGCTAAATACCTACGGCTCACGGCAAATGGCTCAGCAATATCCTTCAAATATATTTGCGCCGCTGTTCCGACTATCTCGGTTGGTCGCCCAAAATCAATAGACGCGCGGTTTACAATCGTTGCTCGGTGAATTCTGAGAAAATATTCAGGCGGTAGCATTGCTTCCCATTCGCTCATCGTGCGCAGAATGAGAGCCTGTTTGCCGTCTTGGAAGTGCAATTCGGAATAATTTCCATTCGAGCGAATATAGGCAATCTGCAGCACGGGAATAAAGCGCATGGCTTTGCCAATGGTAACAAATACGAAATCGTCCGGCGTAAGTTTTTGCGAGGTCTCTAGCCGGCTGTTTTTTTCGCCTTCCGATGTGATTTCCTCGTCATTATTGTCATCTGGTTGTAGTTCTTGATGTGGCACAACGACCGAAATATTCCGCATGATCTCCAAACGCTTCAAGGTCATTGCTAGACGTTTTGCGTCAACGGGTTTCAGCAGATAATCCAGCGCATTAACCGTAAAAGCGCGGACGGCGTATTTGTTGTATGCCGTTACAAAAACAATCTGAATAGGGTGTTTGCCTTGGTAGTCAATATCCTCCAGCACCTCAAAGCCCGAACCGCGAGGCATATTGATATCCAAAAAAATGACGTCGGGTCGTAGATTTTCCGGTGACGCCAAAAAATTTACTACCTCGCATTTGTTCGCGGCTTCGCCAACGACGGTTATTTTATCGGCAAATTCCTCTAATATTCGCCTGAGTTCTACCCGTGCGAGACGCTCATCGTCCACAAGAAGAGCTTTTATCATAAATGTAACGAATTTGAAAAAGTATAAATTTTGCCCCAAAGCGATAGCTTACTTAACGTGAACCGACAACCAACATTAAGCATCTGGACAGTAATATTTTGATGCGGATATTCCCTCTGCTTCGGCTTCCTTCATTGTCAGGGGAGAATCGAGAAGAGAAGCTGAAACTTACCAATAATTTTGTCCATGACCTTATTGCAATTTACAGTAAGAAGCTTGAATTCAGCCAGCAAATGCAAAATTACACTTCTGAATTCACAGAGAGAAGAAGAATTGGGTAAACGGGCTTTAAAATGGGTAAACGGTTAAAAAATTGCTTTATGGTAAAAATCGGCGGGTAAAAAGCCGTGCACAAGAAAGTTTGTAGGGTAGGGAAAATTCTGGGTTTGTTTCTTGGCAAAAATTTGCTATTTTGGCACTCATTGAAAGTACAAAAGAAAAAGCCACGCTTGCAACGTGGCTTTTTAAGAAGTCTAATTCAGCTTTCTGCTAAAGTTTTTGCGGACCGATGCAGAAAGAAATTTTCAAATGCGTTTGGTATACCGAACAGCACAAATATACAAGATTGTACCGTTTTTAGCAAACACCTCTTCGTGTGGTACTTGAATTAAAAGACTCTAATACATTCATAAACATTACTTTACAGAGTCTTACTTCAAGTAAAAAAAAGAAGCAATATGATGCGTTTTTTCATCATTTTTTCTTCGCCCACATATTTTTTGCTCTTCTCTTGAATTTGTGCTTCGTTTTTGCTTCCTGACGCGCCCCTTTTTTCACTCCCATGAACGGCGCTTTTTCTTCTCCTCGTTCGCTCTCTTTTG
>ERZ1066127.512-NODE-512-length-19994-cov-11.668288_pt1 | contig 19994 bp, 11 predicted proteins | sample MGYA00382774_ERZ1066127 | MGnify/ENA primary metagenome ERZ1066127 (study PRJEB33369, sample SAMEA5778357) | biofilm metagenome | biome: Industrial cooling water; feature: Water cooling tower basin; material: Biofilm | place: United Arab Emirates | collected... | reverse complement strand
GGGTACTGGCTTTGAATCCGTCTCGTATGGCTTCCTTGACCTGACCCAGCTTCAGCAAACTCATGCCCAGCGCGTGCCAGGCGTCAAAAAATTCCGGATCGTCGGCAACGCACTGACGATAGAGCAAAACTGCCGCGTCGAGTTCACCCACGGCAAGATGACCGTTTGCCTCATCAAAGAGCTGATCGCGATCCGGCGTGGGCATGGCTCACTGGGATACGTTCGATGCCGCACTGCGCTCTGCCAGCCAGGCTTGGAATGCCGTGACTTGCATTTGCTCTTGGAAACGGCTGACGCCACCCATCAGCATGGTGTCAAAGTTCGGATCCTTTTCGATGACGCGCTTATCCACAACAGCAATGATGGAGCCTTTGTCGGTGCTGACGATGTCCGTGAGTTCACCGGGATTGAGGTATTGAGCCGCAGTGAAAATCGCGGGTGCTTCGGGCTTGCCAGCGGGAGTTTCGCCGTTACGAATGGCTTCCACGGTGGCGGTGGTGTGACCAGCCTCCTTGGCGGCATCCGCAAAGGACTTGCCGGACTTCATGGCCTCCGCGAGTTTGTTCTTGAGTTCTTCCGCAGCGGTTTTCAGAGCCTCTTTGCCCTTTTCCTCAATCCATTGCTTGGTGACTTCCTCTTTGGCTTCCTCGAAGGTTTTGACGCGGGATTCCTCTTCGCCGTCGAGACGCGCGATGAACCAGTCCGCCGTGCCGGTGGGGAAACTGGAGGTGAATTTGGAAATCGGATCCGTGGTGGTTTTCAGGTCGAAAAGCAGCTGCGTCAGCGTTTTATTGGTTTTGCGCGGTGTCAACACTTTGAGCACATCCGGCAGGGTCGTGGCGGTGAACAGATCCGTGACGCGGATTTCCCAGCCAGCAGCTTTGACGGCGTTTTCAAATTCTCCGCCTTTGCTGGATTCGATAGCGGCCAACAAGTCGTCCATCTGGGCAGCCACGTCCAGCTCGGCCTTACGGCGCTGTTCAAGAATTTTTTTGTCGGCCTCGGAGGGCTCGGGAGCGGGGTCTCCTTCTTTGGCGGGCTTGGGTGGTTCCGGGGCTTTTTCGGCACCTGCGGGATATTTCGGTGTGCCGATCACGTAGCTGAACTTGCGACGTGTTTCGGTTTTGTAGTTGTCCTTGCGGATTTCCCAATACTCCTTGAGTTCCTCCTCGCTGGGTTGGAGTTTGGCGGTGAATTGATCGAGCGGCAGGGTCAGGTAGGTGGCCGAAATTTTCTGCGACATGGCCTGATAGGTTTGCTTCACGTCATCAGGATTCACGATAAACGCGGCACCCAGCAGCGACTGGAGTTTTTCGTAGGTCAGCAGGTCTTTGACCAACAGGAAAAGATCGCCCTCGGAGAGGCCGCTTTTGCCGAGACCGTTCATGATGAAATTCTGGTAACGTTCCTGGTTGAATTCCTTCGCGGTGGGATTGGTGGGATCGGTATCCACAAAGGCGGATCGCTCGCGAATGAATTGTTGGATTTCCGCTTCCCCTGGCAGGATGCCGAACTCGCGGCCTGCTTGCTGCAGAAGCAGACGGTTGACGAAAAAGCTCTTTTCCGCAGCATCTTCGGAAGTGGATTTCTGGTCCACCAGTGCCATGGAGAAGCGATACATATCGAGCGCCTGATAGGATGACAACTGCCCTGCAAGACGACGTGAATTCGGCCCCAGGCGTTGGAATTCGTTGATGTCATAGCTGACATTGTTCACGGTAATGCTGTTGGCACCGGACTGGCGGAAGAATCTTTCGGAATCCATGAGCAGGAAACCGATGAAAACGGCGACGAGGGCAGCGACGAGAACGCCGGGATATTTGCGGAGATTTTCAATCATGATACGGTCGGGAAAATGCAGGGTTCGCCTGGGGGCGGGGCGAAAGTTAATCCGGAGTTGCGTGGCATCGCAACCATAATTGCTTGTCAGGGAGGTAGTTTTTTTAGTGGGCCTAGTGATCGAGACCTGTGAGGAAAGCAGGTGAGACCGCCATCTGGATCAAGGATCAACGGGAGATGGCCATGGCCCCCAGTTCATCTTGCAGCCACCCGAAGAAAGGATGGAAGTAAAAAGACTGAAATCGGCCATTGATCTGGGTAGTGGTGGAGTTGTCACACCCGCCCTTGACTTGGTAGGGGAAACTTGTTCCGAAAACCCCACTGGGAATGGCACTTACTGCGAAGCTGAAGCTGTAGGGGTTGACTCGGGAAAAATTGTTCAACACTTGAAACGTCGTGGCTGTGATCGTACCCGTCAAATATTCCGTGAAAAAACTGATCCCGCCGTTACCTGCGGCGTTAAAACGGAATTCCAGAATTCCCGTTGATAGGCCGATCAAACAGGTGCGATTCGCGAAATCTGCAGGACCATGGGCCGGAAAGTAGTTCACTTGAGACATCTGAAAGAACATTTTGGGGAGCGTCGCATTGCCCAGATTGACGAAAGTGACGGGCTCTGTGTTGTCCTGACTGCGATAAAGTCTGCCGTAATGACTCCAATTCTGCATGTCCTGTGTCCAGTGAAGGCTGTAAACACAAGATGGAGGAAGACCGCTGATGGGCTTGTTGATGTTCCATGTCATGGGTCCATTCGCCGTGACGGCGAGGTTTCCCTCACAGGCAGTGACTTCCGGCAATCCCTGGGCGAGCGGGTTGAACGATTGCGCGGAAGCTCCTTCTCGCCTGATGGTGACGGACTGGATCGTGGTGTTGTTCGCGCCGGCATTGATGATGGCATCCACAACAGCCCGACTCCCACTATCCGGAACATCGCCAAAGACGGTGTGGAGGCCGTCGAGCGATGCGATCGGAGTGCTTCCTGTGACGAAAAACTGGCTGCCATTGGTGTTCGGCCCGCTGTGAGCCATGGAAACGACATACGGTTGATGAGTGAGACCGGTTACGATTTCATCCCGGATTTCGTAGCCCGGACCGTCGGAACCATCGCCTTTGAGGGATCCCGTCTGCAGGATTTTGAAGCCGGGAGAGTTTTCCGTGCGGTGGATCTTCACGCCATGATAAAACGGACCTTTGCGCACGGATCCATCGCGAGGATCGACGAAGCTGCGTGTGCCCTCGGCAAGGCTCACGAAATTGGCCACGGTTTGAGGTGTTTGCGTGTGATGCAACCGAACTGAGAACGTGCCGTTGTTGGTCGATATGTCGGCAAACAGTTGAGCTTGAGCAAAATGGGAAAAGCCTGACAGTGTAATCAGCAGTCCTGCGAGTTTCATAGTATGGATGCCGCAGAGTATGAGGCAGACCCCGTTTGAAAAGAAGAAAAGTCCATGGATCGGGCATAAAGTTGCGTCGGGTGATGAGCTGGAAATCGGGCGAAATCTGTTCATATCAGAAAAAATACTTTTTTTCTAAGCTTCTGCTCTTCTGTGTGTCTGATAAGATGTAGGCCATGGATTTTCCCTTCTATCCTTTATGGAACCGCTTTTCTCATTTTCCGCCACCCGGGTCAGCGCCGTTGCTTCAGCGCCCACCCGCCCCGCTGTCATGACAGAAGAGCGGCCCAGTCTCAGAACCTTGTTCGATTCCGAGGAATCGGCCTTGTTTCGTTTTGCCTATGGCATCGTGGGGCAGCGCGAGGCGGCGGAGGATCTGGTGCAGGAGGCGTTTCTGCGTTTGCATGAACACTGGCAGGAAGTGGAAAATCCCCGCGCCTGGCTCTACCGCTCGATCCGCAACATGGCGCTGAACCATTTGCGCGATCACCGGCGCGAGACCGCGATGGACGAGGGCAGCGACTGGGCCAGTGACTCGCCCACGGCGGTGGAGTTGCTGGGGCGCCACGAGGCGGTGGGTGTGCTGCGTTTGCTGATGGCGGAAATGCCTCCGCAGGACCAGCAACTGATCGCGTGGAAATACAGCGGAAGCCTCTCGTATGAGGAAATCAGCAAGCGCTCCGGGCTATCGGTGAGCAATGTGGGCTACAAGCTCCACCATTTGCTCAAGGGCCTGGCGGATGCGATGCGACGCATGGGAGTGGAAAGCAGGGAAGGATGAAAAAGATACAGCAATGAATGAGGAACATACACATTTGACCACCACGGGCGATGAAGCCACAGAGGTGAGAATCATCGCCTGGGTATTGGGGGAGGCATCGGCCTTTGAGGCGGCGGAGCTGGAGGCCCTGTGCACGGAGAATCCGGAATGGCGGGTATTTCACCGCCGAATGTTGGCTTTGCACGACTGCTTGAAAGAGGCGCATGCACCGGCGGCGGAGGGCGATTGGAAATTGTCCGCGGAAAAACGCGGCAGGCTGGATGAGGTCATAGGCCAGAGGGAAACGGCGGTGCCAAGGCGTGGTAAACCTCGCCGCAAGTGGTGGCTGAACGTGGCCGGAATCGCCGCTTTACTGATGTTGCTTGCGGCGATCGGTTCGCTGACAACGGGGAATTTTGGAGTGCGTGACATGGCCCGGATGGAGCGAAAAGAAACTCCGATGATCACCAGCTACTCGGCGGAGATTCCTGCGGAGAGATCCGCCGAATTGGCTGACGCATCGGACGATGAGGGCATGGAGGTGGCAGGCGCGGACATCGCGATGTTCAGTACCCGTCAAGCGGCGAAACCTTCCGCACCTTCGTCGTCGATCACGAACACCATCGCAGCCGCCCCTGCGGCCGCTGCTCAAATTCCCGTGCCCACGGTGGAAGGAAAAGATCCTACAGTCGCTTACGGCAACGGGGATGATTTCGGCGAGGGGTGGGGTGGTCAAGCAGGTGGATCTGCCATGGGAGGCTTTCAGCGGGATGTCGTGAAAGACTCTGCGGCCAATGTGCCGACAGTGAACAGCGGCAAGGAGTCTGTCGCATTTAACACGCGAAGTGCCCCGATGGATAAGAAAAGCAACGCTGCAGAAGCACAGTATGAACTGGGTAAGCTGGACGATGCGAAACGAGCATTCGAGCAAGTCCTGCGGGACAATCCTTACGATCAAGACGCACGCCGGGGAATGGAGAAAGTGGCCGCTGCGCAGACGGATTACTACCGCGCTGCTTATGATCAAACCCGTGCCAAGTTGATGATGGAAGTGGATGAAGCATGGGACCTGGCTGTGCCGGATGAGGCTGCTGCGGGCAAAGGCGCACGCGAAAATGCCCCAGGCACGAGACTCAGAGAGGATGCCATCATAGCCGGTAAAATGGAGTTCCAGCGCACGGGCCTGGCGGATGCAGACAATGCTTTGGCGAAGGTCAAAGAGCAGAATTTGGAAGGAGAAAAGCAACTTTCCATGCAAGGTGGCGAACTCAAAAATCTTGAAAAAACGGACGGGCAAAACGCCGATGCTCTTGCCCTTGCCGCGACACGTGGTTTGCAAGCGAATGCCCCCATGCCGAAACCTCAGGCCGTTGCACCGCCGCTCAGCCAGGAAATAACCACCAACGAGGAGCCCTACTCGACCTTTTCGCTGCGCGTGAGTGACAATGCCTTCCGCATCGCCCAGGCCGCGATGTCGCAGAATCAGCGCCCGCCCGCCGAGTCCGTGCGGGTGGAGGAGTTCTACAATGCCTTCGACTACGGCGATCCCATCCCCAGCGCCGATGAACCCGTGACGGCAGCCATGGAGCAAAGCACGCATCCGGTGTTGCCCCAGCGAAATTTACTGCGCATCGCCCTGCGCACGGCGTCGTTAGGTCGTGCCGCCGGTCAACCGCTCCGGCTCACGCTGCTGGTCGATCAGTCGGGTTCGATGAATCGCAGCGACCGCCGCGCCGCCATGCTGGCCTCGGTGCAGGAGTTGTGCCAGATGTTGCAGGAGCAGGATCAGGTGTCGGTCATCGGCTTTTCCCGCACCCCGCGCCTGCTGGCGGAAGACATCCCCGGCAATCAGACACAGAAATTGTTAGAAATCATCCGCGCAGTTCCCGGCGATGGTGGCACCAATCTGGAAGAAGCGCTGAAGCTGGCCGAGCAGGTGGCGCAGCGCAACCAGCTGCCGCAGGCGCAAAACCGCTTGCTGCTGATGACCGATGGCGCCGCCAATCTGGGCAATGCCGATCCCGCGCGACTCTCGGCATGGGTCAAACAACTGCGCCATAAAAACCTGTGCTTTGACATCGCCGGCATCGGCACGGATGGCCTCAATGATGCGCTGCTGGTGGAGATCGCCCGCCATGGCAATGGCCGCTATTACGTGATGAACGATGCCGCGCAAGCGAAGCAGCAATTTGCCAGCCAGCTCGCCGGAGCCTTCCGTCCGGTGGCGGAGAACGTGAAAGTGCAGGTGCGCTTCAACCCGCAACGCGTCAGCCGCTATCAGCTCATCGGTTTTGAAAAAGACCGGCTCAAGACCGAAGACTTCCGCAACGACAAGGTCGATGCCGCGGAAATGGCCGCGGCCGAGGCCGGGCAGGCGCTCTATCAGATCGAGCTGTTGCCCGAGGGGAGCGGCGACATCGGCGAAGTATCCGTGCGTTTCCGCGATGTGGCCACGCAGCAGATGGTGGAACGCAAATGGACCATCCGCCACGATGCCACCACGCCGGTGTTTGATCGCGCCACACCGACCATGCAGCTCGCAGGTCTGGCGATGCTCAGTGCCCAGAAACTGCAAGGCGGAGACTTCGCGTCGATGATCCGCTTCTCGGACATGCAAGAACCCCGCCGCCACGTGCGCGAAACGTTTTCCCAAAGCCGCCGCGTCAGCGAGCTGCTGCAGATGATCGATCAACTCCAAGACTAACCGCCATGAAAACATTCCTCTCCCTCCTACTGTGCCTGGCCTCGCTCGGTCTCACGAACCCGCTGTCCGCCCAGGAAAACGAGCTACCGCGCGAGGGCGTGATGCTGCTGCCCGTGGGGAAGTCCGCCAAACCGGTGCCGACCTTTTTCTCCGCCGCCGCCGAGGTGGAAGTGCGGCGTTTTTTTGATCGCATCGAATCCTGGACCAACATCCGCTACGACCTGCATCAGGGCGCGGGCGAGCGCTTGAGTCTGTCCATTTCCGGCGAAGGGGAAATCACCGCGGTCAGTGGCGAAGGGCTCGTGGACTGGGCCTTGCGTCGCGATGCTGCGGGGCAGCGTTATCTCGATGTGAAGCTGAGTGCCGCCGATGCCGGAAAAAAAAAGTGGACGCTGCAAGTGAAGTCGAGCCTGGCTCTCACGCCTGGCATGAAGGCCTGCGATGTGTGGCTGCCGGGTCAAGGCGATGCGGTGGGTTTCACGACGAATGTGGCCCTGCTCGATGAGGGCATGAAACACGCCCGCGTCATCGAAGTGGAAAATCTTTCGCCGGTGGAGAAATCGCAACACCTGCGCTACGTCGGCCAGGCTCGTCCGCGCCTGCGCTTGGACCTGAGTCAGCAGGAGGGCGAGGTGACGTTTCGCGATGCGCAGTTGCAAGGCGTGGTGGCAAAGGATCAGCGCTCGGTTTCCTTGGTGTTCATGGCCACAGCGCAGGTGAAACGCGTGGGCGCGGCGCTGGAATTTTGCCGTGGCTCCATATCGCTCAGCGATGCCAGTGCCGGCGACGGTTGGCACATGAACCTGCGCGCCGAGGGCGAGAGTTACGCGTTTGATTGGATCGCAGATCGCATGGGCGATGTGCCGGTCGAGCTGCGCTTCGATGTGCCCGTGACGCAGATGGGTGACTGGCGTTTGTTAGACTTCGCCATTCCTGCCGGTGTGGTGGTGCCGCTGTGGTTGCAGGGGCTGCCTGCCACGGTGCAGTTTGACTCGAACAAAGCTGTGGTGCCCACGCTGCAAGGGGATCGCTGGCGCGGATTCCTGCCTGCCGATGGTCGTGTGTTGTTAGGCTGGCGCGCAGGCCGCGAGGTGGCGGATGGTGCGCTGTTTTTTTCCAGCACGGAAACGTCCGACTTGCGTGTGGGCAGCGGCTTGTTGCGCCAATCCAGCCAGATCGATCTGCGCATTCTTCAGGGGAAATTGCCCGCGCTCACACTCCAGCTTCACGGTGCGGGTGAGGTGCTCTCGGTGCAGGGCGAGTCCATTGTCGGTTGGTCCGTGCGCCAGGCCGAGGGCAAGCGTTTGTTGGATTTGCAGCTCAGCCGTGCGATGTCCGGCACCGGGCGTGTGCTCATCGAGTCACAGGCATCGTTAGGAAATTTCCCCCTCAAGGCGGCGGGCCTGCGCCTGGAGCCGGTGGGGTCGCTGCGCCACAGCGGATGGCTGCGCATTGCGAACGAGGGAGCGGTGAAGATCGAGGTCTCTGCGGCGAAAGGCCTGATCCAACTCGCACCCGAGCAGTTTCCACTGGAGGGGAAAAATTTGCGTCAGGCCTTTGTCTATCGCTTTCCTGCTGTGGACTACAGCTATCAGATCGGCGCGGACCACGTGCTGCCGGAAACAGCCGTCAACGAGCTGACCATCTATGAACTCGCGGAAACAGATCGTCGCATCATCGCGGATGTGGAGCTAGACATCCGGGAAGCCCCCCTGCGCGAGTGGGAAATCCTCGTGCCCGAGGACTACACGGTGGTGTCGTGCAGCGGCGCGGCGGTGCAGGATTACGCCCTCGCCACCACCGCCCACAAGGGCCTGCGTGCGCTCAAGGTCCTCTTTCGCGATGCTGTGAAAGACCGCCAGTTGCTGCAGTTGCGTCTGGAAAAAAACGAGGCGGCCAAAGCCGGTGCGTGGGCACTCACGCCACTGCAATTTCCTAACGCAAAATCCCATCGCGGCTTCATCGGCGTGGCGGCAGTGCCGGGATACCGTCTCAACAGCGGCGCGCGCAACAACCTCACGGAAGTGCCGCTTTCGTATTTCCCGAAACAGAGTGCCGGGTTGCAGCAGGCCTATCGGATCAAGGAATCCGCATGGTCGGCCACGATGAATGCCGAGGCGCTGGGCCAAAGCGTGCAGGCGGATGTGTTCCACCTCTACTCGGTGAAAGAAGGCGCGGTCTATGGATCGGTGCTGTTCAATTATTTCGTGGTTGGCGCTCCCGCGAACGAGTGGCGCGTGCAGATTCCAGAGGCCATCGGCAATATCGAGATCACCGGACAAAACATCGGTCATGAATGGCGGCGCGAGGGCAATGTCCTCGTCGTTCCCTTGTCGCGTCCGTTGTTAGGCGCGGGCACCATGTTGCTCAGCTTCGAGCAGCCGATGCAGGCCGCCGGTGGCGAGATTTTCCCCGGTGAAATCCGCCCGCTGAATGTGCAGGCGGAAAGCGGCTATGTGCAAGTGGTGAGCCCCTTGCAGGTCGATTTTGACGTCACGGAAAACAGTGGCAACGTGCTGCCCTTGCAGGCGAACGAGCTGCCGCCCGACTACCGCGTTCTCAGTTCCGCACCCACCTTGTCCGCCTGGCAATACACGGCGCGCGATTTCTCCATCGGCATGAAATTCCAGTGGTTCAAGACCGGGGAAACCGTGGAGCAGGTGGTGGACTTCGTGCAACTCAGCAGCCAGGTCTCGCGCGATGGACAACTGGTCACCGAGGCCCGGTTCTTCGTGAAATCCAAACGTCGTGAAGCACTGCGCATGACTTTGCCCGACGGCGCGATTTTGTTAGAAACCAAGGTCAACAACAGCACTGCGAATCCGCGTGTGGATGGTGACAGCATTGTCATCCCCTTGCCGCAGAAAAATGATCTGAATCAGGCCGTGGAGGTTCTGCTGCGTTACGGCTCTGCCGCGGCCAAGGCCCGTGCCATCACCTTGCAAGCCCCCGTGTTGCAAGCGCCCACGGTCATCGGTGAATGGAAAGTGAGTGGGGATGAAGGTCAGGTGCTCACGCCCGTGGGCGGCACGGTAGAGGTGGTGCGCATGCCGCTTTGGCAGGATGGATTCGACTGGCTCTCGCGTCACATGCCCGCCGCGTTCGTCCTTTGCGGGCTGCTGCTGCTGGCACGATTGTTATCTAGCCGTAAAGTGATATCCGGCCTGGCCTTGGTGCTGTGTGCCGGATGCGCGGGCGTTCTGGCGCTGTATGGCACGAAGTTTCCAGCCCTGACCCCGACGATGATCGAGTATGCCGCGCCGGTCGTGAAAGCGGGTGCACAGATGACGGTGATGATCGAAAACGAATCCATGTGGTCCTCCGCGCTCACGCGTGGCTTCTGGAGTGCTTTGTTGTTAGGACTGGTCGCGCTGGGCTACGGTGTGGTCCGCCGCGAGCGCTGGTGGCAGGGCGGGGGACTGTTTCTCATCGCCATCAGCCTGCTGTGCATTCGAAATGGGGCGTCGGTATTTTTCGCGGCGATGGCGCTCTACGCCTTGGTCGTGGCGGTGTTGCGTTTCCGTGGTCACGGCTTGCGCCCGCTGGCATCCACGGCGGTGGTGGTGTTGACGGCGATGTCGCTGTTTTCTTCGCCAGCGCAGGCCCAGGAACTCCTGCGCGAGAAAACTGCCGAGCGCATGCTGCTGGATGCCCGCATCCGCGAGCAACGGCTGTTTGCAGAGGTCGATGTCACGGTGCGTGCGGAGGCGGGCGATCGATTTTCTTTCCTCCATGCTCCTGCGGTGTTAGGCGAGTTCCGCAGCGAGGGCTTGCGGGTGGTGCGGGAAAATCGCGGCGAGCAATCGGTCTATCTGATCGTCGCCGATCAAGCCGGTGTGTTTTCCGCGCAGGCGAAATTTGAGATGCCCTTGGCCCAACCGCAACAGCAGTGGCATTTGCCCGTGGCGGTGGCAGCCGTGCGCAAGCTGACGCTGAGCTGGGACCAACCTGGTTGGGAATTCGTCTCGGGCGCCGCCACGCGCCGGGAGGAGATCGTGCAGGCCGACGCCAAACAAAGTGCCGCTGTTTTATGGCTGAAACCGCTGGCTCAGGTGGACATCACGCCGCAACCGAAGCAACGCGACCTCGCCACCGAACCCTCCGTGTTTTTCGTCGAATCCTCGCAGTTGATGATTCCCTTGCCCGGTGTGGTCAATGGACGTCACGCCCTCACGGTGCGGCCTTCCCAGGGGCAGGTCGCGGAATTGATCATGAAAGTGCCCGCGGGTTTCACCGTCAGCGACGTCAGTGATGGTCCGGTCGGAGTCTGGCGTTTTGAGCCGAACAAATCCGAGTTGCGCGTCGCCGTGGAACCGGCGCAAAGCAAGGCGTTTTCTCTGACCGTCCACACCCAGCGAGGCAGTGCCGCGCTGCCGGTGGAGATGACACTGGAGCCGCTGCGCGTGAGTGGAGCCGCGAGCGAAGTCGGGCTGCTGGCGCTGGCCTTCGGCGATGATGCCCAACCGGAAAAGCTCACAGTCGAGGGGCTGGCCGCCGTCAATCCCGATGACTTCCAAGCGAAAATCCTGCCGCGCGACGCACAAGGAAATCCGCTCGTGAGCTTGCAGCAAGTCTATCGCTTCGGCGCAGACAAGGCCTCGTTGCAGGCCCGCATCACCGCCGTCGCTGCCGAGATGCGCGCCGAGAGTTGGCAGGTCTTGTCCCTGGGCGATGACCGCATGGTCCTCTCCAGCGATCTCAACGTGACCATCACCCGCGCCGGTATGTTCCGCTTGTTGTTAGAAATTCCCCAGGGTCTCGAAATCGAAAGCGCCTCGGGTGCGGCGCTCAGTCATTGGACGGAAGCGGAGACCGATAGCGTGCGCGTGATGACACTTCATCTCAACGGTCGCACGATGGGACGCCAGCAGTTTCAACTGAGTTTCACCGGAGCTGCCACCGGGCCGCAGAAATCATGGCAAGTGCCGCGCTTGGTGTTGCGCGAGGCCACGCGTGAGTCAGGACTGCTCACGATCGTGCCGGAACAGGGCATGCGCATCGGCGTCGTCGCGCGCGAGCATGTGTCGGCCATCGATCCCCGCGATTTGGCGGACGCCCCGCAAGTCCACGCCCGCGCTGCGATGCGTCTCGGCGCGCTGGCCTTCCGATTGCTACAAAAGGACTGGAAGCTGGGCCTATCCATCGATGAGCTGGACCCTTGGATCACCGCGCAGGTGTTTCATGAAGTGGTGCTGCGCGAGGGTCAGCTCAGCACGAAAATGAATCTCGTATATCAGATCGAAAACGCCGCGATCAAGACCCTGCGCGTGCGTTTGCCCGGGCTGAGCGAGGTCACGGCCGGCACCGTGCGTGCCTCCGGCCCCAGTGTGGCGGATTTCCTCAAGGTGGAGGGTGAGACGGATGTGTGGGAAATCCGCTTCCAACGCGGTGTCTCCGGAACCACCGCCGTCGATCTCGAATACCAACAACAATTGCCCGAGGGCACGAATGTCACGATCGAACCGATTCGCTTGTTAGAAGCGCGACAGGTGTCGTATTACGCGGCGATTCGCTCGGGCGGACGCATGGAGCTCGGGGTGGCGGGCGAGCTGCCCGAGGGCTGGCTGGCGAATGATTGGGCGGCCATTCAGGCGGCGATGCCGAAACTGCGCAGCGCGGTATCTCCGGCATTGTCGTTCAAGGTGACCAGCCCGGAGCAGGCGCTGAAGCTTTCCTTCCAACGTCATCAATTGGCGGAAATTCAGAAAATGCGTGTCGCCGATGGCCAGCTCACCACACTCATCTCCTCGCGCGGCGAAGCTCTCACCGCCGTGCAGTTGCGGGTGCAAGTGGCGGAAAAGGGAACCCTGCGCCTGCGCTTGCCTCAGGGAGCTGACCTTTACAACGTGCTCGTCAATGATGAAGGGGCCTCGCTCGTGCGCGAGGGCGATGAGTGGCTGTTCTACGTCTTTCCAGCCGCCGATGCGAACCAACCCTCCACCGTGCGTTTTGTCTATGCCTCCGGTGCCGGTGCTGCCATGGCATTGGAAGGTCCATCGCTCAGCGTGCCGATGGAAAATTTATCGTGGCGTGTGCTGATCCCCGAGGGCTGGCGTCTGCGTGATCACAAGGGCGATTTTGATTTGAAACAGCAGAGCCGCACTGGTTCGTTCCGCCTCGAAAACTATCAGGAATATGTCAGCGAGCGCAAACTCAGCAGCTCTGCCGAGGCCGTCGCCTTGTTCGATCAAGCCAGCAACTGGATCAGCCAGGGCGATCAGGAAAAGGCCTCCATCGCCCTTGGTAATGCCGCGCGCAATGGCTTGCTCGATGAGGCATCGAACGAAGACGCCCGCGTGCAATTGCGCGAACTGCGCACCCAGCAAGCGGTGCTGGGCCTCAACACCCGTCGCCAGAAAATGTTCCTCGACAACAAATCGCAATCCGGCGCGGACAACCGCCAGCTCGAACAAGCCGCCCAGGTCAATCCCTTGCTGCAAGGGAAATTCAACTACGATCCCAAGCAGTTCGATCGTTTCATCGAGGGCAACACCGCCGATGAGAATGCCGCCTTGCAAGCGATCGCCCAGCGCATCGTCAATCAGCAACTCGCCGCCGAACCCGCGCCCTCCGGTCTGGAAATCAGCGTGCCCGAGCGCGGCTCGATGTTGACATTCGGCCGCAGCATCCAAGTCGATGGCGGAAAGCCACTGCGCCTTGAACTCGACCTTGAACGCGCGGAGAAGACGCGTTATGGTATCGCACTGCTACTCTGCGGCCTGCTGGTCGCCATCGTTCTCACCTCCCGAAAAAACAAAAATGCCTGAACTAACAACAATATGAAACCAACACTGAACACACTGTCATTGATGCGCCACTCCGCTGGTGCCGTCATCGCCGCCTCGCTCGCCTCCGGAAGCGTAAACGCCATGGAATCGAACACTCCTGCCGTTCCTTCCCTCGTGGCGGAATCGCTCCCCATCGCTGACTCACTCCCTTCGTCTCTTGCCGAAACGGAGAAGCAAGGTGAGAAAAAAGAGGAGAAAAAAGAAGAAGAAAAAGATGCCTGCCCGGCTTGTGGCATGGGTTGATCCGCCATGCGCAAGATCCGTGCAGGACTCTCGTTGATGCTGGAAGATGAGTTTCTTCAAGCATCGCTGCCCTTGTTTGAAGACGGCGCGGTGGACGCGCTGGAGTGGTCGTTTGATGTCGGCTGGGGGGCAGCCCCCTTGCCGGCATGGGCCGAGGCGCTGCTGCATGAATACAGCGGCGCCGGTGCGCTCGTAGGCCATGGCGTGACATTTTCCCCTCTATCGGGCGAGTGGACGGGCCGGACGCAATGGTGGATCGAGCAACTGCAAGCGGAGTTGAAAAAACGCCGCTACCTCCACATCTCGGAACACTTCGGCTTCATGGAAGCGGGTGATTTTCACAAGTGCGCGCCCCTGCCTGTGCCGCTCACCGCGCAGACAATCCGTCTCGGCAGGGAGCGCCTGCGCGTGCTGGCGGACATCGCGGATTGCCCCGTGGGCCTGGAAAATCTCGCGCTCGCCCTGGGCATGCGGGACGTCAGGGACCAGGGAGTTTTTCTCAGTGAATTGTTAGAATCTGTCGATGGCTTCCTGGTGCTCGATCTTCACAACCTCTATTGCCAGATGATGAACTTCGGCTGCACCGCGGCGGAGATTCTCTCCACTTACCCGCTCGCACGCGTGCGCGAAATGCACATCAGCGGCGGCTCCTGGATGGAAGCCAACAGCGCGCGCGGCACGCCCATCCGCCGCGATACCCACGATGAGGATGTGCCGGAAGCGGTGTTCACCTTGCTCGCGGAAGTCTTGCCGCAATGCCCTGCCACCGAAGTGGTCGTCTTTGAAAGACTCGGCCATTCCCTTGCCGATCCCGCCACGCACGAGGGCATGAGAAACGATTTTCTCCGCATGAAATCCATCCTTTCCGCCTCATGAACCCGCATGATTCAACGCTGGCGGATTTCCAAGCCTGCCTGCTGGACATCCTCCATCGTCACGAAAATGCCGATGCCATTTTCGCCGCCCTCGCCGCGCATCCCGCCGTGACGCCATTCCGCGACTACGTTGCCACCTTCGAACCCGAGATGCTCGAAGTCGCCGCCTCGCTGGTGAAAAAATGGGGCGTTCGCCGTGAATCGCAGGCTGTTGGTGATCTGTCCGCCATGCCGCATTGAGGGGGGCGTTTTCTTTTTATGACAAAAGAAAAAGCCGCGATCCCTGTCGGATAACGGCTTTTATTGGTTGCGGGAAGAGGATTTGAACCTCTGACCTTCAGGTTATGAGCCTGACGAGCTACCTGGCTGCTCCATCCCGCGATTGTTTGGTGCGCCTTGCGGCGCGGGAGAGGAAGGTAAACGATTGACCGTCGGATTGGCAAGACTTTTTTGCAATTTTTATCGAAACTGTTTCCTGGAGCATTTTGTAGCGCTCAGGTAATTGGCTGCCCTTGGAATTTATGAAGAAGCGGTTGCAGGCCGTTTCCGCCTTTCTGCTTCTTGAGTAAGTTTTCAACTTTGCGAGCCTCGCTCAAGGTCATCTCGTAACTTGTCCACTGTAATTCCCAAGGACCATGCTTTGCTGTGTATGTTGAAATTCCAGCGTTGTGATCTTGCAGGCGAACGGCAACATTTTCTGCTAGGCCAATGTAACGTTTTCCGTTCGCATTTTGTATAAGATAACAGCGGTAGGTTTTGATCGATTTACAGGATGACGCTAGCGTTGTATCAGAAAATGCCTGCGCAACAAGGAGGATATGAAATTTGACTTGTGAAAATGCGCTTAATCCAACCTACGATCCCGCTCAGCGGGATTATGAGCATGACGAGCTACCTGGCTGCTCCATCCCGCGGTTACTTTGATGCACCTTGCGGCGCGGGGCGGCAAAGTAGTCGTTTTTGGGCATTGTGGGATAGTGTTTGTTTGGATTTTTTCAGCAAATGCCGAAAATCCAACCTTCGAACTCGGCGATGCGCTTTTCTTGCTCGGTCAGGGTCGGTTGAAAATGAGGGAGGAGCGTGCCGACGTGATCTGCCTCGCGCAGCCAGCGGGCGATGGTGTAGGCATCGTGCTGGTCGGGGCTGCGGCTTTCGTTAGGAAATGCCCGGCTCCACAGTGAGGGATAGACTTCCATGATGACGGATGTGCCCGCTGCCGGAGTCCAGCCATCGAAGGGCCAGAAGTGGAGCTTGGGGCCTTGCCTCTCGCGCAGAAATTTCAGCCATGGCAGGCCGGCGTGAGTGGACTTGGCGACACTGCCCGGCACATCAAAGTGAAACACCGACTTCGCGCCGCGACTGCGTTTTTCGGTGATGCGCCGCCAACGATTGTGACCGCTGCGCTGCGCGCCATGCCCAATGCGATTTTTTCTAACATCATCGACGGTGGTGTGATCTGTGGGCCAGTGCTGGCAGAAGTCTTGCAGGAAATGATCCCAGTCGCGGGGGAGTCGATGGCGTTCAAAGTAATCGAGCGGAAAGGAAAAACCGTGGTCGATGCCGATCAGCGTGGGCAGGTCATCTTGCAGCGTTGCGAACAACCAGGCGGCGATGCCCCGGCGGCTCCAGTATCGTTTGCCGCCGGGAGGGGGCAGGATTTCATGCGGGGCTTCCTCCGCGGTGGCACAGTAGAGCCGCAGACCTGTGAGACTGCTGTCAGGCGACTGCGCGCCGGAGTAGTCGATGCCGATATAGCGGGAAAAACGAGGCATGATGGGAGTGTGTTTCAGCGCCACTGTTTGCTGCCTTTCTTGCGACTGCCGTGTTTTTTTTGAATGCGGCGCGCCTCGCGCTTGCTGTCATCGCGTTGGCGCAAGTGATGCATTTTTTCCTGAGCGTGGCGGTAGGCGGTGGGGTGATCGACGATGGGTGCGGGGTAATCGCGGCCGATCACGCAACCGCTGAATTGCTGCTCTAGTAGCGGCATGTCCCAAGGCTCGGCGAGGAAGGCATCGGGCACCTCGGCGAGCTCGGGGATCCAGCGGCGGATGAATTTCCCTTGTGGGTCCTGGTCGAGCAGTTGTTTGGTGGGGGAATAGACGCGCAGGGTGTTGATGCCGGTGGTGCCGGATTGCATTTGGCACTGGCTCCAATGGATGCCGGGCTCGTAGTCGAGAAACATCCGCGCCAGATGCAAGCCCGGCTCGCGCCAATGCAGCCACAGATGGTAACTGGCGAAGCTCATCACCATGGCGCGCATGCGGAAATTCAGCCAACCGGTCGCGGTCAAGGCGCGCATGCAGGCATCGATCATCGGATAGCCGGTGCGGCCCTCTTTCCACGCCAGGAAGCGCTGCACGTCGATCTCGCTTTCATCGCGCAAGCCATCGCAGCTGCGCGAAAAATTGCGATGCTCGATGGCGGGCTCATCTTCGAGTTTTTGCATGAAGTGGCAATGCCAGCGCAGGCGGCTTTGGAAGGATTTGATCGCGGAAAGCCAGCGGGCGTCGATGGTGTTTCCTAGCGCCTTTTGTTCCAGCAAATCACGTCGTCGATCCGCGCTGGCGTGGAGGCATTGTCGCACGCTGAGCGCGCCCCAGGTGAGGTAGGGAGAGACACGACTGCATGCGTCCCACGCGGTGACGGGGCTGGACATTTCCTTGGTGTAACCCACGCCGCGATGGTGGAGGAAACTCTCCAGAGCGGCATGTCCCTGCGAGCTGCCACCGCGCTGGCGCAGGGCTGCGCTGAGATCGGGACCCAGGCCGAAGTCCTCGGCCGTGCAGAGACTTTCGCCGCTCAGATGAGACATGTCAGTACCGCGCAGATGGGCAGGCGCGCCGCGCGGTGAGGGCGACATGCGTTGCAGCCATCGTTCCGCCCAGCCATCGCGTTTTTTCAGTTTTCGCACCACGCCGGTTTGCGCATACTCCTGCCAATGCACGCCGCGTTGCCGCGCCCAGGCGATGACCGCGAGGTCGCGCCGGTAAGTGATCGCGTTGCCTGTTTCCTGATGGCTGTGCAGGCGGGTGAAATGCGTTTGTTGCCACAATTCTTCCAGCACGGTGACGGCATCGCCGCGCCGACGCAGCAATCGCACTCCGTAAGCCGCCAGATCTATTTCCAGTTCGGCGAGGCATTCATTGGCAAAGCCGAGATGACGGGTATCGAAATCCTCGGCACGGATCACCTCGTCCTCATAGATCCACAATCCCAGCACAGGCCCAAGACCTGCTGCCGCAGTGAGAGTCGCGTGATCGAGCACGCGCAAATCTTTCTTGAACCAGACGACTTCCATGGAGTGCGCGGTAAGATGCCCTCAAATGGGCCAGATGCAAATCAAACAAAGGAGCACACGCGCCCCTTGCTGGAAAGTGGCTGCATGATCAGGAATGTATTTCGCTGGAGGCGGTATGATATGGGGGCAGACAAATCATCATGAGCAGTGTGTTGGATGAGAAAAATTTCGATTGCCGAATGGGAGAAAATAGGTCAAATTCATCCTGTAATTGGTTAAGGTAGACGGGCGATAAAAGACATGAAACCATCCAAAAACGATGCAAAGATCACTAAAAAATGTTACCAAGCGAGGACCCCAGAGAAGACCCCAGAAATTGTCTGGCACCAGCTTAACTATGCTAAGTTAGTTTTACTAGACTTTTGATTTCATTGTAATTTTTCTATTTTAAAATGAACACGGCTAAACATTATGAATATAAAAATAACCTGATTGAACTTTATGCGTTTTTTGAATGCTTAGCTAATAATAATCTCGAAATAAATCATGTTAAAAAATTTTTCTGCGAAAAATTTTTTCCCAAAAAAAACAACGAAATATCCAGCCTATACAAGCACGTAGCTAAAATTACTGGATGCATGAAATTCGCTGAGATTGTTGATTTTATTCATCCCAGGTGTGGAAAGGAACTGTATTCCCAATTGGCCAATGATCGAGAGCTTAATTATGGAATATTTGATAGTGATACCGTTCAAAATAATTCATACCGAGGCACATTAAATTGCGAAAATGAATGCTACATACATACCCTAGCAGTTGATGTTTATGCCCAGCACTTAGTTTTTTTGTTGCATCCTAATTCCGACGAATTTCCTAAATGTTATGTTGCCGACAAAGAGTTGAGTAGCGATCCATACGCTGTCATAAGGCGCGAACATTTTGAAGAGTGTCTATACTTTGAAGTAATTGACTGGCAAAACGCACCATTAAAGGCCCTTGAATGCATCAAGAGAGGTAATTTTGAATTCAATTTTGGTGATATACTTGAATAGGTTCGAATCTCTGGGGTCAGTGATTATGAAAATCCTCTATGGGGTCAGTATATTGGATGAGAAAAATTCGAATTGCCGAATGGGAGAAAATAGGTCAATTTCATCCTGTAATGCGATAAGACGGAGTGCGTAAATTTTTAGAATTACATGAAAAAATTATTACTGTTTATATGCTTCCTTGCTATTGCTGTTATTGCTGTGTACACATGTATTTGGATGTTTTATTCTAGATTGTCTAATTCTGCTACCAAAGAAGATTTTTATGGAGATTGGATTGGTAAATTAGACGATAATGGAGGAGGTGATTTTACACTTATTCGGAAATAAAAGTTAATAACTCAACTATCCATTATTTAAATTTACCCATTTTAGATAATAATGAATTAATCACATATAGGAGTGGAGTTACATATTTTGACTTCAGAGAAACCTATTCGATTGATGCGCCATGTATTATATTAGACTGTAGTTCAAATGGCGAATCGGTATTTCCGATATATTTACACTATGATAAGAAAAGGTTTTTTTACCCAATAAGTCCTGGCAACGGGATATATATGGAGTTAAAAAAAATTTAATAGCGAATCTCTGGGGTCATCTCTGGGGTCATCTCTGGGGTCCTTGGATTTGCGCATTTATATTTTTTGATAAGCCAACAAATGGGCATTTGTTGAGGGAAAGTAGAGAAACATGCATGAATCACCATGGATTGTGACGCTACGCGGCACATGGGGACGGAGGGATGCGGTCCGTGGGATGAATCCCACGGCTACGATTGTGATACCGCGATGCGGTGGGAGAAAGTGCCCCGCTTGGGGTTTTTGAGTCGGGCGGGTATGGCGTAGCTATGATGGAACATAGCCGTGGGTTTCAACCCACGGGGGTGGTTCCCGTTTTTCCCCACGTGTCGCATCGCGACACAGGAATATCGAGAGGGAGAGAAACGATGGCGCGAGGGGACATGCCGTTCCGGTGTCGCGACGCGACACGGAATCTTGTGGGGCGTTCGCTTCCGTCGGTTGAAACCCACGGCTATGATCCTTCACTGTAAGCGTAGTCCCAAGCGCCATTGGTATGGATTTGTAGGCGTGGGGTCATAGG
>ERZ1066127.509-NODE-509-length-20038-cov-12.896012_pt1 | contig 20038 bp, 10 predicted proteins | sample MGYA00382774_ERZ1066127 | MGnify/ENA primary metagenome ERZ1066127 (study PRJEB33369, sample SAMEA5778357) | biofilm metagenome | biome: Industrial cooling water; feature: Water cooling tower basin; material: Biofilm | place: United Arab Emirates | collected... | reverse complement strand
AGTTTCTCTTTGGAATCCATACCGATAATCGCCTCGTGCACCGAAATTCAATACTTTTGTATGTCAAGATAAATAAAAATCCCGACTTGTCGAACAAACTTGAAATAAAAAAAGCTGCCCAAAGGTCGCTAAAAATTGAAGGAAATGCTATTCTGGCGCTTGCTGAAAGTATTGGCGATGATTTTGTGCGTTCGGTCGACCATATTTTATCGGCATCGGGCCGCTTGGTTGTCACCGGAATTGGCAAAAGTGCACTCATTGGGCAAAAAATTGTTGCCACGCTCAACAGCACCGGAACGCCCGCCTTGTTCATGCATGCGGCCGACGCCGTTCATGGCGATTTGGGCATGGTACAACGTGGTGATGTCGTGCTTTGCATCTCCCAAAGCGGCAATACACCCGAGATAAAACTGCTGGTACCCATGATCAAGCATGGCGGGAACATCCTGCTCGGCATGACCGGCGATGCCAATAGTTATCTAGCCCGACAAAGTGATGTTTTGCTGCACTCGGCCATTGACGAGGAGGCTTGTCCACTTAAACTTGCTCCCACTACCTCTACTGCTGTGCAACTGGCTTTGGGCGATGCTTTGGCTGTTTGTTTGCTCGAGCAAAAAGGTTTTACTGAAAAAGATTTTGCCCGTTACCATCCAGGCGGTGCTTTGGGCAAACGCTTGTATTTGCGCGTTGATGACTTAGTAGCCAACAACCAATCACCAGCTGTTCAACACGATGCCCCGGTAAAAGATGCCTTGTTAGCCATCAGTTCGGGCCGATTAGGTGTAACCGCCGTCCTAAAAAGCAATCAATTGGCGGGTATCATCACCGATGGCGATATAAGGCGAATGCTCGACAAATACAAAGATATCAGTGCACTGAAGGCTGCCGACATCATGACTCCTTCGCCACGCACCATTCTCAAAGGCAGTTATGCCTCTGAAGCATTACAACTCATACGCGCCCACAACATCACCCAATTGCTCGTGGTGGATGAAAGTGAAAAATACCTGGGCGTGGTACATGTGCACGATTTGCTCAAAGAAGGCATCATCTAAGCTTCACACCAAATGTGTATCTTGTTGCCAGAACGATAAGCATGAGTAAGCTATATGTGATTATCATGGCCGGAGGGGTGGGTAGCAGGTTGTGGCCCATGAGTACCCAGCAAAAGCCAAAGCAGTTTCTCGATTTGCTGGGAACAGGCGAAACCCTGCTGCAAGCCACTTACCAGCGTGCTCTGCATCTTACTGAGGCTGCCAACGTATTGGTCGTCACCAATCGGCAGTGGACCCAATTGGTACACGAACAATTGCCCCAAATTGAGGACCGCCAATTGGTAACCGAACCTATCCGAAAAAATACCGCTACTGCTACCTTGTATGCCATCAACAAAGTAGCGAACCGCGATATGCAGGCAGAAATAGTTATCATGCCATGCGACCATGTCATTACAGATACCATCCGTTTTGGACAGGTAATCAAAAGTGGCTTAAAATACATCCGCAAACACGCCGAAATGCTCACAGTTGGGATCAAAGTAAGCCGCCCCGAAATCAATTACGGTTACATCCAATACCTACCCGAATTGGCGCATGATGGCCCCATCTACAACATCAAGACCTTTACTGAAAAACCAACCAAAGAAATTGCCAATGCCTTTCACCGTTCAGGCGATTTTTTATGGTATTCTGGTATCAAGGTAGTTGGGGTAGGCACATTGCTCGATTTGTATGCCGAACACCTTCCCGACACCTCTCAGCTCTTTGAAGAAGTGCGACCCTATTTGAATAGCGAAGAAGAAACCTTGTGCATCGACAAAATTTACCCGCAATGCGAAACCATGGCTTTTCGCCAAGCTATCATGTACAAGGCATCCGATAAAATCAAAGTGTTGCTGGGTGATTTCGGCTGGACCGACCTCACGCTCTGGGGCGAGGTTTATGCCAGTCATGAAAAAGACTATGTGGGAAACGCTGTAACAGGTGCCAAAGTAATCATGTACGATGCCAGTAATTGCCTGGTAGAAGTGGATGGCGACAAATTGGTTATCATCAGTGGACTGGAAGATTACATCGTGGCAGACTCACCGAAAGGCCTGTTGATTTGTCCGCGCGACCAGGAAAACGAAATCAAAAACATGCTGCTTGAAGCCAAACGACAGGTTGGCGATAAATATTTGTAGGTATGACGAAAAAACTACTCTTACTGCTGCTCACGTACTTATGGATCAATCCTGTTGCGGAAGCACAAGGTGAATTTAAGCTTCGGAGGCTGCATTTATACCGCGACGGTGCTGCGATGCTCGAATACAGCGGACTCATTGCCACCCGGCAGGCGCGCTTTCAAATGCCGCTACCCGAACAGGCCATCCACCAAGGAGTTCACGTGCGAATAGATGATCGTGAAAAACTGGTGAACTACCTGGTTCATGCCATAGAAACAGAAAGTGGTCAAGCCCTTGCGCAAATCACCGACTTACTGTTGGCCAATGTAGGTCAAATAGTTTCTATTGAAGCTTTTGAAGGAAGAGAAAGTGTTGGCTACAATGGCGAATTGATGCCCATGCACCCCCAGGCAGAGGTGGTTTATTTGCGTACCGGTAATGCCATTGAAACAATACCCATCAAAACCATCATGCACATTACTGGTGGAAAGGGTTTTCAAACAACGCGCATCATTAAAAGCAAAGAGTGGGCATTAAGCATTTTTATGGTGAGCGATTACAACGAATTACCTCTTACCGTACTGGTTCCGGCAAGTGGATTTGAAAGCCACGCACGCTATCTCCTGGATTTTGACAAAGAAAAACCAGAAATGAGCCTCGATTTGAGCCTCCTTTCTCCCATGGCCCTTGACGAGGTTGACGTACTTTTCTACAACCACGCCTACCACGAACGCGAAGTATCGTCTTTCACCAGTCAAGCTGCCTTTAGGTTGGCAGGTGCCAGCATGAAAGCCGGAGCCCGCACCAATTACCAGGTGTTGGCCAGCGAGGTGCCCTTGGCGCTCACCGACGAGGTGGTGGTACCAGCTTGGGAACCAGGTGATCAGGCATTAACCAGCAAAACCACTGGAAAGCGCTACTTAAGTTTGACCAATAACAGTCAAATGGATTGGTTTTCTACAGGCATTTACGAACGGAAAGGCTTGAGTCTCGGACGAATCCCCGGATTTCTGCCCGAAATTCCCAAAAAGGCAACCGCCCGCATGGAGTACGGCCCATCGCCTTATGTGCTCACCGACAATGCGCGCTTGGTAAAAATCAAAAAGAAAGCCATCGACCTCAACGGCATGAAGTACGACAGCTACTTGTACATAGGCCGCATTGAAATACGCAATACGAGCCGTGAGGCCGGTCGCGTACGCATCATCAAACACTGCGTACCCGATGCACGCCGTAATTATTGGTTTGCCAACCAGTTTTTCGACTTAAAAGACAAAACCAAGCAAGAAGTAACCCAATTGGAATATGAGGTAAAGGTTGAAGCCAACGACGTGGCCTTTTATTCTTACCGATACGAATTATTACTGCCTAGCGAAGATTGACATGGAACGCCCGGCCTTTTCCGAATTTTCGCCCCATTTGTTTTGGGACGTTGACCTCAAGGAATTGAGCTGGGAGAAGCATACACCCTTCATGGTAGGTCGGATAATGGAATACGGTGTAATGGAAGATTGGGAATTGCTACGAAAGTACTTTACAATCGATGAAATTGCCGACGAGGCTGCCAAGCTTAGAACTTTGAATCCATTGACATTTAACTTTATCACTTCCATCAGCGGGCGTGATCCAAAAAGTTTCAGATGCTATTACTTCAAAGCGTTCGAGCAGACACTTTAGCGCTCCTTCAAGAAATCAGAAAGCAGCCATTTTTTGATGATTTCATTCTCGTAGGAGGTACAGCCCTTGCTCTTCACCTTGGTCATAGGTTATCTATTGACCTTGATTTTTTCACTTTGAATAACCACAAATTCGAAGAAATCAAGGATGCTCTTGCGCCATTTCCGAATAAGATGGCACTTCACGACACCAAGAAAATTAAGGTTTATAATATCAATGGGGTAAAGGTTGACTTTGTTAATTACATTTATCCTTGGTTGGATCCCATAGTTGATCCTGACGGCCTCAGAATAGCCTCTCTAAAGGATATTGCCGCTATGAAAATTGCTGCCATCACAAACCGAGGTACAAAAAAGGATTTTGTTGACATGAATGAGCTGCTCAAGCATTTTGAACCTAAGCAACTCTTGACCTTTTACGCAGAAAAGTATCATGACTCCTCGCGATTAATGGCATTAAAAAGCTTGATGTATTTTCAAGATGCCGAGGAAGATGCCATGCCCGAAATGCTTCAAGATGAAACTTGGAAACGGGTTAAAAAGAACATTTTAAGTGCTTTTTCAGGTATAGCTTAAGAATACGAAGGGGCGGGATGCAAATCCCGCCCATTCCATTTAAAACCGCAACTGCACATTGGCCAGGAAATTGGTGCCGGCCTGTGGATAGAAGAAATTATCGGCTACTAACGAACCATCAAAAATATAGGGGTAGGTGTAGCCATTGGCGCTGTACATCAAATTGGTGAAGTTGTTTACCAACAAGCCAAAAACAAACTGTTTGGCAAAACCATAACCCGGCATTTGGTAGTTCACACGCAGGTCGTGTACCAGGTAAGCAGGCAAGGAACGGGCATCGTCGCCGCTGTTGTCGAGATACTGTTTGCCAATATATTTGCTGAGCACATCTACCTGCAAGCCTTTGGCCGGACGGAAGCCAAGAATGCTCGTGGCAATCACCTCGGGTGAAAAAGCAATGGGCGTATTGTTGAAGCTGCGGCTGCGGGCATTGCCAATAAAATCGAAATTGGCATCATACAAATCAACGTATTCGTCGTAATTGAGAATGCGGTTGCGGCTGAGCGTGAGGTTGGCGCCCCATTGGAACCAGCTGGTAATGTTTAGGCCGTATTCCAACTCAATGCCCGCACGGTAGCTACGATCAACATTGGTGCGGATGTAACCACCCACATCGTTGATTTGGCCGTTCAACACCAATTGGTTGTAGTAATCCATGTAGTACACATTGGCCTGAAAGAGGCTGCGTTTACCCTGGCGCTTATAGCCGAGTTCGTAGTCGATCATGCGCTCGGCTTGGGGACGGCTCACCGGGCTCGATTCTACCAAATCGGCCCTCACGGGTTCGCGGTTACCTACAGCCACCGAGGCAAACACCTGGCTCGAGGCATCGATGCGGTACAGGGCACCGGCTTTGGGGTTGAAAAAGTCGAAACGCACTTGCTGATCTACATTCACGAGCTGGTTGTTGAAGCCCTCAAAGCGGTAGTTGATACCACGGTATTGCAAGTCGCCATACAAAAACAGCTTGTCGAGCAGGGTATACTCAGCCCGCACGTAGAAGTTGTAGTCGGTTTTGAGTGCGTTGTTTTCGTAGTAACGCGGACGCAATTCGCTCGTAGGACCGAGCAGGCGCGCCCAAACCACATCGCCAAAATGGTCGCCATTGTACTGGTACCAACCGCCGCCAAAGGTGGTGTTGAGTTTGCCGGCTTTGTAGTTGGCGGTGAGCAGGGTGCCGTAAAAATGGTTGTCGAGCCAGCGCTGGCGGATAAAGTCGGTGCGGGTTACGGTGTCACTGCCAATCACCACATTGGGCAGTCCATAGCGCGAAAAGCGCTCGTTGTTGCGGAACTGCTCGTAATATCCGCGGCCATAGGTGTAAAACCAGGTGCTGTTCAAGGTCCAGCGGCTGTTGGGGGTATAGGTGTAGAATAGCTGGTAGTGGTCTTGCTGGTAATTGTCGGTTTCGTTTTCGTAAAAACGGGTGTTGCCTTGTGGGTTGGTGTATTGTCCGGCCGGATTAAACCTGCGGTTCGTCGCCAGCGAATCTTGTGGCACCCCGTACCAGGCTTGGTAGGTTTTTTCGCGACCGCTGAAGATGTTGAAGCGCAGGATGCTCTTTTTGCCGTATCGCCCACCGCTGAGGGCATAGCTGCTGAGGTCGCTGCTGGCCCGGTCGATGTAGCCGTCGCTCGTAATGCGGCTCAAACGGCCGTCGAACGCCCAGCCACTTTTGAGCAAGCCGGTGCCGAAGGTGGCATTTTGGCGCCAGGTGTTGAAAGAACCCACACTAAGGCCAAGATTGGCACAGGCCGTGTCGATCAGCTGGTTGGTTTGGATGTTGAGGCTGGCTCCAAAAGCTGCGGCGCCGTTGGTGCTGGTGCCTACGCCGCGTTGTATTTGGATGTTGTCGACCGAGCTGGCAAAGTCGGGCATATTCACCCAAAACACCCCATGCGACTCGGCATCGTTCACCGGAATGCCGTTCATGGTAACGTTGATGCGGGTAGCGTCGCTGCCCCGGATGCGAATGCCGGTATAGCCTACACCCGCCCCGGCATCGCTGGTTACCACCACCGAAGGGGTGAATTGCAGCAAAAAGGGCAGGTCTTGTCCCAGGTTTTGCTTGGCCAGCTCTTGATTGCTTACATTGGTCACTGCCATGGGCGTGATGTCGCTGGCGCGGGTGGCTTCTACCACCACCTCATCGGTAAGCATGCGTTTGGCTTGCAAGGCGATGTTGAGGCTGCGGTCGGCACGCAAATCAACGCGCAGGCTTTGCGTTTCGTAACCCAGGTATTGCACCCTGAGCTGGTAGGTGCCCGCCGGCAATTGCGCCAGGCTGAAGCTGCCATCGGCACCACTGGCGGTGCCGCGGAAGGTGTTTTCGAGCAGGATGGATGCGCCGGCCAGCGGTTGGCCGCTGTTGGCATCGGTAATTTTACCCGAAATACGGTATGGATTGGTTTGTGCGCCGGCTACCAATGGCAGGAGCAGGAGCGCGAGGAGGGTGATTGTACGCATTTGCGAAACAGTTAAAGGTTTTACAAATGCTCACCAGGGGCAAGTAAGCAGGAACTGACTTAAAAACATCTTCCCTTCGCAGGAATTACCCTGTGCAGGTTCAATGGGTATGATCTCAGCCGCACCTAAGTGCAGCACCCCTAAAGACGGCGCAAAGGTAAGGGTGAAATTGATTTTTGCAAGCCATTGGGTTCATACTATCAAAGGCGCAACCTTACCCCATGAATCGCCTCAAATACAAGCAACCAAAAACAGGCACAAAGGAAACGAAGGCTGAAAGCACAAAAATCAATGCTTTAATTGAAAAGACATGTAACCCATGCTTTTGATGGGTGGTAAATAGTTGCCACGAATACCGAACTTTACTTGGTATTGGCCTTGTTCAAGAGGCCACTTTTGTTTTACCCAAAAGTTTAAAGATGTAGCCTCGGGGATTGGTAGTTGATACAGCGGCTGCTCGAGCAACAGCTGTCCATCTTTGAAAACCTCGGCAACCACGGTGTAAGGCCAATCTGCCGATTTTTCAATCAGACCTAAATCACCATCAAAGCGAACAGTGCCATTAATAACGATCGAATCACCAACTTGAGCGCTTTTGGGAAACCCAATCGCGTGCAAATGAAATCGGCTTAAGTCAATGAAATTGGGGAGGGTAATGTGGCGGAAATCCTGCGCCTGAGTAAAAGGTTCCAACCTTAAATCACCGTTGTTGGCCACAAACAAAACGCTGTCAGATTCATACTTTCTCGCTGTTTTCCACAAATCAAATTGGGTTCTTCGGCCATAGTTATTGCTTAACGAAAAGGCATGGGCTCGGTAATAATATATATACCATGCACTCCACTGGTAATGGTTCATGAATATGACGGGATGACCTTTGGATGCCGCATTGATTTCATCCAAAGCGTAGATGGGTGGACGAAAATCACGCGTGAGTTGATAAATGGGAGAAGATCTTTCAGCAGGAAGCATCACCAGTAACCGCCCACTGACGATGATCACAAGTGATATTGCGCTTATGCGCTTTACCAGCAAAACCGATAAGTTTCCCATTTGTTCCGAAAGAATAAGCAGTCCCGGAATGGCAGCCAAAAACGTCCAATGTGCTTCAACACGGCCCTTGAAAGAAAGCAGTGCAAAAAACAGGTAGATGCCCCAAAAAAGCACCCAAATAGCCCTTTTTGCAGCATCAGCAGGCATTTTCCTAGCAGCACAAACAAAAAACAAAAAGGAAGTAAAAGGACCCAAAAAGAAAAGTTGGGTTGTGAAGTAATGAAGGAGTTGTCCACCAATGTCAAATGCTATATGGCGCTCCTCAAGGTGATAGCTGAAGCTAGGAAAATCATGCTTCCACAACCAAAAAACATGCGGAGCTAGCAGCAAAATGGCCGACAAAGCAGCCAGCCAACTGTTCCGCTTTAGTGCAAGCCACGGATTAGCAAGAAATAGCAGCCCCAAGAATACGATGCCGTGGTACTTACTCAACAAGAGGGCGCCTGCACTTACCCCCAAATGGATGGCTATGCCAATGGCTTGGCGCTTTAGAAATCTCAAATAGTATTTCATCACCAGCACTGCAAAGAAGAATGCAGGCGCATCGGGTACGGCAAAGAAGCCATAGAAGTGAAATACACCAACCGATATGACCAATAAGCGGTAGAGCCATGGTTTGTTTGGTTGAGCTATTCCTTCAATGAAATACAGCGATATGGTAAAAAGCGCTATAGGAAACAACCTGACTTGCCAGGTGGCATCTCCCCAAAAGAGCCCCAGCCGAATGAGCCAGGCAATCATTGGCGGATGGTCGAAATAGCCCCAGTCGGGTTGCAGCGCATACAGGTAGTAATATGCCTCGTCGGCCGTTAATGCCGTAAACGCTCCCTGCAGCATCAAGGAAAGACCAAAAAACAGGTAAAACAACTCAGCCGATTCGACCCTTCTAAAGCTTGTAAGTTTCACCCAACAAACATAAGCATACTTGCTCAAATCGGCCCATTGCTTCAGCTGCTGGCAACACTTATCACTTTGTTGAGGGAATGTAGCTAAAGGGCGTTAAGCCATGGCATTGAACAGTAAATTTTATGTCTGTTGAGGTTCGATTGTTGCTGCCCAAATTGCATGCAACCGTTTATTCTCCCTACCACCTACATTGAAGCCACATCTTTTGCCCAAATGCGGCTTTGGTTGAATGCCTTGAGCTTCAAAGATGCAGCCATCCAAGGCTGTTTGGCGAGCCAATTTGCCGATTTATCAACCCATGCTTTCCTTTGGAAACCCCAACCTTCGGTATTGTTGGAAGCTGATTGGCTGCAAGAAGTGGCAAGCCACAAGCCTGCAATGTGGCACATTCACTGTGCAGAAAAAGCTACACCGCCCGCTGCTGGCTGCCTCCTTTGCGTCGAAAAAACCAAGGAGCAGGGCTTGTTGCTCCGACGATTCGAATACCTCATGCGGTTCGATGAAAGTTTGGTGCGGTGGCATTGGTTGGAGTTGCTCGCACAACAGCACCAATGCGCTGTTTGGGGGGTGATTCCGGTAGAACAATAGGCATTTAAGACTCTTTGTCGGCATTGCGTCAGTAGTTGGTCAGGGCAAAGTCACAAGCACCAGCAGCTATTGCCTTGGCCAAAGGGTGAAACTACCTTGAACCATGTTTCACCTTTAAAAACCAAAAGCCATGAAAAAGCTGCTACCCATCCTGCTGGTTTTGATCATTGCAACCATGCAAGTTCAGGCTACCGACACCCTGCTGTTACGCAGTAAAATCAAAGATGTTACCCTCTTTTTCACTGGTGCACAAATCAACCGAAGCGGTGAAATCAACCTGCGCGCAGGTGAACAATTGGTGATGGTAAAGGGCCTTTCGCAGCACCTGCGCGCCGGAAGTATTCAAGTTTCGGGCTTGGAAGAAGCGCAACTGCTGAGCATGCAAACCACCACGCTCGAAAACTACAAACCAGCCGATACCTTGGCACAAGCCCGGCTCGAAGGCAAGCAAAAAACCATCAGCCGGCAAATTGCCGATCTCAAACACGAGTTGGGTGTGTACGAGCAGGAAGAAAAAATCTTGCTTGCCAACAGCCAACTCGAGCAAAACCGCAATGCAGCCGTACAAACCTTGCGCGAGGCAGCCGATTTTTACCGACAGCGCCTCATGGAGCTGCGCAAAACCCGGGCACGCATTTCCCGCGAAATAGAAGCCTTGCAAGATGATTTGAAGGCTGTTTATCTTGCTATGAACCAAGCAGCTGCTGTGGCCGAGCCCGTAAGTCACGCACTGGTGCTGCGCCTCAAGGCTCCCAAACCCCTGAAAATCACCCTGGGCATCAGTTATTTCGATGAAGCAGCGGGTTGGAGTCCAACCTACGAATTCCGTGTTCAGCAAATAGGTGCACCCGCAGAACTCAGCTACCAAGCCGAAGTATATCAGTTTGGAGGCGAAAACTGGGACCAAGTGCAAATGAAGTTGAGCACCGCCAACCCCATGTTGAGCAGCGACAAGCCCGATTTAAAGCCTTGGATTTTGGGCCGCAGCCAACCAGCCATGCCCGAGCCCATTCAAACTACCAACAGCAAACGCCTGGGCACCCTGCAAGGCAAGGTGGTTGACGAAGCCCGTCCCAAAGAGGGCATACCATTCGCCAATGTGGTGGTAAAACAGCAAGGCAAGGTTGTGGGTGGAACCACTACCGATGTCGACGGCAAATACAAAACACCTACACTACCAGCAGGAACTTACGATCTTGAGGTGGCTTATGTGGGCTACAATCCTGCGAAAATGAAAAATGTGCGCGTACAAGCAGAACGGGCTATGAATGTTGACATAGCCATTAGCGCAGGTGTTGATTTGAAGGAAGTACTCGTGGTGGATTACGAAGTCCCTTTGATTTCAAAAGACGAAACTTCTACTGGCGGAACAGTAACACGAGAAGAAATCGCTGCCCTTCCAACACGCGATGTAAACAGTGTTTCAGGCACCTCATTCGGGGTATGGCAAAACGATAGGGCGGTACGTTCATCAAGGAGTGCCTATGTGCCATCTTTAGTGAACTTGCCAGCTATCATGCAAGATATGCTTGCCGCCAACGATGCACTTCCCGAATTTGTGCTTGAAGGCAAACACAACTTGCCCAGCGATGGTGAAAGTCGTTTGTTGTTTATTCGTAAGGCCGAAGTGGAAGCCGATTATGTGTACCAACTGGTACCGCGTATCAGTCGCGAAGCCTTTCTTACCGCACGCATTCCCCAGTTTCAAAAGTTGGGCTTGCTGGCCGGCGAAGCTTCGGTCTACTACCAAGGCACCTTCATTGGAAAAACCAGCATTCAGCCGCACCAACTCAGCGATACCTTGCTGCTGGGCCTTGGCCGCGATCCCTCGGTACAAGCTGTGCGGGTGCAGGAAGCCGACCGCATCAGCCGACGTGCTTTGGGAAGCAACAAACAAGAGTTTAATTCTACCCTGGCCATCCGCAGCAGCAAAGAAGTGGCTGTGAAAGTGGTGGTAGAAGACCAAGTGCCCATTTCTGAATACGAATACGTGAGTGTGGAAATAACCACCTTGCCAAAGGCCGATCACGATGTGAAAAAGGGCTTACTCAGTTGGCAATTTACTTTGCCAGCCCGAGGAAGTCAGAGCCTCGACGAAAAGGTGGTCATTCGTAGCCGCTAATGAAATAGCCCGAAGGTTTTGGAAACTTTCGGGCTGTTTTGCGCTTTAACCAATGGCAATTTAAGCCTACAAACAAAGCAACTGCTTACCTTTGGTGAAGTGAGCAATCCTGATTTTTGGAAGCTGGGCATGCATAAACCCGTTCAATGTGGTTTGGTGTTACTGCATTGCTTTTTAACGAATTTGGCCATGGCAACCGACAGCACACAAAAAGCTCTTTCACCTTGGTCTTACCTGCTGTACGCAGAAGCTTTTGTTGCATACGACCATGGTTTGCCCAGCGGAGGGAACCGACAAGCCTTTTTTTTCAACCACAACCGACATGCACAACCCGCGCTGAATTTGGTCGTTGGTAAAATGGGCTATGAAAAAGCAAGGTGGAAAGCCAATTTGGCTCTCTTAACAGGCACATACAGCACCGACAACTACGCCGCTGAACCGCCGGTATTGCGACACTTGCTCGAAGCCAATGTGGGTTATCGGCTACATCGAACCGAAGCACTTTGGTTAGAAGCAGGTGTTTTTCCATCGCACATAGGCTTCGAAAGTGCTTTCTCGTTCGATAACCTCACGCTGAGCAGGTCCATTTTAGCAGAAAACAGCCCCTATTTCCTTTCAGGTGCCCAGTTGAAATACAGTAAAAACAACTGGTTAGCTGCGTTTTTAATACTCAACGGTTGGCAGCGTATTCAATTGCTTAACGAACAACGGCTGCCCGCCATTGGTACACAGTTCACCAATACCCGCGGGCAGTGGACCTTTAATTGGAGCAGCTTTACCGGATTCAGTTCGCCAGATAGTGCCCGACTTTGGCGAACTTTTCACAATACCTACGCCATTTGGAAGGCTTCGAAGCGCTTTACAGCCACTTTTGGTTTCGATATAGGATGGCAAAAACAAGCCGCCCAAATAGCCCGTTGGTACAGTCCCGTCATGCTAGGTCGATACGAATTAAACAAGCGCCTTTTTATCGCCGGACGTATAGAATATTATACCGATCCCAAAGGTGGTCATATTCCTTCGGTTGTTTTGGGTGGCTTCCGTACTTGGGGCTATTCCGCGAATTTGGATTATCAAAATACCGATTGGTTGATGCGAATAGAAATGAGGTATTTGCAAAGCCCTACTGCAGCGCTAAATCTCGATGCAATCAATCAATCGAAAAACCTAAGCTTTGTTTTGAGTTTATCTGGTCGCCTACAAGGCCAAATAGCCAAGCCTTAATTCGCTATCGTAAAGCGAATGATCAAACCACCACTGGTTTGGCGGTTGGGGAAAGTGGTGCTGATGAAGGGCGTATTCAACAAATAATCGTAGAAGAATCGGATGTTAACCCGGTCGTTCAGTACATAATCGATGCTGGGTTTGATTGAAACGTTGCGTCCACCACCCGATGGTTGCGCCTCGGCACCATCCAAATCGCGCAGTATGTTGGTATTGTCGCGTATGTTCAAGTCAAACCGCACATTGAGGTCGTTTTGGGTGTTCGACTGCCTGCCATTGAACAAGAATGGCAATTTGGGCTGCGTGATGCGGTAACCTGCTCCTATGGTGAATTCATTCGTGCGCATCTCGTTTAATCGGTTGTTGAGTAAGGTGAGTGTGAGCGTACGCATTTGCTTGTATTCTACCCGCAAAGTCACATTGTTTTTCAAGGTTGCATCTACCCCAATGAGCGGTGCCAATTGCTCAGAAATGGTAACCTGCGTGATTTGGTATTTGGGGTGAAAGTCGCGCGTGATCACCGTATCCCTACTTGAAACACCACCATTTGTTTCGCGGTAAATCAGGTTGGTGGTAAAATTACCAACGGTATACGTCGAACGATAGCTGTGGTTAAGGGTGAACGACTGGAAAATGTCTTTGGCCCAAGCCATGCGCGTGATACCGTTGTAAGTGATGCGCCAGTTCGGAATGGGCAGGCGAGGAAAAATACCTAAATCGGCCGTATTGGGATTTTGACCTGTATAGGCCGCTAAAAACGAAGGTACCAGCACATTCAATGAGCTGCGGCTGTAGCCATCGGGGAAAATGCTGTCTACTTCACCTCTTCCGTTGCTATTGGGGTTGAGGAAGGCCAAACGTTCGGCAATTACCAAACGTGAGGCTTCAAACTCACGGAAAACAGCTGATTCAAGGTATCCTCCACGGGTTGGGTCGGTTTCAATGCGCTCAAACGCACTTTTCCAACTGATTACCGATACACTGTAATCGCCCGATTCGAGTGAATTGAACTGCTGTATATCGCCCATCGCATCGGCCCTAAAGTTTTGCTGAAAACGAAAGTTGCGCGTTTGGTTGATGCTTAACACAATCCGGAAATCTTTGAATGGCTCCAAAGTGGTTTGACCCTGCAAGCTGATGTTTTGCGTATTCATGTACATCGCATTGAGGTTGGTATCGGTTACCAACCAGCCTCGCTGGATTACAGTAGATCGTATATCAGCCTGACTACCAAAGACAAAGGGTAAACCTGGAGCATCCAAATCGAAATTATTGCCAAAATATTGGGGCCGCTGATTAAAACCAGGTAAAATAGTTCCTTGTGTTACACTGTAGTTGGCCGAGGCGTTTTTCACCATCATCAGCATCTTTACAATATGCCGAGGAATATGCCAGGTATAATCAGGTTTTTCCTCGTCTTCCTCCGATTTTTCCTTGCCCTTCACTATTTCAGTCTGTTCTGTATCGTCACCAAACTGGTCCTTCTTCTTTTCTGTTTTGGTCTTGGGCTCTTCCTTTTTCTTTTTGGGCTTGTCGCTTAAGGGTTGATCATTGGCAATTTTTTTCAAAATGGCCGACTTGTAATACAAATTGGTGAAGTTCAAATTGGCATTTGCCCGCTGTGTTTGTGAATTTTGGATGATGTTCCCCAAACTGTCTGCCGCCAAAGGCGCAGCGGTCCATTCGTAAGTGGTTTGGTATTGGTACGAGCTGTTGATCCAGTCGAGGGTGCGGAACTTGTTGAACGGTAGCTGATAATTGAAGTTCGCACTTTGGTTGTAGCGTGTAGGTCGGCCTAAATTGCGCAAGTTTTCGATGATGGTATCGCGTTTGGCCTCGGTATCAATAGCGCCAAATGGCTCATCGACGCGGGTATTCATGGTGGCATCAAATTCCAACTTCAACGAACGCGTTAAATCGTACCGCATGTTGTAAAAGCGGTTGAAGGTGAAGTTCTTGTTGAAAGTAGCCGGAATACCCAAGCCACCTTCTGCATTGTTACGTAGCTGGGTGGTTTGGTATAAGCGGTCAATGTCGGTTCGAACGCTCACACTCTGCGGCAGGTAAAAAAAGTTGAAATCGCGAATCCAAGTCATGCTCTTGGCTTTAAACAAGCCTACATTGGCAAATGGACGCACATTCTTGGGCTGGTTGCTGAAATTATAGCCCAAACTTCCCCGGTAGTTCTTCACCGAATTGAACGCGACAAATGGGTTCCTGTTGTAATTTTCGTTGTAAGCCACAGTTACATTCCAGTTCTCGATGTCCCACGGCTTGGGCTTCTTTTTGCCAACACGCATTTTTTGCACATTGGTAAAATTGATGGAGCGACGCAAGGTGTATGTTTCGGCAGCACGTACGATTGAGTCGCGCTGGGCAGGATTTTCAACCCCATCGAGCAGGGTGGTGAGCAAAATGTCCCCATCAATCGGGTTGAACTCTGGCCTACTGAAACCCTCTCCATAACCAATGTACATGGGAATGCGCATACCAAAGCGTTCGGGGAAGAACTTGCCCAATTCAAAAGTAGATGCGATGTCGTATTGGGTAAGGTCCTCGCGTGATCGATCGCTCACCTTGCTTTCCACTCCACCAAAGCCAATGGTTTTTCGCAAGCCGGTAACATTCACCGAACCAAAATCGGCCAAACGCACATTCATCATGCCCGTTGCAGCCCAACCATCCCGGTTGTCGAACTCGGTTAAGCGCAACTCATTAAACCATATTTCGCCGCACTTATCGAGGCCATCATCACCTGGGGTGGTTCCTTGTTTTGGATTCCGCACACCCAGCATGATGGTTTGTATGTTGCTGAGGTTGGGGTTGCCTAAAACCGTAATGCGGTGGCCATTGGGCAAAATGGCGGTGTAAGGTAAGTTGAATGGCCATTTGGCCTCATTCCTCATTTGTTTGGCGCGGTTCAAATCGGCAAAAGTCACACTGAAATTGTTCTCAACAGGCCAAATAGCTAAAGGGTCGGTGATGCCTGCCGGCGTCATGATCAACGGTTGCTCATATTCGTAATAGTTTTGTACGTAGTCATTTCCAAAACGTACAAAGGCATTCACCTCACCATCGCGTAGCTCAGCACCTTCGGCATGGATGAACATTTCGATGCGTTTGTAAGCACGTATGTCGAAACGGGTGTTTTTAAATGCCGCACGGGCATCACCATCACGCAGGTTACAAAAACGAAGTTGCAATGCCTGTTCGTTGAGTTGCTGAAAATTAGTGGTGAATACGTTCCGTACCCGCTCAATACCAGGTGGCACCACGTAAGGTACTGGCACGCGGTTGCCGTTTTCTTCGATGTTGACCGTCGACAAAAGGAAAAGCGTCCCTTGGTTAGGGTCAACCGGCACATATTCACCAGGTGCCTGCAAATCGGACAGGTAACGGCGCCAATCGGTACGTACCAATTGCAAGGTAGCAAATCGACATACCACACTGTCTTCCCAGCCAGTCATGAACAAGCGAACAAAACGAATCGATTTGTAGTCGAGCACATTGCCCACCCGCCTGTCGGGCGCTTGCACGGGTACCCTAAACTGGTACCATTTGACTGTGGCACTGGTGCGGTTGCGCAATTGTACGGTGGCCTCGTAAATGTCGGCTATGTAATTGCGACCTAAAACCATATCGCCCGGACGCAAACTGATGCGGTACTCGAAATAATCTTCGGCCTGGGTGAGCGTATTGTCGAAATTGATGTCTTCGGTATTCGGTAGGTTGGTGGCCGATGTGGGATACGGCTCAGGGCTCTGCTGGTCGGTAGGTGAGTTGCCCTGCAGGCCATTGAACTGCTTGTAACGTTGCAATACGCCCAACTGATCGGCATCGTAATCACTACCGCGGTAATGGTGGTAGTTGTCATTGGCCGGATCGGTAAAAGCCTGCTGATAGGCTGGAGAAGCAACGCCAAATTGTTGCTCCAATTGCTGCAAGTAGGCAGCGAAAAATTGACGCTCAGCCTCATCACCCAAACCATCCAAACCCACATCCTGCGTTTCGCGCGAGGTTGGGTCATTGTCAAAGGCATTCACCAAAGGAATCAGGCGTGGCACAATTCCCCAGGCAGTGGTATCAATCTGACCGGTACCATCTGCACGTGGCAGACCGTTTTCAAAAGCACGGCGACCATCCTTCAAAACGTCTTCCGACACATTCCCCAAATTGATGTAAAGATCACCTCCAGTATGATTGGGCTTGTAAATGAATGGATCAAGCATCCAAAACTCCAAAAACTCGATGTTGGCAGCCTCAAAGTCGTTGGTTTCAATCTTGCGCATCACACCACCCCATCGCGAGCGTGGATCAAGCAAATTACCCTGGTTGTCGGTTCCTGCCGCATATGGCCCAGGCAATACATCGAAGTTATAGGGCCCTTTTTGGGTTGGATAATACGCCAAATCGAACGTAGGAATGGTCAACGGCTGGTTGTTGGCCAACTGCTTGTTAGGAAAAACCTCCTGCTCCAGAATCTCACGGGTGTAGTGGTTCGACTTGGCCTCCAAATCGTTCCGCAAATGTTCGGGCGTAATCGGCGCATTGCGGAAAAAGAGTGGGTCGATGTTGTACCAATTCAGCTTGGCCCTGTTGTATCCGTAAGCCAGGTTATTGCGCAACGTTCCTTCGGGGAAATTGCTTGGCGTGCTAGAAATATTCCACTGCGAAAAACTCTTGAGGTCGAAGTTGCTTTCGGCAGCTTCAAAATCGTCGATGTACGAAATTCCTCCACCATTGGCAATGGCTGCGGCATTACCGGGCAACAATCGGGCATATTCGGCATTAAATTGCACCGAAGAGGTTTCCTTGGTGCTGATCAATGGCAACTTATCAACCATGCGGGTAATGAACTTGCTTTCGGTTTGGGCACTTACATCCAAACCAATCATGGTGTTGCGGATGGGCTCTTCGCCTTGGTTCACCTTTGGCGTAATGGGTCGTTCGTTCAAATGCAAAAGGGTGCCGCCCAAATTCACATCGCGGTTGAGGCGGTAATCGAAACGGGTGGCTGATAGGGTGCGGGCCATCGACTGAAACATGGGGTTGTTCTCGAAAGCCACATTGATTTGCTCGCCTGAGCTAAGCAGGCTGGGGTTGATGATTTTTACCCTCCCCAAGGTGTAATCGACCGTAAAATCCTGTCCTTCGGTCAGCTGGCGGGTACCGGCCGTAACCCGCACCGAGTTTGGAGGAATGTTCATGGCACCCAGGCTGATCTCAGAGCCTGAGGCCGATTGGTACTGTCCGATGAGCCTGAAGCGATTGAGCTCGGGAAACTGCTGTGCCCAAGCCCGCGTGCTGTCGTACAAGGGCTGAAAGACGTACTTCCGTTTGATGGCATCGGGTGTCGGACCACGCGCATCAAAAGCCGCATTCAGGTCGGAACCGAAGGGCTCGATGCGCGGAAAAATCACACGACCACGTTGCATATCAATGGTTACCCCTGGCACGAAGTCGAAAATACCATCTGGCTGAGGCTCTAACTGGGTATTCAAGCGGTCGAGGCCTAAAACCTGAATGAGCTGGTCGCCTGCCAAACTGCCCTCGGGGATGAAGTTTTTATTGCCTGTAAGGACATCGTTGTACACCACATTCAAAATGAAGTCCTTCTGACTCAGCTGAAAAGCATTGAGCGAATAAATGTTCTTCATCATGAGGTCCCAGATAGGCAAATCGGTACGCAGCGTAGTGCCTTTGAGGAGCTTGAGGAAAAGTACCGTAGGATTTTCTTGCTGAGAAGGCACTTCCTGACTGAATTCACCTACCCGAAACAATTCGCCATTGATGGTATATTCATAAGCAACTGCCAGCACCTCATCGTTATTGAGGGCTGCGTTGAGCGAGATGTAACCCAACAAGGGGTGGAAGGTATACTGACTTTGGTCGAGTTTGCGGGCAAAGGTGATTTCGTAATCCGAGGCATTGCGCAGGTTGGAGAATGGTGCTACGTTTTCAAGCACGTCCAACACTTTGTTGGTGAGTCGCGCATCGGCATTGGCCGGATTCACCAATTGGCTGTACAGGTTGTTGGCATCGTTGCGCGGGAATATGGCGCCGCCGTTCGATTGAATGGCAGGGTTGTACGGATTTGTTTCGGCCAAATCCATGAAACCAACCACGTCGCGTACGTCGGCACTGATTTGGTTGCGGTTGGTTACCCATACTTCTACCCGCGTAACCACCACATTCGACCGAATAACCGGTAAGGTGCTCATGGCCTGGTTGTAGTTGTTTCGGAAGTGCTGCGAAAGGAAGAAGTGGCGGTTGGCGTCGTATTGGTCAACCGGAATGTCAAAACGTGTGGTTTGCGCTCCACCTTGAACGGCCACTTGCTGGGTTTGTCCACGCTGTTGCGAAAGCACTGTGGTTACACGCAGTCGCCCGAATTGCATTTCGCTTTTGATACCGAACAAACTCTGGCTGCCTTGGATGAGGGCCGATCGAAGGGGTAAATTGACGTTACCCACCTCTATTTTTTTGATGATTTCGTCTTCAAAGCCCGTATACTCGAGCTTCATTTGGTTTTCGAAGTTGAAAACAGCCTGGGTATTCTGACTGGCGGTGAACTTCAGCTTTTCGCCAATGGCACCCACCACGGTCATCTGAATGTTCATGTCGAAATCGAAATTGCCGATGCGGCGCTGCTGTACGGTCAAATTTGGATTATCGATGTAGTTCATATTGCCCGCAAAGCGCAATTCGGCCGATCCTTGTGGCCGGATGTCAACAAAGCTGCCACCGAAAATTTTATCGAATACCTTGGGCCCTACATATATTTTGGGGATGATGCCTTCGCGCTCGATGCTGCCCGAGGCTTGTCCGCCCGTACGTTCACGCCAATTTTCCTTCTTGGTTTTTTCGCGCTCCCAACGGATGTACTCATCGTAGGTCATGGGAATGCCATCACCAATGCTTTGATCGCCTATCTTTTCACGCAAAATATAGCGACCTGTGAGCGGATCATACTCTACCACCTGACGCACAGGACGGTTCAAATTCAGCGGATTACGTGGACGATTGAATGGCGTTCGGCTGTCTTGCATCGGGTAAGGCAAGGCCGTGCTGTCGCCGGACGACTGCCCCCGTGCACCCACACCCCCAAAAACACACAAAGCTGCTGTTAAAACGAACAGCAGCCCGGGAGTTTTCCGACCGTGTGGCCTCCTTCTCAAGCCATATCCCCGCAATCTGATCACTTACACGCTTCTTAGCGCCTTCTTGATGAGCTCTTCTACCGTGTAGGCTTGGGCTGCATCT
>ERZ1066127.508-NODE-508-length-20042-cov-10.556962_pt1 | contig 20042 bp, 9 predicted proteins | sample MGYA00382774_ERZ1066127 | MGnify/ENA primary metagenome ERZ1066127 (study PRJEB33369, sample SAMEA5778357) | biofilm metagenome | biome: Industrial cooling water; feature: Water cooling tower basin; material: Biofilm | place: United Arab Emirates | collected... | reverse complement strand
CGCTCATTGTGGCTGTTGACCGCATCCTCGACATGGCACGAACGGTGGTGAATGTAACGGGTGATGCCGCGGTTTCGGTGATTGTGGCTTCTACCGAGGGGCAGTTGCAAGAGCCTAGCAAGGCCGATTAACGGAGGGTGCAGGGGCAAAACACGGAGGTCACGGAGGGGTTTCCCGCAGAAAGCGCAGATTTCCGCAGAAATGGCTGAGAGGCTATCCAGTAGAAGGTACAGATTGTTGAGGCAAAACACGGAGGTCACGGGGGACACGGAGAGGTTTCCCGAAGAAGGTGCAGATTGTTGAGGCAAAACACCGAGGTCACGGAGGACACGGAGGGGTTTCCCGCAGAAGGCGCAGATTTCCGCCGAAAAAGCTGATGAGGTTTCCCGCAGACAGCGCGGATTTTCGCTGAAGTTGTGGCGATGCATTGGCCTACCTTCGCTTCCGCTCAGGTACCGGCCGAACACCAAATGCCAAAAGCCCAAAGCCAAACGCTAAACGCCGAACGCCTTATACGCCTCCCACAGCACCATCCCGCCGCACACACTCGCATTCAGCGAATGTTTGGTGCCGCTCTGTGGAGTTGCGATGGCCTCTCCGCGAGCTCCGGCGAAGGAGCGCAGCTCATGAGCCAAAAGCCTCCGTTAACTCAAGGCCTGACAGCAGTTAGGCGCTGCACTGATTGAAAAGGTTGGTGAGAGGTAGTTTCCTTTGATTTTAGGTGTTGCCAGCCCAAGAGATTCACCCCGCCTCCGCGCCTCTGCGGTTAGCTTTCGGTGGTCAGCGGAAGGCCGAACGCTAAACGCCGAACGCCTTATACGCCTCCCACAGCACCATGCCGCCGCACACACTCACATTCAGCGAATGTTTGGTGCCGCTCTGTGGAATTTCGAGCGCACCCTGACAAGCCGCCAAAGCCTCATCTGAAACGCCTTCTACTTCGTTGCCAAAAACCAGGGCGTATTTGTCGGCCTGTCGCCAATCCATTTGGTGCAAAGCCACGCTGCCGGTGGTTTGTTCAATGGCCAAGCAGCGGTAACCGGCAGCGGCAAGCTGTTGGAGGGCTTCGGCTGTGCTTTCGGCATGCTCCCAAGCCACGGTATCTTCGGCACCCAGGGCGGCACGGTGAATTTCGCGGTGGGGTGGGGTGCCGGTGAAGCCGCAGAGCACCAATTTTTCGAGTGCAAAGGCATCGGCCGTCCTAAAAAACGAACCTACATTGTTCAGGCTGCGGATGTTGTCGAGCACTGCCACAACGGGTATTTTTTCGCTATTTTTGAAGCCCTCGGCATCGAGCCGTTGGAGTTCATCCATCGATAATTTTCGCATAAATCAAGCTAGTGGCTAAATCGGGCACCGCAAAGGAAACACCTTTGATGCAACAATACAACAGCATCAAGGCCAAACATCCGGGCGCCATCCTGTTGTTCAGGGTGGGCGACTTTTACGAAACCTTTGGCGAAGATGCCGTGAAAACTGCGGGCATCTTGGGCATTGTGCTTACCAAACGCTCGAATGGCGCCGCTGCCGACATGGAGTTGGCAGGTTTTCCGCACCATTCGCTCGATACCTACCTGCCCAAGCTGGTGCGCGCGGGTCAACGGGTGGCCATTTGCGAACAGCTCGAAGACCCCAAAACCGTTAAAACCATCGTGAAACGCGATGTGACCGAAATGGTTACGCCGGGGGTGGCCTTTAGCGACAAACTGCTCGACCACCGCAGCAACAACTACCTGAGCGCCATTCACCTCGAAGGCGAACGCGCCGGGGTGGCTTTTGTGGATGTGAGTACGGGCGAATTTCAAGTAGGCGAAGGCAATGTGGCGGAGGTCGACAAACTGCTGCAGAGTTTCCGTCCGGCCGAGCTGCTTTACCAAAAAAGTCGCGGCAAACTCTTCCTGAGCACCTTTGGCGAAAAGTGGTACGCCCATCCCATCGACGACTGGGCTTTTACCGCCGACTATGCCCGCGAAACCTTGCTCAAGCGTTTCGAAACCAGCTCGCTCAAGGGCTTTGGCATCGAAAGCATGGCCTTGGGCACCATTGCGGCGGGCATCGTACTGCATTACCTCAACGAAACCCAACATCCGCAAACGGCCCATTTGTCGGGCATCGCCCGCATCGACCCGGCCGATTATGTGTGGATGGACCGCTTTACCATCCGCAACCTCGAACTGCTGGAGCCAGCGCACGAGGGCGGGGTGTCGCTGGTGCAGGTGCTCGACCATACCCGCACCCCCATGGGGGCTCGCCTGCTCAAACGCTGGCTGGTGTTTCCACTCAAAGAGGTGCAGCGCATCCGCGACCGCCAGGAGGTGGTGCAGTTTTTCTTCACCCAAACCGAATTGGCGGCTGAGATAGAACGCCTGCTCGACCAGGTGGGCGACCTCGAACGTCTCGTTGGCAAGGTGGCCACGGGGCGGATCAGTCCGCGCGAAGTGGTGCAACTCCGCCGCTCCATGGGCTTGTTTGAACCGCTGCAGGAGTTATGCCGCAAGAGTAAATTGCCCCAGCTGTTGCAATTGGCCGATCAGCTCAATCCCTGCGCCCTCATTCGCCAACGCCTCGAGCGCGAACTGCGTGAAGATGCCCCCCTGCAACTGGCCAAAGGCGGCGCCATTGCCGATGGGGTAGACGCCGAACTCGATCGCCTGCGCCAAATTGCCTTTTCGGCCAAAGATTACATGGCCCAAATGCAGCAGCGCGAGGTAGAACGTACGGGCATCAGCTCGCTCAAAATCAGCTTCAACAATGTATTTGGCTTTTATTTGGAAGTCACCAACTCCCACAAAGACAAGGTGCCTGCCGAGTGGATCCGCAAGCAAACCCTGGTGAATGCCGAGCGCTACATTACGCCCGAGCTCAAGGAGTTTGAAGAGCAATACCTCACCGCCGAAGAAAAAATTGGCCGCATCGAAGAGGAAATCTTCAACCGCCTGGTGTTGTCGCTGCACGAGTACATACAGCCGCTGCAGCTCAATGCGCAGTTGATGGCGCGGCTCGATTGTTTGTTGTCGTTTTACCTCTTGGCCGACAGCCGCGGCTACCACCGCCCCGAGGTCGACGACAGCGAGGTAATGCACATCGAAGCGGGCCGGCACCCGGTCATCGAAACCCGCTTGCCGGCCGGCGAAAATTATGTGCCCAACGACATTTATTTGGATGCCGCCCAGCAGCAAATATTGATGATTACCGGTCCGAACATGGCCGGTAAAAGCGCCTTGCTCCGGCAAACGGCCCTCATCACGCTTTTGGCGCAACTGGGCTGTTTTGTGCCGGCCAAATCGGCCCGCATTGGCCTGGTCGATAAAATCTTTACCCGAGTAGGGGCTACCGACAACATCAGCTCGGGCGAATCTACCTTCATGGTTGAGATGAACGAAACGGCCAGCATCCTCAACAACATTTCGGGCCGGGCGCTCATTTTGTTGGATGAAATTGGCCGTGGAACAAGCACTTACGACGGCATCAGCATTGCCTGGGCCATTGCCGAATATTTGCACGAGCATCCGGTGTACCGGCCACGCACCCTGTTTGCCACGCATTACCACGAGTTGAACGAGATGGCCGAGCAATACCCGCGCATCCACAATTTCCATGTGAGCATCCGCGAACACGCCAACAAAATCATTTTCCTGCGCAAATTGGTGGCGGGTGGCAGCGAGCACAGTTTTGGTATACACGTGGCGCGCATGGCGGGGGTGCCTCAGGCCGTGGTGCGCAAGGCCGATGCCTTGTTGCAGTCGTTGGAACAGGAAAAGGCCAAGGGCAACAAAAAGCTGCAGAAAAGCCGCAAAAGCGAGTTTCAATTGTCGCTTTTCGAGCTCAACGACCCACAGTTGGTACAGGTAAGGCAGTTGCTCGACCAAACCGACATCAACCGCATTACCCCGGTGGAAGCGCTGTTTTTATTGAACGAGTTGAAGAAGATTGTGGGAGATGCTTAAGTCAGTCGATTATGGGATACCTGCTGCTAGGGCCGATACCTCCATTTAAACATGTGGCATTCTCTCATTTAAGGAAACTTGTCCCTTTTTGGCAAGACTTCGGCTGCTTCTTTTTGATGTTATGCGTTCTTTTGGCATAGCGCCTTATTTGGCACCATATTCGCTGCGCGCAGGGGCGATGCCGAGAATTATACGTTTCTATCTTTTTTTATGCTTTTTTTTGTGTTTTTCGGGTTTGGTTCAAGCCCAAGGCATTATCTCGTTGGTTGGTAGCTCAACGGCAGGATCAGGGGCTGGCACATCTACTAGTTTGACTTTAGACAAACCTGTGGGTGTGATACCCGGTGATGTATTGGTGGCTTCCATTTCGATTCGCAGCACAGGTACAATCAACGCTCCCGCAGGTTGGGTTACCATTGAAAACACTGGCGTAAACAACCGCATGCACACCATGTACCGGGTGGTCGATGGCAGTGAAGGAACCACCATCAATTTCGGTGGTTGGGCAGCCACCCAGGCAACAGCTGTTTTATTGGCCTATAGAAATGTAGACGAAGCTGCCTTACCGCCTGCTGAGGCAGCCGCGGCTTCAGGCTCAAGCACTACCCTCACGGTCAATGCGGTAACTGTACCGCGGCCAAACGCCAAGCTGGTGGTTTTTTACAACTCAAGAGCTACCACCATCACCCCCAATGCGGCCTTAACCACCATTGCCAGTGTGGCCACCACCGGAACAGTAATCACCAATTTGGTGGCCGATGAAGATTTAACGGCCAGTGGTACAACCGGAACACGCAGTGGTACTTCCAATACTTCTACCAATTTTATCACGCATGCAATCGCTTTGCCTGCCATTGAATCGGCAGGTACCGTTGAGTTTGTAGGAAGTACTACCAATACGGCTGTCAATGCCACCAGCTTGAGTTTGAGTATCCCGACGGGTACACAGGAAGGTGATTTTCTGATTGCAGCAGTAAATCGCAGAAATACAACGGCACCAGCCGCCCCCGCGGGCTGGACACTGGCAACCAGCACTTCAGGCAATGTGAGCACAGCCGTGTATTGGAAATTTGCAGGGGCATCGGAAAGTGCACCAAGCTTTACTGGTTCAAGCACAAACATGGCGGGAATTTTACTCACATACCGCAATGTAAACAGGAAACAGCCCTATACAGCGGTGAATACTTCTACTGTAGGGACCACAACCGCAACAGTTAACAGTGTCAATTCGGGCGTGGCTGAAACGCGCATGTTGGCTTTTTTTAGTGGACGAAGAAATGCCGCTTTTGATTTTCTGAATTACAATGGCATGACCCCCATTGACAGTGCAAAAATCACGGCAAGTAATCAATTGGGAATAGTCGCCTTGACATCCTTTCTCAACATTGCGGGTGAAACCGGCTCGCGTACGAATACAGTCACGAGTGGGTCGTCTCCAGCCACATCTGCAGCCATTTTTATTTTACGCCCAGCCAAAACTTTCTTCAGCTACCAAAACGGTAATTGGAACAGCGCCATTAGCTGGACCAAAGACCCTTCGGGCACTACTTTGTTGCCTTTAACAGGCGAAGTACCCACGCCCTACGACAGTGTGGTGATTTTGAACGGCAAAACCATCACCCTTTCTACCAATGTAACCACCGATAGCATCGGCATCCGGATGGTAAACGGAGGTTTTCTTGATTTACAGACAAACACCTTACCTACCTTGACAGGTTTAACCGGACAAGGAACCATTCGGTCGAGCCGAACCACAGGAGGTAGCACCTACATGCCTACGGTTTTATATGGCAACAACGTAATGGCCAGTGCCAATGGCGGAACTTTCGAATATTATTGTGCAGCCAATATGACCCTCAATACCGCGGTGAGCACCTACGCCAATTTGATTTTGCGGCGAGAGGGCAGTGGTACTTCGGTTTATACGTTGGCTTCAAATGTGACAGTAGCCAACAATTTAACCATCAACCGTTCGGGCAGTGCCATCAGTAACCTAACTTTTGGCAACGATGGTACTTCGCGTAGTTTAACTGTTGGTAATAACCTGAGCGTAGAGGCTGGGTGTCAAATCAGAACCCAGAATACGGCAGGTTTGGTAACGCATACGCTTTCGATTGGAGGAGATTTGGTCAACAATGGCAGCATCCGTTTCACCAACCAAGCCAGCCGTGATTATGAAAATCCAGCCAATAACCGGGTGGTGGAAGTGACTTTTACCGGTGCTACCGACAACAAAATGGACTGTTTTGGTCAGACCGATTTTTACCGCCTCATCATCGACAAAGGCATTGACCAAACCTATGTGCTTACGGTAAACTCGAACGACACCACCCATTTCAGGCTGTTTGCGCCCAACAACCAGGCAAATACGGGCGATGCTGCTGCACCTAATCCAGTGATAAACAAAGCCCTGTATATCAAAAATGGCACTTTGCGATTGCGCAATAACATTTTTATTCCCTATTTGACCACAGGGGGCAACGACTTTTTTGTGGTGCAGAATGCTTGTTTGTGGGTAGATGGCGCCACGGTATATTCGGCACAGGAAGGAACGGGTAACCGCGGTTTGACAGTAATTGGCAAATTGCGCTTGAGTGCAGGTGAGATTAATACAGCAGGAACAGCTGGCTTTGTTTACCGGGTTGACGGTGTTTTTCAAATAGAAGGAGGGGTGGCCCGCGTGGTACAATTCCGCAGGTCGGGCACAGGATCGGGCTTTAGAGCAGCATACATCCAAACTGGAGGATTGCTTGAAATTTCGGGCAATGGCGAAACCAATACAGGATTTGCGGCTTTTTCGCTGCCCGATGCCGACTGTTCATTTACCATGAGCGGGGGTGAAATAAGGATTCGCCGGGCGGTATCTGCAGCTGTTGAACGGGGTTTTCACGTGGCCATTTCAACCCTCAACGGCAATGTTACTGGTGGTTTGATCAACATCATTACCGACGACAACACGGCCTTCAACATTTCAAGCACTGTACCGCTGCACAACGTAGAAATAAGCAGGTCGGCAGGAGCCGCTTCGGTCTTGTTGAACGCCGCTTTAACAGTGCGCAATAACCTGACTTTGAGCAGTGGTGCCAATTTTTCGGCCAACAACAACAACCTCACGGTAGGGGGAAACCTAACCGTAAACACGGGCACTACCTTCACCAACGGCACCAATGTGCTAGGATTTAACGGTACTGCAAAACAGACCTTCAGGGTGGATGGTACGCTTGCTGGTATCCATCAGTTAAACATCAGCAAAGCATCAGATACCTTGGAGTTGGCGGGCAGTTTGGCCACTTTTGCCGTAGCTTCTGATTACACCCTGGCAGCTGGTGCCCGTTTGAACACCAATGGCAAAACACTCGAATTGCAAGCGGGCGTTACCCATTCGGGGGTACATACGGGGTCAGGAAAAATTTTGCTGAGTACGGCGACCAGCAGGAACATCAATGGTGGCGGAAATGGCGTTTTTCACAACCTTGAGCTGGGAGGAGGAGCGGCCAGTACCTACACCACCACGGCCGCCTTTCGCATCACAGGCAACTTGAATTTTGTAGGTGCCAATAACCGTATATTAGACATTGGTGGTAACAGCTTGGTGCTCGACAGCAATGCAACTGTTACTGGTGCAAGCGCAGCTTCACCCCTTCGAATGATACGGCTGAATGGCAATCAATCGGCCCTGGGTGTAACCAAACGATTCAACAGCCTCAGTTTCACCTTTCCAGTAGGCACAACCACTGAATATGCACCAGCGACTGTTAGCTTTGATGTTGCCCCAACCACCTATGGTAGCATCACCGTACGTCCGGTGAGCAACGAACACCCCAATGTAACCAATACTGGCCGCTCTCTTACCTACTATTGGCGGGTGGTTGCCAGCGATTTTGTATTGGGTAGTGCTAAAGTCACCCAAACATACACCTATCCAACCGGACGTTTGGTTACAGGTTCGGGTATCACCGCCGATGGTTACGTCAATGCTCGGTTTAGCCAGTCGAATGCCAGCTGGACGGCAGGCTTGGCCACCGCTGTAGATGAAACAAACCGCGTTATCACCTTTGCCGGAAGTGGCTATGAAACCACCATTACGGGAGATTATACCGCTGGCGACAATGCCCCAGTAGATCCGTTTGGAAGCGTAACCATTTATTACAGCTACAAAACAGGAGCACGATGGGACAGTGTGGGTACTTGGTCAACGACAGGGCACACCGGCCTGCAGGCCATACCGGCAAGCCCACCAACTGCCAATGCAGTTGTGCGCATTGGCAATGGCAATACGGTCTTGGTTGTTGCTAATGGGGCGGTAGCAGGCAGCTTATCGATCGATTCCTTGGCTACCTTGGATGTGGGCACTACCACAGGTCATAATTTTGGCGCCATTGTAGGAGAAGGTGTGTCGGGTAAAGGAACCTTGCGAATTTCGAGTAGCAGTGGTACAGCGACCTTCCCAGGCGGGGATTTTAATACTTTTTTTAGCGCGGATGGGGGCAAGGTGGTGTATTACAGGGGATCGGTCAATTTTACCTTGCCTACCGTAACCAGCCAATACAACAACCTCGGCTTCGAACTCAATACAGGAACAGGCAGCGACTTCATCGATTTACCTGCTTCGAACTTGACTGTTTTAGGAAGCATGGACATTCAAGGCAGTGCTGCCGGCCGCGTTCGGCTCAATACAGGAGCAAGTGGTGATTTGACCATCCAGGGTGACCTCAACATCATTGGTAGTGGTTTGAGGATGCGCTATGCTGGCACGGCTGATCGATTGTTGGAGGTTTTAGGCAACCTGACGATTGCTTCTGGTGCGGCTCTCGACAATGCCAACGAAGCCAACCGCGTGCATACCTTGCGTATTTCTGGCAATTTAACCAATAACGGCACGCTCAATTTGTACGCAAGCACCGTCCGACACACCCAATTGGAGTTTGTGGGGCAACGCAGTGCCAATTTTACAGGATCGAATGCAGGTGCAAATGCCAGCCTGTATTTGATGAGCGTCAACAAAGGCATCGTTGGCAAAGACAGCATTTTGCAATTTGATCAGGCAGGAACCATTACCTTCAATAGTTCAGCAGGATGGTTGAGTTTGCAGAAAGGCACTTTCAGAATTGCTCGCGCGGTCACCATCAATCTCAGTTCTGCTGCCGAAGCATTTTCCATTCCCGAAGACGCCAATTTGTGCATCAACCACGCCAGTGCTGTAGTGAACATTGGCAATTCAGCCAGTGATACCGCCGATTTGCTCTTAAGAGGTAGGTTGGAAATTTTGAACGGTACTGTCAGCATTGGAAACGTAGGCAACAACAACAACAACGACATAGAATTAGCAAGTGCTGGTTTGCCCGAAATTTTTATCAGTGGCGGCACTTTGAACGTTAATGGAAGCATTCGGCGCGGCTTGGTAAACCAAGCAGGTGCTCTGTATTACAAACAAACAGGCGGGACGGTTAACATCAGGGGTAGGGCTGCCTATGGTCAAAGAGGAAAATTGGAGGTGGTGAATACCGGCAGTTATTTCGAAATGACTGGCAGTTCGGTTATCAACATCCTGCGAGGTGGGGCTTCATCGGTCGCGGATTTTTATGTCCGTCCCGACGCCAACTTGGTGAACAACGGCACCCTCAATTTTGCACCAGGTAGTGCGATTGGAAGCCAAAGCTACACCCTAGATGCCACGGTGCCTATTTATGACGTTGCTGTAACAGGTTTCGATGGCAGTAATACGTCCACTGTTTCGCTGCTGGTTAATAACTTCAGCATCCTGAACGATTTCACCATCAATGCCAACAGCACCTTCACCTGTAACGACTTAAACATCAATGTAGGTGCGGATTTTACCCGTATTGGAAATTTCCAAGCAGGAACCAACACTGTGAGCTTTACTGGCAATGCGGCATCAACCACCGGAACATTTACAGGCAGCAATGCCTTCCATAACCTGCGATTGGCAAACAATGTTACCCTTACCCAAGGAGAGGCCATTCGGGTGAACAACAACCTCACCATCAATTCGGGAGCCACCTTGGCCAACGGCAATTTTCCTTTGGAGGTATTGCGCGATGTGAGCAACAGCGGCACCCATACCAATCCATCGAACAGCGCTGTAAATGGGCTCATCTTGATGGGTTCAGCCAACCAATTGCTCAGCGGAAATGGCACTTATGGCAATGTCGTGGTGAACAATGCCAATAACGTCGAATTATTGGGCAATGCTACCATCAACAACCAGCTTACCATAACGGCTGGTTTGGTTGACATTGGAGACCGAACCCTTACGTTAGGGGTAAATGCCGTTGTTTCAGGTACTTTTAGTACAGCGCGCATGATCAGAACCAATGGGGTTTTGAGTGATGGAGGCGTTACCAAGCTGTATCCCGCCAGTGCCCTTGATTTTACATTCCCCATTGGAATTTTGAACAAATACAGTCCGGCTCGTGTAAACGTTACCGCCAACAGTGCCACGGGAACCGTAAATGTAAAGCCCGTGAATGTAAAGCACCCATCAACACGTGTGGCCAACGAAACCCAATTGAATTATTTCTGGGAGGTTTCCACCACGGGCTTATCGGGCGTAACGGCTGCCTTGACTTTCAATTATACCGATGCTGAAGTAACGACCAACGAAACCAACTGGCGAGGTGGTCGGTTTGTTTTTCCAAACTGGACGCCCATCAACGGCATCACGGGCGTAGTTAACGCAGCTTCTAATCAGTTGGTATTCAACTTAACTGGTACCATCAATGGCTCGTTTACCGCGGGCAATTCCAATGAATTTGCTGGTGTTCCCACGCTGTATTCCCGCTCTGTGGTTTGTTCTACGGGTTGCGATTGGAACAACGTGAATTCTTGGTCAGAAACCAACCACGATGGCGCACCTACCACTGCTTTGCCCAATGGACAACCAATGGTCATTGCTGGAACCGATTCGGTGTTCATTGCAGTGAACAACTTAACCGCTGAGTCGGTAAGGTTAGAACCGGGTTCGGTGCTCGATACCAGAGAAACATTCGGCCATAACCTGGGTGTGGTAAATGGACAAGGTAAAATCAAGGTACGCGCAACCAGCAACAACCTTTTTGTTTATCCAGGGGGAAATTACACTGCTTTTGCATCCGATACAGGAGGTACGGTTGAGTTTTATGGCAATACCAACGGAACCTTGCCTGCCACCCAATTGGCTTACCACAAATTGTTGTTCACCGACGGCAGCACCCGCACCCAAGCCAATGTCGATTGGGTGATAACGGGCGAAATGCGTTTGCGGTCCGGCATAGTCACCAACACCCTCTTCAACCGCAACTGGGAAGTGCGCAACAATTGGATCAACGAGGTGGGCAACAACGGCTTTGTGCCAGGTACGGGCAAAGTGACTTTCAACAGCGCATCGGCACAAGGCATTACCGGTGCTACCATTTTTTACGACCTCGAAATAGCAGGAGGTGGTGCCAAAAACCTGAATAACGACATCACGGTACGCAACCAGCTGCTCCTTCAAAACGGCAGGGTGTACACCAACACCAGCAACCTGATCATGGACTCCACGGCGGCCACGGCAGGCAGCCCTTCTGCAACAGCCATGGTGGTTCAAAACGGCAGCGGCCGGGTGGTGAAAAACTACCGAAGCGCCAGCGGTACCTTTACTTACCCCATTGGCGAAGAAACTGGAACAGCCGAATACAGCCCCATCACCCTAACTTTTACCGAAGGCACGTTCAGCAATTCGGCCCAAGTGTCGGTGCAGGTTACCGATGCCCAAAGCGCTGAATGTAGCGGGGGCAACAACTTCCTAAGCCGTTTCTGGACGTTCTCACAGAGCGGTGTCACCTCCTTTTTGGCCAATGTAACCGCGCGCTACACCGCTGCCGACGTTAATGGTACCGAAGCATCGCTGGTGGCCCGCATGTCGCGCCCATCATTGCCCTGTTTGAATGGCAGCAACGCCAACGTTTCAGCTAAAACCATCAGCATCAATGGGATTGCAGTACTCAACATCTTGTCGGGTGGCGAAGGCACACTGCCTGAACCCACTGTTTCAGCCACCTTGGTCACCTTTTCGAATGTGGGTGCAACCAGCATGACCATCAAATGGACCAACGGCAATGGCAGCGGGCGATTGGTGTTGATGCGCTCGGGTGCGGCTGTATCATCAAATCCTGTTGATTTTACTTCCTACACAGCCGACAGCGTTTTTGCAGCTGGTTCACAAATAGGCACAGGCAACTGGGTGGTGTTTTTGAGCAACCGCGACAGTGTAACCGTAACGGGACTAACTGCCGGTACCATTTACCATGTAGCTGTATTTGAATACAGCAATTTTGGCATCGACATCGACTTCAGGCTTACCAGTCCTGCACTGGGCAACCGCAGCACCCTGGCCCTCGAGCCCACCACTGCTGCCGCCAGCATCAGCTTTTCGAGCTTTGGGGTGAGTGGATTTACGGTTAACTGGACCAATGGCAACGGCGCACGTCGTTTGGTGTTGGCCAAAGCAGGCAGCGCTGTCGACACCCAGCCTGCAGATGGTGTAGGTTATACCGCCAATACCACCTTTGGTTCGGGCGACGAGCTGGGTAGCGGCAATTTTGTTGTTTACGAAGGCACTGGCAGTAGCTTTGCGGTGAGTGGTCTCAACCAAAACACCCGCTATCATTTCAGTGTGTATGAATACAATGGCACAGGAGGCGGTGCCAATTACCGACAGACGGGAGCGCCAGTTGGCAACCGCCATACATGGCTGCGTATACAAGCAAAAGCTTGGCTCGAAGGTCCTTTTGATACTGCTTCTAACCAAATGGCACGCAATCTAAGCGCTGTGCTCCCCAAAGTGCATCCATACAAAAACGCTCCCTGGAACTTCAGTACTTACGACAGCATTCAAAACTTGCCAGGGGGTAACTTGGTTGATTGGGTCTTGGTCGAAATCAGGGTCGCGGGTGCGGCGGCATCAGCCAACGCGTCCACCATCAAAGGCAGGGTATTGGGCTTCATCAACGATGTAGGCGATTTGGTGGATACCGCTGGTAATGCCAATGGGATTGTGGTTCCAACCGACAGTAATGGACAATTCTACGTGGCCATCTACCACCGCACCCACGTGCCAGTGATGAGCGCATCAAACCCAAGCGCACCGGTTGATCACGCCACAGGTGCTTACCAATACAATTTCACCACGGGCGTTGGTCAGGCCTATGGCACTGCTGCCTTGGTTAGCTTAAAAGCTGGTGTTTGGGGGCTGTATGCCGGACGCATCGAAAATACCACGCCTTTTACCATTGATGCAGCCGACAGAGATACTGCCTGGACCGACCGCAACCGATTGGGTTACGAACCTGCCGATGCGGCACTCGAAGGCGCTGTTGATGCCACCACGCGCTCTATCACCTGGAACAATAGAACACGCGCATCCCAAATTCCATAAGGAACTGGGGGCGAGCGAAAGGGCTGCGGTGGGCCGAATGTCAGCAGCGCCAAGCCCAGGCAGGTTCAAAGTTCAAAGTTCAAGGTTCAAGAGGATGAAGGCTGCGCCTTCATGGACTTAACATTGCTGCTACGCATTCAGCCAAGCTGAAAGTCTCACTTAGAGCCCCTTTTCAGCAAAGCTGAAAACCCTCCTTGAACTTTGAACCTGAAACCTTGAACCCCATGTGGGTACTCCTATTTTGCCCCTATTCTGTTATCTTCGTCCCATGATTCAAACTGCCGAACGTTCGTCCTCGCAAAGCGCCTCTGAAAACCCCATTTATCAGCGGCACATCATCGCTTACCGCGAAGCAGCCAAACGCATTTCGGGAAGTCTGCTCGAAGTAGGTTGTGGTGAAGGTTACGGAATTTCATTGTTAGCGCCGGCTTGTAGCTCCTATTTAGGCATCGATAAATTCCCAACCCAAGCTCAAGTACCCGCACACGGTAAAATTTTGCAATTGGAAGTTCCGCCTTTCAAAGGCATAGCCGACAATAGTTTCGATTACGTAGTTACTTTCCAGGTGATTGAGCACATCGAAAATGATCTGTTGTTTTTGCAAGAAATCAAACGCGTTTTGAAGCCGGGTGGCAAACTCATCCTTACCACGCCCAATCGTTTGATGTCGCTCAGCCGCAATCCTTGGCATGTTCGTGAATACGTGCCGGGTGAAATGCGCGGTATTTTGGCTGAGGTTTTTGGCGGAGAGCAAGTAGATTTATTGGGTGTTTTTGGCAATGAAAAGGTGATGGCCTATTACGAAAAGAACAAAGCATCGGTACGTCGCTTTACCCGCTTCGATGTATTGAATTTGCAGTACCGTTTGCCCCGTCGCTTGTTGCAAGTGCCATACGACATGGCCAACCGTCTCAACCGCGTATTGTTGAAAAAGGAGAACGCTGGTTTGGTAAGTGATATCCAAGCCGACGATTATTTTTTGGCGCCCATCAACGAGCATGCGCTCGATTATTTCGCCATCGTGACTAAAAAGCAGCACTAAGCGGTAGCACATTTACCCTGAAGCGGGTATAAAAGCACTTCCCTCACTGCCTTAGTTTTGCTAAAAAGGCAGATGAAAATCAAATTATTCGTTTTTATGCTGTTTGCAGCAAGCTTCACCGCCTGCAACAAGGAAGAAGCCAAGCCCGATTGCGAAGCAACTGCACAGCTTTGTGTCCAGCTGGGAAGCAAGCGTTTAAGCGGTGCCGCCATTTGGTACCGCATTCCCAACCAAAACCGATTCAGGATACTTTGGGAAGAAGGCACAGGCAGCACCTACCGCAACATTGAAATTGATGTATACACCAACGATTCGGTTTTGGTAGCTGGTAATTATCCCACCAACGATACTTATAATCGAGGTACCTCGGCTGTACAATATTTTGCTGCCAATCAAGCTTGGTACGGAACCGGTACCTTAAATATTAGCAGCACGGAAGGTAATAAAGTCAGCGGCACCTTCAGCGGTACCCTAACCAAAGATGGTAGTACCGAAAACATGGAATACGGCAGCGGACAACTGCAATCAGTGCCGCAGCAGTAAAGGAACCCGGGAGGGTAGTAGCCAGTTTCTGGCAGGTTTTGTGGAGCCGCTTTCCGAAAGGGAAGCGGCTTTTTTTGTCAGGATGTAATCCAACGTTTAGTCAACTTGGCCTACTTCCACGTAAGCACGCGCTACCACGCCGCCCACAGGGGGCTGAAACTTGCTCACACGCACTTTCACTTTGGCAGCGGCGAAGGCTAGTAGTAAATCGGCCAGCATCAGTTCGGCCAAATGCTCAATGAGCTGCACCGGCCTTTGCATGCGCTGAGCTACCAAGCGATAAACAGTTTCGTAATTGGCCGTACGGTCCAATTGGTCGGCATTGCCTTCAAATGGGTAGTTGAGGTACACATCCACTTGGTATTTTCCACCCATCAAACGCTCCTCGGCATGCACGCCGTGAAATGCATGAAATTGCATTCCTTCCAAAACAATCAGTCCCATCGATGTTTTATTGTAAATGGCACAAAGAACCGGCCTAATCTCTTAATTTTGCAGCGCTTTTAAAACAAAAACATGAGAACCGATCGCTTTCAGCACCCTGATCATTATCTGATGGACGAACTCCTCACCGAGGAACACAAACTCATCCGCGAAACCGTACGTGCTTGGGTGAAAAAAGAACTGAGTCCCATCATCGAAGATTATGCCCAGCGTGCCGAGTTTCCCCGCCACATCATCAAAGGTTTGGGCGAAATCGGAGCCTTCGGTCCCAGCTTACCCGCCGAATACGGCTGCGGCGGCATGGATCAAATCAGCTACGGCATCATCATGCAAGAATTGGAACGTTGCGATTCGGGCATCCGCTCTACCGCTTCGGTGCAGGGTTCGTTGGTGATGTATCCTATATATAAGTATGGCAGCGAAGAACAACGCCGCAAATACTTGCCCAAGCTAGCAACTGGGGAGCTCATGGGGTGTTTCGGTTTGACCGAGCCCGACCATGGATCTAATCCAGGTGGCATGACCACTAACTTCAAAGACATGGGCGACCATTACCTCTTGAACGGTGCTAAAATGTGGATTTCGAATTCGCCTTTTGCCGACATTGCCGTGGTATGGGCCAAAAACGAAGCCGGTAAAATCCACGGCCTCATCGTAGAGCGCGGGATGGAAGGTTTTTCAACCCCCGAAACCCACAACAAATGGAGCTTGCGTGCTTCGGCCACTGGTGAATTGGTGTTCGACAATGTGAAGGTTCCCAAAGAGAACTTGCTTCCCAACATCAGCGGCTTGAAAGGTCCGTTGGGCTGTTTGGATTCTGCCCGTTACGGCATCGCATGGGGCGCCATTGGTGCTGCTATGGATTGCTACGATTCGGCCAAGAACTACGCCATGGAGCGCATTCAGTTCGACAAGCCCATCGCCGGCTTCCAGCTTACCCAAAAGAAACTGGCCGAAATGCTTACCGAAATCACCAAAGCCCAGTTGTTGACCTGGCGTTTGGGTGTGCTCAAAAACGAAGACCGCGCCAGCACTGCCCAAATTTCGATGGCCAAGCGCAACAATGTGCAGATGGCCTTGGAGGTAGCCCGCGAAGCACGCCAAATCCACGGTGGCATGGGCATAACCGGCGAGTACCCCATCATGCGCCACATGATGAACCTCGAGTCGGTGGTGACTTACGAAGGCACCCACGACATCCACTTGCTCATCACGGGCATGGACATCACGGGCATTTCTGCATTCCGTTAAGCCATGGGTGTGCTCATAGCTCCGTCTATTTTGGCTGCCGATTTCGGCAATCTCCAACGCGATGTGGAGATGGTGAATGCCTCGCAAGCCGATTGGTTCCACATCGACATCATGGACGGGGTGTTTGTGCCCAATATTTCTTTCGGCTTTCCGGTCCTTGCCAGCATTCGCCAGCATGCCCAAAAGCCGCTCGATGTGCACCTCATGATTGTGCAGCCCGAGCGTTATGTGCAGTCCTTCGCCGATGCTGGAGCTGCCGTTTTAACCGTACATCTTGAAGCCAGCACCCACCTGCACCGCACTTTTCAGGAGATCAAGAAAGCCGGCATGCAGGCGGGTGTGGCCTTAAATCCACACACCCCTGTACATTTGCTCGAGGACCTTTTGCCCGAAACCGATTTGGTTTGCCTCATGAGCGTAAACCCGGGCTTTGGCGGACAAAAATTCATCGAAGGCACTTACCGCAAAATTGAAAAATTGGCGGCCATGCGGGCTGCTGGCGGTTACGGTTTTAAAATCGAAATCGACGGCGGTGTAAATCAGCAAAACGCACCTTTATTACAAGCTGCAGGCGCCGATGTATTAGTTGCTGGCAATTTTGTATTTTCGGCCAGCGACCCTGTGGCAACCATTGCAGGGTTAAAGGCCCTTTAAAACAACAACTTTGCACGAGCCGCGTTCACGTTGGGTGTTCAGCCCGGTACGCTTCTTTTTTCTGATTTTCACCCTGTGCAGCCATTTTGCATGGGCACAAGCACCCAACGCAACCTTTACCGGAAGGGTGTTGAACGAGCAAGGTAAGCCGCTTGATTTGGTGAATGTTTTTGTGCTCGAAACCGCGCAAGGTACTACTACCAATGCGCAAGGCGAGTTCAAACTCAGCCTACCTGCCGGAAAAACCTACTCCATTCGCTTCCAATATTTGGGGTACCAGGCCATCCAACGCAACATCAAGCCTCGACCGGGCGAAGAAATCAAGCTCGAAATCAAATTACAACCCAGTGCGGTCGATATGCAAGGGGTTGAGGTGCAGGGTGAAGCCGAACGTGGGGGCAATATGGTCAAAATCGATCCGCGCATCAGCCGCTCCCTGGCCAATCCATCGGGCAACTTTGAAATGGTGCTGCAAGGCTTGGGTGCTCGTTCGCAACAGGAGCTGAGTTCGCAATATTCGGTGCGTGGAGGTAATTTCGACGAAAACCTCATTTATGTAAACGACATCGAAATCTACCGGCCGGTCTTGATGCGCTCGGGACAGCAAGAGGGCATGAGCTTCATCAATCCCGACATGGTGGGCGGCATTCAGTTTTCTGCGGGAGGATTCGAAGCCCGCTACGGCGACAAAATGAGCTCGGTGCTTGATGTACGATACCGCAAGCCCGAAGCATTCAGGGTAGGCATGCAAGCTAGTTTTTTAGGTGGCGGCTTGACGGTGGAAGGTACCGATAGCAGCAAAAAGTTCACTTATCTAATAGGTACGCGCTACCGCACCTTGTCGTACTTGCTGGGTTCGTTAGATACCGATGGCGAATACTTTCCTGCGGCGGGCGACGCGCAGGCATATTTTACATTTACCCCCAACCGCAAATGGGAATTTGGCTTGCTGGCCAATTACAACCAAAACGACTTCAGGGTGGTGCCCGCCAACCGTGAAACCGTATTTGGTACCGTGCGCGAAGCCCTGCAGTTGCGGGTGTTTTTCGACGGACAAGAAGTTACCAGCTTTAAAACCTTCACAGCCGGTGCCACAGCCACATACAAGCCACACTCGCTCTTGCAACTGAAGTTCATCGGCAGCATGTACACCAGCGATGAGCGCGAAAACTTCGACATCGAAGGTGCCTGGCTGCTCAACCAGCTCGATACAGAATTGGGATCTGAAAATTTTGGTAAAGTGGCGTTTACAAGGGGAGTGGGTGCTTTTCAAGATTTTGCCCGTAACCAATTAACTGTTCAAGTATATGCCTTCGACCACCGAGGCTATTGGCAATCACCGGTATTGGGCTATGTGCAGTGGGGGTTGCGCCTGCAAACCGAACGCATTGCCGATCGGCTGTTCGAATGGAGCAACAGCGATTCGGCTGGCTTTGCCTTTCCCGGTTGGACACCCGGCGACAGTGTGGTGCGTTTGCGCGAAAGCATTTATGCACGCAACCAGATCAATGCTCAGCGCATTAGTGGTTATCTGCAAGACAGTTGGGAGCTGAACGAGGCCCATAATCTTAAAGTTACGGCCGGCGCTCGCTTCAATTATTGGACTTGGAACAACGAGCTGCTGGTGAGTCCGCGTGCTGAAGTGTCGTTTAGTCCCCGCTGGCGCCGCGACTGGGTGTATCGCTTCGCCGCTGGACTCTACGGTCAGCCAGTTTTCTACCGCGAAGTGCGTAATCAGTTCGGTCAGCTCAATCCCGCCATCCGTGCCCAACGTGCCATTCACTACGTAGCCGGCGCCGATTACAATTTCAAAGCATGGGGTCGACCGTTCCGTTTTGTAACCGAAGTGTATTACAAAGACCTGAGGAGGTTGGTACCTTACGAACTCGACAATGTACGTGTCCGCTACTTGGGCGAGAACAACGCCAGGGGTTATGCTGGCGGTATCGATTTCCGTATCAATGGTGAATTTGTAAGCACCTTACAATCCTGGGCCAGCTTGTCGCTCATGCGCACCGAAGAAATAGTGACAGGCACATTTTACAAGGATGCCAATGGCAACCAGGTACCGGCAGGCTACATTCCCCGCCCAACCGACCAGCTGGCCATGTTCAACATCATGTTCCAAGACCTGCTGCCGAGCAACCCTACTTATAAAGTGCACCTCAATGTGGTTTACGGATCGCGTTTGCCTTATGGTCCGCCCGATTACGACCGTGGCCGCGATACCCTCCGCATGCCGCCCTACCGCAGGGTCGACATTGGCTTTAGCAAACTGCTCATTGGCGAAGGAAGCAATTGGGGCAAGCAAGGTTGGGGCAAGCATGTAAAGTCGCTTTGGCTGAATGCCGAGGTGTTTAACCTGCTTCAGGTGAACAACACCATCTCCTATTTATGGGTGCTTGATACGGAAGGTTTCCTGCAAAACATCCCCAATTACCTCACTGGCCGGTTGATTAACCTGCGTTTGGTAGCTGAATTTTGAGGTAAATGGCCGGATATTGGTCGTTCAAGAAAGATTGCTCCATTTTTTTCAGAGAAGATGTTTTTGAAAATCAGCGAGTTTGGCAAAAGGGTGAAATTTTCTGCTAAAAAAGTGAGGAGGGTACTTGCCATGAATGAGAAAATATCTACCTTTGCTCTCCCGTCGCGAACGGGTGTTCATTGAAAGAAAAAAGATTGCGGGAATAGCTCAGTTGGTAGAGCACAACCTTGCCAAGGTTGGGGTCGCGAGTTCGAGTCT
>ERZ1066127.506-NODE-506-length-20068-cov-10.335982_pt1 | contig 20068 bp, 16 predicted proteins | sample MGYA00382774_ERZ1066127 | MGnify/ENA primary metagenome ERZ1066127 (study PRJEB33369, sample SAMEA5778357) | biofilm metagenome | biome: Industrial cooling water; feature: Water cooling tower basin; material: Biofilm | place: United Arab Emirates | collected... | reverse complement strand
CCGCGAGGGCGAGATAGCGGTCCACGTCGCGTTCGGGATCGATGATCGCCGCCTCGCCACTGCGTTGACAGCCGATCAGATAGGAGTATTGCGCTAGGGATTCATCGGGGATTTGTCGTAAAAACATAAGAGTGTGTGGTTAGAGGTTGGTGGCGTAATTTCAGAGGTTGGTGGCGCAGTTGCCGCTGGCACAGCTTTGGCCGTTCACACGGTTCCATGGCATTTTCGACATCAAAATGGCGAGACCGCACCAACCGGTGGAGCCCGCCATCGTCAGACCGGCACCGAAAAACGCGCACAGATAGACCCAACGCGGATCGACGGTCAGCGACAGCATCGCCCCCGTCAGCACACCCAGGCCAATGGTGAGCTGCACCTGCTGCATCAGTGGCAGAGAGCTTTTGCGCTGCTTCTCGACAGGCAATCCCGCCTCCTTCCAGGCCATGATGCCGCCTTCCAGATTGCGCACATCGGTCATGCCCAGTGCCTGCAACTTTTTCAGGGCTTCGCCGCCGCGTTTGCCGCTGCGACACATCACCACCACCGGAGTGTTGCGGGCGATCTCGCCGCAGCGCTGCTCGAGCTGGCCGAGCGGAATCAATTTCGCTCCGGCGATGTGCTCCTCGGCATGTTCCACCGGCTCGCGCACATCCACCAGGCAGCATCCTTGTGACAACTGTGATTTCAATTCCTGGGCTTGGATCGTTTGTGTCGTAGCACTCATATTTTTTGATTTTTGTTGTTGATTTCCCTTGGGGATGAGATTACTACATCGCCACATAACGATAAAGCAAATCAAAAATGAAAAAAAATTCATCCACCACGATCAGCAAGGCCAAGGCGGAATTGCCGCCACTGGCGCTGGATCTGATCGCCGCACGTTTCCGCGCTCTTTCCGAGCCGATGCGTCTGCGTTTGCTCAACTTGCTGATGCAAGGCGAAAAAAGCGTGGGCGCGCTGGTGGAAATCGTGGACTCGAGCCAAGCGAATGTTTCCAAGCACCTCGCGGTGTTGCGAGAATCCGGCATGATCGCCATGCGCAAGGAGGGCCCCAGCACGTTTTACCGCATCGATGACCCCATCGTTTTCGAACTGTGCGAGCTGATGTGTTCACGACTGCGGCGTGAGATCGAGCACCAAAGCCAGGCTCTGGCCGGACTGTGAGGCTAGTCACTGAGGCAGCGCACCACTTGTGAGGCGGCCTGCACATGGTGCACACGGAAAATGTCGCCGCCCCTCCGCATGCACCAACTCAGGCAGGCCATCGTGGCGGCATCTCGCTCGCGCGGATCGGCGATCCCCAGCACATCGGCGATCACCGTCTTACGCGATACCGGCACCAGCAAAGGACGCCCGAATCCCGTGAGCTTCGGCAAATCCCGATAGACCGTGAGATTGTCCTCCTTCTGCTTGGCGAAATCGATCCCGGGATCCAGCATGAGATGCTCCCGCGCCAGTCCCGCCGACTCCGCCAATGCGATTTTTTCCTCAAAAAATCGGAGCATGCTGGCCATCACGTCGTCCCATCGCTGGTGAAAGTGCGGCACCTTCGGCTCGCCCACGCTGTGCATGATGAGCAGAGCGGCGCCGGCATCGGCACAGAGCCGGGCGTTTGCCGCGTCGGGCAAGCCGCTCATGTCGTTGATCCACTCGGCTCCCATGTCCAGCACGGCAGCCACCACGGGTGTGCGCCAGGTATTGGCGGAAAGCACGGGCGGCCATACCTGTGTCTCATCGATGGGGCCGGACTCCTGCCAAATTTCCTCCCAACACTCCATCACCAACCGGAAACGACGGATTTCCTCCTCGACAGAAACGGCGGCGCGGTTGGTGCGTGCGCTCTCGGCACCGATGTCGATCACGTCCGCGCCGTGCCGGATTTGCTGGCGAATCATCGCAAACAGATCATTTTTTTCCAGACTGCCGTCATCGCAAAAGGAGTCATCGTTCACATTCACGATGCCCATCACCAGAGGGCGACGGGGAAAAACCAAGGATCGATGGCGGAATCGCAACTCCATGGCCGGACCCTTGCAGAGACATCACGGAATTTCCAATCATTTCCGGCGGCAGCGGACGAAAATCGCGAGACAATCCGGGCGCAAAAAAACCTCCCGCAGGACAAACCTGCGGGAGGTGGTTCGGAAATTGCGGAGAATTATTTCGCGGCGGCGAAATTGGCAGCCACTTTGTCCCAGTTCACCACGGCCCAGAAAGCAGCGATGTAATCAGGACGGCGGTTTTGATAGTTGAGATAGTAGGCATGCTCCCAAACGTCCAGACCGAGGATAGGCTTGTTGCCACAGCAGCCAGCGGCGGCACCCATCAGCGGGTTGTCTTGATTCGGCGTCGAGGTCACGGCGAGGGAGCCATCGGCTTTCACCACCAACCAGGCCCAACCGGAACCGAAGCGGGTGGCACCGGCTTTGGCGAAGGCTTCTTTGAACGCATCGAAGGAACCGAAGGCCTTGTCGATCGCAGCGGCCAGCTCACCGGAAGGTGCCTTGGCACCGCCGGGGGCGATGATTTCCCAGAAATGGCTGTGGTTCACGTGGCCACCGGCATTGTTGCGCACGGCCATGCGGATGTCCTCGGGCACGGCTGCCAGATCGGTGATCAGCTCCAGCGCGGATTTTTCCTCCACGCCGGCCTTGCCAGCCACGGCATTGTTGAGGTTGGTGATGTAGGCCTGATGATGCTTGCTGTGATGGATTTCCATCGTGCGCGCATCGATGTGGGGTTCCAGTGCGTTGTAGTCGTAGCCGAGTGCGGGTAGTGTCGATTGTGCCATAATAGGAAGAGTGACGTTGGGGCGACAAGCATCGCCCAGAACGGATGGGATGCAAGTCTGAAACGGAAAATTTCCGCCCGCCCGACGTATTTCTGTTGATCATTTGCCCAAAATACGCTGAAACATGCCCCCGCCGCCCGGTGCGGAACACGAAACACTGACCACTATCTTCATGAAGGACCTCTCCAAATATCGCAACATCGGCATTTTCGCCCACGTGGACGCCGGCAAAACCACCACTTCCGAACGGATTCTCAAGCTCACCGGTAAAATTCACAAACTCGGTGAAGTGCACGACGGTGAATCCACCATGGACTTCATGGAACAAGAAGCGGAGCGCGGTATCACGATTCAGTCCGCTGCCACTTCCTGCTTCTGGAAAGGCTATCAATTCAACATCATTGACACCCCCGGTCACGTGGACTTCACCATCGAGGTGTATCGTTCCTTGAAAGTGCTCGATGGCGGCATCGGCGTGTTCTGCGGCTCCGGCGGTGTGGAACCCCAATCCGAAACCAACTGGCGCTACGCCAACGACTCGGAAGTGTCCCGTATCATTTACGTCAACAAGCTCGACCGGATTGGTGCTGACTTCTACCGCGTTGTCGGTCAGGTCAAGTCCATCCTCGGTGCCAAGCCCATCGTCATGGTGCTTCCCATCGGCACGGAAAGTGCATTCGTCGGCGTGGTCGATCTCCTCACCCGCAAAGCCCACATCTGGGACGAATCCGGACAGCCCGAAAACTTCAAAATCGAAGACGTGCCTGCCGACATGGTGGACAAAGTCGAACAATACCGCGCCGAGCTCATCGAGACCGCCGTGGAGCAGGACGACGACATCATGGAGCGCTTCCTCGAAGGTCAGGAGCCCACGATTGAAGAAATCAAAAAGTGCATCCGCAAAGGCACCATCAATCTTTCCTTCTTCCCCACCTATTGCGGTTCCTCGTTTAAAAACAAAGGTCTGCAGCTCGTGCTTGACGCCGTTGTCGATTACCTGCCGAACCCCACCGAAGTCAAGCCTCAGCCCGAAGTGGACCTCGAGGGCAATGAGACCGGCAAGTTTGCCATCGTCGATGCCTCCGCTCCTTTCCGCGGTCTTGCGTTCAAGATCATGGACGACAAGTTCGGTGCCCTGACTTTCACCCGTATTTACTCCGGCACCCTGAAAAAAGGCGACACCATCCTCAACTCCTTCACGGGCAAATCCGAGCGCGTCAGCCGCATGGTGGAAATGCACGCGAACGACCGCACGGAAGTGGACATCGCCCAGGCGGGTGACATCGTCGCCATCGTCGGCATGAAAAACGTGCAAACCGGTCACACCCTGTGCGATGAGAAAAACCCCGCGACCCTCGAGCCGATGGTGTTCCCGGATCCCGTGATCTCGATCGCCGTGGCCGCCAAGGACAAAGCCAACGCCGAAAAACTTGCCAACGCCATCGGCAAGATGGTGCAGGAAGACCCATCCTTCCGCGTGGAAACCGATGAGGAAACCAACGAGATGATTCTCAAAGGCATGGGCGAGCTTCACCTCGACATCAAGATCGACATTCTGAAGCGCACGCACAAGGTGGAAGTCGTTGTCGGTGCCCCACAGGTCGCCTACCGCGAAACCATCACCAAGCGCATCGAGGACGAATACACCCACAAAAAACAATCCGGTGGTTCGGGACAGTTCGCGAAAATCAGCTACATCATCGAGCCGCTTGAGCCCGGCGAAGGCTTCGTGTTCGAATCGAAAGTGGTCGGCGGTAACGTGCCCAAGGAATACATCCCCGCTGTGGAAAAAGGCTTCAAGACCTCGATCCACAAAGGCCCTCTTGCTGGCTATCCCTGCCTCGACTTCAAAGTCACACTCGTCGATGGTGGTTTCCACGCTGTGGACTCCTCCGCTCTCGCGTTCGAAATCGCCGCCAAGGCCGCCTATCGTCAAACGATGCTCAAGGCCGGCCCACAGATCCTCGAGCCCATCATGAAGATCGACGTCTTCACCCCGGAGAACCACGTGGGTGACGTTATCGGCGACCTCAACCGCCGCCGCGGCATGATCAAGAGCCAGGAGAGCGGCCCGACAGGTGTCCGCATCAAGGCCGAGGCTCCGCTGAGCGCCATGTTCGGCTACATCGGTGACCTGCGCACCATGACCTCCGGTCGTGGCCAGTTCTCGATGGAGTTCAGCCACTACTTCGCGACACCACGCAACGTCTCCGACGAAGTGATCGCCAAAGCCAAGGCCCGCGAAGAAGCCCTGCGCAAGTAATAGGAGCGCGGATCTTCAGTCCGCTTTTCCCCCTCATCTTTTCCTCAACACCGCGCCATGAACCGGGGCGCGGTGTTTTTTTCGGCAGCATGACCTCATGGAAAGTTGACGGCGGATCGCTCCGTATCCATAGGGTCTTATGCGCCTGTTACTCGCCAGCTTCACCCTACTGATCCTGCCATCCCTAGCGGAGGAAAAGATCAGCTTCAATCGCGATATCCGGCCCATCCTGTCGGAAAATTGCTACTACTGCCACGGGCCGGATGAAAAGAACCGTGAGGAGGACCTGCGCCTTGATATCCGTGCCGCGGCCATCAAGGCGGGCGCGATCGTGCCGGGCAAGCCGGAGGAGAGCGACCTCATCGAGCGCATTTTCACCGACGACGAGACGGAAATCATGCCTCCGCCCAAGGCGCACAAAATCCTCAGCAGCACACAAAAGGAATTGCTCAAGCGCTGGATCACCGAGGGTGCGGAATACGAAGAACACTGGGCCTTCGTCGCACCGAAACGGCCGGCCGTTCCCGCCGTGAAGAGCAAAGGGGCCTCGTTCGGCAACACCATCGATGCCTTTGTTTTGGAAAAACTCGAGCAGGCCGGGGCGCAGCTTTCCCCACCCGCCGATCCGCACACCTTGATCCGCCGCGTCACATTGGACCTCACCGGCCTGCCGCCAGCGCCTGCCGAGGTGGCGGCCTTTGTGAATGCCTGCCGGAATGCGGATGGCTCCGGATGCACGATTTCGAAAGAAGCCTACGAAGCACTCGTCGATCGCCTGCTGGCATCGCCCGCCTACGGCGAACACATGGCCAGCACCTGGCTGGACTACGCCCGCTACGCCGATAGCCATGGCTTTCAGAGCGACAGCTCCCGCGTGATGTGGCCGTGGCGCGACTGGGTGATCCGCGCGTTCAATGAAAACAAGCCGTTTGATCAATTCACCATCGAGCAGCTCGCCGGCGACTTGTTGCCCCAGCCGACGAATCCGCAACTCGTGGCGACCGGATTTCATCGCAATCACCGTCTGAACGGCGAGGGTGGCTTGATCCCCGAAGAGTGGCATGTGGAAAACGTGATCGACCGCGTTGATACAACCGGCGCGACCTGGCTCGGCCTCACCCTCGGCTGCGCACGCTGCCATGATCACAAGTACGATCCGGTTTCGCAAAAGGAATTCTATCAGATGTTCGCGTTTTTCAACAACATCAACGAGACGGGGGTCGCGGTGGGGGCGAAAAATCGCTCCGGTGGCAATTTCGATCCCGTGATTCGCGTGGGCACACCGGAACAGCTCAAGCGCTCCAAGGAACTGGAGACCAAAATCGCCCAGGTCACCGCGGAACTCGGCAAGGCGAACAAAGCCATCGCCAAAGCGCAGAGCGACTGGGAGAAAAACACCCGGGTCCACTCGCAAACGCCCGCCAACATCAAAAAAATCATCGAGATCGAGCCGAAGAAACGGGACAAAAAACAAGCCGAGCAACTCAGCAAGTATTTCCGCGAAACCATCGATCATCCCGGCAAGCAACTCACGACAGAGCTCGCGGACTTGCAGAAAGAACTGGCGCTACTCGATCAATCGACTCCTGTCACCATGGTGATGGAGGAATTGCCGAAACCACGGCCCGCGTATATCCTGCATCGCGGCCAGTATACGGACAAGGGCGACGAAGTGTTTGCCAACACGCCCGCCGTGCTGCCGCCCCTCCCCGCCAACGCTCCGCGCAACCGCCTCACACTGGCGCGCTGGATTGTGGCACCGGAAAATCCCCTCACCGCCCGCGTCTGGGTCAATCGCCAGTGGGAACGCTTTTTCGGCAACGGCATCGTCAAGTCGAGCGAAAATTTCGGCATGCAATCGGAACCACCGAGTCACCCGGAATTGCTCGACTGGCTCGCCACGGAATTCGTGAACAGCGGCTGGGACATGAAGGCGATGCAGAAGCGCATGGTCATGAGCGCCACCTATCGCCAGTCATCCGACGTCAAGGGACTTTCCCCCGCACTGCTCGAAAAAGATCCCTACAACCGGCTGCTCGCGCGCGCGCCGCGCCTGCGCCTCTCCGCCGAATCCGTGCGCGACCAGGCCCTGACCATCAGCGGAATGCTCGACCGCAAGATCGGCGGCCCGAGTGTGAGACCCTACATGCCGAACGGAGTCTGGGATGAGACCAGCGTCTATGGCGACCTGCGCAACTACAAACACGATCCGAATGGCGGTTTGTACAGACGCACCCTCTACACCATCCGCAAGCGCACATCCGCGCCGCCGACCATGCTGTTGTTCGATGCCCCCACGCGCGAAATTTGCACCGTCAAGCGCTCTAACACCAACACTCCGCTGCAAGCCCTCTCCTTGCTAAACGAAGTCACCTACGTCGAAGCGGCGCGGGTGCTCGGGCAGCGCATGATGAAAGAAGGCGGCTCCACCGCGGCGCAACGCCTGAGCTGGGGATTCAGCAACGCAACTCTACGCGAGCCCACCGATCAGGAATTGGCCGTGTTGCAAAAAAGCTTCGCCCGCCATCTCGCCACCTACCGCGCCGCGCCACAAGAAGCCGCGAAACTGATCGACGCCGGTGACTCACCCGTCGCCACACTCGATCCCATCGAGCTCGCCGCCTACACTGTCTGCGCCAACGTCATTCTCAACCTTGATGAAATCATCACGCGCAACTAATCCCCTTACCGCATCGTCATGAATCCCTTTTTGCTGCAAGCCCAGGACGCGATCAATCGCCGCAGTTTTCTCACCAGCACTTCCTCGCTGCTGGGACTCACGGCATTGAACTCATTGCTCTCGCCCAATCTCCTTCAAGCGGCCAGTGCTCCGATCAGCCTCAACGGCTTCCCGCATCTACCGATCAAAGCAAAACGCGTGATCTATCTTTTCCAATCCGGCGCTCCCTCGCAGATGGACCTTTTCGATCCGAAGCCGCAAATGGCCAAGATGTTCGGCAAGGACCTGCCGGATTCGATCCGACAAGGCCAACGCCTCACGGGCATGACCTCGAAGCAAAAAAATTTCCCGGTCGCGCCCAGCATTTTCAAGTTCGCCGAGCATGGTCAAAGCCGCGCCACCATCAGCGAACTGATGCCGCACCTCGCCGGCATCGCCGATGAATTGTGTTTCATCAAATCGATGCACACCGAGGCGATCAATCACGACCCCGCGATCACCTTTTTCCAAACCGGTCGGCAAATCGCCGGTTATCCGAGCATGGGATCGTGGCTGAGCTACGGGCTCGGCAGCGAAAACAAGGACCTGCCCGCCTTTGTCGTGCTGACCTCCTTTGGCAGTGGTCGGCGCGATGACCAACCGCTCTACGACCGGCTCTGGGGCAGCGGCTTTTTGCCCGCGCAGCACCAGGGGGTGAAATTCCGCAACTCGGGCGATCCGGTGCTCTACCTCTCGAACCCGAACGGCATGACCGCCGCCACCCGGCGCGCCACCTTGGACGACCTGAACGCGCTCAATCAGCAGCGCTTTGGCGTGGTCGGCGATCCGGAGATCGAAGCGCGCATCGCCCAGTATGAAATGGCCTTCCGCATGCAAACCAGCGTGCCGGAACTGACCGACTTGTCCAAAGAACCGCAGCACATCCTCGACTCCTACGGTCCCGATGTGAAACGCCCGGGCAGCTACGCCGCGAACTGCCTGCTCGCCCGCCGCCTCGCCGAGCGCGATGTACGATTTGTGCAACTCTTCCACATGGGCTGGGATCAGCACGGTCAACTCCCCAAAGCCATTCGTGGGCAATGCCAAGATACCGATCAAGCGACCGCCGCGCTGATCAAAGACCTGAAAGAGCGCGGTTTGTTAGAAGATACCCTGATTGTCTGGGGCGGCGAGTTCGGTCGCACCATCTACTCGCAAGGCGCCCTCACCCAGGACAACTACGGTCGCGATCACCATCCGCGGTGTTTCACCATTTTCCTCGCCGGCGGCGGCATCAAGCCCGGCATGACGCTCGGCGAGACCGATGACTTCTGCTACAACATCGTGCGCGATCCCGTCAGCATCTTCGATCTCCACGCCACCATGCTGAACCGTCTCGGCATCGATCACGAACGCTTCACCCACAAATTCCAGGGGCTCGACGCCAAACTCACCGGCGTGGAAAAAGCCCGCGCCGTGAAGTCCATCCTGTTGTAAAACGCAAAAAAAGTTGCGATATCAACTTGCCAGAATGGAGGGTTGGCAGTAGCTTCGCGAACTGCTGTGTGCGTTCGCGAAAGGTTTGCAAGCCCGATCCGATGCGTTATATCCGGGGCGCGAACCGTCCGATGATGTCATGCCTTCACAGGAAGACAGATTCAGGCGTTAGACCCCACATTTGGAGAGCTTACAGGAACGAGGCTCTTTGCTCCTTGAACGGCACAGCGGTACTTTTTTCAAGTGCGAATCAGCTCGTCTAGAGGCCGATCTTGAGTAGCGCACTGAGATGTTTGTCGTTGTGCAGCAATTCAGCTCCATGTCTTCTGGCACAGGAGACAACCAACACATCGGCGAGTGGACAATTGATCCCTTTTTTTCGAGCAGCAAGACGCAACCGGGCACAAATGCTCCACACTTTCTCATCCATTTCAAGCCAACCGCAGCAATCCCGCATGTTCAGTAAAGTTGATTCTTCGCGTTTGTTGCGAACGCCACTCCAAAGTTCGACCCAAACAACCGGACATAGCATCGCTCGATTCTCCTGAATCGCACGTTCCAAATCGATGAGGCGGAAGTTTTTATCGCGGAAAAAATCGATCCATGTCGAACTATCAACGAGGAGTTTCATGTCTATCGTGCCAATTGTTGGGTTGTATGCTGTTCATATTCTGCATCCAACGATTCGATTGCTTCGTTCGATGGAAAATCGGGCATTGAGCCAGCCGCAGAGAACAGCGCTTGAACCTTCTGCAGCCGATTGAACTCCTCCAACGCTTTCACCACCGCCTCCCGCTTTGTCTTCGCCCCCGTGAATCGCATGGCATCCGTCAGAGCACTTTCAGGAATATCAATTGTTGTCTTCATGGATGCTATTTTACCACCATACGGGAATCCTTCAATCGAAATTTGGGATGGCAAAAATCAGCCCTCTGCAGAAGCCCTGCGATTCAGAAAAATCACAGCGATCAACGACACCATAGCAGCCATGTAGATCGGCCAGTCGCCGCATTTTTGATAGAGAGTGGTGGTGGGATGGAGCGGGATTTTTGCCGTGGCCAGCAGATGACCGCGGGTGAAGTGATTGCCGTTTTCATCGGTGAGTTTCTGGGCGAAGCCGGTGGTGGTGATGACGCCGCTCACGCCGGTGTTCGCGCAGCGGATCATGGGACGGCGCAGTTCGATGGCACGGAATTTGGCATTGGCGAAATGTTGGGTCGCCGCCGCGCTTTGCGCAAACCATCCGTCGTTGGTGACGTTCACGATCACTTGCGGTTCCTCGCGCACGAAAAGCCGCGTTTCGCGAGGCACGGTATCCTCGAAGCAGATCGAGGGGATGACGGAAATTTTCTGATCGCGCACGATCATGGGCATGGGGTCCACTGCCGTGCCGCGGGAAAAGGCCCCGTCAAAAGTGGTGCCCGCCTGTTGCTCGTAGATGCGCTTCAGCCAGGGCAGTTCGTTCACCAGCGGAATGTATTCGCCGAACATCACGAGGTGCCGTTTTTGGAAGCGCTGCAATGGCGCGGCGCGGGGCAGAGCGACGAGGGAATTCCACGCTTGCGGACTCTCGGGAATGGTCAGCATCTCGCCATCCACCACGGCCTCCAACTCACCCATGCCTAACAGAATATCGAAGTCCCCCTGGCTGCGGAAATTTTCAATGGTCAGCTCGCTCTGCTGCCACATCGCATGTTCGCCGGTAGGCGCGCTCAGCAAACGTCCGGTGAGCGCCACTTCCGGCAATACCAACCAGTCGGGATAAAACAAATCCCCTTCGGTTTCCGTCTGGGCGGATTTCTCCAACGCCGCCTGGTTGCGCTGCTCCACGGCCAGCATGGCCTTTTCCACCTCCTCTTCATAGCCGATGTGGATTTCCTCCGCCGTCCACAATTGCCGCGCGGCGACCTGAGGCACATTGAGTTGCACCAGACAGACGCGCAGCGGGAAATGTTCTTTATTGTTCTCCGCCGACAAGCGCCACACCCCATAAACGAATGCCGCCGCCACCAACAACGCGGCGATGCCGAAGTCCGGATGCGCACGACGGCGGCCCTGCTTCGCCTCCTTGATCATGCGTCGGACCACTTGCAGCGCCACCGATTGGAAAAACACCATCAAGCCCGAGAGTCCGGCGACGCCGAAAAGATCCGCGCACTGTGCCATCACCGGTTGATCGTGCATGGCCACGCCCAGGCCGTTCCAGCCGAAGCCCGTGAGAGCCCATCCGCGCAAACACTCCAGGGCCGCCCACAAGGCACCTTGAGCGAAGGCATAGCCCAAGGATCGATAGACCACCAGCCAGCGATGATTGATGGAACTCTCCGACCACGGATTCATCCATCGGCACACCACCATCCCCCATAGCGCCGGATAGATCGCCAGATAAGCGCCTAACACCACCACGCCCAGGCCGCTGACCGTGGAAAGCCAGGAGACGTTGCAGAGAAAAAATCCTAGGCCAAAGAGATAGCCGAGCGCAAAGCCACGACGCTTGAGCTTTCGCCCCGTGGTGGACCACAGCACGAACAGCAGCGGGATCAACGCGAACCAGGCGATGATGCCCCAATTGCACTCCGGATAAGCCCAACTCAGCGCCACGCCACTGAACAGCACGATGAACCAGCGAAGAAGAGTTTTGCCCAAGGTGTGCGTCTGGTCCATGTGCGCGGCATCCTATCGCGGGGCATCACACGCCGCAAGAGAAGAACACATGGTTCCGAATGGAATCCTCGGTTGCAGCGTTGACCGCAGGCGTTCCCTGCCTCATAGTCCTCTGGAAAACATTCATCATGCAACGCCGCACATTTCTCACCACTTCATGGGGCGCACTGGCCGCCGGAACGGGATCCCGCGCATTTGCCATCGGCAAGCCCGGGAAATCCGCCAACAGCAAGCTCAACGTGGCGTTCATCGGCTCGGGCGGATGGATCGCCCGCCAGCCCTACGAGCAGGGATGCAGTGAGGAAAATCTCGTTGCTTTCTGCGATGTGGACACCGCCCGCTGCGCGGAGAACATGAAGAACTGGCGCAAGAACCAGCCTTTTTTCGAGGACTTCCGCGTGATGTTTGACAAGATGCACAAGGACATCGATGCCGTGGTGATCAACACACCGGACCACACTCATTTTGCCGCCACTCTGGCGGCAATGGAGCGCGGCATCCACGTCTATACCCAGAAGCCTCTCACGCACAATGTGTGGCAGGCACGCACCCTCGTGAAAGCCCAACAAAAATACGGGGTCGTCACGCAGATGGGCAATCAGGGGCACGCGGGCGATGGCATCCGTCAGTCGGTGGAAGCCTATCGCGCGGGTGTGATCGGCGATGTTTCCCAAGTCTTCTGTCACAACACGGGACCGGAAATGGGCGGCCCGCACTTTGCGAACCCGGCGGTCATGCCGCCCCCACCTTCTCCCATTCCGGCGGGACTGAATTGGGACTTGTGGCTGGGACCTGCGGCTCAACGCGACTTTTACGAGGGCTACCACCCCACCCGTTGGCGCGCGTTCTATGATTTTGGTCTCGGCATGTTAGGCGACTGGGGCTGCCACACGCTCGACACGCCTGTATGGGCTCTTGACCTGGATCCGCCGACTCTTGTCGAGTGCCTTGATCGCGCGGATTCGTTAGAGGGTCTCATCACGGCCAGAAGTCACGTCCGCTATCATTTTCCGGCGAATGCCCAACGCGGTCCCGTGATTCTCGATTGGTTTGATGGACCTCAGGACTGGAGCAAGGTCGGACGCATTGAAAAATTCGGTGCCGAGCATGCCGCACACGCCGGACGCGCCTGCTGGATAGTAGGCACCAAAGGTATGCTCGGCTGCGGCACCCATGCCGGTCCGCCCATGATTCTCCCGCAGGAGCTTCATGAATCCTGGAAAAGCAAGCCGCCAGAACCGACCATCGCGCGGGTGGCAGGTGGGCCATTTCGCGAATGGCTGCGCGCGATCAAAGGCGAGGGGCCGGAGCCGGGATCGAACTTCCACTATGGTGCGAAGCTGACGGAAATCATCCTGCTCGGCGTGCTCGCCCAGCGTTTCAACACCCGCATCGAGTGGGATGCCAAAACGGCACGCATCACCAACCGCCCGGAACTCAACGCCTTCATCAAGGAACCCGTGCGGGCGGGCTGGGGATACGGCGAGACGCTCTAACAATATCTTTTTCCATGATCCAATACGCCCTCATCACCACGATCTTCTCCGTCCTGCTGCTTCATGCCGCCGAGCCGATGAAGTTGTCAGGAAACCGATTCCTCACGCTGAACACCATCGTGCGCGTCAATCAAATCGAAGTCACGCGCACGACAAACCACGGACAGGACGAGTCGAGCATCCACACCGTGGCGGAGGCAAAAGTGTTCCGCGATGCGATCACCAACGCGTGGCCGGGTGGACGCATCACCTGGGCGATGAGCTGGCGTGCGTTGCACGATGAGAGTGCGCAGTATCAGGCATTACGGCAACTGATTGCCAGCTACCACAAGACGCTGGGCGACGAGGTCACGTTCATCCCCGGTGCGTATTTTTCCAACATGTACAACAGTCGCGAGCAGGTGAACAAGGATCTGCATGAAGGCTTGCAGCGCGTGTCCACCATGGTCGGCGGAGGCTATCGGCCGAAGAGCGTGGTTGCGGGGTTTCTTTCCGCAGACAATCTGCGCTATCTCGCCGAGGTCGAGGGCATCCACGTTTGCCAGGGAAACATCTGGAGCCAATACGCGGTGGACAACGGCGATGGCGAAGGCTCGATCTCTTATCCGTATTACCCCTCGCGCGAACACTTCTGCAAGCCGGCACGGGGGAAGGACGACTTCATCGACTGTGTCAATCTCGATGGCTGGACGGTGGATTTCCTCTGCGCCCGCATTCCCGGATCGCGCATGATCAACGGTGAGAGATGGCGCAGTCGACAGGGCGTCGGGCCTATCGAAACCTTGCTCGACATGGGCACTGAGCGCGGTAGCAAGGCAATGCTGGCCACCACCGCGGCGCACTACGATGAAGGCTTCGCACGCAATGGCTTTGCCTGGGTCACCTGCGGCTGGGAAATGAGCCTGGTGGAAGCGCGGAAAATCTACGGCTACGGCGGCAAAAATGGCATGGAGGGACTGACCCTATGGCTCAGTGAAATCCGCAAACGCTGGCCTGGCACCCAACTCATCACGCAGGGTGAATTCGGTGAACTGTGGCGCAAGGAATTTCCTAACAATGACCGCCTCAACTACCGCTTCCAACAGCGCGGTTGCGGCATCCGCGCCTCCGAAGAAAACAAGGAGATCCGCTGGTTCATGAATCGCGATTTCCGGCTCGCCCTGCTGCGTGAGGCGAATGATGCGAGCACGGAAAAAGTCATCGACTTCACCCGCTACGACCTCAAGGCACAAGAGCCTGTTGATCCCGTCGATGGCACCCATGCCCGCAACTGGAGCCTGATGAACCGCATCAACCAAAAAGGCCTTAGACCCCAGGACAAGCCCGTCACCCTGGGCGAATTGCCTGCCGAAGAGCAAGCCCTGATCCGCCGTCATTATCCGGAATTGTTCGATGCGCCGGCCAATCCGCAAGGGTCCGGCGAGAAAAATTGAGACTGTTCCCGCACGAAATTCCCTGTCACCTTCGTAGCCCAACCGCACTTGCCATGGACGATCTTTTTTCCTTCCACCCCACCCCCGGTCCCGAGAATCGCATCCGCGAGCTGAGACGGCTGTTGCAACATCACAACGACCTCTACTACCAACAAGCCCAGCCGGAAATTTCCGATGCGGAATACGACACACTGTTCCGCGAACTGGAGGAACTGGAAGCAAAACACCCGGAGTTTCACGATGCCAACTCCCCCACCCAACGCGTGGGCGGCAAGCCTCTCGACTCCTTCCAACAGGTCACGCACCTCATGCCGATGTTAAGCATCGATGACGTGTTTGAGCTCAAAGATGCACCGGTGCCCGAGCAAGAACTGATCGCCTTTTACCAGCGCCTGCAAAAAAATCTATCGCGAGACAACGTTGCCGTTACCATTGAGCCGAAGATCGATGGTGTGGCGGTGACCCTGGTCTATCGCAACGGCACACTCGACTATGCCGCCACCCGTGGCGATGGCACCACGGGCGACGATGTCACGCAAAACGTGCGCACCATTCGAACGATTCCGCTGGTGCTGGCAGGCAATGACGTGCCGGATCTGCTCGAAGTGCGTGGTGAAATTTTCATGCCCAACGCGGCATTTGCGGCCATGAACGAAGAGCGTGATGAAGCGGGTCTGCCCACCTTTGCGAATCCTCGCAACGCGACGGCCGGCACCTTGAAACAGCTCGATCCCAAGGTGGTGGCACAACGCCCGCTGGCCTTTCTGGCACACGGGCTGGGAGCTTATGAGGGACCGGCACTGCGCAGTGAAGCGGACTTCCACCAACTGCTCGATCAACTCCGCATTCCGCGCAACCAACCCATTTTTCATGCGGACTCACTGGCCAACACACTCGCGGCCGTTGCCCGGCTCAACGTTAGCCGACATGACCTCGATCATGCGACAGACGGCGCGGTGATCAAGGTGCTCGATCGCGCGGATCGGGAAGCGTTAGGTTTCACCTCACGTGCACCGCGTTGGGCTGCCGCCTACAAATTTCTGCCGGAACAGAAGGAAACCACCTTGCTCGCCATCACCATCCAGGTCGGGCGCACGGGTGTGCTGACACCGGTGGCGGAACTCGAACCCGTACTGGTCTCCGGCACCACGGTCTCACGCGCCACACTGCACAATCAGGAAGAGATCAGCAAAAAAGACATCCGCATCGGCTCCACCGTGTTGATCGAAAAAGCCGGGGAAATCATTCCCGCTGTCGTGAAAGTAATTCGCCAGCCGGATGGCTCCGTGCCCTTCTCCCTGTTCGATCATGTGGGCGGCGCATGCCCTTCTTGTGGCGGTGCCATCTCGCAGGAGGACGGCTTCGTCGCCTGGAGATGCACGAACTTTCAATGCCCGGCCCAAGCGGTGACGCGCATCAGGCATTTCGCCTCGCGCAAAGCTCTCGATATCTCATCGCTTGGTGAGTCCGTGGCCGAGGCACTGGTACGGGACCATCTCTGCCGCAGCCCGCTCGATTTGTTCGATCTCACGCTCGAACAACTGGCCCCTCTCAATCTCGGCACTGAAGAGGAACCTCGACGCTTCGGGGAGAAAAATGCGCAGAAGATCATCGACGGTCTAGCGGAGGCCCGTCGCAAGCCGCTGAAGCGCTGGATCTTCGCGCTGGGCATCCGGCAAATCGGTGAGAGTGCGGCCAAGGAGTTGTCGCGATTGCACAAAAATTTCGCCGAGCTCGCGCAATCCGAAATCCTGGCTGAATTGTGTCGCGATACCCGGGCCGATGCGAAAAAGAAAAATCCCTTGCTCCTGCCTTATGCCATATCCGGCGATGTGGCCACCGTGGCCGCGCAGAGCATGGTGGCATACTTCCGCTCCGCCGCGGGTGAAAAATTGCTGGAATCACTGCGAGAGCATGGTGTGGATCCGCAATCGGACAACTACCAGCCCAAGCCGGCGGAGATCGATCTTTCCCAGCAACCACTGGCCGGGAAAACCTTTGTCATAACGGGCACATTGAGCGCCCCGCGAGATGAGATCAAACAATGGATCGAGAGCAAAGGCGGCAAGGTCAGCGGCTCCGTTTCCGCCAACACCAGCTATCTGCTTTGTGGTGAGGCGGGAGGCTCGAAGCGAGACAAAGCCGAGGCGTTGGGCGTGAAGATCATTGATGAAACGGAATTGCGGCAGTTGGCGGGAACCGACTCGTCCGGTAGCGAAAAAACGCCTGATTGAGCAGGAGTGACATCCTGGATGTGTGCGGCAATCATCCACGCTGTCTCAACGGCTGGCTTGCCGGCGATGGTGGTTATTTTTCCTTCACCCGGCAACGTGTGGATTCACCGCAATACGGGCAGCGGAAGCGGTTGACAGTCAGCACGGTGGCTGCAACACGCAGCCGATAACTGCCCAAAAGCGTGTTCGCGTGCCGGTGCTTGACACAGCGCTTCGATGACATGGGACCACTGCGGCAGAGCGGACACTTGCACATGACAGAAGCGTAGATGTAGAGAAGCCAGCACAACACAAACGCACCGATCGCATACAGCACGTGCATCATTTTCTCATGGGAACTGTGAAATACCGCAATACCAATCAATGCCAACAGCCCCAACCCGATAAAAATCAACAAACAAAAAAAGAATGCCGCGAGGCGAATCCATACAATGTGACTTTTGCTGCGAAATTGGTGCATGAGAGGGGAAGAGCCCGAGCCATTCCCGAGCGGGTTGAAGTGACGAAATGAGGGTTTTGTCCCGTCATCGCCAAGCGGACCTAGCGAAGACGCGCAAACCCTAACGCTCGTATTGACTTTGTCAAAAAAAAATAAAATCAAACACGTAAAATAATACGACGATTCGATCTTATGGGGCCGCCCCCCATGATGAAAATTAATAACCTTTGAGGCTGAATGATTTACGCATCACTGAGAGTGCGGTGCGTTTCTCCACATCGATGTCCGCCCCTTCCAGGTCGGCAGCGGCTTGCATCAGGGAAGTGGGCGCGTCCTTGGGATTTTTGAGCCAGGAAGCGTAATCCACCAGTAGTGAGAAAAATGCCCGGTCGATGCCGTTTTGCTGGGGGATGATGAGATTCAATTCCTCTTCCCTCCCTTGCGTGGCGATTTGCAGCACGCCTCCTTGATCGATGGAAGAGTGATCCTTGAGTTCCAACATCACCACCACGGTCGCACCGGGGGCGAGTTGAGGTGACGAAGAAGCAGCCGTCGCTCCCACGCCAAAGCCAACCAAGCGATAGCGCGAGCCTTCCGCTGCGCGGTAGGACCATTGCACCTGCTTGGGCAATGTTGTGGCATTGTGAAGGCCCAGCAACAGTCGCTGCGTTTGGTGGGAGCTCTGGGGTGGGAACAGGCAAGCGCGGGCGGTGATCCCCTCGGTCGTCACAGTCTGACCGCTTCGGAAATCAAAGGCATTGATCAACTCCTCGGTGCGCACCAACGAAGGATGCGGCAACTTTCCTTCCTCGATGATGCTGCGTTTGATCCAGGACCAAGAAGCGGTGCCTACGCGCAGTGGCAATGGGGCGATGGGATGTTGGGCTGCCGACACGAAGCCGCGCTCTCGCGTAGCTGGCAGCTCGGCGGGGGTAGGCAAGGGCTCGGTGGCAATGCGTTTGGCCATCAAGCGCAGATATTCATCCGGCTGTCGGTTCCACAGCTGATCGCGCTGTTCCTGCGCCACGCCTCCGCCCACGGCGGTGGTGGATGCGGCGTCCGTGGCAGATTCGTTAGGAAAGGCGGCAGCATCCCCGGGAAGTAGCGCGATTTCGCGAGTGACTTCCTCGTAGGCGAGTTGGCCTTGTCCTGACTTGAAAGGATGTTGCCAGCCGATCCAAGTGCCCAGGATCGCCAGAGCGGCGGTGGCCAGCGTGATCCAACCCCAGCCGCGAGCCGAGCGTTTCATCGGCATGGCAATCACCTGGGCGGCATCACGGGAGCGAGCGGCGCTGAGAATTTTCTCACGCTGTCTGCCATCGAGTGATTCCTGGCTTCCCCCCATGAGGGCGCCCAGTTGCTGCAAAAATTGTTGTTGCTCCCTGGCCGCCAGTTGCAAGGCAGGGTCAGCCGCGACGGCGCGCTCCATGGCGGCCGACTCCTCGTGAGGCAACTCGCCCATGAGCCATGCGGTGAATTCGGGACTGTCAACGGTCGTTTTCATGTGTCTTCTTGGTGGGCCCACTCGCGAGGAATCCACTCGCGCAGGCGTTTGATGGCATGATGGAGGAGGAATCCCACATTGCCGGTGCTGAGGCCGGTGATCCGGCTGATTTCTTCGTAACTCAATCCCTGCTGGAACTTCAGCACAATGACCTCACGTTGATTCGGTGTGAGGCGCTGCAGATAGGCATCGAGGCGCTCGTGCATTTCCTCTTTTTCCAGAAGAGTGGCCGCAGAAACGCTTTTGCCGGGGATTTTGCTCAATTTTTTTTCATCCATTTCCACCAGGCGCGAGTCCTTGCGCAGGACATCGAGGGCGCGGTTGCGGCAGACGGTGAAGAGCCATGTTTTCAGGCCGTCACGCACCTTCGCCATGTCTTGCTGGCAGAGCCGGATGAAAGTGTCCTGGACCACATCGCGGGCCCGTTCCCAGTCATGCACGAAGCCTTGGGCGTATCCGATCAAAGGCCGCTCATATTCCTTGAGCGCCCATTCGATGAATTGTTCCTGCGTTTGTCCCATGACCGGAGACGAGCCGGATGACATGCTCGCCAAGGATTCAACGGGCGAGTGGGGATTTTCTTGGGACATTTTTCGCAAATTAAGACACATTGTCGAAATGTCGCAAATGAATTTCCTATTTGGCAGGATATTTCCGATCATTAGACGCTGGGTGATACGGACAAGTTGTCTGGCTCCGGAAAAATAGAGCGATATCGAGATCCCATCGACTCACGAGTAGTTCGCCCATTCGATGCAACCGTGGCTGGTTCCTCTGTTCGGCGTCCAATCGGGGGGGGGGTGAGTTTGTGTTTCAATAATTTGTTTATCCTCATGTCATGAAGGCGGATGGGAGTGCTTACGTCCGCAAATCCCGCATGCTCCACAGCACGCCTTTCGCCTCGCGCGCCGTGCCTTTCATCGCTCGCGCGCCATCCTTGCGCTTCGCGGAGAATCGTTCCCGCGCGCTGGCGAAGGCTTCATTCACAAATGCCTTGCTGCCAATCACCGACCCCGCCGTGAAATACCTCACACGATAGCACAGTATCGCCGCCATGTTGAGCTCTTGATAGACCGTGTCGTTATCAG
>ERZ1066127.504-NODE-504-length-20175-cov-12.059294_pt1 | contig 20175 bp, 16 predicted proteins | sample MGYA00382774_ERZ1066127 | MGnify/ENA primary metagenome ERZ1066127 (study PRJEB33369, sample SAMEA5778357) | biofilm metagenome | biome: Industrial cooling water; feature: Water cooling tower basin; material: Biofilm | place: United Arab Emirates | collected... | reverse complement strand
TGCTTTTTTTACGCAATTTGAAGAGTTCTTCTACCTGGCCCGCCAAAATTTGCAATGATTCTTGCTGCTCGGCGGTGAGTGTTTTGGGCTTGTCGTCGATCACGCAGAGCGTGCCTAACGGCATCCCGCTTTCGTCGCGCAGGGGCATGCCCGCGTAAAAAATCACATGCGGATCGGCCGTTACCAGTGGATTGTCGCTGAAACGCTCGTCTTGCCGGGCATCTGGAATTTGAAAAAGTTGATCCGGCTCCAAAATGGCGTGTGCGCAAAAGGCCAGCTCGCGTGGCGTTTCGGGGGCGGCCAAGCCATGCCTCGATTTGAACCATTGCCGGTTTTGGTCGATGAGGCTGATGAGTGAGATGCGCGTGCCGCAAATGGCTGCTGCCAGTCGGGTAATGTTGTCGTAATCGCTTTCGGAGGCCGTGTCTAATAGCTCGAGCGAAGCCAGTGCTTGCAAGCGTTCGGATTCGTTGGCGGGTAGAGGTGCGGCCTTCATTTCAGTTTAAAATTACAAAATATCCGTAGATGTAGCGCGTGACAGCGTTTTTCTGCGCGGCGAAGGGGGCGGAAACCGCAGATCCTTAGACCCCGACCACGGCGTCGGGGGGCGCGGAGGATAGGTTCATTGTCATGCACAGACGATGCCTTTGATGCCGGCTCTGTGCCTTGCGCAGGCTTTTTGTCAGTGCGGGTTCAGGCTGCAGCCATGCCGCGCATTTCGACTTCGCTCAATGACCGGCGGAGCATTTTGGCCCATGAGCTGCGCTCATGAGCCGGAGGTCGCAGAGAAACTAAAGCCAATAGCGCGAATGATTTGTGGTTGTAACGCGGGGCGCAATGTCATTAAGTTAAGGATGTGTAAATCGAAATGAAGGTCAAATCAATGATTCGTCTGGTTCGACCCCTTCAGGGTCGGAAATCTTTTGTATGCCGAATTACTATACACATTTGACCCCTTCAGGGTCATTTTGAGCCGTCATTGTGCAGCGATTATGCATGTTTTGTGATTGATTTTATGGTTTGATGAATAACAGAGCACCCCGAGGGGGTGCCATGTGTATAGCATGTCGATTTACCGAAATCAAGTCGACCCTGAAGGGGTCGCACTCCGAAATGCTGGTAGTGAAAGTCAATGATGGCCGATGAAGGCTTAACTTAATGAAATTGCGCGGGGCGGTGGTTTTTCTGTGCGGCGCGGGGGGCGGAAACCGCTGAGGCGCTGAGGGTTTTGTAACGGCAGAGATGCTTTGTTGCAAGCTTTGGTACTTCAGCATCACAGAACAGCCTTTCTAACAGTGCAGGCTCCCTTGCCTCGCGTTATGTCGTCAGCTTTGGCCTGCAGTGATAAAAAAGCCATGCCTTGATTCTGAAGCCCAAAACCTGCCATAAAGCATTGATTTTGCAATAAAACCCTCTGTTCCTCTGCGGTTTAACTGTCGCCTATTTGCCCTTCACATAGGTCTCCAACCAGCGATCCATCTCCCACAACATGTGCAAAATGCTCTCCGATGCCCGGTAGCCATGACTTTCGTGCGGCAACATCACCAAACGCACCGTGCCACCATGGCCCTTCACCGCCTGGTACAAACGCTCACTTTGGATGGGGAAGGTGCCCGGATTGTTGTCGGCCTCGCCATGAATCAACAGCAAAGGGGTTTTGATTTTGTTGGCAAAACTGAAGGGCGACATCTGAAAATACACCTCAGGCACTTCCCAATAGGTACGCTCCTCGGCCTGGAAACCAAAAGGCGTCAACGTGCGGTTGTAGGCCCCGCTGCGTGCAATACCGGCTTTGAAATAGGGCGAATGGGCCAGCAAATTGGCAGTCATGAAGGCACCATAACTGTGGCCACCCACGGCCACCCGGTTCGAATCGACCACGCCCTGCGAAGCCCCGTAGCGGATGATGGCTTCGGCATTCAATACCAACTGCTTCACATAGGTGTCGTTGGGCTCGGCATCGCCTTCACCCACAATGGGCATGCTGGCATTGTCGAGCACAGCATAGCCGCGTAACACCCAAAAAACCGGACTCCCCCAACCAATACGCGTGAAACGGTAAGGTGAACCGGTAACCTGACTGGCAGCGGCTTGCGATTTGAACTCGCGTGGATAAGCCCACACCAACGTAGGCAATACACCGTCTGCGGCTTTGTAATTGGCCGGCAGGTACACATCGGCGGTCATTTCCACCCCATCGGCCCGCTGGTACCGCCATTGCATCTTCTTTACCCCCGACAATTGCGGATAGGGATGCGGAAAACGGGTGAGCGGCTGCAGCTTTTTGCCAGTGCGCAGGTAGTAATTCGGGTTTTCGGTGGCCGACTCGCGCAGGGTGATGAAACTCACCTTGTCGGGGTCGAGCAGGGCTACCACACTTTCGTAATACGGCGCTTCTGACCGCCACAAACGGCTGCTTTTGCCGGTTTTGAGGTCGTATCGGTCTAAAAACGGCCGGTCGCCTTCGGGCGAAGCCCCATTGCCCACAAAAAAGAGCTGTCCTTTGTGCTCCCACAACACCATGCGGCCGTAGGCATTGGGCTGCATGAGCGGACGGCCCGGGTCGGTATAGCTGTCTTCGTAGCTGCGGTCGCGGAGTTTACGCACTGAACCAGCCACCGAAGGCTTCATTTCGTACCACTGTTCTTTGCGTGTGCGGGTCCAGCTGGCACGCACCCACAACAAATCGTTGCCCCACATGGCACCTCCATAACGCAATTCGGTACGCAGCAATTCTTGCCCATCGCCTTCAAATGGTGCAGGCAGTTGAACCAACCGATCGCGGTGTTTTACCTCGTTTTTGGGGTCACCCTCATCCAAAGCTTCTACCCAATATACCGTAGCCGGCTGATCGGGGCGCCAGGCATGGTTGCGTGGGCCTTTTTCTACGGCATTGAAGGTGCTGGGAATGTATTCGCCCAATTCTTTGTAGGCCAATTCGCGTACCAAAGCGCCTTGCTGGTCGAAAATGCGTACCACCCTGGTAAACCTGCTGTAGGGCACCAGGTAGCTGTAGGGTCTTACCATTTCTTCTGTTAGCAAAAAACGGTCGTCGGGCGAGGCATCCATGCTGCTCCACAACCCTTTGCCGCTTAAGGGGGTTATTTCACCGCTGAGGCTTACCCGAACGATTTCGGAGCTGGCGTAATACTCAAAAAGGGCTTCGTCGTTAGGGTTTTTGAGCAAATCCTGGTAAGTGCGCGATGGCGCTTTTTTGCCCAGGTTTTCTTCTACCACAGGTCCGGCAGGCACCCGGTTGCCAACGGGCGGCGGACCTTGATTTTCGAGTCGCGCTGCAAACAACAAACTTTTGCTGTCGCTGCTCCAAGCAAAGCCATTGCCCAATACCTGGTTCAAGGCACGGGTACTGAGCTGCCGGGCGCGACGGCTTTGCAAATCAACCACCCAAAGGCTAATGGCATCGGCATTGTTTTGCAGGAAAGCCAGTTGCTTGCCGTCGGGACTCCAGCTCAAATTACTCAGCAAGAGCGGTTGGGGCAAGCCACTTATTTCGAGCAGCGTTTCGTTGTTGCGGGTACGCAATTGCAGTTTATTGATGTAACTCATGCGGCTGGGGCCAAAATTGCCCGGATCGATGCGGATGCCTGCCAAGCGCAATTCGGGGCGCGAGGCTTCTTCAATCGAGGGCATTTCAGGTCGGCCGAGGATGGCCATCAGGTTGCGGTCGGGCGATAGACTCACCCCAGGTGTTGCCGGAGCTTCGGCCAAGGCCGCAATTTCGGCAGGTGGACGCTGGTAGGTGAGGGGAGTTTGGGCTTGGGCTACGGAGCCAAAGGCCAAAAAGAGCAAAAGCAGGCTTTTTTTCATTGCGGTTGATAAAGCAGTTGAAATCCAAAATGGCGGGGGGCGCCTATGTTACCGGGCACCACCATAAAATCGCGGTTGAAGGCGTTGCGCACCAGTAAACTGAGGCGCAGATCGCTGTTGAGTTCGTAGCTCAGGCGGAAATCGGCGATAAAATCACCGGCATCGCGGCGCTGGCGGAAGTCGACCACCCCAGGAATGAGCACCTCAAAGGCCCGGTCGATGCTTTCCATGAAGCTGTTGTAACGGATGTTGGTTCCCACCCCCCAGCGGGCACGGCGTACTTCCACATCGGCACGCACCAGGTGGCGGGTGCGGTATTTGAGCGGATTGTCGAGGAAAATGCGGTTGTCGGCATCCAAGACCTCGCGTTGAATGGGCGAAATGTAGGTATAGCCCCACTGACTGGTGATTTGGTAGCGGTTCCACTTGCCCTGCAAACCGCCGCTCACTTCTACGCCTCTGATGAGGCTGGTGTATTGGCTTAGGTTCAGGGCTTTGAAACCCACTCCTTCGGGGAAAAAGGCGAAGGTAAATTCAATCATGTCGCGGTAAGAGGTCCAAAAACCCGCCACATCTACCATGCCCTGCAAGTCGGCCAGCTTAAAACCTTGCCGCATGCCGAATTCCGCACTCCACCCACGCTCCGAGCCCAAGGCGGGATTGGGGATCACGTTGATAGCGCCAGCCGCAGCATTTACATACCGCTCGGCCACCGAAGGGGTGCGGAAACCCTGTCCGAACGAGGCGCGCAGCCAACTGGCCTTGAACAGCTGATAATTCACGCCCAAACGGGCCACCGGATAACGAATGGGCGCCTCGCGGTTGATCACAAACGACTCGTAACGCAAACCCACCGAATAATTGAATTTGCCGATGTTTTGGTCGGCCTGCACGTACAAGGCCACATTGCGGCTGTCTTTGATGCCGTACAAGGGACCGCTGTTGACGAAATTGTACAAATGCACCAAACCGGCTGTGAGGATGGTTTTTTTGGCCCATTTCAGCTGCAAAGGCTGTTGGTATTGGTATTCGTTGAACAAGGCTTGTCCCTTGGTGTTGCGGGTGCTGTCGCCTCGGTTTTCGGTCACGTACAAGCGGTTGCGAAAAACGTGCTTTCTGTCGCCCGCGCCGTAATAAGTCAGTACCGGATCGATGTTGTAGCGAATGCCCAACTGGGCGTCGTTGGTGCCCGGCGAAGGGAAGTAGGCCGCCGTATCGTTTTTCCAAAAGAAGAAGTTACCTGCCGAATCAATCATGCCATTGGCGTTCAGGGCCACATGCAGGCGTTCGGTTATGCGGTAGCGCCAGTTCACATTGCCACGAATGCGCTTGCTGTAATCGCCCACGCGGTAACCTTCGTCCCAGGTGGCAAAAGTGCCAAGGGTAAGGTCGTGTTTGCCAATTTGCCGGCTGTGCAGGGCGCTGAAACCCGACTGATGCCTGAAATCGGCCAGGGTATAGGGGGCTTCGAAAAAGGACCGCGGCCGGTCGTACACCTGACTAAAAAGCTGCACCTTGGTGGCGGGTTTGGCGCCGGGGTAGGCCGTGCGTAAATTCACAATACCGCCCAAAGCACTGCTGCCAAAGAGGGCAGAGGCAGCTCCTTTGATGACCTCTACCTGCGAAAGGTTTTCGATGGGCAGGTACGACCATTTTACATCGCCAGCATCGGCACTCAGCAGCGGCATATCGTCAACCAGCACTTGCACCCGGCTACCTGCACCATAGCTGAAGCCACTGGTACCGCGGATGTTGAGCTGGCCGTTCACCACGCTCACGCCGGGCACCCTTTCGAGGGCATCGTCGAAGCGTTGCAGGTTGTTTTGCTGCAGAAGGTCGGGCTTGATTACTTCCATCGATACCGTTACCTCACTCACTTTTTGTTCAAAGCGGCCAGCGGTAACCACTACTTGTTCTAACAGGCCACTTGACGGTGCAAGTTGGATGTTGAGTTGCTGATTGGCGGTCAGGTTGATGCGCACTTCTTGCTGGGCATAGCCTACAAAACTGAACTGCAAGCTATACGTAGCTGGTTTGAGGCTCAGTTGATAGTTGCCATTGGCATCAGTCGTGGTGCCTGTTTGTGCTCCTTTCACCAAGATGTTCACACCAGGCAGCACCTGCTGGTTATCGGCATCGGTCACTTGCCCACGAACAAGCAGGTTTTGGGCCTCTCCAAAGAAGGAAGCCAACATCAAAACAAGCAATAGGTAGGCTTTTAATCGAAGCATGCCGCAAGATAAATTTTTACATCCTTAGAAAGTCGCGAGCATTTGTAAGACAAAAGTGCGCTGTTCACCAATGTTACCAGGCACAGGCATATAGCTTACATTGCCGGCATTGCGCACCACCAGGTTGAGGCGAAAGTATTCGTTGATGGCGCAACCCGCCCGCAAATCGGTAATCAAATCGCCACGGATGGTGCTCAAGCGGTAATCAATTAAGCCTGGAATGAAGCGGTAATAATCTTCGTCAATGTTCAAAATCACGCTGTTGTACCGCACATTGGCACCTAACATCCAATTGCCCAAACGCAACTGCATATCGGTACGGGCCAAGTGCAGGTAGCGGTATTTGAGGTATTTCATGATGTCGGCTGGCAAGTTAAACAAACTGGCGGGGGGATTGAGGTTGATCGGATTGGTGTAGGTATATCCCAATTCAAACTGAAATCCCCAACGTTTCCAATCGGCTCGGCCACTGTAAACAAGCTCCACGCCTGTAATGCGCGAAGCAGCAATGTTGGATGGTTGAAAACGGGCATATTTTTCCACCACTTTGTTCAATTGGTTGTTGTTGATCCAAGTTGAATCTTCTTCATCGAAGCGTTCAGGTAGCCTAACCAAAAAGCCATATTCAATCATGTTGCGGTAGTCGGTGCGAAAGAAAGCCAGATCGACTTGCGAACGGAACCTGCCCGAATTCAGTTGCTGTACCAATCCGATCTCAAAGGAGCGGCTTTGTTCGGGCTTTAATGTGGGGTCACTGGCCAGCCTAATGCTCCCAATGCGGGTATTGGAGAACATTTCGGCAACCGTGGCCGACCGGAAACCCTCTCCCATGCTTGCCCGCAAATTGGTGCTGGGTCCCAGGCTTAGGTTGATTCCTGCCCTAAAAACAGGGTTTTGCTCTTTGAGGGTGTCATTTACAATGAGTTGCTCATGCCGAAAGCCAAAACCAAAGCTCAGAAAACGCCATTTTTGGTCCCATTGGGCATAAACCGATCGGTTTATGGTCCGTTGCTGTCCGTATATGATACCACTGCTGATGGCATTGATTTGGTTTACCACACCTGCAGTTAACACGCTTTGTTGAAAGCCTTTTAGCCTGATATAACGTTGATACTGGTATTCGGTGTAATACATATCACCTTGTCCAAAGTCCTCGTTGTTGTAATTTGTCAGGCTTTTGAAAAAGCGGTTTCGGAGGCTGTGTCGACTCTTTTTGCCCGTAAATTCAATGTAAGGGTCAATAAAACTGCGCTGGTTGTACTGGGCAATGGTGGCGGTTGCAGCCGGAGCATAGGCATTGGTGTCGTTTACCCAAAAGGTGTAGAGACGGGTTGAGTCGATCAGGTGGCTGGCAGATAATCCCACATGCAGTCCTTTGGCGAGTTGATAGCGTACGTGGGCATTAAAACGGTAGCGCCTGCTGGGTTCACCAATGCGGTAGCCATCGTCGTTGACCAAATTCATGGAGCCACTGAATTCAAGTTTGCCAATTTTCTGTCGGTGTGAAAGTCCAAGTCCCATGCCCGCGGGATATTGGTTGCCAGCATAGGGATTGCTGTGGCGCGGTGGGGGCGGGCCGTAAAAACTATTGAACCAATGCACTTGGGTAACGGGTTTATCGCCGGGCATGGCTGTTCTGAAATGTACCACGCCACCCAAGGCACCCGAGCCGTAAAGGGCCGATCCTGCGCCTTTGATGATTTCTATTTGTTCAAGGTTTTCTACAGGCAACATGTTCCACCGCGCTTCACCTGATTCGGCGGTTAACAGGGGCAGTCCATCGAGCAGCACCAATACCCGACTGCCTACGCCATAGGTAAACCCACTGCTGCCACGGATGTTGATTTGGCCCCGTAATACGTGAATGCCAGGGGTTCGGTGCAAGGCATCATCGGCAGTTACCGAATTATTGGCCAATACAGCCGCTTGCTTCACTACTTGCATCGATACCGAACTGTTTTCAGTGCGCTGTGCAAAGCGACTAGCCGTAACAACCACTTGTTGCAATTCGCCGCTTTTTTCTTTTAAGTTTATTTGGATAGGTGTTTCAACATATTGTTCGAACAGCTTTTCCTGCGATTCGTAGCCAATGTAACTGAATTGCAAACGCAGGGGAAAATCGGCTGTACGCACATCCAAAGTGAACTCACCCCGCAAATCGGTGATGGTGCCTTTACCAGCGGCTAACACCACATTTACGCCTACCAACGCTTGGCCTGTTTTTGCATCGGTTACTTTTCCACGCAGGTTTTGGGCCAGCGTGGGTATAGAAAAAAGTTGTAAACACAGAAAAAAACGTAGCAAATGCGACATATAGGCCAGTGGTGGAGTGCCTAAATTAGCGGAACTGCACCGATGAACCAAACAGAACTTTTATACACGCTCGCCTTGCAGTTGGTGCCAGGCATTGGCAGTTTGCTGGGGCGCAAACTCATTGAGCGCTTGGGGAGCGCCGAGGCTGTATTTCAAACCTCTACAACGCGTTTGGCTGCAACACCTGGTATTGGTCCGGCTTTGGCACAAGCTTTGGCCACGCACAGGCCTTTGCCCGCTGCTGAAGCAGAATTGAACAAAGCCGAAAAGCATGGTCTGCGCATCTTGCACTTCAAAGACGCCGAGTTTCCGGCACGTTTGCGGCAAACACCCGATCACCCGTTGCTCCTTTTTGGCAAAGGCAAGCTGCCCCTCAACATGAACCGCGTTGTAGCCGTTGTGGGTACCCGTTCGGCCACCACCTACGGAAAACAGTTAAGTGAAGATTTGGTGCGGGGACTGGTGCCTTACAATGTGCAAATAGTAAGTGGTTTGGCATATGGCATAGACATTTGTGCCCACCGCGCGGCTTTGTTGCATGGACTTCCAACAATCGGCGTTTTGGGTCATGGTTTAGGTCGGCTCTATCCGGCAGCACACCGGCAAACTGCAGAACGCATGCTTGAGGAGGGAGGCCTACTTACCGAATGCTGGTATGATGCAGGTCCCGACAAGGAAAATTTCCCGAAACGCAACCGCATTGTGGCAGGAATGGCCGATGCGGTAGTGGTGGTAGAGGCTGCCGAAAATGGTGGTGCGCTCATTACTGCACACATAGCCAATGATTACAGCCGCGATGTGTTTGCCTTCCCCGGCCGTGTGAACGATGCTTTTCAGGCAGGCTGTCACAAACTCATCATGCAAAACAAAGCAGGTATGATTTGCGCAGCTGCCGATTTAATTGCGGCCATGAACTGGGGGGCACCTTCAGAGGAGGTTTCCGGCATGCGTCAAATGTCACTTTTTTTGGAATTAGAGCCCGATGAACAAGCATTGTATGATGTACTCCCCGTTCATGGCTGGATAGGCATCGACGATTTGTGTTTGCAAAGTGGTTTTTCTGTCAGTAAAATCAGTCACTTATTGCTCGCGCTTGAGTTTAAAGCGGTCTTGCGGCAAGCTCCTGGCAAATTATACGGTAGGGTGTAAAAGAAAAAAGGAGCCTCCCGGCTCCTTTGGATGTTAAAAAATACTACCTGATGATGTTCTTGCCCTTCCGGACATTAGCACGACCCCAAGGTCAATAATGGAACCAATCAGGTATTTTTGAATTAAGCACGATTAACAACAGATAGCTGGCTACTTTACTATACACTCTTGTGAGCGGGCTGTCTAAAATTCTGGAATATTGTACGCTACAATTTGATGTCTTCAATACGCAACAATTGTTGGCACCTACTGTATTCATGGCTTTGGTTGCTAGCTACAAAAATGCTTGCGATGGGGTCGGTCATCCGGCGTGCCAGCAAGCTGTCGTACCATTCGTCTCCTGCTTGATCGAGGTTGGTAGTAGGTTCATCTAAAAACAACAGGGGGGTGTTGCTACCAAAAGCCAAGATGAGCTTTACCCGTTGTTTCATGCCCGAGCTGTAATTGACCAACTGCTTGTGCAGGTGCTTGTTGAGGCCCGCTTCAGCCACCAACTCGCTGTATGGTAATGCCGTATTTGGGTTTTTTAGACCAAAATGAAAATCAAGTAGTTCTTGCAGGCTATAACCTTCGGGCAATTCAAGGTAGGGTGTTACAATGCTCAAATGCTTAAACAGCTGATCTTCAGCGAGGATTTTGTTTCCAATTTCATACCGCCTGCTACCAGCCGATAAGGATTGGTAACCCAGTAAACATTGCAACAAGGTGCTTTTTCCAGAGCCATTTGAGCCAGTGATGGCCCAACTGCTGCCGATTTCGAATGTCTGCGATAGGTTTTTGAAAATCCAATCACGTTGGTAGCGTTTACCGGCACCTTCAAGCACAAGCCTGATGCCTTGCTCGCTCATTCAATCATGCCTTTGATAACACCAAATTGCGAATTGCGAATAAAACTCAGAATCCGATCGCGTTCTGCCGATGGATCAATTTCCGATTCTACCATTTCAAGCGCCTTGCTCATGTTGTAGCCACGCACATAAACAATGCGGTATATATCTTCAATTTGCCTGATGGCGGCTTCTGTAAATCCGCGGCGGCGCAGGCCAATGACATTTACCCCTGCAAAAGACAAAGGTTCCTTGGCACATTTCACATAGGGAGGAACATCCTTTCTTACCAAGGAACCACCGCCAATAAAGGCATGCTCAGCGATGGTGATGAACTGCTGCACAGCTACCATGCCCTCCAAAATTGCCCAATCATGCACCGTGATGTGACCAGCCAAAGTAGCTAGATTGGCCAGAATAACATGGTTTCCCACAATACAATCGTGTGCTACATGCGAATAGGCCATTAACAGGCAATTTTTGCCTACTTCTGTCTTGTATCGGTCGTTTGTGCCGCGGTTCACCGTTGCGCATTCACGGATGGTGGTTCCATCGCCTATGATCGCCAGCGTTTTTTCGTTTTTGTACTTCAGGTCCTGTGGTGGAGCTGAAATGACTGCACCCGGATAGATTTTTACGTTTTTACCAATGCGAGCACCATCCATGATGGTCACATTCGGGCCTATCCAGCTACCTGCTCCTATTTCTACGTCCCCTTCAATGGTACAGAAGGGAGATATATGTACATTTTCCGCTATTTTCGCATCGGGGTGGATGCTTGCCAGGGTTTGCGTCATGCTTTATTTCTTAACCAATTGAGCCATAAGCTCAGCTTCTACGACTAATTTATTGCCTACAAAGGCCTGCCCACTCATTTGACAAATGCCCCGGCGGATGGGTTCTTTTAAAACCAGCTTGAATATAAGCGTATCTCCGGGCAAAACCTTGTCTTTGAAGCGAACATTATCAATTCTTAAGAAGTATGTCCAATATCCGCCTGGGTCATCCATCAAGCTGAGGCATAAAATACCTCCAGTTTGGGCCATTGCTTCAATGGTCAATACACCCGGCATTACCGGATTGCCCGGAAAGTGCCCCTGAAAAAAGGGCTCGTTCATGGTCACATTTTTCACCCCAACCACGTGCTCACGGCTCAGCTCGGTGATTTTGTCGACCAACAAGAAAGGATAACGGTGCGGTAAGAAGTTCATGATGCCGTTCACATCGTATACGGCCGGCAAATTGGGGTCGTAGGCTGGAACTTCGTATTGCTTCTGTTTTTTCTTTAGGAATGCACGCAGCTCTTTTCCAAAAGCTACGTTGCTGCTGTGGCCGGGTTTGCTGGCAATCACATGGGCTTTGAGCGGTTTACCCAACAAGGCCAAATCACCCACCACATCCAACAGTTTATGGCGAGCAGGTTCATTCACAAAACGCAATTCAACGTTGTTGAGAATGCCCTCCTTGCGGACTTCCATCTTGGGCTTGCTAAAAATACCAGCCAGCCGGTCGAGCTCTTTTTCCTCAACCGCTTTATCTACCACCACAATGGCGTTGTTTAAGTCACCGCCTTTGATAAGGTTGTTTTCAAGCAGCATTTCCAATTCGTGCAAAAAGCAAAAGGTGCGACATGAAGCAATTTCCTCGTTGAAATCTGCGATTTTGTTCAAAGTGGCGTGCTGGGTGCCTAAAACAGGTGAATCGTAATCAATGAGCACCGAAATGCGGTAGTGTTCAGCTGGCAGAATGGTGATTTCTACATCCTTTTCAGCATCGTAAAAACGGAAGTTCTCCTTGATTTCAATGTATTGGCGTGCTTCAGCCAGCTCTACCACACCAGCAGCTTGCAGCACCTTCACGAATTCGATTGAACTGCCATCGGCTATGGGTGTTTCGGGGCCATCAAGTGTGATGAGCACATTGTCTATCTGCATGCCTGTTAAGGCTGCCAGCACATGCTCTACCGTATACACACGTGCTTCGCCTTTGGCAATAGTGGTGCCCCTGCTGGTGTCAACCACATGCTCTACCAAGGCGGGAATTTCGGGTTCGCCAGCTAAATCAATGCGCTTGAACACAAAGCCGTGATTGGCAGCTGCCGGATGAAAGGTCATGGTAACAGCTGCTCCGGTGTGGATTCCCACGCCGCTTATCGACACCGCCTTACCGATGGTCCGTTGGTTTTCAATCATGTTTGGGAGTTATGGTATGTAACTCGTGAAATAATTTTTCGAGTTGTAAAATGCGTTTTTCGAATTCAGGTAATTTGCGAATCAAGTTGCTCGTGCGTTGGCTATCCATGTATTTCATGACAGGTGTGCCATTCCATTTTTTTCCTGGCTCCTCAATTGAACGCGTTACCCCAGTTTGACCGCCAATTTGTGAACCAGCTGCTACGTAAACATGACCCGCGAAGCCTACTTGACCTGCAATTACACATTGCTTGTCGATGCGGGTACTACCCGAAACACCTGTCTGTGCAGCAATAACCGTGTTTTCTCCAATCTCTACATTGTGCGCAATGTGCACCAGGTTGTCGAGTTTTACCCCTTTGCGGATGTAGGTGGCGCCCATGGTTGCCCGGTCAATGGCACAATTGGCACCAATTTCAACGTGGTCTTCAATGACAACCCGACCGTTTTGGGCAATTTTTTCGTAATGCCCTCCCTTTTGTGGAGCAAAACCAAAACCATCAGAACCAACTACCACATTGCTGTGAATGATGCAATCGGAGCCTATTTCACATTCATGCAAAATGCGCACTCCAGGATAAATAACGGTACGGGCACCAATTTTTACGTTTTTACCGATGTATACCTGTTGCATCAGTTTGACCCCATCGGCTAATTGTGCACCAGGACCAACATAGCTGAACGCCCCCACGTATACATCATCACCTATTTGGGCGTCGGGGGCCACAAAGCTGGGCTGTTCAATGCCCGATTCACTTACTGGTTGCTCACTGAACATAGCGAGCAATTTACTAAATGCCGAATAGGGGTCTTCTACCTGCACAACTGCAGGCACGTGGTGACCGTTGAGTTCGACATTTGAGGCTACAATCAGGATAGAGGCCTGGGTAGTTTGCAGATGGTGAAGGTACTTCGGGTTGGCTATGAAGCTTACAGTCCCGGTTTCGGCCTCCTCGATTTTGGCGAGGCGCGAAACGAGCACATCAGGTTTGCCGATGAGTTGACCCGTCACCAGGTCAGCGATTTGCCGGGAAGTGAATTGCATCAGGAAGCTTGCGGTTGTGTCCGACCGACAAATATGAGAAAAACCTATCAGATAATAAAATGGCCCTTTTTACCTTGGAAGGAGGAGTTGGCTGTAAGCCTTTGGAACCGACAAATAGTGCTTTACTACCGTTTTTGATAAGGCTTTGAGATTCAGGTTGTCGGAAAGGTCTGTTACGTCTTTTTCACTGCCATCTTTGCAAAGCACAATGATTTTGTCTTTTTCGGGCAAATAGGCATCGTTGGTGATACTGCCCGATTGAACGTAATAGCTTAACTCATCGTCGGTCAAGCCATGGTCGGCTTTCACGGCATCAGCAACCCTTGCCAAAAGCTGTGCATCAAATGGGTCATTTTGCAAATACACCCGGTTCAGCCGGCGGTGGATAAGACCGTCACAGAGTTCGGCTAAAATAGGGTCTTCGTGCCCCGCCCAAACCTTGATGGCGCTGAAAAGATCGTGGTCGTCCAAGCGAGCAAAACGCTTGATAACATCGTCATTTTGTTCAAATGCTGCACGTCCTGGGGCTTCGCTCAGAAAATAAAGGAGGTCGGGTGTGCCAAAAAGTAAAACCCCTTTTTGTGCCAATTCACGCGCCCTGCGCATCACCTGCATGATACGGAATTCGGCTGCCAACACCGTTTTATGCAGGTATACCTGCCAGTACATGAGGCGGCGAGCTACAATAAACTTTTCGAGGCTATATACCCCTTTTTCTTCCACTACAAGCTTGTCGTTACGCACATCGAGCATGTGGATGATGCGGTCCCAACTTACCACCCCTTCTGAAACCCCGGTAAAAAAGCTGTCACGCGTGAGGTAATCGAGTCGGTCCATGTCGAGTTGCGAACTCACCAACTGGTGCAAAAAATGCTTGGGGTATTTATCGGTGAAAATGGCAATGGCTGTATCGAGGGCCCCTTCCATTTCAACATTGATGTGTTGCATCATCCGCAAGGAAATTTCTTCGTGGCGCACCCCATCGATGAAGAGGTATTCGAGGGCGTGGCTAAATGGGCCATGACCTACATCGTGTAATAAAATGGCTGCCAATGCACCCAAGGCCTCCTCTTCCGTGATTGCTTGTCCCTTCGCCCGCAATTGTTGGATGGCTTGCTGCATCAAGTGCATGGCCCCTAAGGCATGGTTGTAACGGCTGTGCATGGCCCCGGGATACACCTGGTAAGTCATGCCCACCTGCTTGATGCGCCGCAGTCGTTGGAAATAAGGATGCTGCAATAAATCGAACAGCAGGGGGTGGGGAACGGTCAAAAAGCCGTACACCGGGTCGTTGATGATTTTCTTTTTATTCACAAGCCGGGTAATAAAGGCACGGTTATGGTTCAAATTTCGTTATTCGCACAGTAAAAGCATGCTCCATGTCGCAGAAAATTCAGATTCTTTGGGCCGATGACGAAATCGACCTCCTCAAACCACACATATTATTCCTTCGCTCGAAGGGTTACGAGATCAGCCCGGTAACCAATGGGGAAGACGCTGTTGAACAAGTGCAAGAGCACAATTTCGACCTGGTCTTCCTCGATGAAAATATGCCTGGTTTGCCAGGCTTGGAAGCCTTGGCCCGCATCAAGGCCATTAAACCAGCATTGCCCGTGGTCATGATCACCAAAAGCGAAGAAGAATACATCATGGAAGAGGCCATAGGTTCACAGATTGCCGATTACCTCATCAAACCCGTAAACCCGAACCAAATATTGCTGGCCATCAAAAAGATAGTAGACCATAAACGGTTAGTAAGCGAAAAAACCACCTCTGGCTATCAGCAAGATTTTCGCAACCTGGGAATGGCCTTCAACGATGATTTAACAGCCCAGCAGTGGGCCGATACCTACCAGAAATTGGTGCACTGGGAAATTGAACTGGAAAAAAGTCAGGATGCCGGCATGAAAGAAGTTTTTGCGATGCAAAAAGCTGAAGCCAACCGACAATTCAGCAGGTTTATTGCCAACAACTACCTCGATTGGCTAAATCAGCCCGACGACGACAGTCCCGTCATGTCGCACAATCTGCTCCGCAAAAAATTCTTGCCTTTATTGCAAGAGGGGAAGCCGCAATTTTTGGTGGTCATCGACAATTTGCGCCTCGACCAACTGCGGGTAATTGAGCCCATGCTGGCCGATTTTTTTCATTTCGACAAGGTGGAGCCTTACTTCAGTATTTTGCCTACCAGCACCGAATTCGCTCGAAACGCCCTGTTCGCCGGCATGATGCCCGCAGATATCAAAAAGCGTTTTCCCGATAAATGGGTAGATGGAGACGACGAGGGCAGCAAGAACATGCACGAGGCCTTTTTCTTAAACGAGCAACTCAAACGAGCCGGAAAAAACCTCAAAGTTGCCTACCACAAAATCACCACGCTGCAACAAGGCAAACAATTGGTTGACAATGCCAATAACCTGTTCAGCAACGATTTGGTGGTGGTGGTTTACAACTTTGTAGACATGTTGAGCCATGCCCGCAGCGAAATGAATGTGATCAAAGAATTGGCCGACGATGAAGCCGCCTACCGCAGCATCACGCGTTCATGGTTTGAACACTCACCCTTGTTTGAACTGCTCAAAAAGGTTGCAGAAAAACAAATCCCCGTGGTCATCACCACCGACCACGGCACCATCAAAGTGGGCGATCCGGTTCGGATTGTGGGCGACCGCAACACTACGACCAATTTGCGCTTCAAAGAAGGCAAAAACCTGAGCTACGATAACAACGATTTGTTTGTGATCGACAAGCCCGAAAAAGCACATCTGGTGAAGCCTTACCTCAGTAGCACCTATGTTTTTGCCACTTCTGACCAGTATTTTTGTTATCCGAACAACTACCACCATTTCGTGAACCTGTACCGAAATACATTTCAACATGGCGGCATTTCACTCGAGGAGGTGATCATTCCTTTCGCTGTACTCCGACCTAAAGCGCAGTAAGATGTACAGGCTTGGCTTTCTCATGGGCCTGTTACTGGCTGCTTTAACCATGAAGGCCCAAAAGGCCGATATGGCAGTGGGTATTCAACAAGTGCATGTGACAACCGATGCCTTGTCGTTTGATTTGTATGTGCATGCAACTGGTAGCGCTAAGCAATACTTGGGCTTTTGTGATTTTGTACTTGCCTTTGATAAGGGAAGACTTCGACCTGATGCCGAATTGACTTATGTAGATGGCAGCATGCAATTGCAAACGGCCGAGCAACAACTGGCGGGCCGTTATCCACTTACCTATGTTATGCGCATTTATCAACGTGAAGAGCAGGATTTGGTCTATATCGGAATCGATCCTCCTCGTTTTCGGGAGGCCTCCGAATTTGTTTCTTGGGTGGCAGAGGTAGATGGTGCCGAGCAAATACATCGGGTGGGGCGCTTCCAAATCAAGGGTGTTGTGCAGGCTCCCGATTCACTGAGCTTTCACCAAGCCGACAAAGGCTTGCGCACCCAGTGCTACAATTTCAGACCGGCTGAACAGTTTGCTGCCCGTGCTACGAAATTGGAAATGAAAGCCATTGCGGTAGAGAGTCAGTGGTTAGAATACTTTGATGTCGTGCGTGATGGTGCCAATGTGCAATTGAAATGGAAATCGGGTGAAGCAATTACTTGGCAAAGGCTGTCGGTTGAGCGCTCTTACGACGGCAAAGTTTGGGAAGAGCTTGCTTTTACTCCTGCATCAACGCGGAATATAAGCGATAAACCAAGTCCACCTGCCTTGCTTGATGGCCAGCCTTTGGTATATTATCGGTTGGTGGTAGGTGCAAATGGCGACAAAAGTCTAATTAGTCCAATTCGATTGATTCAATTTTGAAAATGACTTAAATGAGTCCCAAAAGGTTGTATGCCTGCATATTACATGATTTTTGATGGCTGTAGCGCCCTTTTATATTGTCATGCCTATGTAATGCTTCTGTTAAATCACGTCAAAATGGATGCTGCCACTTTTAGAATAGCAATCAAAAACCTACCTTTGTGTCATTGATTCTTTGCTCGATGGCATACATCGGCAAGATGAAAAAGAAAAAGGCCTTCACAGGCCTTCTCAATTAGGATCTTGCAGCCACCAATTAGGAGCTGAAGTTCATACAACAGGTTTTAGGAAAGCGCCGTCGGGAGACGGCGTTTTATTTTTTTGCTGATGCCAATATACGCATCAAATCATCAGTGATACGCATTGGTCGAAAATTTTTTTTGTCTAAAGGGCACCAAGTGGTTTGAGCCCGTAGGACCAACTCCTGCTTTTGGTTCAAAATATGCACGTGGCGCACAGATAAGGCGCCTTTTGATTCGCCAACCCAGGTGTAGGCCGTTAATGCATCTCCCTTCAAGGCTGGTTTCAAATAATCGAGTTCGTGCCTGCGAACCACCCAAACCAAGTCTAACACGGTGTTGGCTGATAAGACTTTCCAATGTGCAGCTGCTATTTCTTGCACCCATTGCAGGTAGACCACATTGTTCACGTGTTGCAATTGGTCGAAGTGGCGCTCTTCGAGTTCGATGGTCCATTGAAAGGCGTGGGGAGGATGCATGACCGAAAATAGCAATTACGCCTGCATTTTTCTAATTGCAAGGTGGGTCTCTGCCAATAATGTTTAGTTTTGCGCTATGAATTATTGGTTGCTCAAATCTGAGCCTGATGTCTACAGCTTCGATGATTTGTTGCGCGAAGGAGAAGGGGTTTGGGATGGCGTACGCAACTATCAAGCGCGCAACAACCTGCGCGACATGATGCCGGGCGATTTGGCCCTGTTTTATCATTCAAACATTGGAATGGAGGTGGTTGGGCTCATGACCGTAAGCGCTGCCGCCTTTCAAGACCCTACCACCCAAGACCAGCGTTGGTTGGCAGTAGGTGTTAAGCCAGTAATGAAACTCGAACGGCCAGTGCCGTTATCCCGTCTGAAGAGCGATCCTTTTTTTGAGGACTTGACATTGGTACGTCACAGCCGATTATCGGTGATGCCCATTTCAAAAGCCCATTTTGATGCTATCTTAGCCCTGTCGCAAGCATGAATACCACCCGCCGTTTGATCATTCCCGCTGCCCAATTGCGCATAACACTCGAGCGCCTGGCGGCCCAATTGCTCGAAAGGCATGGCGATTTCAGTAATACGGTGCTCATAGGCTTACAGCCAAGGGGGAGCTTGTTAGCGGCACGCTTGCACCAGCTTATTCAGGAGCAGAGCCACCAAACAATCTTATTCGGCAAACTCGATGCTACCTTTTACCGCGACGATTTTCGGAGGGGCAAAGAACCGCTCATTCCGAACAGTAACCACATCGATTTTTCAATAGAAGGCAAGCACGTTATTTTGGTTGATGACGTGCTTTACACGGGTAGGACCGTACGCGCTGGCCTCGATGCCCTGCTTGATTTTGGGAGGCCCGAAAAGGTGGAATTATTGGTGCTGGTTGAACGGCTGTATACGCAAGAAATTCCCATCCACCCCGATTACGTAGGCCGCAAGGTGAATACCATGCCTGGCGAAAAAGTAGTGGTTAGCTGGAGTGAAACCGAAGGAGAAGACAACATCTGGATCATATCGCAATAAATACTTATGTCGGCCATCAGTACCAAACACCTCATCAGCATCAAGGACCTCAGCACAGAGGACATCGAACTGATTTTCAGCACAGCCGACAATTTCAAAGAAGTCATCAACCGTCCCATCAAAAAGGTGCCTTCATTGCGTGATATTACTGTTGCTAACATCTTTTTTGAAAATTCTACCCGCACGCGCTTATCATTTGAGTTGGCAGAAAAACGCCTCTCTGCCGATGTGGTGAATTTTTCGGCCTCAGGCAGTTCGGTTTCGAAAGGTGAAACCTTGGTCGATACGGTGAAAAATATCCTTGCCATGAAGGTCGATATGGTGGTAATGCGCCACAGCAGTCCGGGTGCCTGCGCTTTTTTGGCCCGCAACATCGACGCCAAGGTGATCAATGCAGGCGACGGGGCGCACGAACATCCCACCCAAGCACTGCTCGATGCCTTTTCTATCCGTGAAAAGTACGGCAAGGTTGCCGGACTCAAAGTGGCCATCATTGGCGATATTTTGCACAGCCGCGTGGCTTTGTCGAACATTTTCTGTCTGCAAAAGTTGGGGGCAGAAGTGATGGTTTGCGGTCCCACCACCTTGCTACCGCACCACATCGCCAGTTTAGGGGTGCATGTGAGCCACGATGTGCGTGAAGCCTTGGCCTGGTGCGATGTGGCGAACATCCTCCGCATTCAATTGGAGCGGCAACAAACCCGTTATTTCCCTTCCTTGCGTGAATACACCTTGCGTTTTGGGGTGAACAGGGCGCTGCTTGAAGAAATAGGTCGCGATATCACCATCATGCATCCAGGTCCAATCAACCGTGGGGTTGAATTAGATTCGGATGTGGCCGACTCGGGACAAAGCATCATCCTCAATCAAGTTGAAAATGGCGTGGCCATCCGCATGGCAGGCTTGTACCTGTTAGCCAACTAAAAAGCCCCGCTAACCGGGTTTTTTTCTAAGGCTTTTGTAAATTAAGGTATGGGCGGGGCATCTAAGATGGTGCGGTTATGCAACCAAATTGCCCTTTGTAGCTCGTCACCAGCAA
>ERZ1066127.503-NODE-503-length-20230-cov-11.597522_pt1 | contig 20230 bp, 11 predicted proteins | sample MGYA00382774_ERZ1066127 | MGnify/ENA primary metagenome ERZ1066127 (study PRJEB33369, sample SAMEA5778357) | biofilm metagenome | biome: Industrial cooling water; feature: Water cooling tower basin; material: Biofilm | place: United Arab Emirates | collected... | reverse complement strand
CCCTGGCACCCTGTTGCTCGAAGCCACGCTGAACCTCACCAAAATCAGCCCCGATGACTGGCACCAGGTCCCGATGTTGCCGATCTATCAGGTCAGCACGCCCCATCTTTTCGGCAGCAATCCGCAGCTCGACCGCTTCTTCGCCACGGTCCCGCTCGTGCTCGGCACGCTCCCCACCTACGGTGCCATGACCGATCAGGAGCGCTATGAGCTCGCCAAGGAGAAACGCGATTCCCTTGATGCCGCGCAGGAAATCAAGATTCACCCCAACGGCCTCGTCGTCCGCCCCGGTGAAACCATTCACATCGGCTTCCGCTACACCGATGACAAAGGCGCGGAGCAATGGTCCACCGCCAGCGCCAAGGTCATCACCCACTCGGCCTTCGATCTGATGACCGAAGACCTACGCGACACCATGACTTCCGCCTATGTCGGCGAAAACCTCAACCTCCGCGTCGTCGATCCCGGTGCCGATCTCACCGAGGCCATCGACACCGTCAAAGTTCTCGTCCAGGCGAAGTCGGGCGCGAAACACATGGTCGAGCTTCACGAGAGCGGCCCGCACACCGGCATCTTCAAGAGTGCCATTCCACTCACCTACGCCGCTGCCTCATCCGCTCCTCCCACCGACGAAACCGCCCCCGCAGCTACCGGCATCGCCGTCACCTATGGCGATACCGTGGCCGCGCGTTACACCGCTGCCAATGGCGTCAAATCCCCCATCCGCACTGCAACCATCAGCAAGGGCGCGGATGGCTCCATCGCACCGTTTTCGAAAAAATACGACGATCCCCAAATCGCCATGCGCACCCAGTTCTCGCTCGCCGAGGCCTACCTCGAAGTCGCCAAACGCCGCCGCAAACTGGGCGAAAACGAGCTCGCTGATCTCGACTACCAAACCGCCAAGCAACTCCTCGCCGCCGCTGTCGATCAGTTCAAGGAACCCGCCACCCGCGCCCATGCCGAATATCTGTTAGGCAGCCTGACCATGGAGGAAGGAGATGCCGCCACCGATCAGGAAACCCGCGAGACCCGCTACCGCGCCGCCCTCACCCGCTTCATGAACGTCACCGGCACCTACTCGGAGACCATCCATGCCGCCAAGTCGCAATACCAGATCGCCACCATTTACGAGCGCCTCAAGGAACCGGAAATCGCCGCTCAGGAATACGTCAAGCTCGCCTACAAATACCCGGACTCGGAACACCTCGCCGTTTCCATGGCCCGCCTCGGCACCCATTTCCTCAAAAAAGCCGCCGACTACGAAGCCAAGGCCAAGCCTTTGTTAGAGAAAGGCCCCGATGACAAAGATGCCGCTTTCGAGGGTGAGGCCCTGCAAAAAATGGCCGTGTCCGAGTATCTCAAAACCGCCAACATCTTCGAGCGCCTGCAACAACGTTTCCCCAGCGATCCCCTCGCCGGTCAATCCGGCCTGCGCGCCGGTCAGGCGTTCATGCGAGCGAAGAAAAATCAGGAAGCGGTGGATGCCTTCAAACGCGTCATCAACGAGCCATCCTACGATGGCCCCACCCTCCGCGCCCAGGCCATGTATTGGACCGGCATGTGTTTCCAAACGATGGGCCAGCCCATGGCAGCCTACTCGAACTTCAAGCGCCTCACCTACGACTTCCCCGAAAGCGAATGGGCCGCCTTCGCCCGCGCCCAACTCTCCCAAGACAACATGCTCGACTTGGAAAACAAACTCGAACTCGAACGCCTAGAAAGCGAGAAATGATGATATCTCACGACCATACCTATTTCCAAAACGATCCGTCAGATCAGTCCGATCCGACCAATCGACCCCTATCATCCCCCACCTCTTCATCCGTGTATTCCGTGCCATCCGTGGTAAAAAAACTCTTGTTACCCCTCCTCTCAGCCATCGCCCTCGCTGTCCCCACCTTCAGCCACGCCGCCCCCCTCGACGATCGCATTTCCTCCTTCAAATCCGCCACCACCCAAAACGAAGCCGCGGTCACGGACATCCTCCGCACCGGTCTATCAGAAAAACGTTCCGCCGAGGCCTTCACCGCCACCCGCACCTGGCTGACGGCCAATCCCTCGGAATCACCCGCCTTGCTCTACCTCGCCGCCCAGTCCGCCGAGTTCGCCGGTGAGCCGCAGGACGCGATCAGCTTCTATCGGAAATTCCTCAAGCAACCGAACCTTGATGCCGCCCAGGCCGAGCAAGCCGCCACTGCCGTTTTCCGCATCCTCTTGCTCCATCTCAATGATCCGGAGGCCGCCTACCTACTCATGCGCGAGGACGGCGAAACCATCCGCCGCTTCGGTCGCGCCAGCCAATACCACATCTGGTTCGCCGATGCCGCGAGCAAGCGCAAGGATGCCGAGGCCCTCAAAAACCTCCCGCCCGCCCCCGCGGAAAAACTTCCCGAGACCATCGCACTCGAACTCCCCGCCAATCCCACCGTGGCCGATGCAGAAACCGCACTGAATGCCTCCCTCGCCCAGGCCGCTGCCGCGCCACAACCGGTAACCCTCATCAAGCTCCAGCCGCTTGCCAAACTCCCCGAATGGACACCCGCCCTTCGCACCGCCATTCTCTCGCTTTTCCGCGAAAACGCCCCGCTGGCCAACTATCCGAACGGACAAGGTTATGAGCAATTGCTGATGCGCCTGCTCAAGGATTTTCAAACCAGCGGCAATTGGTCGGCGATCGAACCCTACGCGGGCTCCTTCTGGGCCGCCGCTGCCAAGCTCGACAATGCCCGCACTTTCTCCTGCGCCCAGGCCCTTCTGGAGTTCGCCGATGCCGCGAAAAAAGCCAACGCCAGTTCCGCCGTTCTCACCATCACGCGCTCCTATCTCAAAAGCAAAGCGCCCCAGGCCATTGCCGAACGCAAGGAACCAGCCGTCATGCTCATCAACACCCGCCTGCGCCAGCTCGCGGGCGATGTCGGCAGCGCGCTCGGCACCGCCGATATCCCGGTCGATGAATCGGATCCCGCCTATCCGATCTACAAATCAAACGCCGAATTCGCCGCTGGCAATGTCGATACCGCCTGGCAACTCTACCTCGCCCACACCGACCAGCTCGCCGCCGTGCTGCGCAATCTGCCGGTGAACTACGCCTTCTGGTTGTTGGAAAAATCCATCGAAACCGACCGCGGTGAGGAAGCGGAAAATCTCATCAAGGAACTGACGATCTGGTCGCGCCAAGCCGAGGGCACGTTTTCTTCCGAACAGGATGCCAAGCTCAAGATCGCCTACGCCGACCTCGCCTTCCGCAAGGGGGCCCTCCCCACCGCCCGCGCATGGTACCGCAAGGTCGCCGAAGCCGCCGACTACGCGGGCACGGAAGTCCACCTCACCGCCGCCCTCGGCTCGGTGCGCGTGGATCGCGTGACGAAAAATTTCGGTGCCGCCATCACCGAGCTCGATAACCTGATGAAACTCCCTAACGAAACGTTCCGCAAAAAAATCCGCTACGCCCGCGCTGAGGTGCTGATGGATCAGGAAAGCTTCGCCGAGGCGCTGGAGGAAATCGAACAGGTTCTCCGCCAGGAGCCAAAACATCCGGATGCCCTCATCCTCCGCGGTAAGATCCATTACGAAATGCGAAAGCTCGTCGAGGCCAGCGAGATCGAGCTCGGGCCTTCTCAGGACAAGACCATCATCGTCCCCGGCGAAACGGTGAAAATCAACCTGCGCGACCCCACGCTCAATGTCTCGGGCGTCGGTGCCGACATCGAAGTGGAAATCTGGGCCAAATCCGGCGACCGCGAGCGTGTGCTGCTCTACCAACTCGGCGATAGCAAAGAAAAATTCCGCGCCGATGTCCCCACGGCCCTCGGCCCGCCGACTCCGGGCGACAAGACCTTGCAGGTGCTCGGCGATGACGAGATCCGCTTCGGCTACTCCCAGCGTTTCCGCGCGAAAATGAAAGACCTGCCCGCCGATCCTGACACGGTCATCACCGTGGCATCGGATGCGTTTCTCTCCTTCTCCGCCGGTGCCTTCCCACCGCGCGAGGGCGAGCGACGTCTCAACATCGAGGAGCTCGGTCTTTCCACTTCCCAAGCTGCCCTCGGCACCCGCACAGTCCGCCCCGGCAATCCCGTGTACCTCCGCGTCAACGATGCCGACCGCTCGCTCACCGCAGGCATCGATGAAATCACCGTCAGCCTGCAAACCACCAGTGGCGATGAAATCCGCAAACTAATGCTCAAGGAAACCTCCGCCTTCAGCGGCGAGTTCCAGGGCATCGTGCCCACCTCCTCCGCCCAAGCCATCGCATTTGCCTCGGAGTCCGCTCCCGGTCGCGATCCGAACATGACTATCAGCTCGCGCGATTACCCCGGCTGGCAGGGCAACATCGGCGATCCCACCCAGGCCCGCACCTTCGGCATCGACCTCAATGACAACGCTGCCATCGACAAAATGACCATCGATACCGGCGATGCCACCAGCAGCCTGAAACAGTACGTGCTCGAAACCTCGCTCAATGGCAAGCACTGGACCACCCGCGCCCGCTTCCCGGAAACCACACCTATCTGGGATGGCAAACCCCACGTGGCCACCTTCGCCACCTTTGGCACGGAATCGATAACGGTATCGACTCCGGAAAGCCGCAGCGTCCCCGCCGATTGGGCGGAAATCATGGACTACACCTCGAACCGCGCGTCGATCCGTTACCTTTCCGGCAACGTCAAATCGCTTTCCGCCGAACCGCTGCCCTTCGTGCAAACCAGCCATCCCGGCTACTCCGGTGTGCTCCGTTACCGCGCGTTGTTCCACCAACCCGCCGCCGCCATCCGCCACTTCCGCCTCGATGGCTTGCCGAACGACGGCAAAACGTTCCTCCTCCTCGATGGCCAGCCCGCCGCTGAGGAAGCGGAAAATCCACTGCTCATCGAACGCGAGATCCAGCCCGGCCTCCACGAAATCGAGATCTGGCGTCACGAAGGCCGTGGCGATTTCCTCAAACGCAAGCCCGTGCTCCTCTGCGATGACAATGGCAAAGCGGAACTCATCCCCTGCCCGGATGCAATGTTCGATCCTTCCACTTTTCCTGACGAACTGAAAAAAACACTGCCTCAGCCCGCTCAGGTCACCGCCAACGGCAGCCGCGTCGATATCGCCTTCGGCACCCACACCCAAGCCCGCCTCGTGCGCATGGTGATCCATGGCTTTGACGGTGCCGCCCCCACCATCAAAAAAGTCACCCTCAGCAACCGCGAAGGCCAAGCCCTGCTTCCCGTCGCTCGCGATTACATGGAACTGCGCAGCAACGAGCAACTCGAAGTCCTCCCCGGCGACAAAATCATCGCCCGCTACCAAGACCCGAAAACCGCCACGCCCAAGCGCGACCGCCTCGAGCGCAATCTCGACGTCGCCTTCAATGATGCGAAATTTTCCGCCTCGTTTCTCACCTACGTCGAGACGGAGGAAGGCCGTGAGCTGGTCCTCGAACCGATTCGTCGCTTCCGTTACGATGACGCCGTCGCCATTGTCGTCGATGACCCGGACATGGATTCTTCGGCGGAAAAGGACATCATCGATGTCAACGTGACTTCCTCCTCAGGCGGCAGCGCGACCATCAAGGCGGTCGAAACGGAAGAACACAGCGGCGTGTTCCTTGCCCGCGTTTTCCCGGTCAATGCCGAGCCATCCCGCGCCTCAGAAATCAAAGTCACCGAGGGCGGCACTCTCACCGCGATCTATCGCGATGCGGAAAACCTCAGCCCCGGCATCCCCACCGACCGCGAGGTAATCATCCAGCACGCCCGCTACATCGAGCCGGCTCTTTCCTCCTACACCACCAGCACCAAGCCCATCAGTGTTGAACCGCAAAAAACCACCACCGCTCCCACGCGCGGCACCGCAGCGGAGTTGGTCGCGCCTCGACGTGCGCTGCATTTCGACCTCGCTGGTGCCGAGGCCAAGGCCCTCGTTTCCGTGATCGGCTCCAGCGTCCGCTTCGATGTGGTCATTCCGCACCTCGCCCTCGCTCCCAGCAGCACCATCAATGCCTTCGTGCAAACGGAAGCGGGTCGCAAGGCGAAATCCACCGATCTCAAGCCACCTTTCGACATCGCCGCTCCCGGCACCTTGAAACTCACCGGCAAACTCTCCTCTTCACCAGTGGAAGTGCCCTCGGGTTACACGCTCGCCCAAGCCCCCACCGCCCCCGGCAACCAACCGCCGCTGGAAGAAGGCCGCTTCTCATTCACCGTGCCGCTCATACTCGGCGATCTGCCGGACCGCAGCTTCGCCACCAAGTCCGCCGAAGACCTGCCCGACTCCGCCATCCCCGATGGCCTCGCTGTCAAAGCCGGTGACATCGTTCACATCGGCTACCCCTACAAGGATGCCAACGATGCCGTGAAATGGATCACCGCCAGCTTCCGGGTCGAGAGCCATCCTTTCCTCGATGTCATGGACTCCGCCTACGCCGAGCCCCTCGCCAGCTCCTTCGTCGGCGAGAAAATCCACCTCCGCCTCATCGATCGCGGCCTCGACCGCGGCCCGGAGCGCGATGTCGTCAATCTCACCCTCAAGGCCACCAGCGGCGCTACCACCGAATACGAACTTCAGGAAACGGAAGCCCACAGCGGCATCTTCAAGTCCGCCTTCTCCACCAGCTACGCCCCCGATCAACTCCCCGCCAAACTCCCGCCCGTCGCCCTCAACGGTTTCCCCGTCCGCTACGGTGACGATGTGGAAATTTCCTATACGGCCAATGACGAAACGCTCGCCCTCAAGGTCAGCGTGAATCGCGGTGCCGATGGTTTCATCGAGCCTTTCAGCAAACGTTTCTCCGGTGATGAGATGGCCGTGCGCACCAGTTTCACCTTGGCGGAGTGCTATTTCGAACTCGCCAAAAAACACCGCGAGCTCGACCAGGAAAGCCTGGCCCGTCGCGAAATGGCGCAGGCCCGCAAGCTGCTCGCCGAAGCCATCGCCACCCATCGCGACGATGAACTCCGCGCCCATGCCGAATACCTGTTAGGCAACCTCGCCCAGGAATACGCCGATCTGTCGAAGAACGAGGAGTCGAAGCTCCCCATGTATCAGGACGCACTCGCCCGCTTTTCGAAAATCCCTTCGGACTACCCGGAAAGCGAGTTCGCCCCCAAGGCCCAGTTCAAGACCGCTCTCACCTACGAAAAAATGGGCGAGACAGACAATGCCGTCGAGGAATACGTCAAACTCGCCTACAAGTATCCGAACCACGAACTTCTGCCCTCGGTCATGTCGCGCCTCGGCGGCTACTTCCAACAAACCGGCCTCAACTACAAACAACAGGCCGATGCACTCCGCGAAAAAACCGACGATGCCTCGAAGGCGGAAGTCCTGCGACTCGACGAACTCTCCTACCCCGAGTTCCTCAATGCCGCCATGGTCTTTGCCAAACTCCAGGAGCGTTTCCCCGAGGACCCGCTCGCCGGTCTCGCCGGTCTGCGCGCCGGACAAAACTACATGCGCGCCCACCAATACACCAAGGCGATCACCATTCTCACCACCGTCCACGTCAATGAAAGCTACGATGATGCGGAAATCCGCGCCCAGGCTCTCTACTGGTCCGGCATTTCCCACGAACGCATCGCCGGCCTGCAAGCCAAGGAAAACTGGAAAACCATCGGCCAAGCCATGGAGTCCGCCTATGAAATCTATCGACGCATCACCTTCGATTTCCCCGACAGCCTCTGGGCCAAATACGCCCGCGGCCGCCTCGCGGATCCCGCCTTTGAGGCCATCATCAGCAAAGAAACCATCGAACGCGAAACCATGATCGAATCCATCAAAGAAAGCATGAAAGAATCCCGCCGAAACCGCTAACCACCAAGCTCGGACTTCAGTTGCCCCATCATCCCAAGAAAAAATCAACCACCATCAAACCAGTGACAACGTCATCCATCCGTGCATTCCGTGAAATCCGTGGTTAAAAACTCTTCCTCTATCCACTCCCTCATGACCCCACTCGAGTCAGCCCTCCTCTCAGAACTCACCCACGGACTAGAACCGACGCTTCTCCTCCGCAGCCGCACGCGCATCGACTGCGGCCGCTGGTGGCGCACCACTCCGGTCTGGCTTTGCATCACCTCCACCGAATTGATCCTTTTCGCCGTCGCCCGCCGCCGCTACTCTGAGCGCGCGTTACTCGCCGATTGCCGCTCCAGCTACTATGCGCCTAGTAGCGGAGAATTGGTGATATCTCCCGTCGAATCGCTCCGTATCAAACACCTTTCCGTCACCCCCCGCCAGGCTCTCGACGCCTTGTCCCTTCTCACAAAAAATCAACCTAACCAACCGAAACCATGATCGAACAAATCCTCAAAGGCGGCCCACTCATGATTCCGCTCATGATCTGCAGCCTCGTCAGCCTCGCCGTCGTCTATGACCGCTGGTTCGCTTTCCGCGAAAACCGCCGCATCGACACCCGCTCGCTACGTTCCAAGGTCGTCGCCCACCTCCGCAACAACGACATCTCCGCCGCCATCAGCGAGTGCGAAACCACCCGCGGCCCCATCGCCTCAGTGCTTCTCTCCGGACTCCGCTCCTACCAGCAATTGCGCGGCAAAAATGAAAGCTCGGAAACCATGCGTCTCGTCGTCGGTCAGGTCATGCAGGACTACAGCGCCCAGGCCATGAGCGTCGTCAACAAACGCCTCGACGTCCTCACCACCGTCGGCGTCGCCGCGCCCTTGCTCGGCATGACCGGCACCGTCACCGGCATGATCGCCTCCTTCGCCGGCCTTGCCGATGCCGGCAGCGTCGGCGGCAGTGGTGGCGTCGTCGCCAACGGCATCGCCGAGGCCATGATCACCACCGCCGCCGGCCTCCTCATCGCCCTCGCCGCCGTCATTCCCCAAAGCGTCTTCAACCGCTGGTCCGATGAAATCGAGCTCGAAATCGAAGAAGGCACCAGCGAGTTCGTCGAGTTCATCCTCACCCACCATTGATCCTTCCGATCCGCCAGATCCGTCTGACCATGAAACGCTCCCAACAGGAAAAAAAGCACCGCTCCGGAACCATCCCCACGGATTCGTTCTCGGACATCGCGTTTCTTTTGATCGTGTATTTCTTGGTTGCCACCACACTCGTCAAGGTGAAGTCCATCACCGCCGATATGCCCGCCGGGGAAAAATCCACCCAGACGCAATCCGACAAAACACCCATCATCAACCTGCGCGGCACCGAGGTGTTTTTCAATGACAAGCCCATCAAGATGCCGGAACTCAACGAGCGCCTCGCCGCCTTGGAGCTAGCCAAACAGGATGCCCAGAAACGCATCATCCTGCTGGAGTCCACCAAAGGCACTCCCTACGAAACCTATTTCCAAGCCCTCGCCACCATCAGCGCTAATGGAGGCATCGTCGCACCCGTCGAAGAAGAATAACCCCATGAGCCGCCGCAAAAAAAAGAAACGCATTCCCGTTGCCCTGCCCATCGCGAGCATGGGCGACATCGCGTTTCTTCTCATCATCTTCTTCCTCGTCTGCAGCGAGGCGATCAAGGACAAGTCGAACCTCCCTGTCACCCTCCCGCAATCCAAACACGTCGCCACCCCCAAGGTCACTGTTGCCGCCTACGTCACCATCGATCAAAACGGCATCATCCACTTCGATGGCAAGCCAGTGGACAACCCCAAGGACATCGAGTTCCTCGTCACCGGCGCTCTCACCAGCACTATCTCCGATGACCAGCGCCACATCCAGTTCAAGTGCGACAAAACGCAGCCCAAGGAAATTTTCCAACCCGTCCTCCAAGCCATCGCCGCTGCCGGCGGCATCATCGAAGCCGTCGGCGAACCCGAATCATAAAGTCATTCCCGTCACGACATCCCATTCCTCACCAGAAGTTCATGAAAACACCTCCTCTTCCATCCATGCATTCCGTGCCACCCGAGGTTGAAACCATCTAACATCCCATCATCCATGTCCTCATCATCCGAAACCACTCCCGACCAATTGCTCGAGTCCTTCCGCGGACGCAGTTTCAAGTCGATCATTCTTTTCACGCTCGTCGCCCACCTCGTGGTGATCATCGGTTCGAGCATTCCGTATTTCATCAAATCGATGTCATCGAAGACAGACTCGACACTTTCCGAGCAGGCACGCCTCGACCTCGCCGCGCGTGAGGCATCATCAGTTCTGCGCGATATCGCCAGCAAGCACGGTCTGCAAGCGCAGGATCTGAGCGCCCATCTGTCCGGAAACGCCAAGCCTACCGCACCTGCCGAAGATACTGCGGCCGCAGATCCCGCAGCCACTCCTCCGCCTGCCAGCGAACCCACCAAGGAGACACCAACCGCCACCACCACGGACACCGCACCACCCGCCGCCTCGGATAAGCCCAAAACCGCCATCGAGACGGAAATGGAAGTCAAAAAACCAGGCCCCACCGTCCCACCCATTCCCACGGAAGAAGCAGAGGAAGAAGACCTCTTCCGCTAATCCCATCCACCATCAGAAATCAAGATTCAGCAATCATCCATCCGCATGCCCGATCCTCACACAACCTCCATCCCCACCCTGACGGTGGACGAGATTCCCACGAATCCGTCCTCCTTCAAGGCGATCGTGGTTGCGATTGCGGTCGCCTCACTGGCGGGGCTCACTGCGGCGATCTACGCATGGCTGCCATCCGCGCTGGAAAACTTCCTTTCTCGCAATGCAGCGGTTCAGATTCTCTTCCAAAGCCAGCACATCGATTCCTCCCTGCGGCTGATCTTCCAACTCTCCGGTGTGCTCGCCCTCCTCGCCGCAGTAGCGGGAGCCGCGGGCTTCTATCGCCACCGTATCACCTGGCACATCCTACGCCTGCCGCTACTCGCCACCTATCTGCTCGTCGCCTTTTACGTCTGGGTCACCTGGAACGCCTATGCCGAAATTCTCGCTCGCGAAGTTTCCCTGAACGGCTCGAAGCAAGACAAAGTGACCCTGCTGCGCCTGTGGTGGAGCGTTGCCTGGCCCGCGCTCGCCATCGCCGCCTTCGCCGCATGGACCCACGTGATGCTGCGCAGCCGCTCGGTCTTTTCCGCCTTCACGCAAGAGCGCGGCCCCGCCATGCCCGGCGACCGCGTGCTCGAGGACCTGCGCACCCATGGTCGCGATCCCCGCCACCGCCGCAGCCTCTATCTAAGCACCTTCACCCACTTCGCCATCCTCATTCTCATTCCCTGGATCCTCAGCCTCGGCGGCTGCGTGGAAGCCTATCGGGTCCCCAAAGGCAGCGGCGAACCCGTGGTGGCCGTGGTGCAAATGGTGAAACCGAAAAAGAAAAAGAAACAGACTCTCACTCTGCGTCCCAACTCCGCCATCATCTTTGAGCAGCCTGACCTCGACGACACCCAAGTCGATCAACAAATGGAGGAACAAACCCAGGCCACCTATGCCGCGAACAATGCCAAGTCCGGAAAAATGGGCAAAGGTGGCGGCAAGGAAGGCGGTTGGCCGGAAGGCATGGAGAACTACAAAATCCGCTTCATCCGCCTCGAACACAGCGGCGCGGGCTGGGATGATGGCATGGATGCCTCGAACGCGGATATCAACTTCCTCCGCGCCTTCGCCGAAACCACAGGCTTCAAAAAAATCGCCAGCAGCGGTGAGAGCCACTCGATCGCTTTATTGAAAAAATACCCCAAGGACGGGTTTCCTCCCTTCGTTTTCCTCACCGGCGATGGCAATCTTGAAATCAACGAGTCCGACCGCAAGATCCTCCGCGAATACTGCCTCAACGGCGGCATGCTCATTGCCGATGCCGGCTCTGTCAGCTTTCACAACAATTTCATGCGGGTCATCCGCCAGGTTTTCCCGGACAAACCGCTCATCGACATCGCCGATGACGACATGCTCTATCAGGTCCCGTTCGCCTTCCCGAATGGCGCGCCGCCTTTCTGGCGTCTCGGCGGCACCCGCGCGCTGGGCATCAAACACGAAGGCCGCTGGATCGCCTTCTACCACCCCGGCGACATGAATGGCGCCTGGAAGTCCCCCGGCTACACCGACGTCACTCCTGATATGCGCGATGCCGCGATGAACCTCGGCGTCAACCTGCTCTACTACTCGTTCAACCAGTGGAACGACGCCATCTCGAAACAGAAATGATGAACCCTAACACTTTCAGCATCCTCGGCTACCTCAGCGTCCTGCTCTGGATCGCTGTACCGCTGCTGTGGATGCTGCGCCGCCGCGTGTCGTTTCCCGGCTGGCTGCCGCTAGCCCTCGCGTTGCTGTCCTTCGCGTTCGCCACGCTCAATTCCCGCCTCCATGTCAGCCGCATCGATGTCGAGGTGCCCGACCCCGCCGCCAATGCGCTCGATATCGCCGCCGCCAAGCGCAAGACTCTGGAAGAGGCCCGCGGCAAGGAGGTGGCCGATATCCGCTTCGCCGAAGACGGAGCCGAGGACTTCATCGACAAAGCCGGCATGGACGAGTCGGAAAAAAAATACCTCGACCACATTTCCGGCAATCAGGAACCCGCGTGGAAACAGCAAAAAAAACAACGCGGCGATGACGCCAAGGACAGCAACGAGCTCGATGATCTCATCGATACCGAGAAGCCCGCCGATCAACTCTCCAACACCGCCCTGCCGGAGGAAAAACAGAGCCGCGCCCCCATCCTCATGCCGGAGCCACAGGTCACCACCGCGCGCAAGCTGAACAAATTCAACCTCAACGCCACCCTGATCGCCCTGCTACTAGGAGTCTCGTACTTGCTCGTCGATTACCTCACTCGCGCGAATTCCTATGCCAGCGCCTCCTGCGCGCTTCCCTTTCCCGCCTCATGGCGCAACGCTTTCACACCGCTTTCCGCCGTAGTGTCCCCTCGGGAATCAATGCGCCGCGATCTCCCCGCTGAACTCGCGTGGCTCGTCCGCCAAGGCGATGTGTTCCTCTGCCTGTCCGCGACAGCCGTCACCTTGCCGCCGACTCTCCCGCGTCTCGGCAAGAAACTCTTTCCCGTCGATGTCATCGCCATCGATAGCGATCTCATCTCCGACACTTTCGTTATCGAATCCCTCTGGTATGGCCGCGCCTGCTTCACCGCTGCCGGCGACCGCACCGCTTCCCTTTTCCCCGCCTTGCTGGCCCAGCTCACTCTGCGCCACAACGCCCGCGCCAAAGCCAAGCGAAACATCCACATCGTCTGGAACCTCACTCACCCGCCTGGCGAAAACGACCTCGCCACTCTCGAACGCATCGCCAGGGATGTAGGTGTTTCACTTTTCGTCGTAAAATCCTAGAACGCAAGAAAGCTGCATTCCCCATATCCCGCCGTGACATCAGCCTCGGTTATGATACAAGTATAGTATGTCCACTACCACACCAGTTCCCAAAAATCTACGCCCCGATCTCATCCGGCGCATTGAGTCCATGCCGGACGAAGAACTGCAATTTGTGCACTCCGTTCTTCTTCATGCCGAAAAACAGAGGCTCTGGGCGGAAATTTCCGCATCTGCCGAAAAAGAACATGCAGCAAATATGTTCGAACAATTGCCCGGCATCATCGAACAAGCTCGCAAAGGATTGCGGCAATCATGATCATTTGCATCGACACCAATGTGCTTGTTCAAGCGAGGGCTCGCACGCATGCCTATCACCCCATACTGGACGCATGGGTGAACGGTCGATATCAGTTGGCAGTTTCCACCGCCATTTTGCTGGAATACGAGGAAGTCATGACTCGCCTCAGCGGCAAGACTTCCTGGCTGAAATTTTCCCGACTGATGGACCTGGTGGAACTCACCAACGCCGGCGTGATCCGAATCACCCCATCTTACCAATTTAACGTCATCACCGAGGACCGGGACGACAATCAATTTTGCGACTGCGCAATCGCAGCAAATGCTGATTATCTGATCACAGAGGATCGTCACTTTGCTCCGTTGGCAAATGCCGGCTACAAACCACAACCGATCAAACCTCAGGAATTCTTGAACCGCCATCCATACAACCCATAGGAAACTCATCATGAAACAGCTTCTCGCTTTCCTCTACCTCACCACTCTCACTTTCGCCCAAGAACGCGAAGTCACCGAAGAGCAACAGGCCGCGGTCAGGAACGGTGGTGACATCGTGCTGGAAACCATCCGCCCGGAAAACCTCACCGACCTGACCAAAGGCGAAGGCCTACCGCCCTCGAAAAACAAACCCTTCCTCTACCACTTCGGTCCCACGGGAATTTCGGGATATATGTCCGGCGGCGCGGTTGGCGATCAGATTCTCGTCCAAGCCACCATCAAGGGCTCCCCTGCCGAAGGAAAATTCCTCCCCGGCGATGTCATCACCGGCATGAACGGCGTGAAATTTCAGCCCGGCGGTAACCTCGGCATGACCATCGGTAACGCCATCATCGAGGCCGAACGCGAGGTCAACGCCGGCAAAATCACCTTCCAGGTCTGGCGCGACAAAAACTATGTCGCACGCAACGCCACCAAAAACATCGCGGGCACCGACATCGACCAACTCATCAACGAAGCCGCCGCTGATGACACGCTCTACGACTGGAAAGCCGACGAAGCCCGTGCCGAAGAGGTCAAGAACATGGACCTCAAGAAATACCCCCTCGATCCCATCACGCTCGAGGTCGAGCTGAAACTGCGCACCTTTTCCGACTACGCCGACACTGCTCCCTACGACTGCCCGAAAACGAAACAAATTCTCGAGGATGCATGGAAATCCTTGGAAAAGAGATTCGTCGTCGATCCGAAGAAACCCGGCAGTGGCAAAGGCGGCGTCATCGAGGCCATGGGCCTGATCGCTTCCGGAAAACCCGAGCACCGCGAAATGGTCAAACAATGGGTGCGCACGAAAAACTGCCCTTGGCAGCCGCCCACCGAACCCATCGGCGCGATGTTCGAACCGGGAAGCAAATCAAGCGGTGGAAAGCTGACCTGGCACTACGGTTTCGTCGGCCTTTACTGCGCGCTCTACTACGATGCCACCGGTGACGAATACGTCCTCCCCGCGCTCCGGAAATACGCCATCGAGGCTGCGATGGGCCAGAGCAAAGCCGGCACTTGGGGGCACACCTTCGCTTTCCCTTCATTCAACGGCGGCCAATTCCACATGATGAACCCCGGCTACGGTGCGCTCAACGCCGCTGGCAACCGCTGCTTCTTCCTCATCGCTCTGGCCAAAAAACTCGGCATCGAGCATCCGGAAATCGATGCCGCTATCGATCGCTCCCACAAATTCTTCGGCTCCTACGTCGATCAAGGTGCCATCCCCTACGGCGACCATGGCGCCGCCGGCACCGATGACAGCAACGGCAAAAACGCCGGCACGGCCTTCGCCATGAAACTCATCGGCGATGACTACGCCGCCAAGTATTTCGCCATGATGGCCGCCCACGCCTCCTTCACTCCACGCGGTGGCCATGCCCACGATTACTTCACCCAGTGGTCGAGTTGGGGTGCCACCCTCTGCGGCCCGCAGGTCCGCACCATGGCAGAACGCAACATGCGCTGGCGTCGTACGCTCTGCCGCATGTACGATGGCAGCTTCGTTTACCACTCGCCTTCGGAAAAATACAGAACTCTCCACGACCCTACCGCCACTGAGATTTTCCACCAAGCCGTCATCTACAAGCAAACCCTCATCACCGGCAAGGACCTCGATGAGAAACTCTACCCCACCGAACGCGAAACCAAACAGTTCCTCGCCACTGCGCAGGGCCAGTTCAACAACGACTACCTCAACAATCTCGCTGGCAAACCATGGATCGAGCGCTCTACCGACGAGCTCTTCGATCTACTCGACATGTTCATGCCCAAGACCCGCAAGCAGATCGCTGCCGAGCTCGCCAAACGCTCGCTAGCCGGTGATGCAGCCATCCTGCCGCGCCTCGTCACTTTGCTGACTCACGAAAGCGCCCGCTACCGCCAGGGCGCTCTCAGTGCCATCGAAGCCTGCGGCAACGACACCGTCCTCTCGAATCTATCAAAAATCACTCCTCTGCTCAACGACCCCATGGATTTTGTGCGCATCGCGGCCATCAATGCCATCAACAATACCTCGCAGGACGAGGAAATCCAGGTCGCGCTGCTCAAGACCGCCGTCGCCGAGCGCAGCGCACTCGCCCCGAACAGCGTCCGCAATGCCATCCAGAACAGCCTGCTGAAATCCGAGGCCGCCATCAGCAAAAAGCCCTATCAATCCGGCATCGAGGAGGAGCTCGTGACCCACGCCCTCACCAACCTCATTCTCGAGGAAACCGGCGGCGGGCCTTTTGTCGAGTCGAAGATCGGCATCTGGGACAAAGACACCGTCATCCGTCTCGCCGGACCACTCACCTTCATCGCCGAGGAAGAACAGGTCTATGACCAGATGTTCGGCTCGCGAAATACCCCGGCCCAGGAAATGCTGGCACAGTTCGGTTACCTCGAGGGCATCCAATCCAACGCCCACCGCATCCGTATCAAGGCGGAAATCCCGCGCCGCATCCGCGGCGATTCCGGCTTCAAGGATCCTCTCGTCAACCCCGCGATTGTCGCCAAATACCCGGGAGTGTTTACCGACCTCACCGATGAAATCCGCACCATCCTCATCGCCAGCCCCAGCGAAATCGTCGAGGTCAAAAACGACTCCACCAACTGGAAAACCGTCACCGCCCCGCTCAGTGTCCTGTTGAAAACCATCGAGGCGAACAAAGCTCCGTCCTCCATGCCCAGCATTGCCGATGACGCGAAAAAACTCTTCCTACAGCAACTCGCCGCCGCCGAGGGCACCGGTGCGAAAATCAAATTCTGTCGCAGCGCCCTTGCCGATCCGGAAAGCCGCCATACCTTCTGCCAAATCGCAGCCATGGATGCGCTCGTCGAGCTGCTCGATGCCGAGGCACTCGAAGACCTCGTGCCCTACCTGGGCAACGACTACTGGCGCATTCGTGATCACAGCCGCAACCTTGCCGTGAAGCTCATCAAGTCCGGTGGCGGTTCCACGCTCATCGCCTCTTTTTCCAGCGCTAAATCCCCGCATGACCAGGCCGGCATCCTCGCCGTGCTCGGCACCGCAAAACATGCAGCCGCCGCTCCGCTCGCCAAGGAATCCCTCAAGCACGACTCCGCCATCGTCCGCGCCGCTGCCGCCCAAGCCCATGCCGCCATCAGCGGTGCCGCCGCCATCCCCGACCTCATCGCCCACCTCGTGGCCACCACCGATCGCGTCGAACTCTTCGGCTGCGAAGACGCTCTGGTGCCACTCTGCCTGGACCCTGCCACCTCCACCGTGCTGCGCGACGCCATCCTCAAGACCAAAAGCTCCACGCCGCCCGATGCCCAGACCGTGTTGTTCTATCTGCTCGGCCAGATCGGCGATGAGACCAGTCTCAAAGCCCTCAAAAAACTCGCTGAAAAAGACGACGCACGCACACTGGCTGATATCGCCACCGCCCTGTCCTATTCCCCCAACCGCGCCGCTGATGCGCTCATGCTCGAGCTCGCCGCCGCCAGTCCCAAGCGCGCGCAAATCGTCGCCGCCAGCTCCGCACGGCGCATGGTCATCGGCCCCAAAGGCTACAACGACATCTCCAGCACCGCGCGCATGGACTTCGCCGATGCCATGCTCAAGCACCACCTCGAGCCCACCATCATCAAACTGTTAGGCCAGATCCACGAAGCCCGCGCACTCGCCACGCTCATGGTCTGCCTGAAACTGGGCGTCGGCACCGCCGCCGAAAGCCTCATCGCCAACGCCGAAGGCATGAAAAACCTCAGCCCCGCCGATGCGAAAACCGCCGCCAAAGCCCTCCAGGATGTCATCGAATACATCGAGGTCACCCGCCTCCGTGGAGGAGTGAAAGCACACATGAACAAGGACGACAGATACACCGAGTGGAAAACCCTCCAAGCCCGCGCCGGCAAAGCCCTGCTCAAATTCCACAAACCGGAAAAAGCACCCATCCCCACTTTCGACGACCTCGATCTCGACCGTTAACCGTGGCGGAAGCGTCCCGCCGCCCTGCCCGTCCTCCCTCAAAACAATTCCCCCTCCTTGCACGGTTCCCTCCACATCCCCGACACTTTACCCACGGTCGGCTGTGATCGCCTGAGCCACCGCAGCCGCTTGGTCTATGAGCTCGGCACACGCTGGTTCCGCTTCAAACGCCATCTCGCCTGGCGGATACAGCGCGAGCCATTCGCCACCACCCGCTCACCCGGCGTCATGGGCCATCGTGTGCACAAACACTCCTCACTGCTCATGCGCAAGCTCGGCGATACCGATCCGCAACTCCAGCACAACAAAGTCATCAACCTGCGCATTGCCGTCGGCTGCCTGCATGAAGTGATCATCCGGCCGGGGGAAACATTTTCTTTCTGTCGCCTTGTCGGCAAACCCAGCCGCAAGCGCGGCTTTGTGGAAGGCCTACAACTCAGCCGCGGCAAGGCGATTTCCGGCATCGGCGGCGGCATTTGCCAGATCGCCAACCTCATTCACTGGCTCGTTCTGCACAGTCCGCTCACCGTGGTGGAGCGCAGCCAACACAGCTACGATCCCTTTCCCGATGAAGGCCGCATCATCCCCTTCGGCACCGGCGCAGCGATTTTCTACAACTACGTCGATTACCAATTCCGCAACAACACCGCGGACACCTATCAACTGCGTCTGTGGCTCACCGACAAAACCCTCGAAGGAGAACTGCGCTGCGATCGCGATCTCGAGCACAAATACCACGTGAAGGAAAAAAACCACGCTTTTGTGAAAATCGGCAACGTCTTCTATCGCACCAACGAAATCTGGCAATACCGGGTCCGTAAAACACGCGACCAGATCGAAAACGAGACACTCGTCACCCGCAATTTCGCCATCGTGCAATACCAACCTGCGGCATACATCGATCTCAATTCTTGAACACGCTCATCGTTCGCTCCCACGATGCTGGACTCACCGCAGATAGGGGCAGATATCCCTCAACTGACACCATTTCATCCCGCCAGTGGAAATCAGCGACTTTTCTTGTCCACGGCATGCCCACCCGCATCTTCCGGTTTTTCCCAAAAGAAACGATAAGCGGCGTGGCTGAGTCGCGTAGATTCGCTCGTATGTCGATCAAGCCTCTCATCGTCTGTTCCTTGCTCTGGCCGCTTTCCCTCCACGGCGCGCTGCAAACCACCTTCGTGGCCTCGGACCTGCGGGATCCGATGGAAATAAGTCTCGCTCCGAATGGGGACGTGTATGTGATCGAGCGCGAGGGGCGGGTATTGCGCGTGGTTCCCGGCACAGGGGCGGTGATGGAGATCGGTACCGTGTCCGTGACCGCCTTGCGCAAGGAGGACAAAGGTAGCGCCTGGGCACGCGAGGATGGTCTGCTGGGATTGGCCCTGGACCCGCAATTCGCCAACAATCAACGACTCTATCTTTTCTACAGCGCGCCGGACAAGATGCTCAACCGTCTCTCCCGTTTCACGCTGAAAAACGGATTGTTGGACCTGAGCTCGGAGCAGATGTTGTTGGAAATTCCCACCGACCGGCGCGACCGCGTGTGCCATCAGGCGGGCTCCCTTGCGTTCGGCAAGGACGGCTTGCTCTACCTCAGCACAGGCGACAACACCAATCCCTTCGCCAGCGCGGGCGTGGCACCCATCGATGATCGCGATGGCCACGACCACGCCAATGCCATGCGCAGCGCGGGCAACACCAACGATCTGCGCGGCAAGGTCCTGCGCATCAAGCCGACGGAAAAAGGCTACGACATCCCGCCCGGCAACCTTTTTCCTCCCGGCACACCGAAGACGCGTCCGGAAATTTATGTGATGGGATGCCGCAACCCGTTCCGCCTATCCATCGACCCGAAAACCCAGACCATTTACTGGGGGGAAGTGGGACCCGATGCCGGAAACCCGTCGCCCAAAGGCCCGGCCGGACATGATGAAATCAACCAGGCGAAGTCCGCGGGGAATCACGGCTGGCCCTTTCTGGTGGCGGACAACAAGCCCTATCCGATCGTCGATTTCACCAACGGCACGATTGGCGACATGACCGACCCCGCCGCGCCGAAAAATCCTTCAAAAATCAACACGGGACTGGAAGTGCTGCCAGCCGCACGCGCGGCATTCATTTGGTATCCCTACAGTGCCAGCAAGGAATTCCCCTTGATGGGTCAAGGCGGCCGCAATGCGATGGCAGGACCGGTGTTTTATTACGAGGCATCGCGCAAGTATAACCTCCTCGGTCAGGAAGATGACCGTACCCTCATCACCTACGACTGGATGCGCAACAAGGCGTGGAAGGTGAAGCTCGACGAGCAGGAGAAGTTCTGC
>ERZ1066127.499-NODE-499-length-20343-cov-13.184296_pt1 | contig 20343 bp, 21 predicted proteins | sample MGYA00382774_ERZ1066127 | MGnify/ENA primary metagenome ERZ1066127 (study PRJEB33369, sample SAMEA5778357) | biofilm metagenome | biome: Industrial cooling water; feature: Water cooling tower basin; material: Biofilm | place: United Arab Emirates | collected... | reverse complement strand
TGCGGATTAACCCACACAAAGGATGGACAACTAGAGACTTGGATCGCATGTATCCTCCCAACAAAGAAGATGCCGAACAAGGCGGCACTGGACAAACCGCTACCCGCTCCGAGTCGAAGTCGGAGAGCAGCGACAAAACTCAACCTGAAGCGGAGGGCCGCTCCCGGTAGCAGGTGCCAGGCCTCATCGTTCTCCCAAGAAATGATCACATCCGCCGCTGAGTTTTACCGCCTTCGCGAGAGTCAAAGCCCAGATGAATATCACCGTGCGTCTCACGACGAGGCACCAACCGAGATCTGGATGAAAGTGATAAATCAACGACCTGATATGCGGTTCTGGGTTGCACAGAACAAAACTGTGCCAATCGAAGTTTTGGAGATACTCGCGTCCGATTCAGACTCCAACGTCAGAGACATGGTAGCGCGGAAGAGAAAGATCACGGAAGCGATTGCGCTCAAGTTGGCCGAGGATACTGATGAGACTGTTCGGGTCGCATTAGCAACCAACAAGAAGCTGCCACCGTCAGCCGAGGCGAAGCTGCGCCGAGATGAATCTGAATTAGTCGTAGCCGCCCTCAATAGAAAGACAGGAGAACAACTCGCACATGGCGACGCCGAGGAATCCGAATGATTGAATTCGGAGCTTCACACCGGCGCCGCCATTGCTTTAACGTTCTGCCAAGAAATGAAAAACCTACTTGTCGCAATCTTCCTGTTTTGCATCGCGTCTTGTGCATGGGCGGATTCATGGGCACCTCCAACACCGCAAACTGTGTCCTCTCCGAAAGGAGAATTCCTGCTTCGAGCAATCCCCCCAAAGAAGTTGAATGAAGAGGGCAAGCAATGGAGTAAAATGCTTTTCATCGTTTATCAATTGAACGGACAGACCCAAGCGTATCGAGAGACTTCTAGATTCAACATCGAGGGTCATCCAATTGAGCTGTTCATCAATGACTCAGGTGATCGCATTGTGACTTTAGATCAATACTTTGGTATCGGCCAAGGTCCGCGTGTCGTAGCCGTCTACACCGGAGAAGGACGTGAACTCAAGAACTGGGCGTTGAAAGATTTTTACGACAAGACGAAGCTCGATAAGCTACCTGAATCAACTGCATCCGTGCACTGGAGGGGACAGGCTGGATGGATGGGGGATCAGAAGGGAATATGGATATCCAAACCAACTCTCTTCGTGGAACGGGAAGATGTCTTTGATGATTATATCCTCGATTTAGGACGGCTCAAGATCACGAAACGGGTCTATCCAAAATAGGCACAACAAGCCGCGCCGTGACAAGCACTAGCAGCCGCTCAGTTTCGATGATTTTCCGTAATTCTACCCTCAATCCCGTGATCGACGCGCGCTCTCGCTGGTAGGGGTGCATGCGCTTTACGTTCTTTCCTTGCCTTATCGCGGCTCTCGGGCACAGTGATGTCATGAAACACCTGCTCCTCCTTGCCTTGAGTGTCTCTCCTTTGCTGGCGCAGTTCCCGGTGGTGCCCGCCACGCCGGATGCTTTTAAACGTCGCTCCACCGGAGGATCGGGTCGCATCGCACCCACCGCGGATGCCGATAAAGTCCAACCGCCACCGATCAAGCGCTACATTTCCCACGTGGCTCTCTCCGAGCTGCGTTCCTGGACCAGCGATGATGGCAAGGCCATTCAGGCCATTCTGCTGGCCTTTGAAGATCTCCGAGCGGAGTCGCGCGATGGCGCGAAGCCGGAAATCCCCGCGCCACCCAAGCATCCCACCGTCGTGCGCGATGGTCAGGTCCGCCTGGGCGTCAACGGCAAGCCGGTGGTCCTTTCCCTTACCCGTCTCAGCAAATCCGATCAGGCATTCGTCGAAAAAGTCCGCCTTCAGCACGCCGCCCCGTGAGCTGCTAGTGTGGCGGTGCTGGGAAAATACCCGCATCCCGCGTGACACTGCCGGTGCCATGGCGCAGGACTTGGGCGCGTGCACGTCGGCCTTGAGGAAATTCTTTCTCGCGTGGTTCATGTGCATTTGATAACAGGGAAATGTTCCGTCGGGAAACCAACTCACCTCTCACGATCATGCCGCAACTTCCTGCTTCTCCCCTACAGCGTACATTCTGGTGCTTCATTTCCTATCGTCATGCTGACAACAAGGAACCCGGGCGCCAGTGGGCCACCTGGTTGCATCAGATGCTGGAGACCTATGAAGTGCCGACCGATCTGGTGGGAACGACCAATGACCGGGGCGATGTGATCCCCGAGCGAATCTATCCGGTTTTCCGCGATGAGGAAGAGTTGCCTGTCGATGCCGATCTGGCATCGCCGATTTTCCGCGCACTGGATGCCAGCAAATTCCTGTTGGTGATATGCTCGCCCAGGGCGGTGGCCAGCAATTACGTTGCCCAGGAAATCAGTTACTTCAAGCAACTCGGGCGTGAGGACCGCGTGCTCGCTGCGATGATTGATGGCATCCCGAACGCAAGCCAGGATCCCAAGCAAAGCGATCAGGAATGTTTCCCGGAACCGTTGCGTCATCGTGTCGATGCCCAGGGCCAATTGCTCAAGGAAGTGGCTGAGCCGGTGGCCGCGGATTTCCGTCTCGATGATTTCTCGCAAGGCTGGTGCAGTCCCGAGGCCTATCGCCAGGAATTGAAAAACGCGGGGAAATGGAGCCATGCGCAAATCGAACAACGCGTCAGCACATACCAGCAGCGATGCGAGCTGATGAAGCTCAAGATTGTGGCGGGCGTGCTCGGCATTCCGCTGGGAACGCTCACCCAGCGCGACAAGGCCTATCAACTGGAGCTGTCGCGCAAACGCGCCAAACGATTGCGTCAATGGCTCGCAGCCGTGGCGGTGTTGGGCCTATTCGCCATCGCGGGTGCTGTTATCGCCACGCAGCAAGCCCGCATCGCCCGCCAGCAAACGACGCGCGCCGAGGAGCAGGCGGCGATTGCCCGCGCACAATCGAAAATCGCCCAGGAGCAAACCATCGTGGCTGAGCAACAACGGGCTGAAGCGCAAAAACAAACGGTCATCGCCACGGAGAACCTCGGCCTCGCCCGCAAGAGCCTGGCGGAAACGCATTACAAGGAGGCCTCGCGTTTGATCCAAGGACCGCCGGGTGCGATTCTGCCCGCCATGGAGTCGATGATGGCCTCCTTGGAATCGGACCCGGGTTTCGGTCCCTCGCGTCGTATGATGGAGCACGAGATGGCCACCCGTGAGTGGGTCGTGCCGCTTGTCTCCTATCGCGATGATTCGCCCATCCTGCGGGCATGGTTGGATGCCCGTGGTGAGAAAGCGGTGCTGATCACCAAAGATGCCACCTTGCGGCGCGTGGATTTGCTCAACGGCTCTGTCATGTCCTCCGCCCATCTCGCCATACGCCTTCCGAAGGGCACCGATATCATCAGCGCGGCCTGCGATGCTTCCCAGCAGTGTGTGGCTCTGCTGTGTCAAATCGCGAAACCCCGCCAATTTCCCGGTGACGGAGATGACAAGGTCTGGAACTGGTCGTGGCAGTTGTATGTTTTTGCCTTGGATGGCAGCCTGATCGGCAGCGATGCGCTGGCGGCGGTCAATCTGAACCGGAGCTTCTACGCCAGCGCGGACCAGCGCAGTGATAGGCTGGCGGACCAACCGCTCTTTTTCGCGAGTTCCCAGTTGCTCATGCTCATGGGCACGAACGACATCATGGCCTGGAGCACGGACGCCTCCGCAAAGCAGTTCCGCTATCTCGGCGCTCAAGGCCTGGCACTGCCGGGGAAGGGGGATGCCCAGGAAAGGATCAGTGGCTGGGAATACGAACTCTCGGACAACAGCTTGCGCTATCTCACAAACCGCCAGATCATCCAGCAGGGCATCACGGATGCGAAGCTGCTCCAGCGTCATGTCTTCGCTCAAGAGCCCGAAGAGCTTTTCCCCTCGCCTAACGGATTCAGCGGCATGATCAGCTTCGGCAAGGGAAATCAGGCCGCCATCTCCGGATTGGTGGACGTGAGTTTCCAGATGCCCGAGGGCATAGGGGTGGGACTGCCGAAAGAGATCATGGCTGCCAAGGAGCAATACAGCAACACCTTCACCAGCTATAACGGCGTGTTTCAATTCACCCGTTCCGGCGGCTGGATGAGCTTTCACAAGGAAGTGTTCGACTACTCTCCCACGCTCGCGGACGGCGCGATGCAAGGCAAGTTCCAGGTTTCCTTCCCGAGCAACGAACGAGCCACCGAGTGGCCGCCCTTTCTCATGCGTGATGGAAAGGACTCGGTTCTGCTGCTCAGCATTGTCCAATCCGGAAACATGGAGCCGCAGTTGCTGGAAATCATCCGCAAGCCCGATCTGAGCCGCGAAGAGTGGGAAATCCCCCGTCATCGCGGCATCAGCCAAATCATGAACGGTGAGACCTGCTGGATCGCTGCGGATGGAACACAACTGGCCCAAATCCACGGCGGCGAACTCACCGTCTATCGCATCGGCTGGCGTGCGAAAACACAACCCGTGACGCCATCATCGGCCGCGGTCATGCCTTTGTCCTTTTGCGCGCAAGATCTGGGCGATGATGACAAACCCGTCGCGCCGCCCCAGCTCTCGTGGGACACGAGCAGCTCGCCCGCGGCGTTGCAATGGGAGGGAAAAAGTTTTCCCCTGCCCGAGTCATGGGACAAGTCGCAAGCCGTCGCCGCCTACCCTATGAAAACGCGGAAGATGCAGCTCGTTGTTCTGGAGCGAGCCAAGGCGATCGGAGACCTGGCCTATCAGGATCCGTTTGAAAGACGTTTCCGCCTCTGGGTCATCGATGCCGAGCGAGGCACCACGTTTCTCACCGACGAATTGTTTTCCTTCACTGTGGATGCGGAGGAATCCTCACTCGCCACTTGCGATGGCAGCCGGGTGCGCATTTTCTCGCTTCCCCTGTGCGAGGAGATCCGGCAATTCCTGCCCAAACGCTTGAGCAATCACATGTCCGCACCGGCGCAGACCGTGTTCTTCTCCCGCGACAGTCATGTGCTGGGGGTGGGGAGCCTGTCATCGTATCAGGATGTGGTCATGGACTACCGCGCCTTTGATGTGGAGACCGGTACCGAGTATCTGATTGCCCGCACGGGACGCACGGTTTGGCATTTCGATCTCTTTCTCTCACAGAAACATCATCAAACGCAGGAATGGCGTGACGGTGCCGCGCCCCGTCAAAAGATGCCCTTTTACGTTGCGGGATTCGGCCGGGATTTTGTCAACTCCCTCCAGGCCCGCCGCAGCCAATCTGTGAAGGAGTTTCGCAGTGAACAAGACCCGAAGAGCACGTGGTCCATCCTCCGGTGGCCGGAGTTCGCGCCGTGAACGCACGCCCTACCGGTTCACAGTCCCTTGCTCAGGACAGGGATTCCAGCACCAGCGCGAGGTGGTCGTCGGGTTTGACTTTGGGGAACACGGCTTTGATCTTGCCCTTGGGGTCGATGACAAAGGTCGTGCGCTCGGTGCCCATGTAGGTTTTGCCATACATGCTTTTTTCCACCCACACGCCATAGGCCTGCACCAGGGCTTGGTCCTCATCGCTGATCAACGCGAAGGGCAGCGTGTGTTTTTTCTGGAACTTCTGGTGGCTCTTGATCGGATCAATGCTCACGCCCAGCACCACGGCTTTGCTGGAAATTTCCTGCCAACCATCACGCAGTGCGCAGGCTTGCTTGGTGCAGCCCGGTGTGTCGTCCTTCGGATAGAAATACAGCACCACCGATTGTCCACGGAAGTCCGCGAGGGAAATGATGGTGGGCTCCTTGTACTCGCCGCCGATGGCGGACGCGGTGAATCCCGGGGCTTTGTCTCCGATTGCTGGTTGGCTCATGATGGGTGGAAGATAAATCAATTTGCCTGCCGCGCAAGTGGGAGAATGTGCGAAAGAAGTCTTCGCCGCGCGGGAAAACTTCCCCGCCAGCACCTTTGCGGATCTCTACGATCCCGTGACCATGCCGCCCGCCCTGACCACAGCCCACGAAACCCCCGACCGCGCCGTGGACCGTTGCTACCGCAAAGCCCCTTTCCCCACGACCGCCAAAGCGTCGAATACCTCTTCGCCCTCTACGAACAATTCACCGCTCCTCTAGCTATCGAGAAAAAGCCAAAAAAACTAAAGCAACCAAAAAACTACTTGAACTGTTCTCTTGAACTGTTAAAATCTAAACAATGAAAGAGTTAGGAGTCAAACAATTTGGAGGAGATTGGTCTGACGCGAAACTGGATGCCCTTCGCAGATACATTGCAGCTTACTCTCAAGCTCTTAGCAAATTTTCTTTTGAACGAATATACATCGATGCATTTGCTGGTGCTGGCATAATAACACCTGAACCAACAAATCCTGAACAAAGTCTATTTGAAGAAAATCTCGCAGATGAAGAAGCCAAATACAGACATGGTTCACCACTAATCGCCCTGGAGGCTGATCCTGGTTTCCATCGATTCATCTTCATCGAGCGTAATGCTCAGTCAATTGATCAATTACGAGAGCAAGTATCTAGTCGTTTTCCTGAGAAAATGGCAAAGTCAAGCTTTCATCAAGGTGACGCGAATTTGCAACTGCAGACTCTAACTCAACAAAATTGGAAAGCGCAAAGAGCAGTAGCATTTCTTGATCCCTTCGCACTACAAGTATCGTGGAAAACCATTGAAATGATCGCTAAAACGCAGGCAATTGACATGTGGTTACTATTTCCAGCCATGGCAGTGAATCGTATGTTGCCAAAAAGCGGTGTCGTGCCTGCACAATGGGCAGAAAAGCTAACGGAAACTTTTGGCACGCAAGATTGGAGTAACTATTTCTTTAGTGGCGAAGAGGATTTATTTGGCGAGATAATCGTTTCAAAGCAGCCTAAAATTTTCGAGGAATTGAGTAATTTTATTACCGAGCGGCTTAAAACAGTTTTTGCAGATGCTAACTCGAAACCTCTTATCCTGAAAAATTCTACCGGCGCACCACTTTTTCTGCTATGCTTTGCCTCGGGAAATCCGAAGGGAGCACCGATAGCAGTCAGAATTGCAAATCACATCATCAACTTAAAATCTCATGGCCACTAGCTCAATCGAATGGACGGAACTCACGTGGAATCCCACCACGGGCTGTGACAAGATTTCGGCAGGGTGCAAGTTCTGCTACGCGGAAATCATGTCTCGCCGTTTGCAGGCGATGGGCGTGGAGAAATACCGAGACGGATTCCAGGTGCGCGAACACGAATCTGCGCTTGCGATTCCTTTCACGTGGAAAAAACCTGCGATGGTTTTTGTGAACTCCATGAGTGACCTGTTTCACAAGGACGTATCGCTCGCGTTCATCCAGCGCGTGTTCGATGTGATGAACGCCAATCCTCATCTGATTTTCCAAGTTCTCACCAAGCGTTCCGAACGACTAGCGGAGCTGCGAAAAGAACTGACATGGGGACAAAACATCTGGATGGGCGTCAGCGTGGAAGACGAGCGTGTCAAACACCGCATCGACGACCTCCGCAAAGTCCCCGCAGCTGTGCGTTTCCTTTCCTGCGAACCCTTGATCGGCCCCTTGCCGCGTTTGAATCTCAAGGGCATCGATTGGGTCATCGTAGGCGGCGAAAGTGGTGCAAGACCACGCCCGATGAATCCCGATTGGGCCATCTCCATCCGCGACCAATGCGAAAAACACGACGTGGCCTTTTTCTTCAAACAATGGGGCGGCAGAAACAAAAAGGCAGCAGGTAGAGAGCTCGATGGCGAATTCCACGACACTTTCCCAACGCCGAAGAAAAGGACCTCTGCTACCGCAAAGACCCCTTCCTCCACGACCGCCAACGCGTAGAACGCCCACTGCGCCCTCTACGAACACCTCACTACTCCATGTGCGGCAGAAAAGAAGCGGAAGCGAACACGCAAATCAGATCAAATACCCCCAGAGCATTGTGAATGAACGACTCCATGAATTTTTTTACCGTGTCGGCATTGGAGGTTCACCTATATCGATTGTGGTAGAACCACCAAGTCAAAGATGAGCGATTTTCACGCTTTCTGCGTTTGTCATTTTCTCGATCCAGAGCTAAAGACAGGGTATGCAGAATCTTCCTCGGGTTTGTTTGCTTTTTGCCATTTGTCAGATGGTCCTCGCCGCAGAGCCGGGATACCACGTGGATCCGGATACGGGGATCACCTTGCTCGATGGGTTTGATGCCGAGTTGTTGTATGAGGTGCCGGAAAGCCAGGGCTCGTGGGTGGCGATGGCCTTCGATCCGAAAGGGCGGCTCATCGTTTCCGATCAGGATGACAAGGGCGTGTTCCGCGTCACGCTGCAGCAGCAGGGCAAGGCTGCGCAGGTCGAGAGTCTGCCGGGATTTCCCTATGAACCGGTGGACTGGGGCGCGCGCAAGGTGGGCGGCGCGCTGGGGTTTTTGTATGCGTTTGACAGCCTCTACATGAGCACGATGACCGGACTCTATCGGATCCGCGATACCGATGGCGATGATCGTTTTGACGAGTTCCGGTTGTTGCGGAAACTGAACTTGGGTTACGAGCACTCGGCGCATTCGATGATCCCCACGGCTGATGGCAAAGGCATCTATCTGGTGAGCGGAAATTTCACGCGCGCACCGGAGGGCACCGTCTCGCGTCAACCGGCGGTGTGGCAGGATGACTCGCTACTCTCCGTGCTGCCGGATCCCAGCGGGCATGCGGTGGGGCTGAAGCCACCCGGTGGCTGGGTCTGCCGCTTCGATCCCGGCGGCGAAAACTGGACGATGATCGCCTCCGGTTTGCGCAATGCGGTGGACATCGCGCTGAACCGCGAGGGCGAGCTGTTCACGTATGATTCGGACATGGAGTTCGACATCGGTTGCCCATGGTATCGTCCCACGCGGGTGAATCATGTGACATCCGGCGCGGAGTTCGGCTGGCGCTCGAGCACGGCGAATTGGCCGGACTACTTTGCCGATAGCCTCGGCTCGGTGATCGACATCGGCCCCGGTTCGCCGACGGCGATGAGCTTCGGGTATGAATCGAACTTCCCGCCAGTCTATCAAGACAAACTGTATCTCTGCGACTGGACCTTTGGCACGATTTACACCGTGACCCTAATAGCAGAGGGCAGCAGCTACACGGGCACCAAACAGGAATTCCTGCACGGCAGTCCGCTGAACATCGCGGCGATGCGTTTCGGTCCGGACGGGGCGATGTATTTTGTGACAGGCGGGCGTACGACCGCGTCCAAGCTGTATCGCATCCGCTACGTAGGTGAGAAAATCGTGAGACATCCGCGTTTGCCCGAAAGCCTTGCAAACATGCGAGCATTCCGGCAGTCGATCGAGGCCTATCACGATGGCGGGAAAGGCGGCAAGGCGGCGGTGGAAAAGGCCTGGCCACAGCTCGGACACGATGATCGCGTCATACGCTATGCGGCGCGCATCGCGATCGAGAATCAGAGCCTTTCCTTGTGGGAAGAACGGGTCTTTGCGGAGAAACCTTCCCTCGCTGCGATCCATGGGATCATCGCGCTGTGCCGTCATGGCAATGCCTCGCATGCACAGCGTGTGATGGACAAACTCTCGGAGATGCCTATCGAAAAAATGCCGATGGCGGATCGCATCGATCTCATGCGCGCCTACTCGCTGTGCTTCACACGTCTGGGCAAGCCAACCCCATCACAAGCCGCGGCTGTCATCGCGAAACTCGATCCCTTTTATCCAGCGACGGACGACACGCTCAATGCCGAACTGTGTCGCGTATTGAGCTATCTCGATGCCCCGCAAGTCGCGCGCAAAACCATCGAGCTGATGAAACGCACGCGTGCCGAGACCGTGAACTACGATCGAGACATGTTAGAGCGCCATAAATACGGCGCCGCCATTTTGCGCATGATGGCCAACACGCCGAACACCCGCAACATCCACTATGCCTATTGCCTGCGGCAGGTGCGGGCGGGATGGTCGCTGGAGGACAGAAAGTATTTTTTCGGCTGGCTCCATGAAACGCTGGCGAACGAGGGAGGCCGTAGTTTCGCCGGATACCTCGGCGCGATCCGCCAGGATGCCATCGATCGCTTGGACGAAAAGGAAGTCGCGGCACTCAAGGGCCTGTTAGGCGAGGTGAAAACCATCGATCTTTCCACCCTGCCCGATCCCAAGGGCCCGCCGGTGGCGTGGACGGTGGACAGCGCGATGAAGTTGTTTGAGAAGGAACCGCGCGGCAGAAATTTCGAGAATGGCAAAAGGATGTTTGCCGCCGGGCGCTGCATCGCCTGCCATCGCTTTGCGGGCGAGGGCGGTCACGCCGGCCCCGACCTAGGCTCGGTGGGTCAGCGTTTTTCCATCCGCGACATGTTGGTGGCGATTTGTGAACCGAACCAATCGATCTCCGAGCAATACATGGCCAGCGTGGTGACGCTCAAGGATGGCAGCAGCCTGTTCGGTCGCCTGATCTATCAAAATCAACAAGGCGTGGGCGTGGCGGTGAATCCCTTTGACATGAACGACGTGCGCAAGGCTCCGGCTGATCAGGTGCAGCGTGTCAGTTTTTCCCAGGTCTCGCTGATGCCGCCCGGATTGATCATGGGCATGAATGGCGAGGAGTTGCAGGATCTGATCTCCTATCTCCTTTCCGGCGGCAATGCCGGGCATGGGGTGTTCTCGAAACCATGAGCGCTCATTCCGCCAGCGGTGCGCTGATTTCGATGAAAGGCGCGGAACCATCGGCGTGCCATCCTTTTTCCGCCCGCAGCACTCCTTGGATCTGCTGCGGCTCTTGCGGGCCGAATTCGTAGCGCGTCATGGTGAGTTGCAGTGTTCCATCGGCGAGTGTGGTGTTGTGCTGCGGCTTGGCGGAATGCACGGCACCATCGGCGGAGAAAAACCACACATCGCCGAGATCCTCGACGCGACGCGGATTCCCCGCCGCGGGCTTGAGGCGAAGAATGACCTGCGTCGCATCGATGTGCGCCCGGGTCTCCCACAGCGGATCAGGGCGCGGTACGCGTTGGCGGTTTTTCTCAAAGATCGCCTGATGCGCGGGATGGTAGATCACTTCCGCGCCTGCCTTCATCGTAAGGGAGAAGGGCACCCGGTGCGCCGGATGGCAGCTCCGGGCACAACACATCCAGTCGAGTTCAGCCTTCAGGGTGACGGTCGGTTCGGTCCAGGTCGCAGGGGCCGTGATGGGCACCATCAGCAATACATCGCCGCGATACCCTTGTGCCGGGTGAATGCTCATCATCACTTTCTCCGGCGCGGGCCACACCGTTTCTCCAGCAGTAAATCCCGCGGGGAGCTGCCATGAAATTTTCGTCGCCACGCCCACCACGCCCGGATGTTTCCAGTAGCTGTGATGGCCCGGCGGATGGTGCAAATGAAATCCGACCCAGAACGTGTCCCCGGCCCGCACTTGGGAAACCTCGCTGATCATTTCCACATGCAGAGGATTTTTCTCCTCCGCCCGCCCAGTCACGGTCCACAGGAGCCACAAAAGACAAAGAAAACGCATGCCATGGATACGGGAAAGGTGAGCGTTTTCTTCAGCGGAACTTCCCTCCGGCGGGCCTGAGACTCGTTCTGGACAGATGGGCAAATTTCGGCCACCGTAGCGGCGCACTCACTGCCAGTCTGCCATGGAATTCCTGAAAAATCTTTTATCCGAACCCTTTGTGCTCGGTCTGATTGTCGGACTGCTGCCCACGGCATTGGCCTGGAAAAGTGCGCTCGCCACCAAGTTGTTGGCAAAAAAGGAACGGCAGAAGCTGGAAAAGGAAATCGCCGAGCTGAAAACGCATTTGCAGACGCAGTTGAAAATCAACGCTCATGGCAATGAGTCGCTGCAGAAAGAACTGGAACAACTGCGGGCGCAAAATGAAACTCTGCGCATCAATCTCGCCGCTGCTCAGCAAAAGCCCGGTCGCGCGGAGATGCGGCACTTGCAAATCACCGAGGCCGCCATCCGCACCATGCGCGAGCAGGCCCCCGGTTTCGCCCAGGCATGGGAGCGCGCCATCCGCGATGCCGAGCAAATCGCCGAGCAGCAAGACAGCGGCTTGGTGAAACTGGTGCGCCGCATCATGCCCACCTTGGGTCAGAGCAAGGCCAAAAGCGATGCCCCGGCCTCCGATACTCCCTCCGAGCCGGGCTGAGTGACCCGAAGCCTGCGGGTTCAAAAATCCATCATGCCCGTGCCTTGGTCAAAGCGCGGATCCAGCACCAGCACACCGTCCTCGATGCGAATGCGCGACATTTCCTCAAAGCCGAGGCGGATTTCCTCCGGGTACAGCGCGGCCAGCGAGGCGAAGGAGGTTTTCACCAAATGCAAAAACCCCTGCGGCACCACCAGCTTGCCGAAACGCCCGCCGCGATCGATGAACGGGAGATATGGCATCGGTCCGCCATTCGGGTCCACATGCGTTTCCACTTCGCCGCGGGCATTCTCCGTCTGCTCGATGGTCACCCACATCGAGGTGGTGAAATCCATCCCCGCGACCTTGCGCAGCATCACCACCTCCGCACGATTGTCCTCCAAGCGGATGAGGACTTTTTCCAATGTCACCAGCCCGCCCAGCGCCCCGCCCTGGCGCGCGGACATGGTTTTTTCCAGGTAGGCGTTGATTTCCTCCTCGGAGATGCGCAGGGGGTATGAGCCCTCGATGGCTTGGGAAAACACCTTGGTCAAATCGCGCGCTTTCACCGGATTCGCCGGGTCCTGTCCGGTGCCGATGTCGCTGACGTTTTGCGCCTGGAAAATCAGCAGCAACCCGTAGGCCAGCGCGGAAATCAGCAGCACCACCGCCATGACCAGTGTGCGCTCATAGCGCGGAGTTCTGGTATGTTGCGCTTGTTTGTCCTTTTGCTGCGGTTCCGTCACATCTTCATGCTAAGGAATCAGCGTGCGCCGGTCAATCCGATTGCCGGGAAAAAATCGCAGCGAATGCTTGACCCACAGGGCGACACACGCTTGCTTGGGCACGTGTTACACCAAGTTCTGAAATCCAAACTCCACCGCGCCATGATCACGGCAGCCGATGTCGAGTATGAGGGCAGCATCGAGATTCCCACGGATCTGATGGAAGCCGTCGGCTTGTGGGAAGGGGAAAAAGTTCTGGTTGCCTCCATCAGTACCGGCAACCGCTTGGAGACCTACGTGCAACCCGGGCCTGCGGGCACCGGCAACATCATCATCAACGGCGGCGCCGCCCATCGCATCAAAAAAGGCGAGCGCGTGGCGATCATGGCCTTTGGCCTCTCGGAAACTCCCGTGCTGGCGCGCAAAGTGGTGCTCAATGATCAGAACCAGATCATCCGCCCCGGGCGCTGATCGTTTCTTCGCTCAACCACTCGCCACGTTTTCTTTTTCTCAGGTCGGAAAATCACGCCCGCGTCGCAGGCGGATCGGCCCCTTGGCGGTGGATGGATCCACCACATGGCCCTGTTGCGTGATCTGGATCACCTCGCGGGCCACGAGACGACGCGCGGCTTGGCGGGCCTCCTCCATGTGCTGCGACCAGTCTGCGGGAAACACCACCCGCGCCGCCTCACTGGGGCAAATGCTGGCCCCCGCGGCACGCCCTTGCAACAGCGCGATGATCGCTTCCTCCAGCGCGTGATCCGTGGCCGTGAGCTTGGCGCGGCGGCATGCGTCCGAGCAATAGCGCACCGCTTCCCAGGTGTCCTTCCACTTGCGACGCCACTCGATGCTGCGGCCACAGCGCTGGCAGATTTTTGTCGTTTCCAAGGCCCCACCATCGCACGGATCCGCCTCCGCGCAAACCGCTTCCCCTCACACGCCTCCGCGCCGCAGCCAGTCATGAAATGCCGCTTCGTCGGTGCCCAGAGCATGCGCCCGGCTAGGTAGATCGGCCAGGCAGGCGAGGCGCTCGGGGATCTCGATCGATCCCTGCCCCAGCTCGGCTTCCATGACTTCCAGAAACTTCGCCGGATGCGCGGTCTCCAGCACAATCGTCGGCGTGCCCGGATGCGTGGACCGCCATTTCCGCGCCGCCAGCCAGCCCACCGCCCCGTGCGGGTCGATCTCGTATTGATAGAGGGATTTCACCTCGCGGATCGCCGCGCGGGTCTGATCGTCATCATAGGAATCGCCGCTGATGCTCGCGGCCATGCGCTGCCAATCATCGCCAAACAGATACTGCATGCGCACGAAGTTCGAGGGCGCGCCCACGTCCATCGCGTTCGACAAGGTCGCCACGCTGGGTTGCGGTTGGTAGCTGCCGCTGCGCAGATAGGCGGGCACCACGTCGTTGCGGTTGGTGGCGGCGATCCACTGCTTCACCCGCAGCCCCAGACGCTGTGCCAGCAAGCCGGCGGTGAGATTGCCGAAATTTCCCGATGGCACCACAAAGGCCGGCTCCACTCCCTCCGGCAGCATGCGGCTACTATGAAAGTAGTAGAAACTCTGCGGCACCAGGCGCGCGAGGTTGATCGAATTCGCCGAGGTCAGGTTCAGGCGCTGCGACAGCTCCGCATCCAGGAACGCGGATTTCACCAGACGCTGGCAGTCATCGAAGCTGCCGTCGATCTCGATCGCCGTGATGTTGTGGCCCAGGGTGGTGAGCTGCTTTTCCTGCAGCGGTGAGACCTTGCCCTTGGGGAAAAGAATGATCACGCGGGTGCCCGGCACCTGGTGAAAGGCGGATGCCACCGCCCCGCCGGTATCACCCGAGGTGGCCACCAGCACGGTCAGCTCGCGGTCATCCTCCCGCGTAAGCCACGCCATCAAGCGGGCCATGAAGCGCGCGCCGAAGTCCTTGAACGCCAGTGTGGGGCCGTGAAACAGCTCTAACACAAAATCCGCGGGTGCGAGTTGCACCAGCGGTGCGTCAAAGCACAGCGTCTCCTCCACCATCGTGCGCAGGACATCGGCGGGAATGTCATCACCGAAGAACGAGTGCGCCACGTGGTAGCCGATTTCCGCGAAGCTCATGCCGCGCCAGCCGTGCCAGAACTCATCGCTGAGCGGGCGGATTTCCTGCGGCATGTAGAGGCCGTTGTCAGCAGGCAGTGAGCGCAGGATGGCCTCCTTCAGCGGCATCTGTTGCCCGGGTTGTTTGGTTGAGTGATACCACACGGCGGCTCAAGCGTTGGTTTTTTCCTCGATCACATGCACGCCGCGCGGATTGATCTGCGACACATGGATTTGATTCGATAGCGGCACCGCGGAGAAGACCTTGGCAATGGCATCGCCCACCTTGCGTGCGGTTTCCTCGCCCTCGCACAGCGCGAACACCGATGGCCCCGCGCCCGAGATGGAAAAGCCCAAAGCCCCGGCCGAGAGCGCGGCGCGCTTCGCTTTGTAAAAGTCCGGGATCAGCTTCTGCCGCCGCGGCTCTGCGATCACATCGTGGATCGAGCGGGAAATGAGGCCATAGTCCTCTTGGATGAGTCCGCAGATCAGACCTCCGAGGTTGCCGATCTGTTGTGTGGCATTCGTGAGAGGAATCTCTTGCGGCAGAATTTCACGCGCCACCTTGGTCAGCACCTCGATGTCCGGATGCACCACGGCGGCCCACAGGTTTTTCGGTACTGGGATTTGTGCGATGTCCAGCTCCTCATTCGAGCGGATGAACACAATCCCACCCAGCAGGCAAGGTGCCACGTTGTCCGCATGCCACGCGCCATCCGCACTCGCTTCCCCCGCCATCGCGAAGGGCAGCAGTTGTTTCTTGGTCAAGGGTTCGCCGATCAGGCGGTTCACCGCATACACACCCGCCACCGCGGAGGCGGCGGAGGAACCAAGCCCGGAACCAAAGGGCATCTTTTTGTGAATTTCCATCTCGATGCCGCGATCCAGCATGCCCAGGTGACGCAGGAAATCCAAAGCCGCCACTCCCGCGGTGTTTTTCTCCGGATCTTTCGGCAGTTTGCCGTGATCGCCGGTGATATGGGTGATGCGCAGCCCCGGTTTGTCGGAGTGGCGCACCACGACCTCATCGCCGGGGGAATCAATGGCAAAACCCAGCACGTCGTAACCGCAGGCGACATTGGCCACGGTGGCGGGTGCGAAGACACGTGTTTCAAGGATGGGCTCGGGAAGCATGACGCCGCCATAGTACAGATTTTCTCGTCCCTGCCCACCGCCAATTGTGTCAAGTTTTCTTTCTTCACACATTCGTTCCGCTGATCCGTTAGAATTTTTCCTCCATAGAATGCTTGGCGAATTCCCACACCTCTCCTATGCTCTCCCTGATGGATATCCTCGTTGCTGCTCCCGAATCCGCCGGCCCTTGCACCCTGCGCTCCGTTCTTGCCGCCTTGCGTGCGCAAAAGCTGGAGGTCACCCATGACCACAAGAACTGGGGCGACTGGATCCGCATCGATGGCTGCGAGACCGTTATCAGCATCGAGGTGACCCACGGTCTCACCAGCACCGCCACCATCGAATACTGCGAGGATGACTCCGAGGACATTCTGCCTGCTTTGTACCGTGCCTTCGACCACGTCGGCTGGATCGGCATGGATGAGGATGGTGAATACCAGTTGATCTGATCAACGCTACCGCAACGAACTTTGGCCAAAAAACCCGTCAACCAATATGCTCCGCGCCGATCCTACCGGAAAATCTTCTGGGGCATCGCGCTGTTACTGGCTGCGGCGGGAGCCTGGGCGGTGCACCACTACCGCGCCACGTTGACCATGGAATGGTATCGCTTGGTGGGCACTTTGCCCTCCGAGGAAAAACAATTGACCCCCGTGCCTGATCCCGCGAAGTGGGAAATCCTGCGTCTCGACTTGCAACGCTGGCGCAAACACTACGCGGATCAATACCGCGCCGCGAAAACCGACAAGGAGAAAAAGGCCGTCATCGCCGCCTCGCGCGATTTGTTAGAGCACAGCCTGCCGGAGTTCATGCGTTGCTGGCTGGGCACACCCTGGGATTTCAACGGCACCGCCACCAAGCCGGGGGAGGGGAAAATCGCCTGCGGCTACTTCGTCACCACCGTACTGGAAGCGGCGGGATTCCGCATCGAACGCACCGCTCTCGCCCAGCAGGCCTCCCAGCAAATCCTCCGCACCTTTCTGCCCATGGACGATCTGCGTCTGCGCGTGGGCGTGCCCTACAAGACCTTCCGCTTCGAGACCACCCGCGGCAGACCCGGCATCTATCTCGTCGGGCTCGATACCCACATCGGCTTCGTGGTGGTGAAAGACCAGGAATTCCGCTTCATTCATTCCTCCGGCTCGCAGCCGTGGTGTGTGGTCGATGAAAGCTCGGAACAAGCCCTGGTGCTGGAGCGATCAAACTACCGTGTGCTGGGCAATATCACCGCCAGCGATGAAGTCATCCGCCGCTGGCTCATGGGGGAAAAATTTCCCACCCAGCGCTGAGCCCGCCATACCCGCCGCCGCGCATGAGCGAACCCACCTCCATGAAGCCACCGATTCGTGCCGCGCAGGCGGTGGCCATGGCTTTCGGCATCCAGCCGGATCGCTGCGAGATCCTGCAAGAGGCCCACACGGTGGTCGTGCGCCTCACCGATTCGCTGGTCGCCCGCATCGTCACCGATACCGATGGCCCGCGCCAGGGCACCACATGGTTTTCCCGTGAAACCGCCATGGCCGCACACCTCACCCGGCACCGGGCCCCGATCATTCCGCTGCACCCGGACATCCCGCCCATCGCTCACATGCATGACGGCTTCGCGATGAATTTCTGGCAATTCGTCCACGTCATCAATGACACACCAGATCCTCACGACATCGGCACCTCACTGCATCACTGCCACCGCGTGTTGCAAACGTTTTCCGACCCGCTGCCCTGCCTCGCCATCCTCCACGAGAGCCTCGCCATTCTCGAACAGCCAGCCGTTCGCGATGCGCTCTCGCACGACAGCATCGCCCTGCTCGCGCGGCATCTGCATGCATCCCTCGAAACGCTGGCCCCCTGCCCGCAGCAAGCGCTCCATGGCGATGCCCACATGGGCAATCTGCTCATGACCACCCAAGGCCTGCTGTGGACCGATTGGGAGGACACCTTCGCCGGCCCTGTTGAGTGGGACCTCGCCTCCATCATCTGGAATGCAAAATTGTTAGAAAATGACCACGCCACGGCGGATGCCATCGTGCAAGCCTACACATCCTGCGGCACTGTGATGGATGAAGAAGTTCTCGACCAATGCCTCATCGCCCGCGCCGCCGTGATGAGTGCCTGGTATCCCGTCCTTTACCCGAATCCATCTGCCGAGCGTGTGCAAAAGTTGCAACAGCGTCTGGACTGGCTGCGGGCAACCCGCTGACATAGCAACACTCATGCCCAGCCGTTTATCGCTGAAATACGCCCGCATGTTCATGGTCGCCCTGGTGTTGTTCACGCACTCTTGCGAGAGAGCGAAAATTAGCTCGGCCCTGGACAATACGGTTTATCCAGGCCATTTCAGTTCAAGTGATCCAGCCCAATTCAACGCAACGCTGGTCGGAAAAAGCGTGGATGAGTTCCTTTCGGAATTCGGCAAGCCCTTATCCATTACCCATGTGGGAAATTCTGCTTCCATTTCTGATGACAGTGCCATCGATTCCTTCCCTTACCAGCAAGGGACCTATCGCATGACATATTCGGTTCAGCGGAATCCCGTGTTGGATTACATCAGACTCAGCTGCGTCGTATCCGGTGGGAAGGTGAAAGAAGTGGAAAACGTGTTGTATGAGGAATGAGCTTGCTTCGATCCAGCAAACTTCAGGGTACGTCCGGATGCCTGTATTCTCCCTGTGCCATGGCATTTGTCATTGGTTGAGAGCTCCCGAATGCGGTGTCCGGTAAGATGTGGTTGATCGCGAAGATTCTTCTGGCAGTCATGAGCCAATCACTCATCGAGCAAGATTTTCATGCCACGGACGCTACGATCACGGATTCCGATTGTTTCAGTATCTTGCAGGCAATTCCCGACTCACAGAGGGGAAACATTCGATGAATTCGGAAAGCGTGTAATCGCGTTCCAGATAATCGAATAACGTTTGCACCGGAACCCGTGTCCCATGAAATACGGGTGTGCCGCCGAGGATGTCAGGATGGATCGTGATGAGTTCGTTCTGCTTCATGCCCAGAACATAAGCCATCCAGTGTTTCATGGAAACTACCCATTTCCCAACGCTCCGGGCCGAGCGAGAAAAGGCCATCCTACTTCGCTGAAACTACGAAGGACAAGATGGCGCATGAGCCAGAACGAACTCGTTCGTTGGGCGATGAACAATCAATGGCTCGAAAAGCAAGGACTGCCGAACCTTGAAAACCAGTGGTGTTCCCTTCGTTGCCCCGAAGGACCGAAAAGACCCAAAGGGTAACAGGTGACGAATGGGAACCGCCGTGCTACGGATCCGTATGGCTGGTGGTGTGTGGGGCGGGAGTGAAAACCTCCCGCCTGCCCGATTAGTCCTTCTTGGTTGCCAGATTCCGAACATACTCCTCGAATTCGGCCTTGTCCCGAAAGCGCATGGCCTGCAATAAGGTTTTCTCTTCCGGCACATGTAACACTTCTCTTCCACACTTTCGATTGATTAGGGCGATGATCGCATGAAAGCCTGGCGGGGCACCATTCCATCCTTCGAAATCTAGGTCTTTATCTCCATTTTTGGCGGTGAATCTGATTACTGAGCCGTCAAGGACTCCAACATTGAAATAGTAGGCAGACCACTCCGCCTTCTTCGCAGAACCGAGGATCTTCCGAATCTCTGCGACATCGGTCATTGGCAATATCTCTCGATGGATCTCCTTCTTCGCGCTGCTTACGACCAGTGTCTCCCCATCGAACTTGGCTCGTGCTGACCGCTCAGGCATAACTAAAACTGCGACCCCGATATTAAACTCGATGTCGTGCTTTTCTTTGGCTACGGCCGGAAGCGTGAACAGGAGTAGGGCTGCGATCAAGGTCTTCATTATTTGGACTAACGTCAAAGAGCACGCAACCCTAACAGATAGAATGAGAAGGACTTGAGGCAGCGAGCACGCTCCACCAAACTACCTCCCCATCCTTATGAAAGCAAAAACAAAAAACACAAACCAGCCATTCGCAAAATACATCGGCATCGATCTCGGTGACAAAAAACACCATGCTTGCGTCACCGATGCTCACGGTACCATTCTTCAAGAATGCATCATTCCCAACGACCGCGCCGCACTCAAAAAACTCAGTGAGGATTTTCCCAACGCCGCCGTTGCCATCGAAGTCGGTGCTCACAGCCCCTGGATTAGCCGCTTCCTCGTCGCCAACGCCATGGATGTCACCGTTGCCAACGCCCGTAAATTACGCGCCATCTACCAAAACGACCGCAAATGCGATCAGCTCGACGCCCGCATGCTCGCCAAACTCCTCCGTGCCGATCGTGACCTCCTCAGCCCCATCCAACACGGCTCCGAACAAGCACAAAAAGACCTCATTG
>ERZ1066127.495-NODE-495-length-20497-cov-11.978720_pt1 | contig 20497 bp, 3 predicted proteins | sample MGYA00382774_ERZ1066127 | MGnify/ENA primary metagenome ERZ1066127 (study PRJEB33369, sample SAMEA5778357) | biofilm metagenome | biome: Industrial cooling water; feature: Water cooling tower basin; material: Biofilm | place: United Arab Emirates | collected... | reverse complement strand
GAGTCGTGCCGCGTGATCGTCTCGCGCGTGATCTTGTCGTTGGCGTCATATGTCCACGTCGTGCGCCGCCAGTGGCCAGAAGTGGGGCTGCTTTGCAGCGCCGACTCTGTTCTCCGATTGCGTGCATCGAAGGTGTGGGCGATCACGGTGCCGTCTGGTTTGCGCGCCTCGACCACGTTGCCGGCGCCGTCGTGTGTCCACTGCCAGCGGGCGCCGCCGGGAACGACGCGTGCGGTCAGGCGATTGAGGCTGTCGTATTCCAGCAGGGTGTCGTGTCCGCGCGCGTTCTTCTCCAGCGTGCGGTTGCCGGCAAGGTCGTAACGGTACTCGGTGACCTGCGCCTGCGGATTGGTGACGCTGAGCAACCGTCCGGCGCCATCGAACGCGTAACGCCACTCTTGACCCTCGCTGTTCAGCGGCAGGCGCTTGCTGCGCTGGCGGTCGGCAAGGTCATAGCTAAATCGCGTGACTTCGTTCGCCGGATTGGTTGTCGACGTGAGCCGCCGGCGTCCATCGAACGTGTGCGTGGTGATGCGATTGAGCCCGTCTTTGCTCGTAGCGATATCGTTGTCGGCGGTGTAAGTGAATGCCTCAATGACGCCTTCCGGGCGCGTGGTCTGCGTGCGCCGATTGGCGGCATCAAAGGTGTGCGTGGTCGCATTGCCGCGCGCATCGGTCTCGCTCGTGAGATTGCCCTGCACGTCGAACACGCGCGTGAACTTGAGCTCGCCGTCGCGGGTTCGCGTGAGCTGGCGGTTCTCGGCATCAAAGGTGTAGGTCTCGACGATGCCGAGTCGATCCGTGGTGCTGAGCCGGTTGCCTTCGGCGTCGAACGAGTAACTCTCGGTTCGGTTGCCCGATCCAACGTCCGGTGCGGTGATCGCCGTGCGCCGATTGAGCGCATCGACTGTGTAGGCCCAGGTGTGGTTGCGCCCATTGGTGTAGCTGATTTGATTGCCGTTCGCGTCATAAGTCCACTGCTCGACATACGACAGCGGCGCGGGCGCGGTTTGCTTAGTCTTGCGGCCGACGCTGTCGTATTCGAACGATGTGATCCGATCCCGCCCAGAGCCTAGTCCACGAACACCTGTGTACTCGAAATGCCAGGTACCGCCGTCTGCGAAGGCCGACGTTGCCGCGATGACGACAAAGACGAGCAGGCTGCGCAAGTTAATGGCACAGCTGAGGGTTGCCATCATCAATACCAACCCTTGGTCGGAGCTGGGAAGCGAAATCTTGGCAGTTCATGCTTCAAAAATGCTTCCTTTTTGTGGGGAAAGCGGTCCTTGGACATGGCGTGGACAGAACAACGCCGAACGCGACCCGGGCGACGACTTCCGCTTGCAGTTCGAAGCGCTCAATGAGCTTCCGTCCGAAGATCAAGCCCTTGTCAGCGTCGTGCTCGAAGGCGTGCTGGTTTGCACCGTCGCTCGACGGTTCGCGCGGCCAAGATGACGCGTCGTGCCATCCCGCAAGTTCTTCAACCTACCTTCTTACGACAGTACGCTATTCGCTTAAGATCCAGCTCGTTGGCCGAATCGCCGATCTCCGAATAATGCGCAAGCGCTTCCGCATATTTCTTTTGACTCATCGCTACTTGTGCCCGATAGCGGATTGCGGACGCTTGACGATCCTTCCTATGTGACCTCACTAACGCTTGTATTTCTGCAAAAACCGAGACGTCTTCCCTGCACACACGCTCGCCGTATTTTCGAAAAAGGTGAGCTTGCTCGACTATGGCATCGCGAACGGCCTCGGGTTTGAATGCCGAAACGCTCTTAAGGGAAAATGCAACTTCTGGCGCAGTCAGCGCAATGACAAACTCAAGACCAAACCACACATTTCTCTGTTCGATCAATCCAATGTCGAGATAAATTTCCTGGAGAGTCGAGTAATGCACACTCACAAAAACATGGGCTCCGCGATACTCGACCGTTCGATCATCGAGAACTTTTGCTTCAAATCCGAATTCCGTGCAGAGATAGTCAAACGCCGTGATGACTTCTAAAGTAAACATCCTGACACTCCTTAACCCTTAGGAGGAACCCACCAGACGTCCTGTCCGTCTTGGGTCTCTTTCCAACCCCTATGCTTAAATTGCATGCGCTCACCATTAAGAAACTCTCCAAGCTCGTTCCCAGGTGAAACATCACGAATCGGCCGATTCTCTCTCGCCGCAATTCTTAATGCTCGATAATTGTTATACCACGTCGGTCTCTTATTGGTCCTTCCGTCGCTATGTCGAACCACTTCAAACTCAAATGGCCGCTCGCCTGCACGCACAACACCGGGCTTCAAGAGGTCGTCCGTCCTGCCGATGACGTACGTGATTTGGGTGGTAGTTGCTGCCTCATCTGCGGCAACCGGCAAAGCGCGAGATGCGCCATCGCTGCGCAACGGATGTTCGATTTTCCCAGCGCCAGCATCGACTTCGTTGAACCTAACGCCAGTGGTGCCATTCGGCGCCTCCGCCAACTCAATCGGTTTCGTGCCTTCAGCTTGCGCCCTAAGACGATTACCCATTGCCACGCGTTCTGCGCGGAAAGCCACGACCTCAGCTCGTGCGGCCATCGCCATCGGCACAGCGCCGAGCAGTGCCTCAGTCGCACCGAACGCGAACTCCCAGGGGTTCTCAGCCGCGGCCATCGTCTGCACGCCGCCGATCACCGCAAACGGCGGGATCGACGACACCGCGGCCGCACCTGCGGCCTCGGTGCCTTGGCCATAGGCGACATAATTCGGATCGAGCCCCAACGCCTGATCGAGATCGGCGCTGCTCTGCATCGCCGACAACTGGCGCGCTGTGCTGTTCGCAACGTACGGTCGCTCGAACCGACCGGCGCCGCTGGCCAGCAACGGTTGTGCCACCATCGCAGAGTCGGGACGACCGGGACTAAACAGCGCCATGCGCGCTTGCGCCTCGATCAGCGCATCGGCCTGCTGCGAGGTTGCCATCTGCGATGGATTGAGCAGCGGCAATGCGCTAGCGGCCATCTGCGTTGCTGCACAAGCTCCCGTGTCCGAACACGACCGAACGCCGATGCCGATCGACTGCCGGCCATCCGGGTCCAAGAACTGCGTCGGGCTGCCCAGCATCGCCAGATACTCGTTGAGCGTCCCTGGCTGCATCGGATCGCCATTGATGGGATCCATGCTCATGAACCGGCCGAGGCCCGGCCGATACCAGCGCGCTATCGCTTGGTAGTGGTTGTCGGGTTCGCGTTGGTAATTGCCGTGGCCTAATTTGCTCTGCTCGCCGCTCTGCGAGGTCACTAGGCCCCAAGGATCGAACTTGGTGCGCCCGGCGATGGCGCCGTCGGTGCGGATGAGGGCTAGCGGGGTGCCGAGGGCATCGAGGGCGTATTGGCGCGGCTCTGGGCTTGAGGTTTGGCCGGTGGTGCCGATCAGGCCGACGCCGCGGTGGTAGCGGGTCAGGCGGTTGTTTGTTGAGTTGAATTCCTCAATGAGATGGTTCCCCAACCATTGATACCGCGAACCGGTCGCGCCGTCGCTGCGCGAGATTCTTCGGTCTTGCTCGTCGTAATGCGATTCGATCGGCGCTTGCGCGCCTGTGGTGAGTCGGATCAGGCGGTCGCGCGAGTCGTAGAGGTACGTGGCCAGTGGGCTCGCGGCAGGGCCGCGCCGCGTCAGGTTGCCGTTCGCATCGTGCGTGTACGCGATCGGTGGGCCGGTGGGGACGGCTGGCGTCTCGGTCGTCACCTGGTCTCGGGCGTCGAAGGTGTATGCCGTCTCGCGGGTGATGGCGCCGGCCACGCGCACTTGCTCGAGCGTGCGGTTGCCGACGGCGTCTAAGTTGTAACTCGTGCGGGTGTCGCCGATCTCGAACGCGGTGAGGCGGTCGCTGTCGTCGAACGTGTAGTTCGTGGTCTCGGTCTCCGCGCCGCTGCGCAGCACTTGCTGGGTGCGGTTGCCGTTGTCGTCGAACTCGTAATCAAGCTCCAGCAGCGGCGTGCTGCCGATGCGGTGCGCGATAGTGTCGATGCGTCCGGCGCCGTCGTGGGCGTACGCGGCTTGGTAGCTGCCCTGCCCTTCTTTGCGGATGAGTTGGCTGGCGGTGTCGTAGTGGTAAGTGGTGGTGCCGATGCCGGGCGCGCTGCTTTGTTTGAGGCGATTGAGCGCGTCGTATTGGTAGCTCGTCGTCTCGCCCTGCGCATCGATGAGACTGGTTCGGTTGCCGTTGCGGTCGAACGTGCTGACGAGCACCTGCCCGTGGCCGTTGGCCTCGCGTGTGAGTCGCTCCTGGCGGTCGTAGCCGCGCTCAGTCACGTAGTCGGGCGTCGAGTCGTGCCGCGTGATCGTCTCGCGCGTAACCTTGTCGTTGGCGTCATACGACCACGTCGTGCGCCGCCAGTGGCCAGAAGTGGGGCTGCTTTGCAGCGCAGACTCTGTTTTCCGATTGCGCGCATCGAACGTGTGGGCGATCACCGCGCCATTGGGCGTGCGTACTTCGACCACATTGCCAGCCGCGTCGTGTATCCACTGCCAGCTCGAGCTGGTGACTGTCCTGGAGATGAGGCGATTGAGGCTGTCGTATTCCATCAACGTGCCCTGACCGCGCGCGGTAGTCTCCTGCACGCGGTTGCCAGCGAGGTCGTAACGGTACTCCGTCACCGCAGCTTGCGGGCTGGTCACCCTGAGCAACCGCCCAGCCGCGTCATAGGCATAGCGCCACTCTTGTCCCACGTTGTTCAGCGGCAGGCGCATGCTAATCTGGCGATCCGCCAGATCATAGGTCCAGCGCGTCGTTTCGTTCGCTGGATTGGTGGTTGACTCGCGTCTGCGCCGCACATCGAACGTGTGCGTGGTGATGCGGTTGAGCCCGTCTTTGATCGTAGCGATATCGTTGTCGGCGGTGTAAGTGAATACCTCGATGACGCCTTCCGGGCGCGTGGTCTGCGTGCGACGATTGGCGGCATCAAAGGTGTGCGTCGTGGCATTGCCGCGCGCATCGGTCTCGCTCGTGAGATTGCCCTGCGCATCGAATACGCGCGTGAACTTGAGCTCGCCGTCGCGGGTTCGCGTGAGCTGGCGGTTCTCGGCATCAAAGGTGTAGGTCTCGACGATGCCGAGTCGGTCCGTGGTGCTGAGCCGGTTGCCTTCGGCGTCGAACGTATAAATCTCGGTTCGGTTGCCCGATCCAACGTCCGGCGCGGTGATCGCAGTGCGCCGATTGAGCGCATCAACCGTGTAGGCCCAGGTGTGGTTCCGCCCATTTGTGTAGCCGATCTCATTGCCGTTCGCGTCATAGGCCCACTGCTCGACATACGACAGCGGCGCCGGCGCGGTCTGCTTGATCTTGCGCCCGACGCTGTCGTATTCGAACGAGGTGACCCGATCCCGCCCATCGCGCCGCGTGGCGATCTCGTCGTGGATGGTGTAGGTGAAAGTAGTGCGCGCGACGGGTCCGAACCCGGTTGTGGTCTCCTGTAAAAGCCGATCGAGCGCGTCGAACTCGCGCTCGATCCGACCGACGGTGTTCACACTACTGACCTGTCGACTCTTGGAGTCATATTGGTAGCGCCCGATCAACCCCAACTGATCGCGGCTCTCGATCCGGCGGTTGCGCGCATCATAAACGTGCGTCACGGTCCTCCCGCCGGGGTTGCTTTGGGTCGTCAAGTTTCCAACGGCGTCATAGCCAAAGGTCGTGACTTGCCCGACGGCACTGCGGCGTTCGATCAAACGATTGCGCACGTCGTAACGCATCGATGTGATGTTGTTTCTGGCGTCGGTCTCCGTGAGGAGGTTGCCGACCGGGTCATAACTTTTGGATCGAATGGCGCCGGTGGCGTCTTGGAAACTCAGCTCGCGACCGACGGCATCGTAGGTCCACTTGCGTAATTGCACGCCTGAGCCACCTGCGTTTGCTCGGGTTTCCTCGACTTTGCGGTCGGCGTCGTCGTACGCCGTCGCGGTGGTTTTGCCCAAAGGTTCGGTGCGCAGCACCTCACGGCCGCGCCCGTCGCGCACGATGATGGTTCTGGCGCGACGTGGATCCACAATTGCCAGCACCTCGCCATTGGCGTTGTACTCGGTATCGGTGGTCAGCCAGGTTGGCGGACCGGATTCGCCGAGAAGCGCGCGCCGCACTTGGGTTGGTTTGTAGAGCGGGTGGGCGTACGTGGTTTCGGTGGTGCGCGCATTATCGCCGTCGGTCTGCGACACAACCTCGCGAATGACGTTGCCTTGAGCGTCGTAGGTCCAGGTGGTCTTGCGTCCCAGAGGTTCGACTTGGGTGATGCGACGATTGGACGCATCGTAGGTCGAGAGGGTTTCGCCGTCCAATTGATCGAGCGCGCGGGTCTGGTTGCCGTTCGCGTCGTACTCGAAACGCTCGACTGCCGCTTGCGCCTCTGTAGTTGGCGCTACGCGTCTAACAAGTCGTCCAAGTTTGTCGAACTTATGGAAGGTGCTGCCACCCAGTTCATCGAATTCCTCGCGTTGATCCAGCGCATCGACATACACGGTTCGGATTCTTGCCGGCGCACCCGCCGATGGAAGCACGGTCTCAATGCGGCGATCCAGCGCGTCATAGGTCATTGTCGTGACGCGCTGCAGTGCGTCGGTCATCGACGTCTGGCGCCCGCGTTCGTCGTGCGTGTAAGTGGTCCGGAACCCGAGCGGGTCCGTTACGATTCGCGGATAACCGGCGTTGTCGTAGGTGAACGTGGTGATCGCATTGGTGCCATCGGCGCTGCTCGCCAAATCGCCATTGGCTGCGTACGAACGCGTTTCGGTGATGCCTGCGAGGGTGCGCGACGTCAGACTGCCGCGGCTGTTGTATTGGAAATCCGTGCGACGGCCGACGAAGTCGATCTCATACTCCGGACGGTTCTTGATCCACGGCCATGCAGTGAACGATGCCGGTTCGCGGAAGCGCGCCTCGCGTTCAATGTTTCCAGATGCGTGTTCGATCCGGCTGCGGATCAGGTTGCCGTTGCTGTCGTAGGTGCTGATCGTGCGTGTGCCATTTCGGTCCGTCTCCAACGCCGGCTTCAAATGATCCAAGTTCCACTGCGTGGTGCTCGTTCCCGCAGGATCGATGGTTTCGAGCACGAGACCGTAACGATCCATGTCGAACTCGGTGTCGTTGTTGCGCGGGTCGGTGGCGACAGTGGATACGGGGCCTAGTCCACGAACACCGGTATACTCGAACTCCCAAGTCCCACCGTCCGTTCGGGTAACGGAGCCGATTTGGCGAGTGGGAATGTAAATCGGCGGGGCGCTAATGTCCGACTGGATAGCAGTCAGGCCTGGAATATAGGTATAGGTGGTTTCGGCACCATTGATGGCGTTGCGGACCGTCCGCAGACGCTGACCAAAATGTATATAGCGATAAACGCCAGACGGCTCTTGATAGACCTGCCCACCGAGATCGACGTACGCAAAGAATCTTGCAAGACGAGCGGCGCCCGCGCCCCGCTCAACTAGCCGCAACGCCCCGGTGATGTCGTAGGTGTAATCTATTCGCCAGTTCAACGGCCCGTCGGCGCGCGTGACCACATCAGCGCTGGTTCGAACCAAATTCCCGGCGCGAATGGACTGGAAGCTCCGCGTCTGATACTCAAGGGATATGCTCCTGCCGACACCATCGGTCATTCGCGATACGACACGACCGCTTGGGCGATTCGTGTAGTCGTAGGTCACCCGGTTGCCGTAAGCGTCTTCAACGAAACTCAGACGCGTACCTTTGAGGTCCTGCTCGGCGAAGTGATAACGCGTGCCGTCGACGCTGTAGAAGTCAAACGCGAGACCGCGCTGCACCAGCGAGCCGTGGTAGCCACGCTCGGGCGACCAGCGGATGCTGCCATCACTTTGAGAAACCGGATTCTGGAACGCGTGCCCGTGGCCATCGGCCCCAATGACGTACGCGGCGCCGCACTCGCCGAACTCGATCCGCGATTCCAAGTTGCTGCGCCAACCGATGCCAAAACTCCCAAGCTCATCTCCGACATCAGAGCTGTAGGTGCGCCGCAGGCTCATCCCAGGACCACGGCCAGCCACTGCAATGTCGGCGTCTGCCAACACCGCACTGCCGTAGAAGACGTTAACGTTCTGGACCATACTGTGGCCGACCGAAAGCGAATCGGTCCTCTGAACTAGATGCTCAATGAGTCCTGTGTATTCCTCGGACTGGCCATCGGACTCAGCAGTGATCTGAAACTCGTAGGTTCCAAACGGTATGCGCTCTGGCGGAATCGGAAAGACATGGCTGCCAGCACTTCTGGGTTCGTTATTCAACGGCCGCCAAGTCAATTCGCCGCCGCGGGAACCATCGCTGTTCAAGGCAAATATCTGAAATGTAAGCCTCGCCGAGCGCTGCAGGAAATAAGCAAAAAAATCCCCCGCAGCACAAGACGTCTGCGCTGCCAGATTCATTTTCGAGGAAATTTTTAGTTCCTTTGGAAAAGCCCCGTTTACCAGCGCCAAGGCATCAACCCCTTCCTCGGCGACTATTCCGTAGCCCGCAACAATATCCTGAGATATCCTTATAGGAAATCTCTCCGATGTATACTCGTAGTTCTGATCACCAGCGTTTACGCGGTAGCGAAAGTAATGTGGTACTGAGGCGTTGATCCGCGCCGTTGTGTCCAGAACACCTCGAAACGGAAAAATCGCATTGGATGTCTCAAATTTACCAATTGATTCGTTACCCGCAAGCATTTCGATTTCAAACGGCGCGCCAAAACCCCTTTCGCCACCTGTGATATCTACATCAACACGAATTGGTGAAGTCAAGTTCGCAAACGCGGTAAGGCGAATCGGATCCGGAAGATATTCCGGATCGTCCAACCGAAGAGCAACGAAGGGTTGCGGTGAGTTAAATCTGGCATAAAAAGTACCGTCCCGAATAAGGTAAAACGCCAGATCAAGATCACCAATTCCAGGCCCGCCAGTACTCGTCAACGTGTACTCCCCCGTGCCACCAGACAAATATCCGGTGCCGTTAACTTGGAAGAACAGGCCCGTCTCTGGCTCCCAGCCGTTGAATCGTCTTCTAAAAAGTGGGTCCAGGTCCCATTTCACCTTGTACATAGAATATTGACGAGGAGTACGAGCCGTTTCTCCAACTAGCACTGATTCTCTTGGATCTGCGCGCTCGCTATAGAAAAAACTCGAAAACGGTGTGTCACAACCTCTCGGACTTTGAGGTTCACTATCGACCGTCAGTGGCGTTTTCGCGAATGGCGCAGTGGAAGCCAAAAAGGCTTCTTCAAGACCTCCACTAGACAAGCGTACGCGTGATGCGAACGCCCATTCAGGCATCGCAACGTGTAGTGCCTGTTGCGCGGGGCTTGATCTTGAAATTACTGTGTTTGTGGGTATAGCACAAGCATCATCGCTGCGGACAGAAGACGAGCTGCAATTACCCTTGTCAACAATCCTCGGCGCGTGACGAGGCGGAGCATCAGCGCAATCGGTCGACTGAAAGAGCGTAGATAAGCTAATATTAACCACCTCATTGGCTATTCTATTCTCGAACGCATCGACAATGTCGAAAAAGACTAAAAGACTTGGAAAACCCGGCAGCGCCGTGAAATATGGAGAATTGCCACTCTCGGGATATTCGAAACCATCAAGCCTTGTGTCGGGCCTGATCAATCTAATGGAATGAGGCGGTCCTGGGCGGAGTTTGGACCTGGCATTTCGGCCAGATCGAATGGTCCCTCGGGAGCTTGGGGCGCTTATTTCGAAAAAGGTTAGCCATTTGAATTGCGGATACGGTTCGGAGCTATCGTAAACCCCAAAGTCCCCGTCTCCACCGGTTTCCTTAAAGCGAATCGTCTGACGAAGACGGCCTTGCCCATTGGTGCTTGTGTTGGAGCCAACGGTTTCTGCCGAATTGCCCTGGGCGCGAATAGTCATAAACGCGCCTACAACGGGTCGACCCTCTACGTCGAATGCAAAGACGTCTATGGCATCTTGTATCTGTTGATTCGGCTCGCCCTCGATTTCTTGGCTTGCCAGGCTAGGTACAATGTAGGCTAAGGAGAGCGGGTCGTTATTGGGCGGGTTTGCATAAGGATTGAATAGCAGGTCGCGAAGGTCCCTGAAGAACCAACGCTCAGGGGGTAACGCAGTCGCACCACCTGCATACGTCCCCGCAATGAACCACCCACTCGCGCCGGACTCGGGATCTTCTGCGCGCCAGACGTTGCCTTGCCATGCTTCGCGCGTGATTTGGGATGCGGGGGTGGTCAGGTGATAGCCGGCGTTCAACTGGGCTTGCAGTTGCGCGCGGATGGTCGGCGGCAGGTTGAGCGAGCTGAGATCGTCGCCGGGTTGTAGCCGGCGAATCTGCGTACCGGCGGCGTGCGCCAGCGCCAGGCCTTTTTCGGCGGAGATGCTGTCTACGGACCATTGGCGTTCGAACACGAGCCGTTCGAGGGCGGAGCCTTCGAGCGCGGAGAGGCGCAGGAAGTCGCGTTCGCGGGTGGCGTTTGTGCCGATGGGTTCGCTGGGGCGGATGCCGACATCGAGCGCGACGCCTTTCCAATCGAGAGACGTTGGCAGGCCGTCGGTTTCGGTGAGTTGTTGTTGGTTGATGACCAGCAACGCGGTGGGCAGGGGCGCGATGCGGGAGATGCCGATGGCATTGCCTATTGCCTGATCGCTCTGGTTCCAGCGCGTGATGTAGTGCGCGCCTAAGTTCCACATCAAGCGCGCGGCGGCGTATTCGCTGTCACCGGCTTGCTGGACATCAGGCTCGGGCTGCGGGGTCACGGCGCCATGGTGTGCGATGACCAGGGCCGCGTAGCCGCCGGCTTTGAGGTTCTGGTTGTAGCGACGCTCGCCGGCGGGACTGCTGAGTGTGAGTTCGACGTTGAGCTGCGTGCCGGGCGTGAAAGTCGCTTCGCTGTAGCGCACAGGCTCGCCGTTGCGCGCGAGCTTGAATCGGGTTTGCACCAGAAACGGCGGGGTCTGTCCGAGGCCACCGTAACCGTTGGCGATCAGCGTGTCGTCTTCGGTGGCGGGCGCGAAGCCGAGCGTCAGACGTTGGCCGACCCACTCGTAGGCACGGCGATTGAGGGACATCACGGTGTCCGTATCACGCTTGATGTTGAGCATGACGCGCTGGAAGGCGATGTCCGGCAGGTGCGCGGTTTCGCTGATGGCTTGGGCGTTCTGGCCCACCAGAGTCATCGGCAGCACGTTGAGTTTGGGTGTTGCCCGCTGGTGCAATGCCGCAACATCTTCCAGGCGCTGCGCGGGTGCGAGTGTAGAAAGCCGTGTTTCCAGTTCGCTGCGCAGGTGCTCCCATGGCGAGGCCGTTCCGGTGGGCCGCGTCAGCCACGCATCGATAAAGCTCGCAGGCGTGATGTTCGCGAGTTCAAAGACGTTGCCGGCCGCACGCCACTGGTAGGGTTTGAGCGCGGTCGATAACGGCACCCAAGTTTTGCCGCCGTCGCTAACACTGGTGCCTCGGTAGTTATCGATCGGCACATAGGCGCTGACCCAGGTGTGTTCGATGCGATACGCACCGATGGAACCGCCGACAGTCAGCGGCTCATGAGCGATGCCGGCGGCGGTGAGTGAGGCGCCGATGCGCGTCACGGGCACGGCCAGTTGCTGGCTCAGCAAATTGACCGGCACATCGATCACGCCACGGACAATGCGCGCGGGCGCTGAGCTGGCGCGCAGCAGCGCTGCGAGCAACAGCGCCTGATCGACGTCATTGCCGCGTCCGCTACGCAGCGTGCCGGTGGCGCCGCGCAAGCTGCCGGCGTACCAGTCGGTCTCGATGTCGCTGCGGACGAAGTCGTAGATGCGGTGGTACTCGTTGCCGAGCTCGGCAGCTTTGTCAAGGATGGCTTTGTCGATCTCGGCGCCTGGGTGGCTGGCGAAATCGGCCGCCTCGGGCATCACCTCGCTGGCAGAGTTTGCGTAGCTGGGTGTGATGAAGGGTCCGTTGGGAACGGGCAGCGGTGCGAAGCGCGGGCGCGATACGGGCAGATCGAGCCCGTAGGTATCAACGACACTTGCGTTGGCTGCTCGGACTGGCCATTGCGCGAGGGCCGCGGATAACGCTTCACCGTTGTCTTTGGTGACTTGTGCCAGGTTTGCACGAATCGTTTTTAATGCCGTCGAGCGTTTGGCGAACGCCTGCCGCAGGGTCGATTGCGCCTGCGTCAGGCGATTGAGCGATTGATCCCCAAAGCGAAGCCAGGGACGATTGGCCTCGCCGCGTTTTTCGATCCACAGCGCGAAGCGGTCGAGCACCAGCATCTGTTCCGCTTCGATCCGTCGAATGCTGTTGATCAGCGCGTCGCTGGCGAGAGTGGCATCGCCAGGTGCGGAGCGCTTGAGCGCTGCGACAGCGCGTTCCGCGCTGGCGAGTGCGTCTTCGAGTCCGGCGAAGCGCGAAAGAGTTTCTGGTATCTGGGCTTTGTCGGTGCGCAGTTCTGCCGACGCCATCGCTTCTCCGCTGGCGTCGGCGCCAGTGAGCAGGTTGTTGAGCCAGGGTTCGGACAAGGCTTCGATGGCGGCGCGGCGTTTTTCCTCACGCTCGGCGAGCGCCTTCTGCTCGGCGCGGTGGGCGTTGCGTTTTGCTTCCAGCGCTTCGGCCTGGGCTTTGGCGTGATCGATAGAGGCGGGGCGGCCGTCGGAGGCCGCCATCGAGCCGGGTTGTGTGGAGCCGGGTTTCTTGGCGACCGATTTTGCGCTGCCGGGTTGTGCGGCGACGGGTTTCGCGGCAACCGATTTTGCGTTGCCGGGTTGTGCGGCGATGACTTTGGCGGCGGCGGGTTGTGCAGCTGCCGGTTGTGCGGCGACCGGTAGCCCGACAACAGCAATTGCCAGCGAAAGCAACGTGGCCTGGAGCATCCACACAAATCCGGACCCGATACTGATTGTCTGCGATCCAACCAGGAAGTCAGAACGGCCCCCTCCTCCACTTGGGTGGGAGAGGGTTGCGGTGATGCCGCGGAGCGCTCCGTAGCTCCGGCCCACCCTCACCCGGCGCTTCGCGCCGACCGCCTTTCGGCCCCCAGCCAATGCGCACAGCACATTGGCGCTACGAACGATGCGAGCGCCGCTCGCAAGCATCGTTCTACGCCCCGCCGAGGCGGGAGAGGCGATGGGGCCCGAGGCTCGGACTGTGGGTGCCGTTGGATTGCTGTGTCTTGTTGCCGTCTTGTCTGAGCGAATCCTTGAATCTCTCAAGCGACACCTTTGTTTCACCCCTTCAGGGCTCATCTTGTTTGTGTGGTCTGACCCAGGGCTTCGCCCTGGACTATTTCCTTGCGCCCCTTTGGGGCTTTTCTCTGGCGCGATTTCAGCAGGGTGGATGAAGTCAGCACTCGGGAACGGCCAAAAGCGTCGCGCCATGCCGCGACCTACGACAGCGGCGGGCTTGCGCTCAGAAATGGACATGGAATCTGCTGGGATCAGCCAAAAGCGTCGTGCCAGAGCGCGACCCACGAAGGCTGCGAATGTGCTCACTCCCATCATCGCGATTGCTCCGACACTCTCAAGCGCACCAAGCGCGCTGAGAACAGCATCAACAAGATCAGCACCACTGCCGCCAGTGGACTCATGAGCGGCACTGGGATGTTGACTGCGCGCACACCGACGAGGCGCAGCGTGATCACTTCGCTAGTGGCGCCGGCGGTGTTGCGCGCTTGCAGATCGAAGTTGTGCTCTCCGTCCGGCAGATTGACGCCGGGCATGCGGAAGGTGCCGCTGGCATCGGCGTTGGCTTGCTGCTGATCGGTACTGCCCCGTCGGCGTACGGTCACTTGCGCAAGCGCTTCGGTGCTGCCGACGATTTCGAACAGACCCGGCGGCAACGTTGCGCCGTTCGTGGGCCGCGTGATGCTGAGCGGCAGGATGGCGCGCGCGGTGAACGGCACGGGGCCAGCGCTCGCGACGTTGCCAGCAGCGTCGGTGGCGCGGGCGGTCAACTCGTGCGGGCCGGCGGTCAAACGCGGCAGCGGCAAGGTATAGAGATCGCCGGTGCCGCGCACGGTTGCAGTCCAGTCGCCGGTATCGATGCGGATTTCCACGGCGGCGAGATCGCTGTGGACGTCGCTCGCGCGCACTTGCAGCGCATCCCCGAGCGATAGCGATTGGCCTGATGTCGGCACCACAATGGCGATGGACGGCGGTGTGCGATCGAGCACGTCGACGGAGGCGCGATCAAGTACCTCGACCGTAGTGCCAACCAGTCGCTCCAAGACCATGTCGATGCGGCCGGCACGCCAGGCGGTGGTCGGCCACGACAAACTGTAGCGCGTGAAGTCATTCGCAGCGAGATTGACGGTGCGATTGTCGACGGCGAGTTCCGTGGTTCCGCGCAAGGCGCGCAGGCGCAGAACCAAACCGTTGACAGGCGCGCTCTGCAAGTTCTGCACCTGGATATTGACCGGCAAATCGGCAGTGATGATGAGCGACGCAGGCGTATCGATATCGCCGACCAGATCGCGCGCACCACCAGATTCGCGCAGCACATTGGCGACGCTGCTGCGTGCCGTGTTTCCGGCGGCGTCGCGAGCTTCGGCCTGTATCGGGTTGTCGCCCACGAGCAACGGCACGCTGAGCGGTCCGAAGGTGGTCGATGTGGGCCGAGGCGCGGGTTGCGAATACCCAGGCGCGAGCACGCTTACCGAGGCGCCGGCTTCCATCGTGCCAAGCACTTCGATACGCGCGCGCTTGGTACGCGTGCCAGGCGGCGGATAGCCGATGGCCACGGCTGGCGGTGTGGTGTCGATGGCAAAACTCGCCTTCGCGGTGCTGGCGTTGCCGGCCGCGTCTGTCGCCAGTACTTCGAGCGCATAACTTCCTTCTGCGCTGATCGCGGTGCCGATCTGGAACAGCTGGCCGTTGAGACGTGCGATCAAGGTGATTGGGGAGGCGTCCTGCACTTGCGCTTGTGGGGTGACCGCCGTGTTGACGACGCTATTGGGGATACCACTCAGCGTAATCACTGGCGCGGTGCGGTCGACACGAATGGCAAGCGGCGCGGTCGTGCGTTGATTGCCGGCGGCGTCGACAGCGCGGACCCGCAGTTCGACCAGTCCTTCGGTCGTGGTTGGCAAGCTGCCTGCGAATTCGCCCGGTGCGCCAGCGACGGGGGCAAGGGCTAGAGCGAAGCCGTTGTCGAGTCTGGCCTCAACCAACGCGATAGCCGACAGCGCGTCGGTGGCTCGCACCCGAACGGCAACCGCCGTGCTGTGATACGACTGCGCAGCGGGCGTGAGGATAGTGGCGTCTGGCGGCGCCTGATCGCTGATGGCGAACAGGCGTTCGGCCACTGGCAGCCACGCTTGCGCGCCGGCGCTATCGGTGAAGAAGCCTTCGAGCACGACACGTTGGTTGCCGAGCGGTTGGCCGGCAAGATTGAGCGCCTCAGCGCGCGTGAGTTCGCCACCCGCGGGCAAGGTGACATCGAAACCGACGCGCGTCCAATGTGCGCTTGAGCCTTGTGCGTAGACGCTAAAGCGCATCGGGATCGCGCGCGCCTGGCTAACGTTCGGATTGCGCACAAGCAACGTCAAGGTGGTGCTGCCGCCGTGCGGTGCAGGATCGGGCGCAACGGTCGCTTCGCCAGTCAAGGTGATGCCGGCGTTCGGTCGATACTCGACGCTGAGCGCTGTTTCCGGCCCGACGTTCCCGGCCTCGTCGGTGGCGCGCGCGCGCAGCACATTGCTGCCGGGCACCAGCGGCACATCGGGGATCGCAAACGCACCATCGGCACCGACGACAGTCTTGGTGAAGTAACTCCCCACGTCGAGGCGCAACGACGAGAGCGCTTCGGTGGAGCCGATCACAGCGATGCGATCGGTGAGCAAAATGGCGTTTGCGACCGGTTGCGAGATCACGACCGCTGGCGGATCGCGATCGATGCGGAAGCTGATGTCGCGCTGCGCGATGTTGCCGGCCAGGTCGGTCGCCGAGACCTCCAGTCGATAGTTCCCGCTGGCGTTGATCGTGGTGCCGCTGACGAACGGCGAGCCATTCAAGCGCACGGTACTGGTGCCAGGATGCGGATCGGTGGTGGCGATTGTTGGCGTCAGCGGGTCACGACTGAGCTGGCCATTCGCGACACCACCGATAACGATGGTCGGCGCGGTCTCGTCGGTGACAAAAGCCATCGGCGGCGAAGTGCGTTCGTTGCCGACGCTATCGCGAGCACGCACTCGAACTTGATGAGCGCCTTCGAGCAGTGTCTGCGCGGTGCTCTCGTAGAGGCCCGCCGTCGCCGTCTCGACCATCGCGATATCCGGTCCGCCATCGATACTGGCGACGACCAGCGCAACCGTCGAACGCGCGTCGCTCACGTTGGCGCGAACTTGCAGCGGCGAGCGCAGCACCGCACCCGCGACTGGCGCTGCAATGGCGATGTTTGGCGCGGTCAGGTCGACGAGGTTTGCGGTACCCGTGGCGAGGTTGACGAAGCCGGCGGCGCTGTCAGCATCGAGTGCAAAGCTCAAGGGTCCAAGCGGATAGGCGCCGGTCGGATAGTTCACTGCCTCGTTGAAGGCGCCGCCGACTGCAAAATCGACGCTGCGCGTGAGTGTTGCGAGAACCGTACCGCTGGCGTTGCGCACCTGCATGCGCAACAACTGACCTGGGCGCGGCACGTTTCCGGTGTAGTTGATCGTATAAGTGGCCACGATTGGCGTTCCCGGCTCCGCCGTACTCGGTGCGACTTGCACTGCGCCCTGCAGCACACTGGTCGGATCGTCGCTGCGATTGACGGTAATCGAGACCGGAACGCTTTGGTTGCCGGCGAGATCGCTCGCGCGCGCCGAGAGCGTGTTGGCACCCGGCACGAGCGGCACCGACGCAAACGGTGCCTGACCTTGAGCGTTGGCTGTGGCATTGCCAACGTACGCGCCGACGCTGAGCCGCACCGCTGCGTGTGCCTCGGTGGCGATCACCACGTCGACCGTTTCACCGTTGACGTTGGCGTTGTTGGCGGGGCTGGCAAAGGCCACCGTGGGTGCGATTCGATCGATGGTGAAGCGCACGCGCACCTCGGTGCGATTGCCGGCACGGTCGACGGCGGTGGCGACCAAGACATGTGGTCCGTCACTGCTCACGGTGGTGCCCGATACGAATGGCGCACCGTCGAGCGTGATTTGCTGCGTGTCCAGATTCACGTCGTTGATCGACACGACCGGTGTCACCGGCACGTTGAGCAGGGCGCCATCGACAACGCCCGTGACCACGATAGTCGGCGGCGTGCGATCGACGATGAACTGCGTCGCGGCGCTTTCGACCTCGTTGCCCCAGCGATCGGCGGCGCGGAATCGCACCTGGTGCGGGCCTTCGATCAGATCGGCCACGGTACGCCCGTAACGCGCCGCGCCTTGCGCGCCAAGCGGCAGCCACTCACCCTGATCGATGCGCGCCTCGACGCGCTGCACGGTGGAATGGGCATCGAGCGCCTGTGCGAGCAGCGGCGTGGGCGATGGCGCGAATGCGCCGGGAGCCAGCGGCGTCAATACCGGCGCGATGCCATCGACAACCTGCACGCTGCGCAGCGCCAGCATGCGCCACTCTGCATTGGCGCCGGATAGACGCGCTTCCAGTGTGGCGACCAGATTTTCGATGCCGAGCGCACTGGCGGGAATCGCCAGCGTACCGCTCTGCATCGACTGCGCGCCGATGGCGATTACCGGCGTGGCCTGCGCGATCACGCTCAGATCTGTTGCGCGGCGCAAGCGTACGCGCACGCTGACATCGCTCTGCGCGCTCGTGGCTGGGTTGCTGATCGCGTATTGCAGTGTTGCATCGTTGCCCACCACCATCGGCGCTGGAACCGAGGCAATTGTTCCTGTGAGTGCGTCGCTCGCGCCCGATGCGATCAGACTAAGCCCCGCTTGCGCCGACCAGCTATCGGTGCCGGCCAGCAGCTCTACGGTGGCGACGTAGTTTCCGGCGTCTAGACCCGCCGTCGGCATGCGCACCGTTTGCTGCAGCTCGAATCCAGGCTGCAAGGTGCCGAGCGTGCGCGTGATCGTGAACACCGGCTGCGGCGCAACGCCATTGACGCGCAGCCGCAACTGCGCCCCCGGCACCAACACGTTGCCGCTGCGATAGCGAACGCGAATCGCCAGGTCGGCAAACTGGCCGATGGCGACCGGGCTCGTTGGTGGTGTCAGCGACAACTCGAATTGTCGGTCGGCCAGTATCATGATCGGATTGATGACCTCACCGATAGGTGCGCCGCTGGGCGTGTTCAGACGCGCACGAACGCGGTAGGTGCCGGCCAACAGACTGCTGGTGTCGTATTGAAATGCTCGCAACCAGAACGTGCCGGCGGGGAGCGCATTGATCGCTTCGTCGGCTATCACGGCGATTTGCGCGCCGGCCATGTCTTCCAACGTCAATCGCAGGCGTGCATTGAGCTCGCTGCTGCCTGCGCGCACGTCGACACGGCCCGCCAATTGGCCTGCGGGCGGCAGCTCGGTCTGCGCAAGCGCGAGACCCAGTTGGGGTGCCGAACTTGCCGCAAGCCATAGATCGCGATTCGCGCGGTTGTTCTCCTCGGACAATTCGACGAGCGTATTGTCGGGATCGACGCTGGCAACCACGGTGTAGTTGCCTGCCTCAGATTGTGCCGCCAGCGGCACCGAAACCAACGACACGCCGCCGGCTGCGATGGCCGGCACCGTCGCCGTCGCGATTGCGGGAGGATCGGCCGCGCGCTGCAGGCTCAAGCGCAGAGTCGTTGGCGACGTGGCGAGCGTACCGAGATTACGCACCAACGCGCGGGCCACGAATGGCTGTCCGAGCGCCGGCACCGTGGGGTCGAAAGCGATCGACGCGCTGTCGATTGCGAGATCAGGTCCGGCGGCACTGGTACGTGCGATCAGAATCGACGCCGCAGGCAGACTGCGATTCCCGGACTCGTCCAGCGCCATTGCGCTGTAGCGACGCGAACCCACCGCCAGCGGTTGCGATCGCAGGCAACCGTAGCCGGGTGGATCCAACAGTTTCGTTGATCCGGCGCTAATGCGCGTATCGAGCCAGGCCCGGCCGCTGCGCGAAATTTGCGCCGAACTGGTTTCTCCAGCCCGGGTTGCCGCGATCGGGCCAGAGTTGCTGGCGGTCGAGTACAAATACACATCGTTCGCCAACACGACCAGCACGCGTTCGTTAGCGATGCGCCGTACCGCAAGCACCGGCTCATTGAAGCTCGCGAACAGCGTAGCGCTGGTCGCGGCGATATCGCGCTGCCACACCTCATCGACGTCGTTGTTGCGCCGCACGTACCACGCCTGATCGCCGTTGGCGGTCAATGTTGGCGTCGCGCCATCGGCGTTGGCATGAAGCAATTGCACGGAGGCCGGACTGCGTGTGATCAGGTGCAGCGCCGTGCCGACGCGCGCAATCGCGCGACCACCGAGCGCATCGACCTCCAGAGTGTCGATGCCATCGATGTTAAGCGCGACCAGTGTGCGTTGCCCGGTGTCGAGGCTGTACCAAAACAGGCTTGCGGTGTCGCCGGCCGCTAATCGTCCGTGCAGTAAAAGCCAGCGGCCATTGGTCGACGCTCGTGCATCAATGACCTCCGCCAAGCCAGTCGATACCGGCTCACTGGCGCCCTGCCGCGGATAGCGACGCAAGCTGCTGTCGGCACCGACACCGAAGTAGCCGTCGCGCGCATCGAAGGTGACGACGCGAACGCCGCTCGCCACGGCTGACAATCCGAGCACGTCGAGTTCGACCAGGCCCTGACTCGCGCTGTTCCACCAGCCAAAGCCGCCATTGTCCGAGAGTACTGGCGAGGATTCATAGGCCGGCTGCAACGAGCGCGAGCGGAAATCGCTTACGGTTGAACGTTCGGCGAACGCCGTTTCATCGCGCGTCCACTCGTGGCGCGCCGCGGGACCGATCGCGCAGAGATCCACCGCCGTCGCGGCGGTTTCCAGCTCGACACCGGGCAGTATCGGGTAGCTCACTTGCGGCGGAGTCGGCGGATCGGCGTCGCGCGGCGTGCCGGACACCGGCGCGCTCGGCGCACTGACGTTGCCGGCTGCGTCGATCGCGGCGACCGTGTAGAACTGCTGCACGCCGTTGGCCAGCGGCTGATCCAGATAGCTGGGGTTGGTCGGCTCGGCGATGACGCTGTAGTTGCCATTTGCTGCAACGGCACGACGCAGTCGATAGCGCACCGGCGCCGAGCCGGCGCCCGGTTGCCAGTCGATCTGCAATCGACCACCGGAGCTTGGGGCCGTCACCGTCACGGCTTGCGGAACACCGGGCAACAGCGCGTTGATGCTCAAGACGACTTCGTTCGACGGCTCGCTGTCGTTCCCGGCGCCATCGACAGCGATCACGCGATAACGGTATTGACCGTTCGGCAGCGGGCCGTCGTCATAGGTGCGCTGCTGTGCCGCAGGCCGTGTCGTCAGCGTGGCGCTGTCGCGCTGCAATCGATACGCCGCAACATCCGGTGCTGTCGGCGCCGTCCACGTCAAGGTGGCGATACTGCCGAGCACACTGCCGCTCAACACGGGCGCAT
>ERZ1066127.493-NODE-493-length-20522-cov-9.107930_pt1 | contig 20522 bp, 13 predicted proteins | sample MGYA00382774_ERZ1066127 | MGnify/ENA primary metagenome ERZ1066127 (study PRJEB33369, sample SAMEA5778357) | biofilm metagenome | biome: Industrial cooling water; feature: Water cooling tower basin; material: Biofilm | place: United Arab Emirates | collected... | reverse complement strand
CTCCGAGGGACCATCGTCCCTGGGCTATCGGCTGACCGCCCCCGCTTCCTCCAGCGCGGCTGGCAGAAGCTCCCATGCCAGCGTTCTCACGCCCCGGCCGCCGGCACTCGGGCCGAACGACCGGCGACCGTCACTTCGTCACTTCAGCTTGATCGCCTCGAGGCTCTCGACGTGCAGCTGGTAGATGTCGACGCAGTAGCCGTCGAGCATGGTCGCCTCGACCTTGAAGGTGCCGACGATCTTCAGCGGGTCGAAGAAGTAGTCGGTCGTCTTCCCCTTCGGCATCACCACGCGCACGATGCCGTTGATGTCGGGCGGCTGGCCGTAGCAGCAGGACCAAAGGCTCTGCACCAGCAGGAACTCCTTGATCTTCTCGACCTCGTCGATCGGCAGCATGAACCCGGTCATCATGACCTTCTTGCCGTCGAGGTCCTTGATGCGCTTGGGCATGCCCTTGAGCCCGTCCTCGTAGGGCCACGACGCCAGCTCGTCGAACGGCAGGATCTTGTCGAGGCCGGTGATCTTGCCCTTCTTCATCTCCTCGGCGAGCTTGCGCTCGACCTCGAGCATCGCCTCGGCGCTCTTCATCGCCGCGATGTCCGCCGGATCGGTGCCCTTCGGCCGCGGCGCGTCTTCGTCCGGCCGGTCGATGCGCGGCTCGTCCTTGGCGGGATCGGTGCTCGGCTTGTCGGTCGCCGGCTTGTCACCCACCGGCTTGTCGGTCTTCGGCTTGTCGGCGACCGGCTTGCCGTTCTGCGCCGGATCCTGGGTCGGCGCCGGCTTCGGCTCCTGCTTCGCCGGCTCCTGCTTCTTCGGTTCCTGACCCGCGGGCTTCGGGGCCGGGGCCGGAGCGGGCGCCGGTGCCGGCGGATTCGGGGTCGGGACCGGCGGCGTCGGCGTCTGCGCCACGGCGAGCGCAGAGAACAGCAGGGCTGGGAGCAGCAGCTTCATCGTTCGTTCCTGCGGGCATCGCCCGCACGGGGTTCGGATCCTATACGACGCGACGCGCGACCCCGGGCCAAGCGCCGGGTTTTCTGCCCCGCATCAGCCAGCGGCGATGCGATCGAGTGCCGCGACGAGCTCGGGCACCGGCACCAAGACGACCTTGCCAGCCGCCGATCGGCTCTCCTGCAAGGCGAGCTGCGGCGCCGAACGGCTGCCCGGCTGCCACCAGTAGAGATGCGGCGACACCGAGCCCGGGTTGCCGTGGTGGCGTTCGGCCACCAGGTTCGCCAGCTGGCCGACCGCGGCGACGAGCGCCTTGCCGCCCGCGGTGGCCAAGGGCAGCACCACCATCGTCTGCCGGTCGGGCAAGCCGACCAGGGCCCCGTGTTCCCCATGCACGTCCGGGTACCGATCGAGCGCCAGCACGTGCGAGCAGACGAAGAAGTGCTCCGCGCTGGCGACGTGCAGCACCACTTGCTGCCCCACCTTGCCGAACGGCACGCGCTCCCACTCGAGCGGGCACTCCTGCAGGGTCTGCTGCAGGGCCTGCGTGAAGACCTCGCCGCGGTCGCGTCGCCACGCCCCCAGTCGCTCGACGGTGACGCTGACGACCGCCGTCGGCAGGTCGGCGACCAGCGCCGAACAGGTGTGCGGCACGTCGACGCGGTGCAGCATGAAGTCGCCGCGCCCCTCGGCCACGTAGTCCGGGTGGTAGAGCCGCAACCGCAGCCGCGGCGCTGCCCAGTCGAAGTCCCCGCCCTGCTCTTCCCATTCGCGTTGGTCGGACTCGGCGGCGGCGATGGCGCCGAAGTGCTCCTCGACGCACAGCGGCCATTCGTCGGGCGGCAGCGGCCGACAGCGCTGGGCGACGTTCTCGAGGCCGTACTGCAGCTCGCCGACCTTCAGGAAGCCCTCGCCGAGCTGCGGCGCGTCGCCGCGCCGACGGAACCAGTCGAGGGCCAGCGCTTCGACGCGCCGCTGCTGCTCGAGGGTCAGGAACGTGGCCCAGTGCGGCACCGCCGCGGCCGCGGCGTCCTGCTTCTTGCGACGAAACCAACCGAACACCATGACGCCTCCTTGTTCGCTCGCTCCCTCACACGCAGTCGTTCTTCATCGACCTACGGTCGTCCCAGGCGAGATGGAACGGAGCCACCGTCGTCGCCGTTGAGCCGCGACCGTTGCGGTCGTCGGCTCCTGCTGGGCGCGCAGGGCGTGTTCCCACGTGTTCCTCAGTAGTTCTGGGCCAGGTTGTCGGCCACCTGCGTCATCGAGCCCTTGATCGCCGGCAGCAGGCCCGCGAACGCGCCGAGGCCGGTCACGCCGAGCAGCAGCCACGCCTCCCACACGCGGAACTGCGCCCACTCGAGGTAGACGCCGGTGGCGTCCTCGACGACACCCTGCAGCGCCAGCATCGCGCCGTGGCAGGCGACGAGGCCGAGCAACGCACCGAAGCACGACAGCAGCGCCGCTTCGCCGACGATGATGGCGAGGATCTGGAAGCGGCGGGCGCCGAGCGAACGCATGATCGCGATCTCGCGACGGCGCTCGTTCATCGTGTTGTAGATGGCGACCGTGATCGAGATCGCGGCGACCAGCAGCACCAGCCAGGCGATCACCGCCAGCGCGTCGGCGGCGTTGCCGACCTGCTGCAGGAACTTCGGGATCACGTCGGCCGGCCACGCGACCTGCGCTTCCTTGCTGCTGAACTCCTGCCGCAGCAGGCGCGCGCCGAAGTGGTCCTTCGGGTCGACGACGATCGCCGTCAGGCCGATGCGCCCGGCCTCGACCGGCAGCTTCCTGGCGTCGTCCGGCGTCTTGCCGGGCGGCGTCTCGACCAGGAACACGCCGCCTTCGTGGCCGTCGATCAGGTAGTGCAGGCCGATCGGCAGGAAGATCGTCGTGTCGAGCGGCGAGTTGGTCGGCGCCAGGATGCCGACGACCTCGCAGGTCGCCTCCGGGTGCTCGTGGTAGCCGAACTCGCCGAACTTGCCGTGCACCGGCGTGATCGTGCCGCCGAGGCCGAGCCCGAGCGTGCGCGCGACGCGGGCGCCGACGACGGCCTTCTTCCACTGCGGCTGGATGCGCGGACGCGCCGGCCGAGGTTCCGGGGCCTCGGTGCGCTTGGCGGTCTCGTAGGCGGCGAGGCCGTCGGCGAGCTGCAGCAGTTCGTCGTAGGCGTACACGAACGGCCCCCCGGCCTGGAACCGCAGCGGTTCGCGCTTCTCGCCGTCGTACTGCCACTCGAAGCGACTGAACATCTCGTCGATGGTGCCGATGACCGGGAAGTTGAAGCGGCTCACGCTGTCGCCGCGCGCCTGCGGGATCGCGTAGCGCACCTGCGTGCGCCGCCCCGCCGACTTGCCCGAACGCAGCTCGGTGCAGATGCGCAGCGGGAACAGGCCCGGGGCGACGTCGACGTTGAAGATCGTGTTCAGCACGACCTCGAGCTGGCTCGCGTCCTTCGGCCCCACCACCGCCTGGAAGCCGCCGATGCTGCCCTTGTAGCGCGCTTCGGTCTGCTCCGACATCGTCAGGATCGCCGCGTAGAGCGCGGTGGCGAGCACGATCGACACCATCGTCAGCACCGTGGCGACGAGGCGCACGCGCAGGTTGCGCAGACTGATCGACCAGAGCTTCATGCGTGCCCCCCGTGGCTTGCCACCGCTGCTGCTCCGAGGTCCGAACGCAGCGTCGCCAGATCCACCGTGCGCTGCATGCGCTTCGCCGACTCCGGATCGTGCGTGACCATGACCACCGTCTTGCCGCCGTTGCGCGCGATCTCCAGCAGCAGGTCGAGCACCTGGCCACCGGTGGCGCGGTCCTGGTTGCCGAGCGGCTCGTCCATCAGGATCAGCTCCGGATCGTTGACCAGTGCTCGGCAGATGGCGACGCGCTGCACCTGGCCGACCGACAGCTGGCCCGGGCGATGGTGCATGCGTTCGGCGAGGCCGACCTGCTGCAGCAACGCCTCGGCGCGCAACCTCGCGTCGTGGCCGGCACCGCGGCCGAACAGTGCCCCGAGCAGCACGTTCTCGAGCGCGGTGAACGGCTGCAGCAGGTTGAACGTCTGGTAGACCATGCCGATGTGCTGGCCACGATGGCGGTCGCGCGCCGACTCGCCCATGCCGTCGAGGCGCGCACCGGCGACCGTGACCTCGCCCTGATCGGGCCGCAGGATGCCGGCGAGGATGTGCAGCAGCGTGGTCTTGCCGGTGCCGCTGCGGCCGATCAGCGCGACCTGTTCGCCGGCGGCGACGTCGAGGCGATCGACGGCGCACGCCAGCACGCGCTGTTCGCCGCGCGCATAGCTCTTCTGGACGGAACGCAGGTGGATCATCGTTGGAGTCGGACGGCGGAAGCTACGGAGCGGCGCTCGGGGCCGCGAGCCAGGAGGCGACCTGGTCGAGTTCGCGCTGCAGGTGGCGATGCAGGGGCGCCCGCCCGGCGAAGTCGCCGAGCACGCTCCACGTGTAGGTCTCGACCTCGAGCAGCGGCAGCGGGTCGCGGCCGGCGGCGAGTGCACGCAGCACGCGCGCGACCTCGCGCTGCGTCGAGCCGAGTGCACCCGGATCGTCCCAGAACAGCGGCACGTGGTAGTGCGAACGCACGACGCCGGCGTCGGGCCGCCCGAACTCGGCGCGGCGCCGCGCGACGTCGGGCAGGTCGAGCGCGCGGACACCGCTGCGGGAGGCCGTCTGGTGCAGGTAGCGCGGCTCGGCGAACGCCAGCAGCCGGTCGAGCGCGTTCGGATCGCGCAGTTCGAGGCACGCCGACACCTGGATCTTCGGCACCGCGATGCCGCGCGCACGCAGGTCGGCGAGGGCGTGCAGCGGGTCCTCGCCGACGACGGCGAGGTGGCACAAGTCGACGCAGACGCCGAGATGCCGGCGCAGCACCCGTTCGGGCACCGTCGTCCACGCGCCTTCGTCGAACAGCCAGCGCTCGAGGAACGCCGCCGTCGCCGCCGCGGTCTCCAGCAGGCAATCCGGTTCGGGTTCGAGCGCCAGCACGCAGCAGACGCCGGTGCGCTGCTCGATCGCCGCGAACGCCGACGCACAACGGGCCAGGTTGCGCGCCATCACCCGCAGGTCCGCCGGGGCGTCGCCGGGACCGCGGTAGCCGAGCGGCAGCGTCGACAGCGGCACCTCGCTGCCGGCCGGCACCAGCAGGGCGGCGATCTCGGCGCACTGCCGGGTGTAGGCGAGCCGGTCCTCGTGCGCCCAGTCCGGGCGGTAGACCGCGGTCTTGACCACGTCGTCGTGGAAGCCGCCGTGCGGGAACACGTTCAAGGTCCACAGCGGCAGGTCGAGTTCGTGCAGCAGCGAGCGCAGCTGCGCCAGCGCCGCCGGATCCTCCGCCAGCTGCGCCGCCAACGGCGCCGGCCACCACGAACCGAGCCCGAACGCGCGCCCGGCCGCACGCGCCGCCGCCGCCACCGGCGCACTGTGCTCGCGCAGCGCCGCCGCCACCGCCGCCAGGTCCGGAGCGGGGTGCACGTTGCCACAGTAGGTCAGTCGCCAGGGGGCCATCGGCGGGCGCAGGATAGCCAGAGTGCCGCTGCCACCGCCGCGGTTCCCGAAGAAGGGCAGGAGGAAGGCTGCGGCGGCGCCCCCCGGAATGCCGATGGCCGGCGCGCAGCGCAAGCGACCGCCCATCATGACGCAATCCCCCGCGGCGAACGGCCACGTCTCCGGTGACGACGGCCACAAGGAACGCATCCTCGCGATCCGCCGTTCGAGTTCGTACCGGCAATCGCACATCGACCCCGACTTCATGGGTCGCGTCGAACTGCGCCCCGTGCGCCTGCAGCTCGAGCTGTTGAAGCCCGAGTTGATCATGCAGGAGCAGGGTGTGCACTCGACGGTGGTCGTGTTCGGCGGCACGCGCGTCGTCGAACGCGCCGAAGCCGAGCGCCGGCTGCACGCAGCACAGGACGCGCTGCGCAAGAAGCCGAACGAGCCGAAGCTGGTGCGCGCGGTGCGCATCGCCGAGAACGTGCTGAAGAAGGCGCACTTCTACGACGAGGCGCGCGAGTTCGCGGCGCTGGTCTCCGGCCAGTGCCAGGTCGAGCACCGCTGCGACTACGTGATCTGCACCGGCGGCGGGCCGGGCATCATGGAGGCCGCCAACCGCGGCGCGTTCGAGGTCGGCGCCAAGTCGATCGGCCTCAACATCACGCTGCCGTTCGAGCAGGAGCCGAACAGCTTCATCAGCCCGGAGCTCTGCTTCGAGTTCAAGTACTTCGCGATCCGCAAGATGCACTTCCTGATGCGGGCGAAGGCGATGGTCGCGTTCCCGGGCGGCTTCGGCACCATGGACGAACTGTTCGAGGCGCTGACGCTGATCCAGACGCGGCGCATGGCGCGCATCCCGGTCGTGCTGTTCGGCCGCGACTACTGGCGGCGCATCGTCGACTGGGAGCTGTTCGTCGAAGAAGGCACGATCTCGCCCGACGACCTCGACCTGATCCACTACGCCGAGACGGCGCAGGAGTGCTGGCAGCAGATCCAGGACTTCTGGCGCGAGGCGCCGCCCGAGAAGCTGCCGCGCGGGCAGTGACGGCCGGCCGCGGCGCGAGGCAGTTCGCCGCTGCCGCGCTCGCAGGCATGCTGCATGATGCGCGCGCATGCAGACCCCGACGCTCCCCGGTTCTCCGACGCGCCTCCTGCTCGCCGCGCTCACGGCGGCGGCCGCTGCGACGGCGCAGGACGCCGCCAGCGATCCCGTGCGCGCCTGGTTCGCAACGCCTCCGGCGGAACGCCGCGCGTTCGCCGACCTGGGCGAGGACCTGACGCGCGAGCAGGTGGTGCAGCGCCGCGGCGAACTGCTCACCGCGCTGCGCGCGGGCACGCTGGCGCTGGGCGCCCGCCAGCTGGCGGAGCCGGCGGCGAGTGCCGAGGCCGCGACCGAACACGCGCTGGCCCTCGGTGCTCTGTCGATGCCGTACGTGCTGTTCCAGAAAGGCGAGCGCCCCGCGAACGGCTGGCCGCTGTTCCTGTGCCTGCACGGCGGCGGCGGCAACGCCGAAGCCCCTGGCCCGCACGCTTGGGACGTCAACACCGGCGAGTGGACCGCGCAGCGCCGGCTCGCCGCGCGCCGCTATCCGGCGAACGGGCTCTACTTCGTGCCGCGCATGGCCGACGACCGGCAAGGGCGCTGGTGGTTCGACCACAACCAGCAGGCGTTCGACGCGGTGATCCGCGACGCGATCCTGTTCGCCGATGTCGATCCGGACCGCGTCTACCTGCTCGGCATCAGCGAGGGCGGCTACGGCGCCATCCGCTTCGCCGGCAACCGTCCCGATCGCTTCGCGGCGTGCAACGGCATGGCCGCCGCCGAACCGCTGGCGACGTCGCCGCCGGAGAACATGCGAAACGTCGCGTTGCGCATCGACATCGGCGAACGCGACACGATGTTCGATCGCGTGGGCCTCGCCCGCACCATGGGCGAACGGCTGGCGACGCTGCGCACCGCCGATCCGGGCGGCTACGTGCACGAACTGGTGGTGCAGCCGGGCCGCGGCCACGGCATCGACTACGCGCCGGGCCCACGCTGGCTCGTCGACAAGGTGCGCACGCCGCGGCCGGATCGCGTGGTGTGGACCGTGTTGCCGTTCCACACGCCGGTCGCCCTGCAGTCCTACTGGCTGGCGCTGCCCGAACGACCGACCACGATGCCGCTCTACCTGCGCGCCACCTTGCGCGAACAGCGGCTCGAACTGATCGCCGAAGTCGACGACCCGGCCCACGCCGGCCAGCGCCTGCCGGCGCGCAGCGGCCGCGTGCTGGTGCGCCTCGACGACGGCATGGCCGACCTCGACCGCGAGCTGGAGATCACCGTGAACGGCACGAAGCGCCCGGCGGTGCGGCCACACCGGCGCCTCGCGACGATGGTGCACACGCTCGCCGAACGCGGCGATCCGCGGCTGTGCTTCCCGGCCGAAGTCGTCGTCGACCTCGCGCCCTGACCCGCGTGCCATCGCACGGACTGCGGCCGCCGCAACGAAACCGCGCCGGCTCGTATCACGCGGCGATGCATCCGGACCCGCGCCTGTTCCACTTCGTCGGCGGAACCCTCGGCTCGCTGCGCGTGCGCTCGACCACGGCCGTGATCGGGGCCCCACTGCCGCCTTGCGATCGCGTGCACATCGGTTTCGGCCACGCCGATGCGGCGCTCACACGCAGCGTCGCCTGGCTGCTGCACGGCATGCGCAGCAACGAACGCTACACCGATCGGCACGAGCACGAGCGACTGCAGGCGACGCAAGCGCGCCTCGGCCGCGCCGCCGCGACGCGCGGCGCGATCCTGCCGATCAAGAAGAGCGCGGCCTGGTGGTCGCTGCCGCAGGACGAACGGCTGGCGATCTTCACCGCGCGCAGCCGGCACACCGACATCGGGCTGCGCTACCTGCCGGCGATCGCGCGTCGGCTGCACCACTGCCGCGATCTCGCCGAGGACGCGCCGTTCGACTTCGTGACCCTGTTCGACTTCGCGCCGGCGCACGAAGGAGCCTTCGACGACATGCTGGCGGCGCTGCGCGAGACCGAGGAGTGGCGCTACGTGGAGCGCGAGGTCGACGTGCGCTTCGAACGGGCCGAGTGACGCGAGGGCGAGACGGCGGCCGCGTGCGCGCGACCGTCAGGCTTCGCGCAGCAGCCCGTCGCGCTCGACGAAGCGCCCGGCCTGCACGGCCCGTTCGACGCTCGCTGCCATGACGTCCTTGACCACGGCACCGAGGCGCGTGATGCCGAAGCAGCGCGCCGCTTCGCGCGCGAGGTCGTCGCGGCCGAGGGCCTGATGCTGGCGCAGCAGCCAGCGCATCGCGTGTTCGATCTCCTCCGCCGGCAGCTCGTCGGCCGGGCGGCGCGTCGCGTCGTCGCCGGCGTTCTCGTCGGGCACACGGAAGCCGCGGAACGCCGATCGCTGCGCCTCGTCGACCCAGACCACGTCGCCGGCGACGACCGCCGTCGCCGGCAGCGCGCTGCGCACGCGTTCGCGCACGCGCTCGGTGACGCGCGCCACCTGCCAGGCGGCGGCGACGACGCGCGCGAGGCGGTCGAGGTGCACCGGCGCTTCGCCGACGAGCACATCGGCAATCTGGCGGCGCAGCGGTGGCAACGCGGCCGGCAGCGCGAACTGCTCGGCGGTGCCGACTGCGGCGAGGCTCACCGCCACGTAGGGACGCGGACCGTCCGGATCCTCGATCGGCGACGACGCAGACTCGGGAGCGACGGCATCGACCGGTGCGGCCGTTGCGACCGGCGCTGGAGCAGCCACGACGACGGCCTGCTGCAGGCGCGGCGGCGGCTCCACCACCACGCTGCGCGCCTTCGCCGCCGCGATCGCCGCCTCGAGGCGATCGATCTCCCCCGCGGGATCGAGCCAGAAGTCCGTCGACCAGACGCGATGCAACTGCCAGCCGAGCCCGCGCAGCACCGAGGCGCGCAGCCGATCGCGATCGCGCGCGTTCGCCGCCGAGTGGTAGCTGGCGCCATCGCACTCGATGCCGAGCAGGTAGCGGCCGGCCGCCTTCGGATCGACGACGGCGAGGTCGATGCGGTAGCCGGAGCAGCCGACCTGCGTGTGCACTTCGTGGCCGCGCTGGGTGAGCGCGTCGCGCACCGCCGCTTCGAACGGCGAGTCGACGCCGCGCCCCGGATCGAGCGTGGTCGCCGCGGCCAGCGCCTCGGTACCGCGCAGCGCGTAGTCGAGGAACGTGCGCAGATGGCGGGCGCCGAGCGCCTGCGTGCGGTTCGCGACCTGCTCCGGCCCGACCGACGTGAACACCACCAGCTCGCGCCGCGCACGCGTCACCGCGACGTTGAGGCGCCGTTCGCCGCCCTGCGTGTTCAGCGGCCCGTAGTTCTCGAAGACCCGGCCCTGCGCGTCGGGGCCGTAGCAGATCGAGAACAGGATCACGTCGCGTTCGTCGCCCTGCACGTTCTCGAGGTTCTTGACGAACACCGGCTCGCTGGCGGCGGTGAACGCGGCCTCGAGTTCCGGCCGTTCGCGCCGCGCCTGGTCGAGCAGGTCCTCGATCAGCACCTGCTGCGCCTGGCTGAACGTGACCACGCCGAGGCTCTGCCGCGCGCGCGCTGGATCGAGCAGGCGCGCGACCACGTCCGCGACCAGCGCCTCGGCTTCGATGCGGTTCTGCTGCGAACCGGCGCGGTCGTAGACGCCGGGCACCCGCACGGTGCGCACGCCGAGGCCATGGCCGCGGGCCTCGGGTGCCGGGAACGTCAGCAGCCGGTTCTTGTAGTAGTGGTGGTTGCTGAACGCGATCAGCGACTCGTGGCGGCTGCGGTAGTGCCAGTCCAGGTGCAGCCGCGGCAGGCCGGCGGCGCTGCATTCGTCGAGCACGCTCTCGAGGTCCTCGGGCAATTCGTCGGGCGCGGGCTCGTCGCCTTGCGCCTGGCGCTGGAAGAACGTCGTCGGCGGCAACTGACGGCTGTCGCCGACGACGACCAGCGCGTCGCCGCGGCCGATCGCGCCGACCGCGTCCCACATCGGAATCTGCGAGGCTTCGTCGAACACGACGAGGTCGAAGCGCGTCGACGCCCGACCGAGGTACTGCGCGACCGACAGCGGGCTCATCAGCATGCACGGCGCGAGGCGGCTCAGCAGGCCCGGGATCTCGGCGAACAGCTTGCGCACCGGCTTGTGCTTGCGCTGCTTCTTCAGCTCGCGCTCGAGCACGCCGAGTTCGCTGCTGGCCACCTGCGTGTCGCGCAGCTGCGGCACGCGCGAAGCGAGGCGAGCGCGCACGACCTCGGCCGACAGCCGGATCGCCTGCTGGTCGAGCTGGGCGAAGCGCGCGATCGTGCGTTCGTGGTCGGCGCCGCGGAAGCGGGCCAACGCCGGCTCGGCGGCGTGCACCCGATCGAGCCAGGCGTCGAGGAACGTCGCCCGCGCCGACGCGACCAGCTGGCCGGTGGCGACCTCGCCGCGCGCGTGGGCGGCGACCAGCGGCGAGACGCCGGTCGCGGCCGCCGCGTCGGCGGCAGCGCGGTAGGCGCAGAAGTCGCGCAGCGCCGGGCCGGCGTCGCGCCAACGCGCGGTGCGCGCGACCACCGAAGCACAGAAGCCGGGCGCGACCGCAGCGCCGAACGCTTCGTCGTCGTCGAGCTGCAGCAGCTGCTGCACGGCGCCGCGCGCCGCCAGCCATTCGTCGTGCGCCGCCTGCACGGCGGCGATCGCCTGCGGCAGCGCGTCGGCGCCTTCGGCCAGGCCGTCGAGCTGCGTCGCCAGCGCTGCCAGGGCTTCGGGCGCTGGCGCCAGCGCACCGGGCTGCAGCTGCACCAGCAGCCGCCGCACGTCCTGCACCCATTGCGCCCACGCTGCGACCTGCGGCCAGTCGGCGAGGCTCGCGCGCCAATGCACGCCGAGCGCCTGCGCCACCGCCGCGCGCTCCAGCAGCGAACGTTCGAGGGCGCGCACGCGCAGCGCCACCTGCAGGTCGTCGGCGCACGCTGCCGCCGCCGGCACCTGGCCGACCGCGACCGCAGCGAGCTCGGCGCGCGGGCCGCGGAAGCGCCACCAGCGCAGCAGCACGAACGAACCGGCGGCCCGCTGGACGTCGGCAGCGAGGCGGTCGAGGTCGCGCTGCAGCAGTTCGCGCCGCCAACGCGCCGCCAGCGGCGCCCAGGCGGCATCGCGCTGCGCGCCTTCGTCGCCGGCCTGCTGCAGTTCGCCGGCGAACGTGCGCCAGTCGGCGAGACGCAGCAACGCCGACGGCGGCAGCGACGGCGCCTTCAGCAGCTGCCACAGCGCGGCGAGGTGCCGCAGTTGGTCGCGACTCGGCCCGATCCCGAGCAACGGGGCCAGCCCGCACAGGCCGGCGAACGTCGCGACGGTGCTCGCCAGCTTCTCGGCCGCAGCCGCGAGCCGGACCCCGGCGGCGGGCACTTCGCGCTGCAGCGCCGGCGTCCAGTCGGCGCGGCGCACGCCCCACCACGGCGACGCCGCCGGCACGCCGATCGGCGCCGCGACTCCCGCGAGTTCGGCCACTGCGGCGAACGCAGCCGCCACCGCCGTCGGCGCCGCCGTGGCCAACGCCGGCAGCGGCACACGCGGGGCTCCGCGCAGCGCGATCAGCTCGCCCATCGCCGAGAACACCGACACGCCGTGCTCGCGCGGCCGATGCAGGTCGGCGACGAGGCCGTTCAGTTCGTTGCGGGTGCGCAGCAGGTCGCTGGCGCACTGCCGCCACTCCGCCGGCTCGCGCCGCTGGCCGGCTTCCAGCGCCGCCCGCAGTTGCTCGAGCACCGCCTTCGGGCCGCTCTTGCTGGAATGCAGCTCGAGGCAGAACGGGCCGAGCCCGACCTCGGCGAGGCGCCGCTGCACGACCTCGAGCGCCGCCCGCTTCTCGGCGACGAACAGCACGCGCTGGCCGGCGGCGAGCGCCTGCGCGATCAGGTTGGTGATCGTCTGCGACTTGCCGGTGCCCGGCGGGCCCTCGAGCACGAACGAGCGCCCGTTCGCCGCCGCCAGCACCGCCGCGAGCTGCGAACTGTCGGCGTCCTTCGGGCACAGCACGTCGATCGGATCGAGCTCGTCGAGCCGTTCGCGCACGAACTCCGGCGCGTCCTGCGCGAAGTTGGTGCCCGGCCGTTCGACCAGGTGCTGCAGCACCGGGCTCTGCAGCAGCTCGTCGCGCGCGGCGAGATCGAGCCACATCAGGTACTTGGTGAACGAGAAGAAGCCGATGCACGCCGTCGTCTCGACCTCCCAACGCGGCATGCGCAGCGCCACGGCGCGGAACGCGTCGAGCACCGCCTTCACGTCGACGCCGCTGTCGCCTTCGGGCGGCGTGTCGCCGAGCGGCACGCGCAGGTCGAAGTCGCGCAGCAGGAACTGGCGCAGCGTCTGGTTCAGGCGCGGCTCGGCGTCGTCGAGCACGAAGCGGCAGCCTTCGGTCACCGACGTGCGCTCGACCACCAGCGGCAGCAGCAGCAGCGGCGCGCGCCGCGGCTTCTCGGCGCCGGGCGACTCGTAGTACTTCAGGAAGCCCAACGCGAGGTAGAGCGTGTTGGCCCCGCTCTCCTCGAGCGAGACGCGCGCGTGGCGGTAGATCTCGACCAGGCGCTCGTCGAGCGACTCGGCGTCGATCTCGGCGCGCAAGCGACCGGCGCGCAGTTCGTCGGCGAGATGTTCGGCCAGCACGTCGACGCCGGCGCGCTGCGAAGCCAGCGCGAGGTCGCGTTCGCCGTCGCCCTGGCCGAGATCGGGCCGCGGCAGCACGCGCACGCGACCACCCTGCTGCAGGCGATCCTCGAGCGCCTCGGGATCGTGCGCACACAAGCGCAGCGTCTTCTTGGTCTCGGCGAAGTTCAGCAGCCGGTTGAACATCGACAGGTCGAGCAGGCGGCCCTTCCAGTGCTCGAGGCGGTCGCTCGGCGGCGGCGGCGGCGTGGCGGGCGGCGACTCCGTCCCCGGTGCGGCAAGGTCGTCGGCGACGAACGTCGGCGCCGCCGACGACGCGGCGACGGCGACCGGTGCCGGCGCCGACAGTTCCTCTGCGTCGAGCGGCCGGAACGCCGAGGTGCGCACCGGCAGCGGCCGGAAGCCGCGGCTGCGCGCGGCGGCGACGTCGATCGCCAGCAGGAACTCGGCCTCGTTCGCCAGCTGCTTCGCCGCCGCGGCCTGCGCTTGCGCGGACGAAGCCGCCTGGCCGGCACACGCCAGCGTGCATTCGAGCACCAGCAGAGCACCAGCCTCGACGCGCTTCTTCAGTTCGACCGCCGGGCCGAGCTCGACCTGCGGGGTCGCACCCGGCGTGGTCCAGACGCCGACGAACGCATGCCGACGCTGCACCACGACGAACGGCTGCAGGCCGGCCGCTTCGAGCAGTGCTGCGTAGAGCAGCGCCAGATCCAGGCAATTGCCGATGCGCTCGCCGACCACCTGCTCGGGCGTGCGCACCTTCTGGCCGGTGCGTTCGAAACTCGGCGGCGCCACGACGTAGGTGATGCCAGCCGCAACGACAGCCTCGTGCGCCGCCGCGAGCATCGCCCGCACGCGTTCGGGCGAACCCGACTGGTAGCCGTCCAGAGCCGGTTGGCCGGTCGCGACCGCGAGGTTCTTCGCCATCGCCTGCTGGAGCGGCGACAGCGCCGGGTGGTTCGGCGCCACGAACGTCGCCAGCAACGCCGGCACCGGCTGCAGGCCCGGCCACTCGTTGTAGGCGAGCAGATCGATCGGCGTGCGGGACACGGCGAGCACTTCGCCGCCGCGCTCGAGGCGCACGACCAACTCCGCTCGTTCGCCTTCGACGAGGTTGGCGAAGGCCTCGGCGGACAAGGGCAGGTCGGCGATCGCGATCGCGAGCGAAGCGCCCGCCGGAATCTCGTCGACCGGTTGGCGCCACGGTTCCGGCAGCACCGGCGCGAGCGCGACCACGAGCTCGAGCGACCGCTGCGGCGTCTCGCCGCGGTTGTGCAGCTGCAGCCGCTGCAGCCAGGGGAAGGCCGCTTGATGGAGTGCGTGGCACAAGACCGCCGCATGCTGCACCTCGACCGCGAGCCCGTGGGACGTCACCGCATCACGCTACGGAACACGGCGCGCGGTTCCACGTGCTGCCGGGTGTTCGGGCCACGGGCGGCACCCCGGAATTGACCGCGGCCGCGCACGCCGAAGAGGCGTGCGCGGCCGCGAGGGTCACCGCGGGGCGATCGGGCTTGCAAGCAGACGACGCAGCGGGGTTGGTCACGTCGACCTCGCGGTCGATGGGCCCCGCGTTGCGGAGTCTGGGCAATCTCAGAGCCTGGTCGCCCGGTGGGCGAGCGGGCTCAGAGCGTGCCGAGCAAGCCCTGGACGCCGTTCGCCGTCACCGCGCCGAACGGGTTGACCGGGATCGACTCGAACACCGCCGACGTGGCGTAGATGCTGAAGCCGGTCAGCGCCGGGTCGTTCGGCAGCGGCAGGATCGTGACGTTCGGAACGCCGAGGTTCAGCCACGCCGAGCCGATGACGTCCGGGGTCGCGCGCAGGCCGCAGGTCGGCATGCCGATGAAGAACAGGTCGTTGATGCCCGGATCGGCCAGGCCGAAGATGTCGACACCGAACACGCCGTTCGGCGGGATCGACGAGGTCTCGAGACCCCAGTTGGTGCCGACGATCGGACGGGTCGTGGCGCGCATGCGCAGCGGCAGACGATCCGCGGCCGCGATCTGGAGGACCGGGTTCGCGCTGATGTCGATCGAGCCGCGGTCCTGGTTGGTGCCGGCGCGCGAGAAGCCGACGAGGTAGCCGTTGCCACCGGTCAGCGACATCGTGCCCCAGGCGATCGTGACCTCACCGGTCGCGAAGAACTGGAACTGCACGTTGTTGGCGGCGAACGTGTTCCAGGTGTAGACGCCGTTGTAGGTCACGGTGGTGACCGTCGACGACTCCTCGACCTGGACCGCGCCGCTGCCGACTGCACCCGGATCCATGTCGTGCCAGCAGTAGAAGCCGGTCGCGGTCGGGGCGTTGAAGCTGGCCAGGTTCGGCAGCGTGGTCGGCACGAACGGCGCAGTGCCATTCGTCACGTAGCAGTTCGAGGAGATCTGCAGGCTGGTCCAACCCGGGAACGAACCGACCGTGAACGGGTAGTTCGTGTCCGAGTCGTCGGTCAGCGTCAGCACGGTCGGGGTGGCGATCGAGCCCACCGGCAGGAACGTGCCGGTCTGGGTGACGACCCAGCCGCCGCCGTTCGGGGAGAACGTGATCGCGCTGTTCTGCTGGTCGAACAGGGTCGAGTTGTGGGCCTCGTAGAGGCTGCCGAACTCGGTGATGCAGCCAGCGCCGTTCACCAGGTTGTTGGCGCCGCCGGCGGGCAGCGTGTAGCCGAACCGGGCCAGGGGCGCGAACACCGAGAACGTGCCGACGGCCGACGTGGTCGAGCCGACCGAGCGGACCGAGTTGGCCCGGTGGGCCAGCTGGAAGCCGGTGGCGCAGGTGTTGGCGGTCAGCGGCACCGGGTTGCCCGCGATGACGATCTCCATCAGCAGGTCCTGGCCCGAGAACGCGTCGTAGACGAACGGCGTCGTCAGCGGGATCGTGATGAAGAAGCCGTTGGGCGTGGTGCCCGGGACCGCCGTGGTCGTGACCGGACCCGAGTAGTTCGGAGTCGTCGGCAGCGCGACCGTGCGGTTGGCGGCGAACGTCGTCGACAGGCCGGTGTAGTCGACCGCGCAGTTCTGCAGGTAGATCTCGACCGCCGGGTAGTTGACGATGTTGGTGGTCAGACCGCCGCCCAGGCGGAACGACACGCTGTTGATCGAGATCAGACCGGCGCCCTGCGACTGGAAGTGGCTCGAGTCGTAGGCGGCCTGAACGCGGTTGAGGCCCGCGCGCCAGATGAAGGCGCTGGTGCCACCTTCGGCATTGGCGAAGAGGTCAGGGACGGTGACGGTCTGAGCCGCGACGATCGAGCTCAGAGCCAACGCGCTCAGCAGGGATGAGAGGTTGCGCATGGTTGTGGGAACAGGGTCCTTTTTGGGGGTGCAGGCCGTCAGTCCGAGACTGGAGAACGAGATCCGCAGCAAACCGGCCTGACGAGGAACGAACTGCGGGGAAGCGACCGTAGCGGGCGAGCTGTCCTGGGCAACTCCCCCAGGCAGATAGCAAGGGAGCATTCCGCCAAAAGACGGGACGCCAGACCGGTTTACGCTGCACCGAACTGCCGCCACCCTGGCGACCCGCTCTCGGGGCATCATGCAGTTTATGGCATTGTCGATCCGATAAAGATGCTCTATCCTGCTTGCGCAAGGACGGGGAGCTGGCACACTTCGCAACCAATCTCCCCCACGGCGGAACTACCCTCGCGCGGCATGACCGACTTCAACCGACACCCCAGCAGCTACCACCACTGGCAACTGCAGATCGACGGCGACATCGCACACCTGCGCATGAACGTCGATCCTGCGCACCCCTACCGCCCCGGCTACGAGCTGAAGCTGAACAGCTACGACCTGGGCGTCGACATGGAGCTCGCGGACGCCGTGCAGCGGCTTCGCTTCGAGCACCCGCAGGTGAAGGTGGTGGTCGTCGGCAGCGCGCAGGAGCGCGCGTTCTGCGCCGGGGCCAACATCTGGATGCTGGCGGACAGCACGCACCCGTTCAAAGTCAACTTCTGCAAGTACACGAACGAAACGCGCCTCAGCCTCGAGGACGCGAGCCAGCACAGCGGCCTGAAAGCGATCTGCGCGATCAACGCGGCCTGCGCCGGCGGCGGCTACGAGCTGGCGCTCGCCTGCGACGAGATCCACCTGGTCAACGACAACAACTCGGCGGTGTCGCTGCCGGAAGTGCCGCTGCTCGGCGTGCTGCCCGGCACCGGCGGCCTGACGCGCCTCGTCGACAAGCGCAAGGTGCGCCGCGACCGGGCCGACGTGTTCTGCACGATGGCCGAGGGCCTGCGCGGCAAGAAGGCGCTGGCGTTCGGCCTCGTCGACTCGATCTGGCCGAAGTCGCAGTTCGCCGAGAAGGTGCTGGCGCGCGCCAAGGAGCTCGCCGGCAAGCAGCCGACGAAGAGCACGAAGGGCATCACGCTGGCGCCGATCCACGCGCAGGTGGACGGCGGCAAGTACACCTACCAGCACGTGCAGCTCGAGGTGAACCCGAACTCGCGCGTGGCGACGCTGACGGTGCACGGCCCACAGGGCAAGCAGCCGCAGAACGGCGCCGAGTACGAGCAGGCCGGCAGCGGCGCCTGGGCGCTGCAGTGCTTCCGCGAGCTCGACGACGCGCTGCTGCAGCTGCGCTTCGACCACGAACAGGTCGGCCTGCTGGTGCTGAAGACGCGCGGCAACGTCGACGACCTGCTGGCGGTCGAGAAGAACCTGTTCGCCAACCGCTCGCACTGGCTCGTCAACGAGATCGTGCGGCAGATGGCGCGCACGCTGCGGCGCTTCGACCTGATGTCGCGCTCGATGTACGCGATGGTCGACGGCGACAGCTGCACCGCCGGCGCGTTCCTCGAACTGACCATCGCCTGCGATCGCGTCTACGCGCTCGACAGCGACAAGGTCGAGTTCGCCGTCGGCCCGCTGAGTGCCGGCCTGCTGCCGATGAGCCACGGCATGACGCGCTTGCACAACCGCTTCCTGGCGCAGCCGGAACAGGGCCAGAAGCTCGCGGCCGAGATGCCGCGGTTGTCGGCCGCCGAAGCCGACGAGCAGGGCCTGTGCACCTACCTGCTCGACCCGGTGGACTGGGCCGACGACACGCGCATCGCATTGGAAGAACGCGCCTCGCTGTCGCCCGACGCGCTCACCGGCATGGAAGCCTCGCTGCGCTTCGCCGGTGCCGAGAACTGCGACAGCAAGATCTTCGGCCGTCTCAGCGCGTGGCAGAACTGGATCTTCACGCGTCCGAACGCGACCGGCGACGAAGGCGCGCTCACGCGCTACGGCGCGCCCGAGAGCGCCAAGTTCGACTGGCGCCGCACCTGAGCGGCGCGCAACCACAGCATTCACCCGACCGAAGGAACACCCATGAGCACCGTCGACCTCGAAGCGAAGATCCCCAACAACGTCGGACTGCGCGACAACAAGCGCCTGATGATGGCGCTCGAGAAGTGGCAACCGAAGTTCCTCGACTGGTGGAAGACCGTCGGTCCGAGCGACTTCAACCAGCACGACATCTACCTGCGCACGGCGGTCGGCGTCGGCCAGGGCGGCTGGGCGCACTTCGACTACGTGAAGATGCCGGAGTACCGCTGGGGCATCTTCCTCGCCGACGGTCCGGCCGATCGCAAGATCCACTTCGGCGACCAGATCGGCGAACAGGCATGGCAGGAAGTGCCCGGTGAGTTCCGCAATCGCCTGCGCCGTCTGATCGTGACCCAGGGTGACACCGAGCCGGCGTCGGTCGAGCAGCAGCGCCTGCTGGGCCACTGCTGCCCGTCGCTCTACGACCTGCGCTCGCTGTTCCAGGTCAACGTCGAGGAAGGCCGCCACCTGTGGGCGATGGTCTACCTGCTGCAGACGCACTTCGGCGCCGACGGTCGCGACGAGGCCGAGGCGATGCTCGAGCGCCACAGCGGCGACCAGGACAACCCGCGCATCCTGCAGGCGTTCAACTACCCGGTGACCAACTGGCTGGACTTCTTCTGCTTCACGGCCTTCATGGACCGCGACGGCAAGTACCAGCTGGCGTCGCTCGCCGAGTCGAGCTTCGACCCGCTGGCGCGCACGACGCAGTTCATGCTCGCCGAGGAGGCCTACCACCTGCAGACCGGTGAGAACGGCGTCGGCCGCATCGTGAAGCGCACCGGCGAGCTGATGGCGCAGGGCAAGGACCCGCGCAAGGAAGGCGCGATCCCGCTCGACATCATCCAGCGCTACGTGAACTTCTGGTTCACCGGCTCGATGGACCTGTTCGGCGGCGAGGACAGCACCAACGCCGCCGAGTCGTTCGCCAACGGCCTGAAGGGCCGCTACCGCGAGAGCGACGGCATCTACAAGGACCCGAAGGCGCTGAACGCCAACTACACCCTCGAAGTGCCGACCGGCGAAGGCAAGCTCGAGAAGCAGGACATCCCGCTGCGCCGCGCGATGAACGCCGTGCTGCTCGACGCCTACATCGCCGACTGCAAGCGCATCGTCGAGCGCTGGAACCGCGACCTGGAGAAGCTCGGGGTGTCGACCCGCATCGCGCTGCCGGACCGCAAGTTCCACCGCTACCAGGGCGTCTACGCCGGGTTCAAGTTCAACCCGGCCGGCGAGATGATCGACGAGGCCACGTGGACGCACAACCACACGAAGTGGCTGCCGACGCAGGCCGACCGCGACTACGTGAACTCGTGCATGGTCAAGGTGACCACGCCGGGCAAGTTCGCCAACTACATCGCGCCGCCGCAGCAGGGCGTGAACGACAAGCCCGTCGAGTTCGAATACGTCAAGTTCCACTGAGAGGCGAGCAGCCGTAGTCCCGCCGACAACGTCCCGCCAGCCTCCCACGGTCCACGTTCGATGAGCGTGGACCGTTCGCATTCCCGAACCGTCCGATGACCAACCGACTCTGCTATGTCTGCGAAGGCGGCGACTGCACCGAAAAGGGCAGCGGCGACGTCTTCGACAAGCTCCGCGACCTGATCAAGCAGTCCGACCCGAACCAGGAGCGCATCAAGATCCGGCGCTATCCGTGCTTTGGCGCCTGCGACCAGGGCATCAACGTGACCCTGTATCCCGACAAGATCTTCTACAGCAAGGTCACCGAAGCCGACCTGCCGGAGATCGCCGCACACATCGAGGGCAAGGGCGAGCCGGTGAAGCGCCTGACGGGCAAGTGCCAGCCCGACGTCGAGCAGATCATCTGGGACATGCTCGACAGCCCGTACTGATCGACGCTGGCCCGCAGGGCCAGCATCGATCAGTACGACCTCTCGGCAATGCCGCAACGCGGCGAACCTCCGCGGGCGATGGACGCCGTTGGCGCCGCTGCGGCATTGCTTGGCCGGCCCCGCCGGCCATGACGCTGTCCCTGCGGGCCAGAGCCGATCCGACCTCTCGGCCATGCCGCAACGCGGCGAACTTCCGCGGGCGATGGACGCCGTTGGCGCCGCTGCGGCATTGCTTGGCCGGCCCCGC
>ERZ1066127.492-NODE-492-length-20558-cov-11.670438_pt1 | contig 20558 bp, 19 predicted proteins | sample MGYA00382774_ERZ1066127 | MGnify/ENA primary metagenome ERZ1066127 (study PRJEB33369, sample SAMEA5778357) | biofilm metagenome | biome: Industrial cooling water; feature: Water cooling tower basin; material: Biofilm | place: United Arab Emirates | collected... | reverse complement strand
TCGGCTACCAACTCACTCCAACCCTTAACACAGCAACAAGTTAGTCAAGAGGACTCCAGAGATGATCCTCGATCCCTGACGCGGCAAACCTCCGGCCATTCCAGCAGGATGTCAGCAGTCCAGGCTCCCATATTTCCTGCCCAGTTCTTGCAGTGGACGCTCCTCCCGTCATGAGTAAAAATACATATTGGCTATAAATTCTCCCGAAGGTGATTTTTCGATGACAATTCCGCCACCGTCGCCGATAAGAAATTTTTTTGGATTAATAACACGACCAAAAGTACTAAAGTTGCACTCTGAATTTGAGTCCATTTCATCAGGATCAAGCTCCTTGCGATTCAACCAAGGGTATATATGATTCTGAGATGAAAAACTACCCAAAGAGTGAATTTTGCATACAACTTCAGAATTACTCGATGAAACTATTTCGGATTGAATTACACTGATGTAACTTCCTATCATAGTTGCATCAGCACACAGGATTTGTGTCAGACCACTAAAATCTATTTTGTTTTTTCGAAATACTGATTTTACATCTTTTATCATTCCGATTCTATTTACAATATTATGTGTTCTATGTATTTCTCCATAATAAGGATCCATTACAATCATATCTTTTAAAAAAGAATCATTAATTTTGCAGTCTTGAGTAAGATCGCAGCGATCAAGCCAAAGTATACTGAATTCCTCCATACAATTTTCGAAAAAATTAGCAAATAAAAGCATGTAATCTTTCGGCACGGAAACAATGTCACGACTGTCAGAAAAATCAATTTGACAAATAAAATTTAGTAGCGATAAGTCAACTTCGCTTTTAGGCCATAAATCCATCGGAATATTAGGCAATCCACCGATTTGTGTCCCGCTTGGGCTGCACCCTTTCCCCCAAATAAAAATATCACATGGTACTAGTTCATAATCAGTTAAGCCATTTTCTATAATATTTCTGTAAAATTCATAAACAAAATAGTGTGTTGGACCGCAAATCGTCGGACATATGTGAAACTGAGATGAAATATACTTTTTTATAGACTCTCTATCAACTATTTCTTTCCATTGGTCAATATTAAATTTTGTATTCATAGATTTTATCTGCGGCTAATACTAGGATCGCATCTCCGGGGTCAGTCCTGAATGGCACGGCATTAAGTAAGATTTCGTTAAAATACCAGGGATGCAGAAACGACTGTTTTTTTCCATGTGGTTCACATTGGTTGGAATATAAAGGATTCTTATGCTTTGCTATTTTGACCGCATGGTGATCCAAGCCCGTGAAATCAACGAAAATCCCCTTAATGCCGTGCCATTCGCATCTGCCCCCAGAGATTGCGGTCGAAGCGTGCAGCAGCAATCATTGATTGGATTTATGCTCGTCATAAAGTTTTTTCCAGTATTCAAATTTTATTTTTCCCAATGAAACAATTTCTCTGGTTGTGTAATTGATTATTTTTATTTTGTATAAATTTGCGCTTTTCGCATCAGTTAGAAGCTCGACTTTGAAATATTCATTGCTTGGCTTTAAGACATTTGTTTTGTTTATGTAGCAAGTAGCAGCTATGGGATCATCAGAAATTTCCGTCACATGATCGATACTGAGATTCCCCAAATATTGATACAATGAATCATCATTGACTGCAAATATGGAAACGGTATTCGGAGCTGTGATCACTGTATCAGAAGATAAATTGGGTATTGGCACTCCTGCTTTTCTGTTGAGAATATGAAACAGCTTGCTTAAATATTCCGGATTGCTTGTAGCGCCAATTTCAGTGAGTGTAATGACTTTACCATCCGTTTTCTCAACCGAAACATGAGTGTAATCTAACCTTACACCCAAATCGTTTTCATTCATGGGATAATATACGCCCGCTATGCCTACGTCAAATCGCTTTTCGTCTTTACGGACGCTTGATGGACATACAATAATCCTAGCCCAAAGACTCGCAAGGTCAGAACTGCCGTCAGATACTTCATAATTTTTCTGCACGGCAATCGATTTTTCTATCTCTTCAAATAATGCATCATCATGTATCTCATAATGTGGGAAATTTTTTTCAAACTGATATTCGATAGGTGTATTAGGTTTTTCTGCCATTGCAACATGATTCACTTTGTGGAAGTTGTGCCTCACGAGCGACAAGATCAACAAAACCATTACGATTAAGGCTATTTTTGTCTTTTTCATACATTGTGGTGCTGATAATAATAGGAATGGGTGAGATTCTTAATATTTTTTCACTTTATCATGATTGCGGCATTCAACGGGGTCATCCGCAAAATAGGGATACCATTTGGTGCCCAAAAAATTTTCAAGAAAAAGCTAGGGGGACATCACACGACAACATTTTTTCGTGCTGTTTGCACAGTATCTGGATGATTTGATTCGCTTTACCCTGTATCATCAATCGGCTTACGGATCCTTCATGCCCCATGGCCCGGCGATCAGCAATTCAGAAATTGCTCACACCGGTGTCGCGTTGATCATGATCGCCATCGCGGCTTTGCGGCGATCGTGCTTATAAAGATGCTCTTTTAGGTCTTAGCCACAGGCACCATCACGTTTCTACAGAAGCAGAGAGACGCGGATTATCCCTGCGCGCAGCGAATGTTGCACACACAAGACCACTCCCGCAGGGACAGCAACGCGCAGAGGATGATTTGCCCAATCTTCCGTCCATCTTCATCGCGCCGATGAGGAAAGACATGGCACATCAAGGAATTGCCAGATCAAGAACCAGCGGTTTCGCGGTGAACTCACCTGTTTGCGTGGGAAAGGGTGTCTCGCTTTGCAAGCCGCCACGGGCGTCGTAACGACGCAGCGCGCAGGCGTGAATCGTACCACTCGCACTGCTGCCATCCGCACAACGGACGGTGATGATCAAGCGCACGGGCTTTTTGGCATCGGCACCGAGTTTTTCCCACAGCGGCGTGAGGTCCACGCCCATTTCCAGCGCTTCATTGTCATCGGGCCCGGCCAATGGCACCTGACCCACAGTGCGCTTTTTGCCAAAGAGCGGCCATCCGTTCAGCACCTGCGGCTCGATCTCATGCTGGGCGCGACTGGCGCTCGCATCAGTGGTCAGCCCGACTTTCACCCGCAGCGCCGCACGATTTTCGCACGAGAGTTTGAGCTTCAAGGTGGCCTGCGGCATGGCACGGCAGACTTCCACACGACCAAGGTAATTTCCCCTTTCCCAGGTGGGGTCCACCATGGCGCTGTAGAGAAGGTAAACTTTGCCGTCCTTGGACCACTTCTCGCCCCAGGAATTGACGACAATGTAGGCACCACGCTCCCAGTCCGCCAGTGTGACCTTACCATCGTCATTGATGTCGAGGTCATTGCTAATTTTGCCATCGCCGTTGAGGTCGTAACCGATGTCATCGTCGTAGCCCACGCAAGTGATGCCGTGGCCGTAGCCGTCCGGTCCCCAGCGCACCCATACATCCTCGCCTTCGCGATATTGGCCGGCGGGAATGGTTCGGGTGACTTTGTCCAGTGATCCCATGCGGCCATCGAGCGCCAACAGGCCACCCGCAACCGATTTCCCTTCCACCGGTTGATTGCGGTCGAACAACCAACCGCGCGCCTCATTCATCTGCGCGATGGTGACGGCCGGCGTGTATCGATAACCGGACACGCGATACTCCATCGCCTCGCGCCAGATGTCATAGCCATTCGGCCAGATGCCGATTTTCTTTCCGTGCACATAACCGAACGATTTCACCGTGGGAATGCCAAGGTGCTTGGCCACTTCCCACCCGTGATAGGCCTCGGAACCCTGGTTTTGCGCCTCGTTGATCATATTCCAGGAAAAATCGGCGGGAAAACGGGTAGCATCAGTGTCCGCCTTGGTGCCGTTCAGCAGATTCATTTCATAGGTGAAAATCGAGGCAACCGACGCGAACTGCCCGCAGGCACCGCCCTTTTGTTTGTAAACGGGCGGAAACTCCGGGCGCTCAGCATTGTCCACACGCTTTGGCAGGCGGCGTGGATCCGGGGAAGTTTCACCGACATCCGGCCCTTTCGCATCGCGCCACGTGTTGTAGTCCTGTCCCATCGACGGTGGACGCGAAAATGGTCGGGGGTAAGCCGCATGGGGCCCCTCCTCCTCTGCCACCGCGGCAGACAACAGGGCGGAACCAGCAAGACAGAAGGCCGAGAGCGCGCCAGGGCTCGCCATGTCAGAGAATCGTTTCTTTTGTGTGTGATGTAGCATCGGGGTGGTGGATAGGTGAATGTTCAGGATACTAGCAAAGTCAGCCCATTCTTGCAAATTCCCTCGCCGAAACCGCTCATGGACCCGGTTTTTGCGAAAATTGCGGCGCAAAATTCCGTCAATGCACGAAGAATCCCGCGCAAACGCCCGATTTTCGCCATCACACACAAATGGAGACTTGCGCGTTGGGCGAAGTTGGCTAGTTTTTGCGCGCTTTACCAAATACACCCTATGAGTAGCGAACATCAATCATTCCAAGCGGAAGTCCGACAGTTGCTGGATATCGTCATTCATTCCCTTTACACCGACCGCGAGATCTTCACGCGCGAGCTGGTGTCGAATGCCTCGGATGCACTGGAAAAGCTGAAATTGATCCAACTCACCGAGTCCGGCATCTACCAGGCCGATCAACCGCTGCAAATCGAGATCACCACCGATGAGGAAAACCGCCGCCTTGTCATTGCCGATCGCGGCATCGGCATGACGCGGGAGGAACTGGTGCAAAACCTCGGAACCATCGCCCATTCCGGCACCAAGGCCTTTTTGAAAAACCTGCAGGAAAAAGGCACGCAAAACGGCGGCATGATCGGCCAGTTCGGCGTGGGCTTTTACAGCGTCTTTATGGTGGCGGATCGGGTCGATGTCTTCACCCACTCCTGGCGCGAGGATGCGCCCTCGCTGCGCTGGTCCAGCGATGGCCGCGAGGGCTATGAGATCGAAGAGGTGGAATCCCAAGATCGTGGTGCGAAGATGGTCATCCACCTGAAGGAGGAGCACGCGGAGTTTGCCAAAGAATCACGCGTCAAGGAACTGCTCAACAAGTATTCGAATTTCGTCGCTTTCCCGATCCTGCTCAACGGCGAGCGGGTGAACCAAGTGGAAGCGCTCTGGCTCAAACCGAAGAACGAGGTCACGGAGGAGCAATACGAGGAGTTCTATCGCTTCACCGCAAAGGCCTGGGACAACCCGCGGTTCACGATGCACTTCACGGCGGATGCACCGCTTGACATCCATGCGCTGCTGTTTCTGCCCGAGGAAAACCAGGAGCGTTTCGGCTTCGGCCCGGTCCAGCCCGGCGTGGCACTGTATTGCAAACGCGTGCTGATCGATCCCCAGCCCGAGGGCCTGCTGCCGGAATGGCTGCGTTTCGTGCGCGGGGTGATCGACTCCGCCGACCTGCCGCTCAACATTTCCCGCGAATCGATGCAGGACAGTGCGCTGGTGAAAAAACTCGGTCAGGTCGTAACCAAGCGCCTGCTCAAGTTTCTGGAGAAAAAAGCCACCGAAGATGCCGAGGCCTACCGGGCGTTTTACCAAGGATTTTCCCGCTTCCTCAAGGAAGGCATCGTCAGCTCACACGAGCACCGCGAGACCTTGGCCGGGCTGCTGCGCTTCGAGAGTTCCCTGACCGAGGGCGATGCGCTCAGCTCTTTCGATGACTACATCACCCGCATGAAAGACGGGCAGAGCGAAATCTACTACCTTGCCGGCACCAGCCGCACGGTGATGGAATCCGGCCCCTATCTCGAGGCCTTCAAGGCACGTAGTCTGGAGGTCGCCTATTTCACCGAGGGCGTGGATGAATTCGTCTTCGAGTCGCTGGGTTCCTATCGCGAGAAAAAACTCGTGCGGGCGGACCAGGCGGACATCGAGTTGGAAGACACCGCACTGGAAGGCGAAGCACTGCCCGCAGCGGACGTGGAGGCACTGCAAAGCTGGTGGCAGGAGGCACTGCCCGGCCAGCTCAAGGAAGTCAAAACCGGCAAACGCCTGGTCGCCAGTCCGGTGGTGGCACTGGTGCCCGAGGATGCGCCCAACCCGCAAATGCGTGCCATGATGAAAGCGATGGGGCAGGATGTGCCGGCGGTCACACCGGTGTTGGAAATCAATCCGCGCCACGCGCTGGTGAAAAAACTCGCCGCCTTGCGCAGTGAAAAACCGGAGCTCGCCACGCTGGTGGCACAACAATTGGTGGATCAGGCCATGCTCTCAGCCGGGCTGGTGGAACACCCGCAGCAGTTGGCCACACGGATGAACGAGATTCTGGAGAAAATACTCTGAGAATTCGGCAGGGAACCACTGGACAAACGATAAATCCGAGTCATTGATACCCAAGAACTGGCAACACTGCTTTTCTAAAAATCCACACCTATGCGGGCCTGCCTGATTGTTTTGGGAATCTTGTTGATTGCGGTAGCCCTACGTACGGCCCGCAGGGCGTGGGTGCGCAAACTCGGCGCACTCACATTCCTCGTCGCGAGCTACGCGATGTTCTATTTCATCACGGATGCGTGGTGGGGCGGAGTGATCGGCGTGGTCCTGTGGTTCTTCCTGCCATGGGTGGAGTTGCTCACGCGCGTGAAGCGCATGAAGTTGCCCATGGACAACCGTCTGCGCCACCGCGCGGTGCCGAACCCGGCCTTCTTCCCGAATGCCATGGAAACCATCGAGACCATGGAAAAGGAGGGCTACCAGCATGCCGCCGATTGCGGCTGGGAGTGGTCCGGCATGAAACAGCACTACCGCCTGTTTTTTCACGCGGAAGACAAAACCGTGGCCACACTGTGCCTCTGTGAACAGGCCGATGTGGTGTTTTCCTTTGTCTCCATCACGTCACTCGCCGTGGATGGCGAGGTGCTGCGCACCACCAACTACCCCTTCGCCCCCACGCTCAAGTATCCGAAAAAATTCCTCTGGAACCACGTGCCTTGCACCCGCCATTGCTTCCGCCAGATCCTGCAAAGCCATCGCGATCACCTCACCCGTTTCCGCATTGATCACCAGGACCTCCAGGTCATCGATCCCGATCTGCTCGAAGAAATGATCGAGGAGGAAATGCAGGAAATGATCGAGCACAACCTCGACCACGGCATCATCGAATTCGCCGGAGATGGCTACTTTTGCTACAGCACCAAAGGCCTGTTCTATCTGTGGGGTCAGTTTATCAAAGACATGGTGCGGCTGTGCTGAAGACCGGGATTATTCAGGAATCGGCACGGCGCGCAACGGTGTGTTTTTGAGCAAGGCATCTTTTTCCTGCTCCGGTGGCGAAGTGAACACCACGTGCTCCCATTTCGGCTGATCCATCGGTCCCTGCCCATGGAACTGGAACAATCCCTTGATGATGGGCTGAAACGGTAGCACAACGATCCCCAAGAGTCCGCGGGCGTTCATCCGCATCGTCATATCGATGGTTTTCTGGTTCAAATCGACCTTGCCGTTGCCGGTGAATTTCAAGCTCGTGGTGTGCGTGACAAAATCATGGGTCTCGATCACCCCCTTGCGGATGGTGAAGTTGCAAAAAGCATCCTTGGCCCGCTCGAATCCCGCCCTGCGATCACCGACCACCGCGGACATCACCGAGGAAAGCGGACCGAAGATCGGCACCGCGAACAGCTCGCCCTTTTCCAGAGCACACATCCCCTCACCCTCCAGGCTCGACATCGTATTGCTGCTGCCTTTGAGGGCGATCCATCCGGTCAGGGTGCCGTAGCCTTTTTCCTTAAACTTGTGCGTCTCCGCGATGGCGGCCATGCGCAGTTGGTTCCATCGCACATCCGCGTCAAAGCGATTGTCTCCTGTCAGCATGACACGCACCGTGCCCGCGCACTTGCCGCCAAACACGCCGGCGTTCAAGCGGGTCAGCAAGACTTTCTCGCTATCGATCTGAATCTCGCTGGAGACATCGGAAAAGATCGTAGGTTCGCCGAGAAACTCCCAGGTCATTGCCTTCGCCTGTTGCAAGGAGACCTTGAACTGCGTGCGACCCTTGTTCCTGACATCGATGCTACCCTCGGCAGACAAAGCCGGCGGTACGTGAAAACGGTATTCCTCCACCGCATCCGCCACGTTGGTGGCAAACATGTTCAAGAGTGGCACAGGGTGCACATTCCCGCGCAATTGCTCGATCTTCACCATCCCCTCCGCATGATCGTAGGTGATACTCGCGGCACGCACCGGCCCGCGTAGGCCGCCTTGATGGATTTTCTGCAGCTCATACTGGCTGTAGTCGTATTCAACGTCGATGTCCGTGAACCGCAGGAATTGATGCTTCAAATCCATGGAGGTGGCACAGGAAAAAACCGGCACGCCGCGATAGCTCACATTCTCCAGCTTGGCACGCCCCTGAACCGCCCAGGCCGTGCGATCGGCCCGATCCAGCTTGCCGCGCAATGAAACCCAGTAGCGTGTGTCCGCATTTCCGGAGAAATCGCCTAACACTTTCTCCAACGCCTGCCCCGAGAAAAACCGCTGGCCGATATCGGCGGGAAAGGTGCTTTCCAGATCATAATTCACCAGGTTGCCGGAGATCTCCACGTTTCCCGTCAAGTGACCGCGCGGATGCTGCAGCACAATCTCATTCAGCTTCATCTGTTGCAACGAGTAGCTCTCGTTCTTTTGAAACCGCGCTTCCATGACCGCTTTGATCTTCGGTTCGCCCTGGGACTCCAGATGTTGCACCGCCGCCGCAACGGGCAAATCACGATAGAAGGGCCGCACAATGTTCAGCGGGATATCGCCACGCACGAGCACATCAAGGATGCCGTTTCTCTGCAGCATGTGCCCCGTCAACTCACCCTGGGGATGGGACAGCTTGAGATTGCGCAAAAAAAAGTCCTGGTTCCGGTAGGAAAATTCCGTGCTCATGGCCGAGAGAGGACTGCCGCGAAAGAGCACATTTTTGGTCGCCATGCGTCCTTGCATCGCCAGCTCCATGGGCGCATCCGCGGGAAAGGAAAACTGCCCGCGCATCTGCAACTCCGGCGCCTCCGCCAGCGAAAAGTCATCCAGCAATCGCTTGCCAGTCAGGTCGTATATCCAGTGCGGAGCATCCAGCGTGGAGTCGAAATCGAAATTCCCCCTCCGCTCCGCCAGATCATAATCGAGCGCCATGCGGATGTTCCCCCTGTCATCACGCGCCCCGAAGTGGTGCACTGAGACCAGGGAATGAATCACGTTCCCTGAGGCCTCGACGTCACGCAGATCGATCTGGCCGCGCCGCGCGGCTTCACAGCGGAACGTGAACTGACATTTCAATGCCGCCCATTTCGTCGCATCCGCCTCGACTTTCAACGCCAGCTCGGGCGGGTGGGCGGGATCTAGCTGCCACTGGTTGATCTCCTTGACAAACTCTCGCAAAAACCGCCGGTGCATGCCTTGGCCCTGTTCCTTTTCGTCAGAGACCGGCACGGGGCGAAAGCCCAGAATCACCGCATCGATCTTCAGCTGGATGCCATCGATCAAGCCCTTGCCCTGCCTGACCTCGAATTTTCGGCTCTTCGACAACAATACCTGCCCGTTCAGGTTTTTGATGTTGATCACATCACCCTCCGGCTCATCAGGATCCACCGGTAACCTCAGCTCGGCATTCAGCAAATCGATATGCGTCAAGCGAATGATCCCGCGCATGGCCTTGGTTTTGTCCAGATCGAAAATCAAGCGCTGCAAGAATGCCAGGCGCTTGGTGCGGGACGCATCCACAAACACCTCCACCTCGGTGGCCTCGATGCCACGCAAAGGGACATAGCGCAGCCGTTTGATCGAAGTTTCCAGACCTTGCTTGGACAATTCCACCTCCAGTGCCCGGCGCCAGGCTTCCGGCATGCCCGTGGCATTCAGATAGAGAATGGCCGAAAACAGCAGCAGCCCCAAACCGAGCACTGTGGCATACAGCGTGGTGCGCAAATTGCGGAAAAATTTCAGTCGTCTGTAATTCAAAGTGTGTGCCACACAGTATCAGCCCTTGTGGAAAAATCCAAGCAGCGATTCGACCCGTGGGCGAAATTCACGGATTTCTCGCTGGTGCGGCACCCGGCTTGCGATAGCTCACCGCTCTCTGATAGAGCGTCACCGCATCACTGATGCCACGCGCCACGGCGGAGGTGTATTTGGGATTGGCGATCAAACGGGCTTCGTACGGATGGCTCATGAAGCCGCCTTCCACCAAAATGGCCGGATGTTTCACCCCCGTCAGCACGCTGTAGCGGGCGCGCTTGATGCCGCGGTCCATGGTGTTTTCCTTACCGATGTGACGAATCACCTGACCGTGGATGGCAGTGGCGAGAGCGACATTCGCGGAATCGTGCATGTTGCCATTGCGCGCCTGGAAATCGCTGGACTTCAGGCCGGAACCATAGTGAGCCACACCCTGCGGGGAGAGCGTGAAAGTTTCCACACCACGCGCCGAACGACCGCCGGAGTTGAAGTGAATGCTGATGAAAATGGCAGACTCCCGCACCGCGTTCGCCAGGTCCACACGCTCTTGCAGTGTCAGATAGACATCGCTGCTGCGTGTCATCACGACCTTGAAACCCTTGGCGGTGAGCAAGGTTTTCAATTCCTGAGCCACGATCAAATTGTAGGCTTTTTCCGTATTGTAGGCATTCACCGCCCCCGCATCCCTGCCGCCGTGGCCGGCATCAATGATCACCGTGCGGAAATTTCCGGCATTCGGGATGTAACTGGGACGCAGCACCGGGTCGATGAGCTTGGTGAGGTCGATGCGGGAAATCCCGATCTTTCCTGCTGTTTCGATCACCGGGTAGGTGCAGACAAACTTCACCCCGTTGAGAGTCACATCTTGGTCTCCCACCTTGAGTTTGAAGATCAGATTTTTGCCCTCCATGGTCAGGCTGTTGCCCTCACGCTTCATCGAGGGGAAATTGTAAAACGCCTTGAGGCTTTGCAAAGAGACGTAGTCGCGGCCATCGTGCTGCATCACGTCCCATTGTACCTGGGCGCACGCACACCAGCAAAACGCGAGAGCCAAGAGCACTTGGCCGAGCATTCGTTTTCCAAACATCGTGAATCGTTCCATGGAGTTTCGCGCACAGTAGGCAAGCCTCCCGCTCTTGGCAACCAGAAATTCGCGGCTCCCACACACTCTGGCGGCATGGCGTCACGCAGATCTCCGGGCCGAGTCCGGGAATTGGTCGATATTGCTGTCTTTCCATCACTAGGTTGGTTCGCACGACTATTCCCTTGTCATGGCCGCACGGAGGAGCTAGTCATGAGGGAGAATGACTTTTCGTGCATGCGGAATTTTGTTGGCGTCCACCATGTGGCTCTGCGCACAGCGCATGGAGTTGGCGGATGTGCAGCAGGTCCTCGCTCAGGGGGTACAGGAGGCGCAAAACATGTCCGCCGGCACGAACCGCGTGATCGCCATCACGGATCGCGAGGGGTATGTACTGGCAGTGTGGGATGTGAATGGAGCCGCCGCACCCAACCCCACCCCTTCGCTGGTGGCGGATGCCGTGTCCAAAGCCGGTGCAGCGGCGTTCCTCAGCAGCAACCAACATGCCTTCACCTCGCGCACGGCGGCATTCATTGTGCAAAATCATTTTCCTCCCGCCGTGGCCAACCGGCCCAACGGGCCGCTCGTGGGGGTGAATTTTTCCAATCTGGCCTTCTCAGACACAAACAGATACAAGGCCCCCTCGGCGCTGGGGACCTTTCCCACACCGCCGGTGCCGGGCGTGAACGACCCCGGTAGTGCCACCCCGGCTCTGGCATTTCGCAGCGTGCCTTTCACCTCCCTGTTGACACTGCCCGCCGCCGTGGCAAGCCCCGGAAGCGTTCCTCTGTTCAAAAACGGAGTGCTGATCGGCGGGGTGGGAGTTGTGGGATTTGCCGATACACCTGTGGCGGACTCCGCCATCTTTTTTCAAGCGGATACCAATGAAAAAATCGCCATGGCAGCACAGGCCGGATACCGGCCCGGCCAGGCCAAGGATGGGAACAACGTATCGATTGATGGCGTGCGGCTCGCGTATGTGGTTGGCACGGGATCCAACACCATCATCCCCAATCCCGCCGCATTTCTGGCGACCAACGGTGCAGCGGTGGCCTTTGCCGACATCGATGGCCTGGCCGCTTCCGCCGATGACGCCGCGGTGGACTACACCCCCAAAGCCTCACCACCGGCCGTGGTTTACCCCAACCCTTTCGGGCTCATGGGCGCGAATGGCAGCCCCGGCGAACTGCGCTCCGCCATCCGTGCCGATCCTGTGGCGGGAGCCATCAGTGGCCAAGCGCGTCTGAGTGCGGCGGAAGTCGAGAGCATCCTGCGCCTCGCTGTCGAGCGGGCAGCGATCACGCGGGCGGGCATTCGCCTGCCGCGCGGTCAGGTCGCCCAAGTATGGATCACCGTGGTGAACAATCCTGCAGAATCCGGAGTCGCGCCCGTGGTGCTGGGGACCTACCGCACCCCGGATGCCACCATCTTCAGTTGGGACGTGGCCGTGCAAAAGGCGCGCACCGCGCTCTTTTATTCGCGAGGCCTGGAGCGCGGCACACCAAGGGCTTTTTCCACACGCACCGTGGGCTTCCTCGCCCAGGACATGTATCCGCCGGGCATCAATGGCACCGCTTCTGGCCCGCTCTTCAACATGCAGCCGCTTTTTTCGCTGCTGAACGGTCAAGTGCCTGCCACCCCCATCAACGCGAATGTGCCGAACGGCATCACCATCTTTGCCGGCGGGTTTCCGCTGTATCGGAACGGTGTGCTGATCGGGGCCATCGGTGTCTCCGGTGACGGCATCGAACAGGACGATATCATCGCCGCCAGCGGTGCACGGAATTTCCTCGCTCCGCAGTCCGCCCGCGCCGACCAATTCGCCTACCAAAACGCGCGCCTTCCCTACGCCAAGTTCCCGCGTGCCTCCTCCAGCTTTTAAACAAACGTATGTTTTATCGCATTCCTGCCGAGCTTTCCGTCCCCGGCTTTTATGGAATCAGGACAAAAAAGACTTGCACGCCTTGCGGCCAGCGACTACCCCGTCGCCGATGAATATTCAAACATCGCTCATTCTTTTCAAACCAGACGCTATCGAGAAAAATCTCGCCGGCACCGTATTGGCCCGCTTTCAGGCCGAGGGATTTCGCGTTCGTGGCATCAAAATGATGCAACTGGATCACGCGATTCTGGCCGATCACTACTCACACATCGCCGACAAGCCGTTTTTCCCGGAGATCGTCGCTTTCATGAGCAAAACTCCTGTGATCGCGCTGGCGCTGGAAGGCGACAATGTCATCTCCCGCGTGCGTGATTTGCTGGGTCCCACCGATTCAAAGGCCGCCGCTCCTGGCACCATCCGTGGCGACTTCGGCGAAGACAAAATGGTCAACGTCTGCCATGCTTCCGATTCCCCCGAGGCAGCAGCCGCGGAACTGAAGCGCTTCTTCCGCGACGGCGAAGTTTTTGCCTGATCACGGGTGCTTTTCCCTCAGCCCGCCTGGTGTCGCCACCGGCGGGCGATTTTTTTGACTTCTCGATCTCATGCTGGTTCTCGTCCTGGTCTCCACCATCGCCGCTGTGATGTTTCACCGCAAGGCTGTCGAAAAAGGCTACCGTTCGCCGCGTTTCTGGATGTATCCGCTGATCGTGGGCAACGGACTGCTGTTGTTTGCCACCGCAGCAAAATGGATTGCCTCCGAAATCGCGCCGGATCAGCACTCTCCCCTGTTCAAGATCTACGGTCCCGTGGTGGACATTCTCGCCATGGTGCTGTTTTTCCTCATCATCGGCAAGGCGTGGAAACAAATCCGCGCGCTGCCGCCGATGGAGTAACAGCCCACGCGGACATCAAAGACCCAGCAGCTCCTGGATTTCCTTTTTGGACAAATAACGGTCGCCGTTTTTGTTGAATTGCTGGAATTTTGACTCGGCATCCTTGGCATCGCCGGACGAGCCTGTGAACTCTTCCAAGGTGACCGACTTGTCCTTGTTGCGGTCGTGATCTTTGAGGAAATCATCGATGGCTTCGTTGATCTTATCGCGCTTGGCTTTTTCCGCCGCTTCCTGTTTGCGCTTTTCTGCCATGGCTTTTTGTGCAGCACCGTTGCGATTGCGTCTGTTCTGCGCCTCGGCAGGCAGTGAACAGAGCAGAGCAGTACAAGCGATAACATAGTAGATTCGTTTCATGGGAAGTGGTAGGGTTGACGGGCCATTCATGAAGGAAATCGAGTAGGCCTACAAGCAGGAAATGCGGCATCGAAGAGGTTTGAATTTTTCAAGCTGGTAAAATCCAGAGTTGCGCCGGGGAATCGGGCCATGATAGCCTGTCCACGATGAGCGCCAATTGGTATATGATGAGCGAGGGCCAACAACTGGGTCCATACACGGGGGAACAAATGGTTCAATTTGGCCAGGAGGGACGTGTCGCGCCGGACTCGTTGGTTTGGACCGAGGGCATGGCGGAGTGGCTGCCCGCTTCTCAAATTGAAGGGCTGCTGCCCGCACCCGCACCTCAAGCCGCGCCCGTGTTAGCGACCAGCAACTGGGCACCGCCGGGTGCGCGGGTGGCGGGTACAGTGGCCGCCACTGCTCCTGCTGGCCTCTCCCCCTACGCCCCTCCCGGCTCTTCCCTCATGGCCGCCGCACCCGCTGGCAACTATCCGTTTATCTCTGTCAAAGCAGCCAGCTTCGGCCTGTGGATGTGGATGTTCATCGGCAGCTTCCTCAGCATCGTGGTTGGTTTTGTGATGTTCTACGGGGCACTGACCACCAAGGCCGCTCCGGGAGAGGCAGACACCACGAATGTGAAGCTCATTCTCTTTGCGATCTTTTGCGGAGCGGGTGTGATTTGCGCCATAATGTCCCAGGTGTTTTTTATGATGAATCTCTACCGCGCTTGGAGTTGTCTGCGCGCTGGGGGGCCTCGCACCACACCCGGTTCCGCGGTAGGTCTGCTGTTTGTGCCGTTTTACAATCTTTACTGGGTGTTTGTCGCCATCGCCGGATTGCCCAAGGACTGGAACCGCATCGTCTCACAGTATGAGGATCTGAGAAATGCGCCGCGCTTGAGCGAGAATGTGTTTTTGCTGTACGCCATTGGTGTGTTTGTCGCCCCATTGGCATTGATCGTGATTTTCCCGATGATGTCGCAAATCTGCCAAGGCATCAATTTCTTCGCCTACCGCCGCAATCAGACGGCTGGCAGCGGATTCGGCGGCATCAAGTTCGGCTGAGAACTTTCAGCTTTTCATCAGCCAGCTGAGATGTGGCGTGTAAAGGTGCGGCTCTAGCAAAAACGAGTCGTGCCCTTTATCCGAGTGGACGGTGATCTGGGTGGCATCGATGTCCGCCCGCTCCAGATGCAGCGTGAGATCCGCTTGTTCCTCAGGATAGAAGCAGAAATCGCTGTCGATGGAAAAGACCAGCCAACGCTGGCCTGCGGAAGCGGCGCGATCAAGCAGTTCACGCGGACTACCGGCCTTGCCTTCCGCAACGGCATCATAGCGCGACCACATGTCAATGATGCGCAGGTAGGTGTTCGCATCAAAACGGCGCACGAATTTTTTCCCCTGATAGAGCATGTAGGACTGGAACTGGTCTCGCACTTTATACCAGGACAGCGTGTCCTGGTGTTGGATGATGTCCTGACGCGCGCGGCGCTCGATGGCATCCAGGTGGACAAAGGTTTTGTGGGAAATCATGCGGGCCAGTGCCAGGCCGTAGAGCGGTGGCTGACCGGAGTAGTAGTCGCCACCGTTGAAATTCGGGTCGTTCTCGATCGCAAGAATTTGTTCGAAGAGAATCAGACGGTTCAGCACCGTGGTCTTGAAACCGGCGGCAATGGAGGCCACCCGCTTGACCCGCTGCGGGTAGGTGGTGGCAAAGGTAAGTGCCAGCAATCCGCCCACCGAGGGGCCTACCACCGCGTGAAGCACATCGATGCCCAACTCGTCCAGCAACAGCGCCGAGACCGCGACTTGATCGGCGGCGGTGACATGCGGGAATGCGGAGCCCCACGGTCTGCCGGTTTCCGGATTCAGCGAGGAAGGACCGGTGGTGCCGTAGCAACCGCCGAGATAGTTCGCGCAGATGATGAAAAATTCATTGGTGTCCAGCGCCTTGCCGGGGCCGATCATGTCCTCCCACCAGCCGTCGTGCATTTCCGCCTGCCAGAATGGTTCCACGCCGGGAATGTGGGCATTCACCCCCGCTGCGTGATGCGAACCAGACAGGGCGTGATAGAGGAGAATGGCATTGGAGGCATCCGCACGCAGAGTGCCCCACGTTTCGTAGGCGATACGCAGTCCGGGCAGCTCCGAGCCATCGCTCAGCACGACGGACCGGGCGATATCGCAGAATTTCGTTTCAACAATTTCAGGCATGGTGCAGATGGGGCGGGCGTTCTAGTGGCTGAGGCACCGGAAATCAAATGTAAAACATGCTGCCCCCCGGTGTGACGATCATTTGCGCCAAAGTGATTTGGGATAGGTGCTCCTGAAATGCCGCAGCCACCGCTGACCACGATTCCGCGACCGCGGCACCGGATTCTCCCTCATGGCTCACACTGCACACCAGCAAGGAGGGATCGATGGCGTCAATGATCTCCTTCAGAGTGATGCTGACGGGCTCGCGGGCCAAAAGATACCCGCCCTCCTTGCCTCGCTTGCTCTCCACCAGTCCGGCACGCCGCAAATCGTTGAGAATTTGCACCAAAAAGTTCGCAGACACGGCTTCTCGTTGCGCAAGTTCCTCAAGTCGTGTAATCGTGTGCGCGTCATGATGTTTGGCAAGCTGGGCGAGTGCCCGACAGGCGTATTCAAGCTTCTGGGAAATCCGCATAGGGAAAATGAAACACAATAACGAGGAAAGTGCGAGTGCTAAGGTCAATCGATTTTGCGGTGGCCGCGCCGTCGATGTGGGGGAACTGTGGCAACGCCTGCGCGATGAAGCCGGACGCATCAGCAACAAGGAGCCGCAGATGCGTGCCTTGCTCGAGGACGTGGTGCTGCTGCGCCAAAACCTGGGCGATGCCTTGGCGGCAAGACTCTCGAGAAAACTGGCCCGCGAGGACATGAAACGCGAGGAGCTGACACCATTGCTTGTCGGCTTGTTCCAGGACCACCCGGCACTGGTGTGCAGCGCGGCCAAGGACTTGATTGCCATCCATGAGCGGGATGCCGCTTGCGATTCCCCCTTGCAGCCCTTGTTGTTCTTCAAAGGCTTTCTCGCCATTTCCACCTACCGCATCTCCCACCTGCTGTGGCAGCAAGAGCGACGGGATCTGGCCCTCTATTTTCAAAGTCTGGCCAGTGAGGTCTTCGCCGTGGACATTCACCCGGCGGCACGCATCGGCTGCGGCATCTTGCTCGATCACGCCACCAGTTTTGTCGTCGGGGAAACGGCGATCATCGAAGACGATGTCTCCATTCTCCACGAGGTCACTCTCGGCGGCACCGGCAAGGTCTCGGGCGACCGCCACCCGATCGTGCGCTCCGGGGTGCTCATCGGCGCAGGTGCGAAAATTTTAGGCCGCGTGGAAATCGGCGAGTGCGCCAAAATCGGTGCTGGCAGCGTGGTGCTCACCGATGTGCCCGCCCATGTGACGGTCGCCGGAGTACCCGCCGTCATCGTCGGAATGGCCAAGGAAGAAGCCCCGGCGCTGGACATGAACCAGTGCATCTGAGCGATCTCCCGCGGATTTTTGTGATTTGGTGATTGGACAATTCCGGAGATCCACTACACTGAGGTCGTGCCCCGACCAGTGGATATCGTGATCGATTTTTTGCGTGAACAACAAGCGCGCGGCATCACGCATGTGGACTTGGATGAACCCGCCCGCTCGTTTCTCAATTACTTGTCGAAACAGAAAACCATCGCACCCACGGCGACAGCATCTGTGGCCACGCCGTCCGCTCCGCTCGCCCCAGCGTCACCACCTGCCGCCCCGGTCCCGCTGATCATGCAAACCCAAGGCAGCTCCAAGGCGGAACGACTCGCGGACTTGCGCCGCCAACTCACCGCTCTACCGTCATCGAGAGGCCTCACCCAACTGCGCCAGACTCTGGTCTTTTCCCAAGGCAATCCGGATTCCCCCGTCGTTTTCATCGGCGAGAGTCCCACCCATCACGATGAGCAACAAGGCCACCCCTTTGCCGGTGCTGTGGGCGAGAAATTTGACGCCATCCTCAAGGCGATGAACCTCAGCCGTGCCGAGGTCTATCTCACCCATCTGGTGAAATTCCGTCCTGCCACCAAAAACCAAACCACCAACAACCGCGCCCCCACGGCGGAGGAAATCGATGCCTTTTTGCCCGCGCTCGCACATGAAATTAACATCGTCGCCCCGCGCGTGATTGTCACGCTCGGCTCCATCACCTCCACCCGTCTCTGCGCCAACGATCAACCCGCAGATGCACTGCGCGGCCACTGGCATGCGTGGAACGGCATCGATCTGCGAACCACCGATGCCCCCTCATTCCTGCTCACGGCGGCCATGAACAAAAAACGCAAATTCTGGGAGGACATGCTCGCCGTCCTGGAAAAACTCGGACTGCCCATCAGCGAAAAACAACGCGGCTATTTCCTCAATTCCTAACCCCCCCTTACCATGAAAGCACTCTTCCTCACGCTCGGCACGGCAGCTACATGTATGCTCATTTCTTGCGGTGACATGAGCGGCCCCGGTCGTGATGCCTGGGGCCACCGCCCCGGTCCACAGGGCTTCCGCACCGTGATTCTTGATGCGGGCCACGGCGGGCACGACAGCGGTGCCGTGAGTCGCAGCACCGGGCAAAAGGAGAAAGACCTTACCCTCGATCTCGTCAAACGCATCAAAAACGAACTGGGCTTGTCCTACAAAACCATTCTCTTGCGCCGTAGCGATCATTTTGTCGATCTCGATGACCGTGTCGTCTTTGCCAACCGCCATCCCAACGCCATTCTTATCAGCGTTCACTGCAACAGCGGCCCCTCAGGCATGCGCGGCCCGGAGACCTACTACTGGCGGGTGGACAGCCACGGCCTCGCCGCGCGTTGCCAGCGGGCGATGGAAAAAGTCAGCCCGGTCGAGTCAGGAAATCGCGGCATGGTGCGTCGCCGCCTGCGCCTCACCCGCAACCCGGAAATCCCCTGCCTGCTGCTAGAATGCGGTTACCTCAGCCACCCTGCGGAAGCACGATTGCTGCAATCGGCCGATTACCGTCAAAAAATGGCATCGGCCATCGCCGAAGCGATCCGCGAGCAAAGCAACCGAGGCGATGCCGGCACCGGTCCACTGCCTCCCCCACTCTACGCTCCGCTCAGTCGCCCCACGGATGCCCCCGAATAGCAGTCAACGGGGCGTCGTTTTCTCGCCTGTCCTGACGAAACACTTGAGCCATCCCCTGCCAACCATGATCCAGGAAAGCGCGAACAAAGCGGCCTGAAACAGCACGATGCAAGCCGCCGGAGAGGCATCGGCGTGGTAACTGATCATCACACCCAGGATCGTGGAGATCACGGCACTGAGGGAGGAGATCAGCAGCATGCGATCGAAGCGGTTCGTCCACAGGAATGCCGTGGCTCCGGGGGTGATGAGCATGGCCGTGACCAGAATGATGCCCACCGCTTTCAGCGAAACCACAATGGCCAAGGACAACAGCGCAAGCAAACCGTAATGCAACAATCGCACCGGCAAGGCCATCACGCGAGCTTGGGCGGGGTCGAAGCACAACAGCAAAAAATCCCGACGTTTCAGCAGGAGCACGGCAAGAACGGGAAACGCGACCCACATCACTTCGCGGATTTCCGCAGGCCCGATGCCCAGCAAATTGCCAAACAGAATGTGATCCAGATGCAAGTCCGATGGGACTTTGCTGAACAACACCAAACCCATGGCAAACAGGCCTGTGAACACCACTCCCATGGCCGTGTCCTCCTTGAGGCGGCTGATGTTTTTCACCCAGCCCGTGCCCACCGCACATAGCAGGCCCGCGAGGAAGGCTCCGATCAGCAGCGGTGCCCCCACCAGATAGGCAAGCACGATCCCCGGCAACAGCGAGTGGGAAACGGCATCGCCCATCAGCGACCAGCCACGCAGCACCAGAAAACACGACAGCACCGCGCAGAGCACCCCGATCAAAGAGCCGATCATCATGGCATCGCGCAGGAACGGATACTCGAACGGTTCCCACCAATTCATGACTGCACCTCCTTTCGCTCACGACGTCGCCGTGCCAGCAGCCCGTGCTTGGGGGCTACCACCAGAGCAATCAAAAAGACGATGGTTTGCAGTGTCACAATGCAGCCGCCGGTGCTGCCATTGGCATAATAACTCGCATAGGCACCCAACCCAGCCGTCACCACGCCGATCGTGGCGGAAATGCCGAGCATTCGGGAAAAACGATCCGTGAAAAGATACGCCGTCGCCCCTGGAGTGATGAGCATGGCCACCACCAACAAGGCACCCACGGTGATCAAGGCCGCCACCGCCGTCGCGCTGAGTAGCATCAACAACAAGGCATGCATCCACTCGACACGCAAGCCTATGGCACGGGCCTGCTGGGCATCGAAACAAAACAGCAGCAGGTCGCGCCATTTCATCGCCAGCATGATCAACACAGCAC
>ERZ1066127.491-NODE-491-length-20606-cov-10.819863_pt1 | contig 20606 bp, 22 predicted proteins | sample MGYA00382774_ERZ1066127 | MGnify/ENA primary metagenome ERZ1066127 (study PRJEB33369, sample SAMEA5778357) | biofilm metagenome | biome: Industrial cooling water; feature: Water cooling tower basin; material: Biofilm | place: United Arab Emirates | collected... | reverse complement strand
CGAGAGACCCACACGAAAGCCGGGGATGGATTCCAGTTTGTCCAAGGTGCCGCCCGTGATGCCCAGCCCGCGGCCTGACACCATGGGAATCCAGCAGCCGCAGCAGGCGACGAGCGGGGCGAGAATGAGTGACACCTTATCACCAATGCCGCCGGTGGAGTGCTTGTCCACGATAGGCGGGTGATCACCGGAAAACTGGAAGCGCTCGCCGCTTTCGAGCATGGCATACGTGAGTGCCGCCGTTTCCGCCGCAGTCATGCCACGGAAATAGACCGCCATGGCAAAGGCGGACATTTGGGCATCCGTCACCTCCCCCTTGGTGAAGCCGGCAATCAAGGCGCGGATCTCCGCCTCCGCCAGGATCTCGCCCTCGCGTTTGCGCACGATCAAGGTAGGGATGTGAAGCGTGGACATGGACATTTATTGTGGGAAACGTTCCAGTACGTAGCTTTGGTCAGCGGCGGACAATTTCTCGAAATCGTAGTCGATTGCGCTGCCATCTTCCCGCACGAAACGCACCTGGCGTTTGCCATCCACCGTGGTCAGCCCCACGCACTTGGCGGTGAGTTTTTTTCCTTCGGCATTGATCCATTCGCGCATCACGGGAGTGTTGTCGATGACCGGCTTTTTCTCCGGTGTGACGGGAGTTTCCGGCTTGGCCTGGAGCTTTTCCTTCGCCTCCTCGCCCATATCCTTGATCTTTTGTTCGAGTGCCTCCTTTTGCAAAAATGCCTGATCCAACCAGGCCTTGGGCGGAGGATTATACAAAAACCAACCGACCGCGATGGTGAGAATCAGACCCCACATTTTGGCGGAGAAAAACAGAAACTTGTGCGGCATCTCGATGATGGTGCTCTCCTCGGTCTTCACATCGATCACCTCTTTCACCGTCGTGTTGCCGAGTGTGATCGAGAAAATCCATACGAAAATCGTGCCTAACAAGTGTCCGACCGTGACGATCCATTTGTCAGGTACGAAACCTTGGGTGAAATGATTCACCCAATAAAACACCACAAATCCCATCATCCATAAAATGGGAATCAAGAAGCCCCAGCGAGTCCATAAGGTCATGCGATAGCCTTAGCCACTGCGATTCCCGTTGTAAATGAAAAAGCGGCGGCCGCTCAGTCCTCGATGGCGTGACCTTCGATGAAATCCCGCAAATGCCCGTCCTCGGTAGCCTGCAAGGCCTCGGGCGTGCCTGTCCAATACACCTGCCCGTCTTTCATGAAGACCACGCGATCAGCGATGCGGAAGACACTGCGGATTTCGTGCGTGATGACCAGATTGGTGATACCGTGATCCTGTTGCAGCGTTTTGATCAAGCGATCGATGGTATCCGCCGTCATGGGGTCCAGTCCGGCATGCGGTTCATCGTAAATGATGCACGCCGGCACATCCACCACCGCACGGGCCAGTGCCACGCGTTTGCGCATGCCGCCCGAGATATCCGAGGGGTATTTGTCCCCATGTGCCCCGAGTTTGACGATTTCCAATGCCTGCTTCACCCGCGTGCGGATCTCCTCCTCGCCACAGTCCGACTCCTCACGCAGTGGAAAGGCGACATTTTCAAAGACCGTCATCGAATCAAACAAAGCCCCGCCTTGAAACATCATGCCGATCTGATGCCGCACCGGGCCCATCTCCCGCTCACGCAGGCGCGTGATCTCCTGATCGCCGATCCAGATTTCCCCCGCCGTGGGTCGCATCAAGCCAGGCAAGTGCTTCACCATCACGGACTTGCCACAACCGGACGCACCGAGGATGACCAATGTTTCCCCGCGATAAATGTCGAGGTTCACCCCGCGCAGCACCTCTTGCGAGCCGAAGGATTGCCGCAGGTTGCAAATGCGAATGAAGGGCTTTTCCATAACATCAACTCATGGTTGCGGCACAGCCCCTTTTTCTCAGCGAAGGCACAGGCACATCCATGCCCTTGCCTAGTCCATGCGCCACGCCGTGACAATCAAATAGTGTCATCCATGTGAACCGGGGCGATGCAGGTCCGCCGCTTGCAACATGCCCCACCCTTGCCTGACATAAGCCACTCCCGACCACAACGTGAAAAATCCCGCCACCGCGCAAGCATAGATCGGGCTCACCGCCACCATGCGCAACATCACCCAGGCGAGCGCCACCATTTGCGCAAACGTACACACCTTGCTGCTCCAGTGCGGAGCGATCTTCACCGGTACCTTGCAATACCACAAAATGCCCAATCCACCCAAAATCACACAATCGCGCACAATCACCAGCGCGGTGAACCACAACGGGATGCGCCAGCCCTCGCTGCCCCAGTCGATCAGCGACAATGTCGTGATGCCCGTCAACAGCAGGGTCTTGTCCGCGATGGGATCGATCATCGCGCCAAACGCCGAACGCTGGTTGAAATGCCGCGCGATGAATCCGTCCAGAGCATCGGAGGCGGAGGCCGTCACAAACACCACCAGCGCGGCGATGCGCAGCCACTCGACCGGATGCCCCTCTTTGATACTACGTCCGTAGTACAACGCCAGCACCACGAACACCGGCACCAGTAGCAAGCGCGTCAGAGTGATCTTGCTGGCAAATGTCATGTCATGACTTTACCCGCAAACCGTCTGCATTCCAAGCACGGAAAAATGTCACGCGTTCCAGGCGTTCTCCACCTCCTCCGCAATGATGCGTATCCCCTCCGCCACGACCGGCGCGGGCATGGTGAAAGTCATGCGCAAACACTCATGCTGGTGCCGCCAATCCTCGCGCCCCTCAAGACCGAAAAAGAAATAATGTCCCGAAATGATCAACACCCCGCGTCGCTTCAGTCGCTCATACAGCTCTTTGGAGGTGATCGGCAGATCGGGGAACCACAGCCACAGAAACAGGGCCCCCTCGCTGCGGTGAACCTTGTAACGGAAACGCTCGCCAAAGGTCTCACGCACGCACTCGCGCGCAAAGGCGGATTTTTCCACGTAGAACGGCCGCACCACCTCGTTCGAGAGGCGCAAGATTTCGCCCGACTCCAGCATCGGCCGCACCATCGCCTGGCCGACGTTGGGGTTCGACAGCCCCACCACCGCGGACATGTTCGCCAACGAGGCCGCCACCTGCGGATGCGCGATGACCATGCCGGTGCGTGTGCCCGGAAGACCGATCTTCGACAGACTCAAGGTCAAAATCATGTGCTCATGCCACACGGGCGTGGCCTCAGAGAAAATGATATTCGGAAACGGCGCGCCGTAGGCATTGTCAATGATCAACGGAATGTTGTGCGCCCGCGCGATGGCGGAGAGGCGTTCAATTTCCTCGTCGGTCAGCACATTGCCGGTGGGATTGGTGGGGCGGGACACACAGATCGCAGCGATGTCATCGCCCACTTCCAGCGTATCAAAGTCCACGCGGTACTTGAACTCGTTCGGGCCGGTGAACTCGATGCGCGGCGGGTGTGCGCGGAACATCTCGTGTTTCACCGATTGATTCGCGTAGCCGATGTATTCCGGAACCAGCGGCAGCAGGATTTTTTTGCAGGATCCATCCGGCATTTCCCCGGCTAACAGGTGGAAGAGGAAGAAAAACGCCGTCTGCCCGCCCGCCGTGATGGCGATGTTTTCGGGAGAGACATCCCATCCGCATTCACGCCGCAACATCCCGGCCAATGCCGCGATGAAGGCCGGATTGCCGCGCGGTGGATCGTAGTTGCCCACGGCTTTGTCGAACTCCTCGCGCTGCTCCAGCATCTCGCGGAAGCGCTCGGCCCACCGCTCATCCATCGCCGGAATGTGAGCGGGCTGGCCGCCGCCCAACATTTTGATGTCGGGCCCGCCGCTGGCCAGGGCGTGGCCGAGATCGTCCATCAATTCCGAGATGCCGCTGGGGCCGCCGAGACGCTGGCCCATCAGAGAAAAATCAAACATAAATCTTCATGCGCGGGGTTGACCGACCGCGAGATTGCAGTAGGATGGCGCGCCCTGTTCAACAACCAAAATTCATTTATGTCAATCAAAGTAGGAGATAAAGCACCGGATTTCACCCTCGTCACCAAGACCGCAGAAGGCCCGAAATTGTTCACCCTTTCCGAACACATCGGCCAGTCGAACCTGCTTCTATTGTTCGTGCCCATGGCTTTCACCGGCGTGTGCACCACCGAGTTTTGCGATATCTCGAACGGCATTGCCGAGTATGAAGCGCTGAATGCCAAAGTCATCGGCATCAGCGGCGACAACCCATTTGCCCAGGCCGCATGGGCGGAGAAAGAAGGCATCACCATCAGCCTGCTCAGTGACTACGAGCACAAAGTCGCGCAAGCCTACGGCGTTGCCTACGAGCAATTCCTGCCTGAGGCCAACCTCATCATGGGCGGTGTGCCCAAGCGCTCGGCATTCGTGATCGATAAGGAAGGCACGGTGCGCTATGCGGAAGTGCAAAACCACCCGAAAGACCTGCCGGACTTCTCCGCCATCAAGGATGTCCTCAAAGGCCTCTGAACACGAGACCTTCTCTCATGATCCCGTCCTCTCGCGAGCGACGGGATTTTTTTGTTCCATCGTCACGGCTTTTCCACCACGGGAGCCTTGGCCTCCGGGCTGACGAGGCCCTGGAATTCCTCAATCCACTCGGGAGCATGGGTGTTGGTCAGATGATCGTTGATGTGGCTCAGCATCCGCAAGGCAGCGGCGCGTTGATCACCACTGCGAAACAAATCGATCTGTTTCTTCCAGAGCAACTGCGGCATCTGATCCTTGCGAAATGCCTCCCCTGCCGGGCTCAGCGGTTCGCCACGCTGCAAACCGCCCGCCTCCTGATCCTCACCGGAAAATTCCTCCTCTTTGGCCAGTTCCATCTGGATTCTCGCATCCCACGCACCACTCAGTGCCGCGATCGAATCCGGCCTGCGCAGCGGTGGTAAAATGATCTGATCAAAAATCGCTGCCACCTGCAACGGCGACTCCGGCCAGTTTTTCAGATTGAGATCGCCGATTTTGTAGGCACGGGCAAATACACTGCTGAGCACAGGCCGGGAGAGCAGTTCACGTTGTCCCGCCATGCTTTTGGCATTCGCAAACACCGCGCGCAAGGCTTCCAGAGCCTCCGGCGACAGCTTGTGAATTTCCGCCGGACGCGCCGCCGCACGCATGGTCAAGGCCAGCCAGTTCAGTTGGAATCGCAGCGCCTGGCGGAACTCCGGATTTTTCAACCTGGCTTCATTATCGCGCTTCCAATTGCGAAAATCCTGGCCCTTTTTCTGCTGTTCGGTGAAGTCCACCAACTCGACACACTTCAGATACAACTCCAGTGCCGCATCCTCACTCTGCAATGCCGCGCGAAAATCAGCCGCCGCGCCCTGGAACCGTTTGTCCTGGTGAGCCAGCGCCCCCTCCTGAATGGCTTTCAAGCGCTCGCGCAGTTCCTCCAAATCCGCATGTGTCAGAGGATCCGCCCACAAGACCGGAGCGAAGAGATTGAGGCACAACATGGCACACGCGATTTTCATAAGGATGGCTCATGCTCGAATGTTCGCCGCAAAAATCAAGCACCATTCCGCGTCATGGCCGCATCGCGATGCGTCCCTGCTACTCACGCCTCGCACACAAGCCCAGCAGCCAGAAGAAATTGCCACTGATCAGAAACGCCGCCAAACCCACATGCAAGACCTGCACCCAGCCGTAGATGTGAATTTGTGACATCACCACTCCCAGCACCATCTGCATCAGCACGATGCCCGCTACCAACTTCTCCGCCAAGTGCATGGGCGTGGTCCTGTGACGGGAGGATAGCCGCCACGCATAGACGGTCACCAATAGGATCAACCAGGAAAAACTGCGATGCGTGAGATACAGCCAGGAGCTTTCCAACGCATCACCCCACTCGCTGCGCGGCACCGAGAGATGCTTGGACATCGCATCCGTCAGCTCCCTGACCTGCGAGCCCATGATGCCCTCCGCCACCACGATGACAAATAACAAGCCCACTGACAGGCGCAAGCGGCCCACTGCCATACCCGCGGAAAACTGCGGACGCCACGGCTCATCCGCCGCCCGCCAGACGATCCACGTTTGCACCAGAATCAGCAAAAAGGCCATCGCCATGTGCAAGGTCAGCACCCCCGGTGCCAGTCCGCTGTACACCACCCGAGCCCCCATCCACGCATTCACCAACACCAGTAGCAGTGCCAACCACGCGGCAAATACCACAGACAACCTGTGCCCATACCACCGCAGCGCGCCATACACCGTGAGCAAGGAAAACAGCCCCACCGGCAGGGAAAACAAACGATTGATGAATTCCGTCCAGACATGCCGCGGATTGAACTCCGCCCGCAAGCTCTCCACGGAAATGGTCGCCGGATCACGCCCCATGCGCTCCGCCTTGCGTTGGAATTTCGCGATATCCAGTTTCTCAAACTCCACCTGCTCGACTTTCGTGGGCGGAATCAACTGGCCCCAGCACGTCGGCCAGTCCGGGCATCCCATGCCAGCGCCTGTGACACGCACGATGGCTCCCACGAAAATCAGGATTAATGTCGATACCAATGCGGCCTTCGCAAAAAACAGAAATCGGGTGTTTGCCATCGCGCCGCCACCTTGCACCCGAATGCGCGGCATTTCATCTTCTTTTTTTGAAAAGTGCCTTTCCCATGGACGGCTGCGGGAAAATGCGATAACTCTCTGCGCGTGAGCGATATTCCACCGAACCAACCCACTGAGCTGCCCGCCGCGCCAGCCCCGGCCGCGAGCAAACTCCCCGTCTCTCCCACCATGATCCTCACGGTCGTGATCGCTCTGTTGCTGGGCTTCATGATCTCGATGAATCTGCAACAGAAGAAAAAAACCGATCAAGGCGACCTCTACGCCGCCCAGGCGGAACTGGCCTCGCGCACGGCGACGGTCAACGCGGAACGCGCCCGCCAAGGCCTGCCACCACTCGAAGGAGTCGGCATGGATTCTCCGGAACAAATCGCGGCCCGGCTCACCAAGGATGCCGCCACGTTGGCGAATTTTTCCGATCGCTTCCGCTCCCTGCTGGCGGAAAAAGACAGCATCATCGCCGAAAAGAACAACAGCCTGCTGGTCTCCGAACAAGCGCGCCAGGCACTTTCCTCCCAGTTGGCCAAAGTGCAAAACCAATTCGACAAAACCGTGGCTGACGGCGCGAGCGTGGAATTGCTGCGCAGCCAACTCAACGAGGCCCGCACCACTCTCGAAATGTTCTCCCAACGCCCCACGGCCGAGGAACTGCAAGCCGCCAAACTCCGCATCGCCGATCTGGAAGCGCAACTCGCCGCGGAAAAAGCACGGCCCGCCCCAGTGATCACCCAACCGCTTCCCGCGAACAACGTCGATCTTTTCGCCGACAGCCACGATGAGCTGATGCCCATGGCTCACGGGCTCTTCAGAGGACTGCGCGAACTGCAAGACAAGAGCGACAGCGAGAACCAAGCCGCCTACAACCACTTCGCCACTGAATACAAAGCCCGCTTCCTCAAGGAAATCCGCTTTGCCTCCGGGTCCTCCGAACTCAATCCCGCCGATAAAATGGCCATCGCCGAAGCCATCGCCACCCTCCCGCCGAACAGCATGGTGCTGGTGGTTGGCTATGCCTCCACCACCGGCAATGCTGATGCCAACCGCTCGCTGTCCTCCCAGCGCGCCAAAAACGTCGCCACCAGCATCGATTTCGCCAAGCCCGGCAATCAATCGGTGCAGGCCGTCTACATCGGACAGACCAACCGTTTCTCCAGCCGCATCCCCGAGCGCAACCAAGTCTGCGAAGTCTGGCAAATCAACGCGCCCTGAGCCGCTTGCCTCCTCATTCCCATCATTGACTTTTTTCATTAGCCATGGACACCATCAAACTCCTGCTCGCCGCCACCACCGCCTTGTTACTGGGCGCTTTGGCCTGGACCTGGCAAAACCAGAAAACCCTCGGCAAAGACGCTCCTGCCGCTGAGCTGGCGCGCATCCAGAAGCAACTGGAGGAAATCAAACGCGAGGAAGCCATCCTGCGCTCGGAAAAACAATTGCGCGACATGGGCGTAACCGCCGCAGCCGTGAACACCCAATCGACGAACAGCACCGCCCAGCAGGAACTGGAGGAAAAAGCCGCCAAACTGCGCGAAATCGAGGAACGAAATGCCGCGCTCCAGCTCGAACTCGAAATGAAGGCGAAAGAGGCCGATGTAGCCAAAAAAGAAGCCGGATTCATCGCCCAGAACGATCTGGAAAAAAGCGATAAAGAACTGCGCCGCGCCCGCCAGATCCGTGAGGCCCTGCTCATGGCCAAGGTCTCAGGCGTGACCAACGACCCTAACATCGGCTCCTTTGTCACCATCCAGTTGGTGATGCCGGAACATGTCACCGTGGACACCATTCTCGCCATCCGCCGCAAAGACGGCATTGCCGGCAACCTCAAAGTCAGCCAGATCGATGGCACTGAGGGCATCGCTGACATCGTCCCCGGATTCGGCCCTTTCACACCGGAAGTCGGTGATGAACTCATCATCGCCCCCGCGTTCTGATCACGACAGAGCTTTCTGTTCCGCGGCGCGGCTGCCAAGCCCCAAACTAGCGGTCAGAGGTCACTCATCCCAGTTCGGGTCCTCCAGATCCTCCCAATCCTTGCCAACCGACTTGACGATTTCCACGGGCAGGAAAATCATGTCATTGGCTCGCTTGTGCTGAGGAGCCAGCCGGAACTTCACCAGCTTGCGCTCCCGGCCCTGAGTGGATGTGACGGAAATGTCCGCCAGAATCGTCAGCTTGCCATCGGTCTGCGAGTCCACCTTCAACAGACCGGGAATCTCATAGCGCGCCCTGGCCACTCCCGGTTGGTCCTTGCTAACGCGAAAGTTTGCTTTCTGATTCAGCATGCTGGCCGGATACCACTCGCTGCGTTTCGATAATTCGGTACTGGTGTGCACACGGTGAACGACCAGCGATTGATGCACACCTGGACTGCCTTGCGCTTCGATACGCCAACGGAACGGCCCCTCCATTTTAGCCAGAGCCGCAGACACCACCATCGCCGTCAAGGCCACCGAGCCATTGCCCGAGCCCTGTGGACTGACTTGCAGGCGCACCGTGGCATCGTTGATCTTCACACCCGGTCCATCGTGAGTGTAGGTATTCTTTTCCGCAATGAGACTCGCACAGTTTGACAATCCCACGCCAATCGCGATGATGATGCCCACTCGCATGCACTTCACGGATGTTACAATATTGGCGGAGATTAATGGCAACTTCATGATGGTGTCACTGTGTATCCTATTGTTTTTATTTTGGAAACTGGAATTCATCGCCACGCTGCTGAATCTGAAATCCTTTGCACCGCATGTCCCCCCGGCGCTGCAAGACTTGTGGACCACGGACTCCTACGAAAAAGCCCGCAACTACTCCGTGACATCCGCGCGTTTTTCCATCATCGAATCCACCTTCAGTCTCATGCTGCTGCTGGGTTTCTGGTTGCTCGGCGGATTCGGCTGGCTGGATGAGCTGACCCGCCAGTGGTTTCCTGATTCCCCCATCCGCACCGGACTAGCCTTCCTAGGGCTGCTATTCGCCGGCCAATATCTGCTGGGACTTCCGCTTTCCCTCTACGATACCTTTGTGATCGAGGAGAAATTCGGTTTTAACAAAACCACCCCGCGCGTCTATGCGATCGATCAGATCAAAAGCATTCTGTTAGGAGTGATCATCGGGCTGCCCTTGACGGCGGCAGTGCTGTGGATCTTCTCCACGGTGGATCACGCCTGGCTGTGGGCCTGGGCCTGCGTATCCGCCTTTCAACTCCTGATGATGTGGCTGGCACCGGCGGTGATCCTGCCGCTGTTCAACAAATTCTCCCCCATGCCGGAGGGCGAGCTGCGCGATGCCATCGAGGCCATGGCGAAGCGCTGCGACTTTCCCATCGTGGGCCTCTATGTCATGGATGGCTCCAAGCGATCCACCAAGGCGAATGCTTTTTTCACCGGCTTTGGCAAAACAAAAAAGATCGCGCTATTCGATACTCTCATCGAAAAACACAGCACCGAGGAACTCGTGGCCATTCTCGCGCATGAAATCGGCCATTTCCGCTGCAAGCACATCCCCCAGCGTCTCGCGGCCTCCCTGCTGCAATCCGCACTGCTGTTTTTCCTCATCGGCCTGGCCACCAATCCCCAGGGCGCCTTCGCCCGGCTGTTGTTTGATGCCTTCGGCGTGGCCACCATCAGCCCGCACGTGGGACTGGTGCTTTTTGGCATCTTGTTCTCCCCTGCCTCGCGCCTGCTGGGCATCCTCTCGAATCGCTGGTCGCGCCGGCATGAATTTGAAGCGGATGCCTATGCCGCCCAGCATTGCGGCTCCCCGGCCCCGCTGATCACGGCCTTGAAAAAACTCACCACCGACAATTTGTCCCACCCCACCCCGCACGCCCTGCGCGTCATGCTGGACTACTCGCACCCGCCGCTGTCGCAACGCCTCGCCGCACTGGAGTCCCTGCGATGACCACATACGCTAGGCGGGCATGAAAATCGGTTTTCATCAGACTCCCGGATGCCGCAGCCCACCGCCCGCTCCGTTTGAATGGTTCGTCGTAGTCATCAACTGTGTGTTGGGGTTATGGTCGCCGAGGTCGGATTTTCACTATTATTCTGTCCCAATTTCATGACGCCCCAAAAAGCGCATTTCCATGGCCCCTGTTCATGACCATATTCATCAGTCACTATGAAAAGCCACCCATCTTTGAGTTCCAGCCGTATGTGCAGATGGATCGGAGTCTGCTGTCTGCTGGGCGCCTTTTGGTTGGCTTTAATTTCCCCGCCGAACAAAACTGCTGGCTTTTTGTCCATGCCTGATGGGAAAATGAGCGAGGAGTCATCAAAAACCAGTGCGAGGCGCAGGGAAGGTGGGGCTGGAAGCGAGACCGTGAGTTTGGCGCAAGAGTATCTAAGCAAAACTCAGCGCGGAATGACGGAGACAGAGGTGAGGTGGGTTGTACAGGATTTTCTAGCGCGAGGGCTGGATGTGGAATATCCGGAGGACACAACGGCGGAGGGCTTTCTTGCGCTGCGGAAAGCTCGGGAGCAGTGGTATCTCGGGGCGCTTGTTTCTGGCCTGAGGCTGACGATAGAGCAAGAAAGCGAGGCAAGGGAGCGAATGAAGGTATTACGGGATATGGATTACCTGGAATATTTGAAATACATAGATGGTTTAAAGCCGTTTGAACAAGGGGGAAAAAAGATGCTAATGATTGAAGGAGGGAAGGCAATAACTCTGACGGATGCGAATCAATGGCTGAATCAAGAAGGATATCGCCCCTGGGAATTGTGCCAACTCCGTGAGGATCAACTGTCGCTCACAAGGTTCCACTCTCAAAATCAGGAGAAGGCAGATAGCCAGGGTGCTGAAGACCATGTGATGAATCCAAAGCTACCTGAGGAGCTGGCCGATCATGGCCTAAACTATTACGCGCTTGGAATGATGGGGTTTGGTGCTGTTGATTCATTTTTTCCCCTGAGCAGGAATCAAGTGAGCGTGTTGCTCAGTGAAGAAAGCAATCAAGCATCCCATGGCCATCTAGAGTGGGTCAAGGTGATGCATTCTGAGCAACTGAAAATGTTTCTTTTATTCAATCCACAAGTGACCAAAAAACTCATCAATGCTTTAGAAGCTGTGGAAAAAGTGCGTGACGATGTGGAATGAATGATCTGACATTATCATGTTTTGCAGAATTACAGGACTCCGGTTGTATCACGCAAATCACCACCCGCTTGATCAGGGGCAGACATTGGTGAAGAGAGTGCTTGAATAGGGTTTAGTTGAAAAGATACCTTTATCATTGCGGTTGCTGCGATTTCCCGCAACATTGGAGCATCTTGCAACACCGCTGGACTCTCAAGAAAGATACCCGATGACGATGCTCTACGATTCCACCAAGCTGCTCGCCGATGTGCAAGATTCGATTCGACAAGCACCCAGAACCGCTGATCGTTCCATAAAAAAATATCTAGCCGCTCCTGTGATCAAAAATTGGGATGCCAGCATCTATGTGGAATACTGGGATTATCTCTGGGAACAAGGACGCATCGCTGCTGCTGCGATCGTGATGGCGAACCAGCAATTGTATCAATATCACAGCGACGGCAATCCTACCGCGCCAGGCGTCGTAGTCTACAGTCCCGATCTTAACGCTAGTATTACAGCGGAAGAGCTGATCTGCGTTGCAAGAGATCTCTACGAGATCTATCGCAATGAAGAAGTAGAGCATCCTGACCAAGAGGAAGTCGCGAAATTACTCAAGGCAGATCGAATTCCTATGAGAGCTTGTGTAGTGCCTCGAAGTATTTCTCCCGATCATCGCTTGCTCATTTCCTCACTCCTTTTCAAACGTGAACACTTCCCCCACCTCACACTTGAGGGTAACATTTTACCCATTCTCCATCACCAGCGCACCAATGGAATCGTGCGCATGGTTCCCTCTCGATTTTGGCCCAAAGTCTTGATGGATGAATGGGCGGAAAAAAGCACAAGCAAGCAGCGTGAAGTCGATAAGCCGAGCATGGTGAAATCGGCGTCGAACATTTGGACGGGGCTGATTTATTTGAAATTTTCCCTGATTTGCCTGACAGCCTTCACGCTCGCTGTGATGCCAACGTGGCACTATCTCCGCAGCTCTCTTCCCTTGCCTCAATACACCATTGCTGATCTCGCATCGATCCCGGATGACACCTTGGTGCGCTTCAGCGGCGAGCTTGATTTAGTCAATACCTATCACACCGAGCGCTACGACTACATCCCTATCGCGGGAAGCAATGGTGAGCTTTGGATCGAGCATAAACTATCGCGCGTTCAGAGCAGGAGAAAACCTCCATCATCAAAAATCGAAAATCAGGTGATGACCAAAGAATCGCTCAACTGGCTTCAATACAGATTGAAAGATCACTTGGCAAAACAATCTATCAGCAATCAAACCCGCCCTGCCGCCTTGTTAGTAGTGCAATCTGATCCGACCACAGGGGCTAAAATTACGCGCTTCGTCTTCTTGTTGCTATTATTCGCCGTCTCCCTTTTTACCGGCATCAAAGCACTGCGCGCATTTGGTATGATGAAACATTCGCATCGTTAAAAAGTGAATCAACGGGTGAGACTTCATATTTCAGGATGCGTTGTGTTATGCTTGTTAGGGAAATCCATGACGGTCTCAAGGTTCGTCATGCCTGAACAAACCGCAGCCCTTACATCGCCACAGCCCGAGCGGAGCGGCGGGAAATGCCGGCTTTCATCCACAGCTCTTCCGGCATGTGGGCCAGTGACTCAATGATGTGGTCCGGCTGATAGGCATAGCGTTTCACCTCCTCCACCTTGGTGTGACCGCTCAACACCAGACAAGTGATGAACCCCATTTCCACGCCGCCGAGGATGTCGGTGTACATCGTATCCCCCACCATCACGGTATGCTCCGAGCGCACGCCCAACTGGCGCTGCGCCATGCGCATCATCACCCCGCTGGGCTTACCCACGGAAAAGGCCTGCACGCCCGTGGCTTTCTCGATCATCGCCACAATCGCCCCGCAACCCGGGCGCGTGCCCTGATCGGTGGGACAGGTGGCATCCAGATTCGTGGCCACCAGCCGCGCCCCTTTTTCCACCAGACGCACGGCTTTTTCCACCAACTCGAAATTCATGGTCCTGCCCTCGCCGATCACCACATAGTCCGCGTCGTCATCCACCACGGCAATGCCATTGTGGTGCAGCGCGGAGGTCAGTCCGTTCTCCCCAATCACAAAGGCCGCCACACGCTTGCGCTGCTGTGCCAGGAATCGCGCGGTGGCCATCGCGCAGGTGAAGACATCATCACTCTCCGCGGCGATGCCCATGCGCTGCAGCTTGATCGCGATGTCGCGACGTGCACGCTGCGAATTGTTGGTGAGAAACAAAAACGGAATCTGATGCTTCTTCAATTTCTCGATGAAGGCATCCGCACCGGGAATCATCTGGTTGCCGCGATACACAACCCCATCCATGTCTAACAAAAATCCGATTTCTTGCTTCACTCCCTGAACATAGCGACACGCGTGCCAAGATGAATGAAATGTACCGATATTACATCATTTCATCACCGCGTGGGCGGCATGGGCGGAACGTCACAGCACTTCGCGGATGGTTCTGGGGCTGCCCTCGATCGTCTGTCCCGCGTATTTTCCTAACAACTTTTGATACAAAGGGCTGGACGGCGTCAGCACTGTGACTTCGCGCCCCTCGTGCTCGATCTCCAGACCGCCCGCACTGGGGGCCAGCAGATACCACGCGCCATCACTCATGGCCACCAGCGAGCCCATGACACTGCCGCCCCCGCCATCCACCGCCATGACATCAAAGGCCTCTAACAGGCGCAAGGCCTCTGCCAATTCCTCGACTTGTTTGGCCTGTCCCGATGCCAGATAGGATGCCTCCAGATTTCGGGTGTCATACTTGCTCTCCGCCTTGCTGCCCGCATCGGTGGCGGCGGCATGAGCCTCCTGGGCCGCCTCCTTGAGACGCAGCAGGCGGGCGCGCAATTCCTCGCGGATCCTCTCAAACAGCAAGGCTTTCATGGTTTCTTACGCACGGCCTTCCTCGGCATCGAACAGGGCAAAAAACGTCTGGATATCATCGCGATGAGCCAGCCCGGCAACGGCCTTTTGCTGCTGGAGTCCGGTTGTGGCGGCATCATTCCAGCCGCGCTTTTGCATGAAGGAGTTCCAGACCTCGATCTGCTCCTCGTCGGGACGACGTCCGTGTTCGTAGCACCATGCGAGAATTTCCTCATCGCTGCCGCCCTGCAACGTGCGGGCGCGCAAAGCCTCGAAGTCCACCCCGAGAAAACGACAGATACGATCATCAAAGGTTTTTTTGCCGGGTATGAGGCCGACGTGATAGCCGGCAGGCAACTGACCCTGGGCATCGAGGCGGATTTTATCAAGAATGCGACCCAGCACAAACAAACCACCGACCTGCGCGGATGCGGAACGAAGAGGAAAAGACATGCGCATTGCTACTGACACGGCGGTGACTCGGCAATCGCAAAATGAATCGCGAGCGGGAGCAGCGGGCTGAAGGCCAATGCCTTTATGCATGCGGTAACCGATCTTTTGCCTTTCGCCCCAACTGGACGTCTCATTTCAGGACGATAAAGGCCTCGGCCAATCCTTACAAGCGTTAGACTGAAGTCAGCGGCCCCCCACGCAGGTGCATCAAGGGAGTTTTTTGATGGTGCTGTACACGGTGCCGATCATCACATCGCCCCCGGTGGACTCGAGGTCATAGCCGATTTTGAGGGTCATGCAGGGCTTCATGTCCTTGAGTTCGAGGTCCACGGATTTGCCATCGGCGGAGAGCTTGGCGGAGAGAACCGCGACCTTGTCGTGAACGCGCACATTTTTGCTCTCGGCTTTGAGGGCGTTTTCCAGTGCGGTGGCATCGGGCTGATCGACGGAAAATTCTCCGGATCCGTACTGCGGGCCGCGCACGTAATTCCAGCGCTCGATGGCGTAGCTGCCGGGATCGGTGGCGAGTTCCTCGTCAAGTGCTTGATCGAACGTCAGCGTGACTCCTTTGCTGGTAATGGTCTGGCTGCTGGGAATCAGCACAGCCTTGTCCTTCACGAAGCGAATGCGTTGGAAGGCGCACTCGGTGGGGGCATTCGTCTGCCAACCGCGGAAACCGAGAGCATACAGCGATCCATCCTTGTGGAAACGGGCGCGCATGGCGGAGGACTGGAGCTTGGCGGGGATTTTCACCACGCCGCCCTGCACGATGTCACCTGCTTTGCTGGGCAACACGCGATAGAGGCTGGACTGGCCGTAGGAGAGGTGAATGAGTTCACCGGCCTTGAGGCCGAAGTCGGTGTTTTGTGGCACCCATACCTGGGAGCCGCCGCTATTGTCCACCGACATGGGCAGGTAGCAGAGGGGCTCATGGAAGGGCTTGTCTTTGCCGATTTCCTGGCGGCTTGGCTCGGTGCCAAGGAAAGCAGGTGCTTGGGCCGGCGTGAAGTAGTTGATTTTGCAGCACGGCTGCCAGGTGCCTTCGTTTTCACCGGTGGTGATTTGCCCTTGTGGTCCCACAGCCAGACCGCCGGGAGCGCGCAGTCCGGTCGCGATGACTTCAAATTTTTTGCCATCGGGGGAGATTTTGGCAACGATGCCGTGGTGAGGCAGGATGGGGTCAAATCCCCTGCCCCCGCCGCGCACGGGCGAGCCTTTGCAGAAGTAAAAATTGCCATCCTGATCGGTCTGCAAGTCGAAGGCGAACTCGTGGAAGTTGCTGCTGATGAGGATATCGCGGTTGAAGGCCTCGAAGAAATCCATTTCACCGTCTTTGTTCAAGTCATGCAAGCGAGTGATCTGATCCCGGCCATTGACGTAGATGACGCCGTTCACGACCTTGACGCCCAAGGTTTCAAACAAGCCGCTGGCAATGCGGCGCCAGGTGAGCTTGGTGATGTCCTGATGAAAGCCGCTGACGGTCCAGACATCGCCGTTCCAAGTGGAGAGCACGGCGGTGTTTTCATCGAGGAAATCGAAGCCACCGAAGCGGAGGTTGGATTTCCAGGGATTGTCCTTGGGAAGGGAGATTTGATCGACGGCCCAGGCGGAGCCTTCGGCCGGTTGGCCCATAGTGCCGGAGGAGGTCAGGGTCTCGGTGTATTGGGGAGAACCGCCTTTCGTGAGATCCGATAGCGTCAGAGGCACGGCGGTGGAGGGCTTTTGATCGCGGGCAAGAGCGACTTGAAATTTCACGGTGTCCTGGCCGGCGGGGACACGCAAGACGAGGCGGCTTTTGCGTCCTTCGGCAGAGGCCAAGGTAATGCCGGTACCGGCGAGATTCAGTTCGCAGAAAAGACCGCTAGCGCTTTGGGCGGACTTGCCATCGGCGCTGACTTCAAAGTCTCCGGATTCATCGGCCAGCAAAATCAGCAGGTCCTTGGCGCGTGGACCGATTTCCCAATGGCGGGTGATGGCAAAAAGATCGATACCAGCGAGATCGGCCGTGGCGGACTCCAGCACCTTGGCACCCAGCACTTCAGTGGCGATGACGATGGCCGAGCCGTTTTTGTAGTAGCCGATGTAGCGCCCATGATCCGCAGGGAGGTTGCCGAATCCTTTCAAGTTGCGCTTGTCATCGAAGGAACCGCTGGCATCCGCGTAGCCACTGGTGGCATCGGTGACAAAAATCGGCTTTTGGTTGTTGAGCGTGACGAGAGGTCCGTGAGCACCGGTCCAGGGAGTGCCCCCCCATTTGACAAATCCGGCATAGCCACTGACCCAGCGCAGTGTTTCGGTATCGAACAGCCCACTATGCTTGCGTCCGCCGAGATCCACCAGAATGCCCTTGTAGGCGCCGACGCGCGTTTTCCCCTGAAAATGATCGCTGAAGGTATTCGACCAAGCAGGGCCGAATTGCATTTCTTCGAACCATGGAGCTGCGGCGACAGGCAGGGCGAAGGCGAGGAAAGCGGAGGCAGTGGCGTTTTTCATAGGTGCTGCCTTAATAAGCACAGATGAAGGAAAATCTTTCAAAGAAAAAAGCCGCCGGATGGCGGCTGAAAAAAGTAGCCTCGCTAGGATTCGAACCTAAACAAAGTGCCTAACAGTTGATACAGCAACAAAACATTGATAAATCAACAAATAAAAACAGTAAAAACTTGACGCGATGGCAAAAATAGGGGACAATTTAGGGCACAGTCACCCCACGAACCTATGGCATCAATCCGCAAAAGACCCGGCAGCGAAGTATGGCAGGCACAATACTACGTTACCAACCCGACCACTGGAGAGCTAAAGCAAATCCGCAAATCGACAGGCGAGACAAACAAGAAAAAAGCCCTCGCCCGTGCCGTGGATATGGAGCGAGCCGCGCAAGGCGCGATTCCCGAGGGCGAGGAACCCATGCAGCAAATCAAAGCGATTCACACCCAACTGGGAGTTGAAATCGCACAAGCCACACTTACCACCGTTTCCTTGCGAAAACATTTCTCAGCAATCATGCGAATCCTGACGGGCGAGGAAATGAAGATTGTGACCATTGCGGCATGGTGCAATGAATGGCTGACCCGAAAGGCCCGTGATTCATCCAAGGCGACGATGGCGAGATACAGGGGGCATGCCAAAGCGTTCATCGAATGGCTAGGCGAAACAAGGGCAAGCAAGCCATTGGAGAGCATCACCACCAGCGACATGGAACGATGGAAACGAGACTTGCAAGACAGGGGCGTGGTGGGAAGAACCGTGCTTTCCTATCTGAAAGACATCGGCTCAATCTACCGCGCCGCCGTGCGGGAAGGTCTGCTAACCCACAACCCCGTGGGGGCCGTAGAAACGCCCGATACAAGCGACAGCCGCGAGCGCAAGCCATTCACCGAAACCGAGGTGCAAGCCCTGATAAAGGCCGCACCAACTAAGGAATGGAAAGGGCTGATACTAGTGGCGGCATTTACAGGACTACGCCTAGGCGATGCAGCTCGCTTGCGGTGGGATTGCGTGGACTTGCAAAAGAAAATGATCACCGTGATTCCCTCGAAAACGAAGCGGAAAAAAGTCGAAGTGAGAATCCCGATTCATCCCGATTTGCTCGCCTATCTCTCGAAAGCACCAATCACAGAAGATTCCCCCGATGCGTTCGTTTTTGCCGAGCTATCACGGCGGGGCATAGGCGACCGCTCAGGACTTTCTCAGCAATTCACCGACATCATGGCCACCGCCAAGGTTAGCAGGGGCAAACCATCACGCGAGCAAACCACAGAAGAATCACCCAAGGGCAAGCATGCCGGACGCATCACTTATGAGCGCGGATTCCATAGCCTCCGCCACACTTTCACCACATGGCTACGCACGGCGGGAGTAAGCGAGGAAGATCGAATGGCACTCACAGGACATAGCACCCGCGACACACACGCAATCTATTCACACACCGAGGAAAAAGTCCTCCGCGATGCAGTCTCAAAACTCTCAACCCTTAAGCAACAAAGCAAATGAGCGAGCGAACCCCTATCATCTGGAAGGTGACACACCCGACCAGCAAAACCCGTCTTTTCCTCGTTTATGACAATGCCGCCATTGCGACAAATGACGGGCAGGCTTTTTTTCATCCCATCGCAATCGAATTCAACAGGACGGGACACAATGACAACGCCCCGCCCCATGAAATCACATGCATCAATGCCACATTCGGCACAATCGCAATCGGGGCCATTGAAGTGAGGGAGGGACAAATCGAACCGCTTCCAATCTCTCAGTATGGACTAAGTCACACCGCCGCCCTTTGTGCATTGGACGAAGCGGAACACTTTGTAACAATGCCTTCCTTCCAATACCCGAGCGGGAAAGCAATTTACGACATCAAGGCCACCAAGAAAAAAATCCCTGCCGCCGCCAAGGTAAAAAGCGCAAGTCATGTCTGGAAGCTGATGGCGTGGATGAATTGGAGCAAATGGAACAAGGAAGAATTTTCCTATGCAAAGCGCGCGGAAATCCTAACGAAAATGGGATTCGAGGTGACAGCAAGTGCGATCAAATCCGCTGCGCAAGTTAGAGGAATTCCAACAATCACGAGCCGAACCTAAAGGTGCAAACTCTACCCCCGACTTTGCGCCGCTAAACGGACACAGGCGGAAAAATGTTAAAAATGCGTAGCATGTCACACGACGTGCATACACAAACAAAATGGGCGGATGAGAAATTCATCACGCGAAACTATGGACTAACACACACCCCGCTTTTCAATCTCAGGAAGGCGGGAAAAATTCGCAGTATCTCCACAGCCGTGGACGGCGCGAAGTATGGCAAACGGCTTTATTGCATCGCAAGCATCGAAGCCTTTTTTGCTAACCAAGAAAAAAGCGAGGGAGGCGCGATTGCACGATAATGAGCCGCCGCTTTCACAAACGCCGCCGCTCTATTCTCGCACAGCGGGAAATGATGGCAGTTATGGCGCAGGAGCAGTTAGATCGTGAGGAACGCGAGGCAGTCGCAAAACTGCAACGCGAACTCGATCAGCTCGACAGTATCGGAACACCTAACCAGATCGATGGAGAGGAGGCCGCACGATAATGAGCGCGAACCTAACGAAAATAAAAAGTTTGCTACCATCAACGGCGGTATTGATCCCCCTCCCGCTGGGCAGGAAAAAGCCGATCACTGATGGCTGGCAGAATACAACTCTCGACGACACGCTTTCAGCCGATCACCAAGAGAAGCTGAGCAGATCAAACATCGGTGTCGTGGTGGGTAGACCTTCCCGCGGCTTATGCTCAATCGACATTGACGACAACGAAGCGGTGCAACCGTTTCTCGATCTGAACCCAAGGTTGACCGACTCTCTGAGAACTAAAGGCGCAAGAGGTTGCAACATCTGGGTGCAGATTATCGGACACCACCCCAAAGCCCACCCTCTGAAAAATAAGGGCGGCGAAAAATTCGGTGAATGGCGAGCCGATGGCAATCAGACAGTCATTGCTGGCCGTCATCCAGATGGGCATGACTATTCGATTGTAGTTAGTAATCCGCCCGTGCAGATCCGCTTTGACGACATCGCATGGCCTGATGATTTGATTCTTGGCCATCCGCGTCAGGCTAAGACGCAATCCTTTGATTTTCAACGGAATTTGACGAA
>ERZ1066127.487-NODE-487-length-20729-cov-13.399342_pt1 | contig 20729 bp, 16 predicted proteins | sample MGYA00382774_ERZ1066127 | MGnify/ENA primary metagenome ERZ1066127 (study PRJEB33369, sample SAMEA5778357) | biofilm metagenome | biome: Industrial cooling water; feature: Water cooling tower basin; material: Biofilm | place: United Arab Emirates | collected... | reverse complement strand
GCGGCCGATATCGCCAGCCAACACCGCGCTTTTGAACTGCGCATGGCAGGTGGCGGATATGCCTTTTATACCAAACCCGATTTCCACGAGTTGTTGAGTCTGGCCCTGGCCGAACGTTCGAAAAAGCGCCTTTCTACCGCCGCGCTCGAAACCCTCAGCATCATTGCCTACAAACAGCCGGTTACCAAAGCCGAACTCGAGGCGATACGCGGAGTGAGCTGCGACTACAGCATCCAGCGCCTGCTCGAAAAAAACCTCATCAGCATCACCGGCAAAAGCGACGGTCCGGGCCGCCCCACCCTGTATGGTACTTCAGATTTTTTTATGGAGTATTTTGGGATCAATGGCTTGCATGAATTGCCCCAACTCAAAGAGCTTCAGTCGGAAGGCAATGAGATTGGAATTGAAGGAAGTGCGGAATGACGAGGTCATGATTGACACTTGGCTACCTTGCCAAAAACTCAAGTTAGTACAATGAATTGTACCTATCTACGCTTAGGTGTAGATGTCAATTTTTAGAATTTGAAGAAATTGGCATTTCATCGCCATGCTGCTAATCGTTTTTGGATTTCAGCCACGAGTTGCGGATTGTTTGAGAACATCAAATTGATTCGCAGCAGTTCCTGCAGCTTTTGGGCAGCAGATATTTTGGTCAAAACCTTCGTTTCCACCAATCGGTCAAAAATCCACAACATGCCATGGTATTCGATGGCCTTATTCTTCGCGCAATTCCGCAATGCCTTGTCGCTGCTTAACACGCAGGCATTTAATTTATTGGCTATATGAAGCACCGATTGGTCAGAAGGAGATAGTGATTTAGGATAGCTGGCTAACTGAATTGCCAAAAAGTCTTCTTCTAGTAAATTATGAACCTTGAGCTTACCTGCTCCTACGTATGTTTGAAGGAATTGATGTTGTTCGGCATATAGCTCATTCAGAACGGCAATGGTGGTGTGAACTTCGAACCCAATTAGGAAGAAAGCGTGGGTAAGCCCCAACTCATGCAAATCGATAAAGATATTGGCATCGGTTACCGCTATTTTGATTTGCATTGCTTTTACGGACTTTCATTGACCAATAATATTATCCGTTCTTGTGCAATATTACAACTCCGTCTAAAAATTACAGCGAAAGCGCTGAACTTGGTGCACTAAAAAGCCAGTTGGTGCCCTTTCCTGAATTCTGCCAAACTTTGGTTGTTCAAGGCTGCGGCTTTCGACATAGAAATTTGCTCTTCAATTAACGCCCTGAATAAAAGCTGCTCAAAACGGTTCGATTGTTCTACGCCTTCATAATCGAAGGGCTCATCAACCTTCCAGCTCATTTGTTTGAATAAAAAGAAAAGCTGCTTGGTATATTGCTCGTTGATGATGCCACAATCTCTTGCCCGCATGATGATGGCTTGCATGGAAATGCCGTATTGCCGTTTGATGTTGGCCAGTTCAAAGGTTGAAATTTTGTTGCGGTGTTCGCCCAGTTCGTTTTTGAGGCTTGAATCGGGTAACAGCATGGCACCAGCGAATTGATGACAAAGCTTTTCTTTTTGTTGTTCGCTTACTTCGCCGAATTTTAAGAGCAAATGTGCCAATTCGTGCAAAAGGGTAAAACGAATGCGATCGGTTTTGTTGGCTTTGTTTACGTTGTAGGCCAATACGGGGATGTTGCCATTCACCCAAGTTTGTAAGCCGTCGAAATCGTCGTTCACATCGAGTTTTACCACTTTGATATGCTTGTCTTCTAAAAGCTCTACAACGTTAAAAATGGGTCCTTTGCCCAATTCCCATTGGTTACGCACTATTTCGGCGGCGCGATTTACTTGTTTGAAGCTAGTAACGGTTTCAAAATCTTGGAGCGGGTGTTCAAAGGCATGAGGAAGACCCATAATTTCTTCGAGCTCTAAATAGCGCGACAGGTATTCTTTGGTTTTTTCCTTGATCACAGCCGCCTCTTTTTGGGGCATGTTTTTCAGTTTCCGGTATTCAATTTCGCCGAGCTCCACCTGGGTGCTCCTAAAAAAGAAATCAGGGGTAACTCCCAAGGCTTTGCTTAACTGACCGAGTTTTTCGCTATCGGGCATTACCTCTCCCTTTTCGTAGCGGTGCAAAGCTTGACGCGACAATTTTGGTTCGATGGCATCGGCCAAGTCTTGCAACGAATAGCCTTTCATGAGCCGTGCAGACTTAAATCGTTCTGCAAAGAGCGCTTTCATTGTTGTATTGTTTAGTAATTGTAGGCGTAAAGGTAGGTCATTTGGTTGACAAAATAAGTTTACATAAACAGATTTGAAATTGATTTTGTAAAATCAAGGAACTCAAAAATGCCTCTTATTAGTCTGATTTATTTCAAAGAGATCCGATTTAGCGAATAGATGATTTGGGACTTAGTTTACAAAATGGGGTGTATAAAGCAAATGAGTCTGCAAAATTATACTCAGCTATTAAGTTCAAGTCGCTCTTTGCGCTTCACGGTTGGTTCACCTTGTTATGAAATTGGAATTAACCAAAATTGCAGATGTGGCAAAAGGCGATGAGACAGGTTGACTCATAGAACGGCTATTAAATCCTCTTGCGGTTCTTAGGTGGTGCAACTTAAAACTGCCTAATTAGTTTCTTAGAAGCACTTCTTTATTCCTGCATTGCGTAATATCAGCTCTATGAGAAAAGGTATGCTCGAGTGACTGCATGCATTTACTAGGTCGGAATGATAATGACAACGTGGATTAAATATTTGCCGATGGTAATGTATTCGTTTAAGGAAGGATCAATTCGAACAAGGAAACGTCTGTTAAGTTTCTGGGTTGATTCCCAGGATGTAGTTTACCTTTGATTTTTATGTAAGCGCCATGGGTCATATGCGCCCGATCGGCTTGAATGTACTGTGTAGAATCAAGCGAGGTTTTAGCTTTTATAATCTCATCTTCCTGATACAGGTTTAGAATAACATCACCTGAGCGATTGCCGTCTTCACCAATTTCTCCCGCCAGATGTTCCACTGTTGCCATAAACACATCTTCTTTCTTTTTCTGTTGTTCAGAGTTTCTAAGTTCGCGTCTGACATCATCAATTCGTGTGAAATAATCCTTTTGAACCCTAACTTCTTTCACAATATTAACACCAGCGGGTAACGCTAAAGATCCAGCAAAACTAAAGTCGACCCATAAATCGAAATCCTCGTGTTGCTCTTGAAAGTTTGTAACTGCTTTGCAAAGATTCGAAGATATGTAAGGATTTGAACCGGCTTTAATTTCATCAACTAGCTGGGTCAAAGTGTCTGCTTGAATGGCCGTGACCAGTTGATCTAATGCTTTATTAATGGTCAGTGTTGTTTGCCGGGCAAACGGCATATTCATATCGCTAAACAAATCAGCCTGAACGTCAACAGCTTTTAAAGGACTAGAAACTTTCAGAATGAAACTTCCTTTTTCTGTGTGTCTAAACCGTGATTTCTCTATCAACTCTAAAGCTTCGGAACGGTTCATTCTAGGATGATGTGCTTGTGGCTTTAATACGGAGCAGGCAGCAGAAACGAATAATTCTTTTGCTCCATTTATTGCGGAAACCGCATAAGAAAGAGGAATAAAACTGTCCTCATTTCTTGTGTCAAATACCCTAAACCTTAATGTATCGTCTTTGAGCTCTTGAATTTCAGAAATAACTGTTGATATTGTTTTTCCATGCAATTCGGCTATTTTTGAAACAGCTAATTCAATAGACTGTGCATAATCAGGTGCGGTTGATTCAATCGGGAAATTGATTTGTCTTCTCGCAAAGCGTGGATTATTCGCTACAAAAAGTTTGTCTCTTAGTGCATCAGAGATAAAATTCCATCCTAATAATTTTGAATAATCTCGCAAATCAGTTGCAGGAATTTTACCAAAGAGCATTTGCCTCTGTTGTTGCTTTAGTTCTTCCAGGTATTCGGATGGAAAATAATAACTCATGGTTGAGTATATGTTAAAACCTCGTTTCGCGACAATCGTGTGAAAAGCTCGGTCAAATTGTTAGTGTCTAAAATCTGAGCTTTTGGTAAGTAAACCGTTTCACCTGATTGGTTTGCGGATGCTGGTGCTCCCCTTAAACTAACCCAATAGGCACACTTTTTTAGGATCAGTTCATTGGGTGAAACGGTCAGCCAATTTTCAGCTTCGGCTGGTAAAAATAGCACAACCAATATGCGCGGTACAGAAATGGCATCAGCCCTTAGGTCATCATACCGCCTAACATCCCTTAGAAAATAAGATAGATATCCATTTTGTTCAGCAGGAACAGCTACGGTTGCCTTAAGTTGTACGTTGACAGTAACTTCCTCTAAATAACCGCCTTCAGGAAATGGACCCCATCCTGTAATTGTTGCATCGATACCATTGCCATCGAGCGCTCTATTCGCAACGAAACATGAAGCTCCAGCCTTTGACGTTACCGCATGCAAATAAGCATAGCTCAGTTCGCTTTCAATATCATTTGTGGTTAGTGGTCTCATAATCGTTTCAAAGATATTGTTTTTGGTGTTCGTTTGCTCTTGACTAATTAATTGGAGCTGCCTGTACAAATTCCGTTTTCACAACTAATATAACGCATTTTCATGAAAGAAATGGCCGGCAGAAAAACATTGTTTCAGCAAACACATTGGCTAATTTCAGATCTCTTAGGTTGATCTTCAAAACAGAAAATTTAAATGATAATCCTATGCTCATTCCCGAATTCAGCCGAACCTTGGTTGTACTGGGTATGCTTTTGTTTATACACAATTTTTGAGATAGCCCTTCTATTTACATACTTGTAATTAGTTGGATTTCGATTAAGTACATTTTCATTTAGAAGCCCTTTGCTAAAGAAAAGTACTTCTTTACCTTCCCGTGAATTAAATGCAGTGTGTTTAAATGAGTACTCAAGTTTATCGACACCTGAATAGAAGTTATTAATCTCAGGTACGTTATCATAAGAAACCAACCAATGAGAGAGTTGAGAATTCTGGATTATAACGCTTACTGAGCTGTGGTCATTCAAACCATAATGATTAAGATACAATGAATCTGCTTTCTTAAAGTATGGTGGATCAAGATAGACAAGACTAGATTGCAATTCTTTTCTTGAAAACCTTTGGATTATATCAGCAGCATCTTCATTACAAACCTCAATAAACTCTTTCTTTTCAGCTATTCTTATAATTCTTTGAATTAGTTCCTCTTTATTAAAACGGCAATCAATTTTGTACTCTCCACTTTGGCTTCTACCACCAATCATGCCCCCCATAATGATTCCAGATCTGTTCGTTCTGTTCATAAAAAAGGAAGAAAAACCAAGGTCAAGCAATGATTCATTTTCTTTATTTAGCTGAATTAATCTTTGTTTATCCCATTCTTCCAGTGTAACATTAGCACTCCTAATTCTATCAATGAATTCATTGGTGTGATTCAAAATGGAATACCAAAAGCTGTAAATTGATTTATCCTTGTCATTAATAGTCACTTTGTCAACATAACCATTTAATAATAGAAATAGCGCAACAGCTGCTCCTCCACAATAGGGCTCTATGTAATGTTCTTTTAACTTGTTGTCTTCACATATTTTTGCAATAAACGGTGATAGTTTATTCTTGCCCCCTGGGTATCTCAATGGAGAATAGTTCATGGTTGCTTAACAGGATTTAAAATAATTTTGAATAGCGCCTCTATCTGAGAAAAAGCTTTTCTTACGTCTCTTTCTGAGGAAGCGCAGTTTTCATTATGGTTTATCATGTTCATTCGCTCCAAGGAATACGCTTGGTCATAATCTGCTTTAACAAATTTCAAAGTATCAATGAGGTTTGTGTCGGTAATGGAATTCGAATGTCCATTAATAATATACGTCAACATTTCACCTAGTTTAGGGTTATGGTTTCCCGATTTCTGAATTTTCTTAAACTCATCGGTTTCTTTGAAGTAGAATAAGAGAGAACATTCTAAGAAACTTCGTAGTAAATCATGAGTTGCGTTTGGAAACTCCTGAACACTTATATTCTTCAATTCTTCATACAAAATTCTTAGACTAGAACTTTTTAGCTTAAAGGGCAAGTCTCCCCCATGAAAAAGTCCTTTGGGTATTGATTTAGTTCTTGTCCCTGTTGCTTTAGAAAGATCTGGTTTTGAAACTGGAATATTTTTGTTACCGACCCCAATTGTGTCATTGCCAAATAAATCACTTGATGTATGTTGTTTGATTTGATTTTCGACTATTTCAGAATCTGATGGAATTATTGATTGAATAAAATCCTCTAGATTATCTTTCTTGTTTAATGTTCGGGAGTCAATCTTCTTGCCTTGGAGATCCTCTTTATTTAGAATGTTGAAAATTACGACTTTTAATTCCTTAAGAAAGTCTGGGTAATCAACTTCTAGTATACCGTTCTCTATTTTATATCCATATTTTTTCTTAGCTGGTGTTGAGGTGATCGCTCGGAAAAAAGTTGAAACAAATCCCTTTCCAAGTATTCTGTCTTTTAGCCCTTCAGGTATATCCAATTCTCTCACTTTATTGGTAATCCCTAATTTCAAGTAACTATTCCAAGATTCACTTCCTCTTCTCGTAGTATAATTGACTCGCTCAGGTTCTTGCCATGCTACTTCGTTATTTCCATTTGCATGTTTTCGATCTATATATCGAAAACCCTCGCTTTTATCAGTTGTAACTATGCATTCAAGAGAATATTCGCCATTGATAGAAATAATCTCCTTCTGTTCATATAGGAATTTTTTCAATCTAGGATTGTCACACAATTCAGGGTCAACGAGTAGCTTATATGCAGTAATTCTTCTATTGCCCTCTAGTACTACATAGTTATCCTCATCATTCCAAACTACCAATTTTTCTAATTGAGGCAAATCAAAATCTTTAACGATTGATTCAATTAGCTGTTTAATCTTATACTCTGGTTTGTTGGAAAAATAGTTAACCAGAACATTTTCATCAGTATTGTAATATTTATCCGGTAGTCGAGCATTTTCATCCCATAGAATTAAGTCTCTGATTTTTAATATCTGAGTTTTCATTTTCTATCCCGTTTCTATAAAAATCTTGTCAATTAACCTCAATTAGTTCATTTGTAATTATCGATCTGCGATTTTTTTCACAATATACCTAAATACACGCAATGAACCACGTCATATATTATCTTACACCAACTCCCCCCTAAACGCCTTCTGACTCAAACTCCCATACAACTGCTCCAACTCAGCTAGGCTTTGCTGGTATTGGGTTTTGAGGACTTCGGTTTTGGCTACAATTTGGGCGAATTGGGTTTGGAGTGCGAGGGGCGGAACAAGAACCTCGATATTTCCAACTATAGATAGGTTCAAGTTCTCTTGGTTGCTTCCCTTTGCCATGTTTCTAATTGTTGAATACAATTGCCTCAGTTGCATGAATAGAAACAAAGTGTCGTATTTATTTGATGGCAAAATGGCTGCACAGGCTTGATTGGTAGTCGCCTCAATCTGCAGTACTCCAACATTGCCTCTGGTTTTCCCTTGTCCATACATGGCCATTAGAATAGTGCCTATTGGATAAATCTTGCAATTTGAAGCATTTAATGCTGCTTCAGTAATGTGCTCTTCACTTTTTAAAATATAGGAGCCATTCACTTCTGTGGTTTTAATCCAAGGAATATGTCCGTTATAGAATTCAATTTCCTTTTTACGACTTGGTGTTCCACCTGTGCCGATTTTTGTAAGTGTGCTTAGTTTTTGCTTTAAAAACCCCTTCTCATTCCTTACCGGATCCCCAAACATCTCCAAAAAAGTGCTTTTCAAATAGGCATCGAGCAGGCGGATGCTTTCTTGGCGTTGGGCAATGAGCTGCTCGGCTTGGCTGAGGAGTTGGGCGATGTGGTGTTGGTCGTCAATGCTTATTACTGGTATCTCCAATTCATCTAGAGCTTTTCTGCTGATATGTGGGATAGTCGCTCCAGTAGTTTTTCCTCTGAGGTGATCGTATTTTGATTGGAGGAATTTGCCAATGAAGGTTGTAGAGTAGCGTTCAGGTTGTTTTTTGCGTAATAGAGCTATGGTACTGCCAATGTAGCCCGCTTTGCCATAACCAATAGTGCCTGCATTAGCGCCATCCCATGCAATAAGTATGTCATCTTCATTAGCCAATACCCCAGTTCGGTCATTAGTGAATTTAGGTGCATCATCGTTACGTAAATCATCGATTTGCAAAACTCGCACGGAATTGTCATCCGGCTCATCAACAAAGGAAGGCTTCTTGCCTTTTTTCACGTCAACGATATTTTTAAGTTTTTCAAACCGCATCACATCAACTCTTTTAATCCCGCCAAACCCTTTTGAATCTCCGCCTCCAGGCTTTCGAGCTTCTCCAAAATCAGCTCGGGCTTCTCGTAAACCACTTCTTCGTACACTTCTTCTTTGTAGGTGCTCAGGTTGAGGTCGTATTGGTTGGCCACAATTTCTTGCTTGGGCACCACAAAGTATTTTTGCTTGCGGTCGGTGTTGGTGGCGTTCAACGATGCGCGTTCTTTGTAGCGCTGCACAATGTCGGGCAGGTCGCTGTCGGCAATTTTGTTGCGTTTGTCGTCGAGGGTGTAGCCGTCGGCTTGCATATCGTAAAACCAAACGTTTTTGGTTTCGCCTCCTTTGGTAAAAATCAAAATGGCGGTGCTTACCCCGGCATAGGGCTTAAAGGCCCCGCTGGGTACGGCAATCACGGCTTTGAGTTCGGCCTGCTCTACAATGAGCTTGCGGGCGGCTTCAAAGGCTTTGCCGCTGTTTTGAATCACCCCGCTGGGCACAATCACGGCTGCGGTGCCGCCCATGGTAAGCATGTTGTAAATGCGCTCTACAAACAGCAGCTCGGTTTTGGTGGTGGGCAGTTTTAAGCCTTCGTTGATGTCGCCTTTGTCGATGTTGCCGGTAAAGGGCGGGTTGGCCAGCACAATTTGGTATTGGCTGTCTTCATTGAAACTTTTGCTGAGGGTGTCTTTGTAGTCAATCTGCGGCTCGTCGATGCCGTGCATCATCATGTTCATCAAACCGAGACGCACCATGGTGGTGTCGATGTCGTAACCCACAAAGCTGCCATCTAAAATATCCTTCACCTGGGGCGTGAGCACGGCGCTGATGGCGGCACGTTCGAAGCCGTCTTCATCGAGTTGGAGGGTGGGGCTCACCCCTGTTTGTGGCCTCACCCCCGGTGCTGGCCTCACCCCCGGCCCCTCTCCAGAGGAGAGGGGGGGTCGGGCAATGGAATTTCGTACCAGGTCGGTGAGGATGTATTGGTAGGCGCCGAGTAAAAAGCCGCCGGTGCCGCAAGAGGGGTCGGCAATGCGTTGGCCCAATTGCGGGGCCACCAGCTCGGCCATGAGTTTGATGAGGTGCCGCGGGGTGCGGAACTGTCCGTTTTTGCCGGCCGTGGCAATTTCACTCAGCAGCATTTCGTACACATCGCCCTGAATGTCTTGAAAGGCATGTCCGCCTTCGGTGGCATCTTTTTCAATGGCCTTAAAAATGTCTTCCACAATGTTGATGGCCGTTACCAGCAAACCGGCCTTGGGCATGATGAACACCGCATTGGCCATGTGTTTGGTGAAGGCCGAAGTTTCGCCATTGAGCGATTTGAGGAAGGGGAACACCCGCATTTGCACATGCAGCAGCATTTCGTCGGCGGGTTTGTGCTTAAAAACGCTCCAGCGCAGTTCGTTTTTATCGATGCTTTCGTTGCTGCCGGGCAGGGTGTAGCTGCCTGCAAAGCGCGACACATAGGGTTCGCCGGTCCATTCGGCATCGCGTTCGCGTTTGGCCTCCAGGTCGTCGAGCCGCTTCATAAAAAGCAAGTAAGTAATTTGTTCAATGGCCGTGAGTGGGTTGGCAATGCCGCCTTCCCAGAAATTCTGCCAGAGTTTATCGATGAGCGCTTTGAGTGTGGCGTTGTTTTGGAGCATTTATTGGAGTTTCTTGATGTTTTTGTTGGTTATGAGCGTTTGAATTTGCGCAATGGCAATGCTCGTGGTGCCTTGAATTCATTGTTCCGCTTAATGATTGATTCTACAACGTCTTTTGCATGTTCAATTACCCCGAATTCGAGGTATTTAAAAACTGGAGTATGAGTTCTTTCCAAATGTCGACTTATTCAGTGGTTTTGTTAGTGATTCATTTCTATATCAATCAGCAATGGTTATTCTCAATCCTGAGCTTTCTGACAAAGTGAGGTATAGCTAGCTCTAGTCAAAGGGTTAATTGTTGTTCCATCGTGAGGGCGAAAGGCCTAAGGTAATACCACCCCAAGCATGCAGAGGTTTACCTCCTTCAAATTCCCGGCTTCGCAGGAAGAGCATGTATTTTACATATATTAAATCGTAGAACTGTATGTTGATGCCCGTATTTAATTCGAAAAGCAATCTATTCACTTCTGAACTTGGGATCGTATAAACGCTATTATCTGTAAACATCAAGCCTTCAAGCGTGGCATTATATGCAGCTAAACGCATTTGAGGTTCAATGAATAAGTTAAAGCGCAATTTTTTGGGTTGTACAGTAAAATCTTCCTCATTGAATGTCGGATGGCTCGGGTTGTAGTCGTGCAAAATGCTAGAATTCCAGTTCAGTAAATTCAGCTTGAATCCTCCTTGTAGATTTATCATGTAGGTGCCAACGTCAAGCCTTCCTGTTAAGCTCGTTTGCACAAAGCTGACCTTGCTCTTTGGATTGTAGTCTGATAGGAAATATTGAACTCTGGTATTGTAATTTGCAATCATGGCTCCATCGAAGCCTATTTGATTATCCCAGCCTAATGGTACGGGTCTTGTTGATCCCAACCAATTATTTCGGTGCAAATAAGCTTGAAGTTGCCCAGGACTTTTTGTGCCCATCCATCCAATTATTAAATCAGATTGCACCAACCACTTATTAGTCGGACTATATGAGGTGTTACCAATGCTACCGTAAACAAGTGATGCATAAGGGCGGTCGTTAAGGACTATTGTACTTGCAGCCAAATCTTGTGGGGTATAGCCCGTACCACCAAATGCAATTCTCTGAATGTTGAGGCTTTTTACTTGTTTAAATCTAAAGAACGGTTGCCAAAATTGCCCCCATTGAGGGGTGAGTACTTCAAGTTTTAAACCACCTGTGTAATTTTCGTCACGGTTATTTGGTCCAAACACGTCGTTTTCATGTCCAATTAATACTTGAAAGCCCTTTTTGCCTTGGGCAAACAATTTGACGGATGTCAATATCAGAATGATAAGCAAAATGTACTTTTTCATAGTGTAGGTTTTTTCGATGAAGTTAGCGAGCAGTTAACTCTTATGCCGCCAATACTTTTTCTGTTAAACGCAAAATTTCGTCGATCTCTTTTTGATTGAAAACACCCCTGATGCCTTCGGGATGTAGTAGGGTGAAAGGCGATTCGATGAGGTTGCGCTTGTTGAGCTCGCCTTTTTCGAGCACATACTGCTTCAGCAAGTCGAGGAATTGTAGCTGTCGGCCCGAGAGGTAGCTGTGCTGGGCCACAAAATCGTTGAAGGCCTTGCTGAGTGTTTCGGCGAAACTCTCGAGCGGCTCAATACCCAAAATGTGCTTGATAAATTGCACCAGGGCAGCTTTGCGGTGGTTGTACACCTTGCGCAGCAAATCGATGGTGATGTGCGGGTGCTCGTCGTGCAGCTCCTCGGCCAGTTGTTGGGCCTCGGCCTCACTGAGGCTTTCGCCTTGTTTGAGTTTTTGGAGGATGGGACTGCTCGAAACCAGTTCGTTGATTTTCTTTTCTACCAGCTCGCGGTACTTGGCCACGCTCAAGGCTTCGTGCTGGGGGCCAAATTCTACAAATTCTTTGGCCACGAGCACGTCTTTGAAGTTGAATTTGGGCGCAGCGAGCGGCACCACGACTTCGCGGTATTTCATGAGGGGCGATAACCTTTCAACCAATTCATCGAGCTTCTCTTCCTGTATACTGGCCCAAAAGTGATTTCGCTGCGCCTTTTGAATGATGTCCTGTTCGTTAGCCACCAGGTTCACGCTTAAGGGCAGCTCGCCAATTTCTTCGATGATGCTTTCTTTGAGCGCTTCAAACTTTTCTTTTTCACCTGTTAAATGGGCCAGCGAAACTTCCACAATGTCTTTTTCAAAACGCATGGCTTTAAAATCAACCTCCGAAAGCGTGCGCAGCAGGGGTTTTACGGTTTTGTGTAAAAAGCTGCGTTTTTCGGCATTGAGTTGCTGCCAAAAATGCTCGTCGGCCAGGGGCTGCAGTTCATGCTGGGCTTCCATTACCACTACCGAGTTTTGGGGCAGGGCTGCTATTTGTTGCCGGAGCTTTTTAACTTCTTTCGCCACAATGTCGGTGCGCTGGAGCTCTTGGGCGGCTTCAATTTTGTCGAGGCGCAGTCCGAATAAACGCACGGGCAGCGGAATTTGTGGCTTCAACGGCTTGCCCTTGGGGTTGATTTTGAAGTATTCGAAGTTGTCCCAACAATCGAGGATCAAAAAACCGTCTTTTTCGGTGCACCAAGGCTTGAGTTTGTTGGCTTCGAGTAAGCGGGTGCCACGACCAATCATCTGCCAAAATTTGGTGTAGCTGAACACGGGCTTGGCGAACACCAAATTCACGAGTTCGCGCACGTCAATACCCGTGTCGAGCATGTCGACGCTGATGGCGATGCGTGGCAGATCGTTTTGCTTGAATTGTTCGAGCAGTCCGCCTTTGCCATAAACCCGTGGGTCGTCGCTTACGATTACTTTGGCCAATTCACCGCGGTATTCTGGATAGAGTGCGTCAAAAATCTCTTCTATCCTGCGTGCATGTGCCTGACTGATGCAAAAGAAAATGGTTTTGCCTGGCAGTACCCCGTTGGCGTCTTTGATGCAGCTCTCCATGAACTCGCGTACAATGAGGGCATTGGTGCCCCGGTTGGTAACCTTTTTCTCCAGATCGGTTCCTTCGAAATTGATTTCGGCAACTTCTTTGCCTTCTAGCATCAATTTTTGTTGGTCTTCCAACGATATGGTGAGTTTGCTGATGCCGTCGTCCTGAAACTTGGTTTTGATTTTCATTACCTGAAAATTGCTCAGGAAGGGTGGCACATGGTTTACAGCTTCTTCGTAGGAATAGGCAAAGGTGGGCACGCCATCTTCACACTCAAACAATTCGAAGGTATTGTGGTCGATGATGTCGGTAGGTGTAGCCGTGAGGCCCAGGGTAATGGTGTTGAAATAATCGAGTATTTCCTGGTAGGTATTGTAAATGCTGCGGTGACTTTCGTCGACCACCACCAGGTCGAAAAAATGCGGACTCAAGCTTTTGTGCTCATTGCGAATGATGTTCAACATGCTGGGGTAGGTGGTCACGTAAATACGGCGGTCGGTGGTAATATCGCTGTCGCCATCGTTGGGCCAGCGCGGTTCGTTGGGCAGGTGTTCTTTGAAGGCGTCGAGCGTTTGGTCGCGCAAGGCAATGCGGTCGACCAAAAACAGCACCCTTTCGGCCCAGCCGGCGCGCATGAGGGCATCTACCAAGGCAATGCACGTACGGGTTTTGCCAGTGCCCGTGGCCATCACTAATAAAAACTTGCGTTTGCGCTTTTCAATGGCTTCCATCACGGCGCGGATGGAAGCAATTTGGTAGGTTCGGCCTGCAATTTTGGTGTTGATGAGCTCGGTAGCCAGTGGTTTGCGGGCTTTTCGTAAATAGGCGTAGCGTTCTAAGTCGTCGCGCGTAGGGAATCCAAATACTTTTTTAGGAGGGTAATTGCCCAAGTCCCAGAAGTAAATGTCGTGTCCATTGGTGTAAAAACAAAAAGGCAGCTCTCCTCCCTGTTCGTTTTGGATGTGATAGCAATATTGTTTGGCCTGCTCGCGACCTATTTCGGCATCTACCGACGATTTTTTGGCCTCAACCACCGCCAATGGTTTGCCATTTTTCCCCAGCAGCACATAATCGCTAAACTGCCTGTTGCCGTAAGGGGTAGTTGGTTCTTGCACTACATGGTTGTCGACAATGATGTTGAATTCTTCAACCACTTGACTGCGGTCGGTCACTTCCCAGCCAGCGGCTTTCAGGCGCTTATCAATGATTTCTTTCCGGGTTAGTTTTTCGTTGTTCACAGGCGGCTGCCGTTATATAGTGCTGGGTAAAATACGGAAAATTCTATTCCTAATGTTTTAGGCCTTATTTTCTTGACTTGCAGTTGTCTTATTAACATTTCTTTGATGGCGGTGTGAATAATAACTCGTACCTTTGTGATATATTTATTTAATTCTTTTTCATGAACGCCAATGAAAATTACGGTCGAGACGACCGCAGCAGGCGCACCAATTCCGATGCAAATGCTTTCAATGAAGACCGTCAGGCCCGTTTAGAGCGCCTCCAACGCGAACTTCGTACCCTCGAGGAAGGCAGCGATGACCAAAAATCGAAACTGATTAACCGCGACCTCGACCGCACCAACACCCCACGTAACAACGACTTTGCTCCCCGCAGCCGTTTCGGCAACGACCGCAACGAAGGTCGCTCTTTCGACCGCCCCAGGGGTGACTTCAACCGCGATAACAACCGGGGTGAAGGTCGTTCTTTCGACCGTCCGCGTCCCGACTTTAACCGCGACAGCAAGCCTGGTGAAGGCCGTTCTTTCGACCGTCCGCGTCCCGATTTCAACCGCGACGAGAACCGTGGTGAAGGACGTTCGTTCGATCGTCCACGTCCCGACTTCAACCGCGATAACCGTGGCGAAGGCCGTTCGTTCGATCGTCCACGTCCCGACTTCAACCGCGATAACCGTGGTGAAGGCCGTTCATTCGATCGCCCGCGTGGCGACTTCAACCGCGACAGCAAGCCCGGTGATGGTCGCTCGTTCGATCGTCCACGGGGTGATTTTAACCGTGATAACAACCGCGAAGGTCGTTCATTCGATCGTCCGCGTCCCGATTTTAACCGCGACAGCAAACCAGGTGAAGGCCGCTCGTTCGACCGTCCACGTGGCGATTTCAACCGCGACAACAACCGCGAAGGTCGTTCATTCGATCGTCCACGGGGTGATTTTAACCGTGATAACAACCGCGAAGGCCGTTCGTTTGACCGTCCACGCCCCGATTTCAACCGCGATAACCGTGGTGAAGGCCGTTCTTTCGACCGTCCCCGTGGCGATTTCAACCGCGCTGGTAACCGCGAAGGCCGTTCTTTCGATCGTCCGCGTTACGGCGACGACCGTGGTCCACGTTCGTTCGACCGCAATGGCGGTGGTGACCGCAAACCTTACCAGCGCGATGTGGCCAAGATGTTTGGCAAAGGCCCCGAGCAGCGTAAACGTTCGCGTCCTGGTCCATTAGACGTTCCTACCAAGCCCGAGACCATCATCTTCGACGGTCCCATGCGCTTGAACCGCTACATTGCCAATTCGGGCATTTGCAGCCGCCGCCGTGCCGATGAGCTCATTGCTGCTGGTGAAATTTTGGTGAATGGCACAGCAGTTACCGAATTGGGAAGCCGCGTAAATCCGGGCGATACCGTTACCTACCAAGGCAAAGTACTTACCCTCGAAACCTTGGTGTATGTGCTTTTGAACAAGCCGAAAGATTTCATCACCACCCTCGACGATCCAGAAGAGCGCCGTACCGTGATGAGTTTGGTGAAAAATGCCACCGACGAGCGCATTGTGCCTGTTGGTCGTTTAGACCGCAATACAACGGGTTTGTTGGTGCTCACCAACGATGGCGAACTCACCCAAAAACTCACGCACCCCAGCAACAACATTGCGAAGGTGTACGATGTGGTGTTGAACAAGGAGTTGACCCAGGCCGACTTTAACAAAATCACCGAAGGCGTGCAGTTAGAAGACGGCTTAGCTACGGTAGATGCCATTGCTTTCCCCAATCCTGCCGACAAAACCGAGGTAGGCCTCGAAATCCACAGCGGACGTAACCGCATTGTGCGCCGTATTTTCGAAGCACTGGGTTACGATGTGGTGAAGCTTGACCGGGTATATTATGCCGGTCTCACCAAAAAAGATCTTCCTCGCGGCAACTGGCGTTATCTTTCGCCCAAGGAAATTACGCGACTCAAGTCGATGTAAGCCCACAGGCTGACAATAAAAAACCCGCTGAATTGCTTCAGCGGGTTTTTTTATGGGGTGGAGATTGGTAGCTTATTTCACCAAAAGCTTTTGGCTGAAACGTTTGCCACCGGCATCAACACTTACGAAGTACACGCCTGGATTCAATTGGGGTTTGAGGTCGAAACTCATTTGGTGCTCACCGGCCTCTTGTTGTTCATTCACCAATTGTAAGGCTTCACGACCCGTGATGTCATATACTTTGATGTTCACTTTTTCAGCACGTTCGAGGCTGTAGCTCAAGGTAAGGCGGTCGTTCACCGGATTGGGAAACATGCGGAATTGCTTTAGTTTGCCAGTTTCGGCAATGGAGGCTGCCGGATTTTCTTGCACTGTGATGGCTTGCGTAAACAATTGAAAATCGCGTCCATTGACAAAAGCACCATAAAAAGTAACGGGCCCGGTTCCGGCAGCCGGGGCACGCCATTGGAAAGTCCAGCTGGCATTTGCCTGTGATTGGGCAATCGTATGTGTGATGTACTTACCGCTGCCTACAAGTTTGGTGGCTTGGTTGCCACTGGTGGTGGTGTTGATGAGCTCGCCTAAAAGGGCGCCACTTTGACTTTGAGGGGAAATCTGAAAGCCCTTGTTACGAGTTCCATTGAAACTTACTTGAACCAAGTAGGTTTGACCGGGGTTGTAACCTCCGCTAGGCACTCCTACCAAAAACAAATTACTTCCCGCGGTTGGCGTAGCCCCATGACAGCCTGCAGTGGCACAGGTGTTCCCATTGTCGCCAGGTGAGCCCGTACGACCAGCTGGAGCACCCGTAGAATTGGTGTGCGCCTGGTTGTAAGCACTGTCTAATCCAACTAGGGCAATAAAGAAAAGGGTTGTAAGCAGGGTAATTTTTCGGATTATGGGCTAAATATAAGCAAGGGTTTGATGCTGAGCGTGTCGGCTTGTCATTTTAATGTAATCTTCATGCCTAGCGGTGTTCTTTGGGAGCCCGGATGGTGAATACACGCGACAGGTTGAAGCCAAAATGCACGTCGCCGTCAAGCCAAGATCCGTTTTGACCGGTAATGAATTGCCGTTCATTTAAACCGCGGCTGTTGGTGAAGTGCAACTGGAAAACGTGGCCTCCGGTTTCGATGTCAAATCCGATCGACAGGCTGTTGCGGTGGTTGGGCAGCTGACCCGGCAGCACGTAAAAAAAGTCGAAAGTAGTGGCTACCCGGTTATTCAGTTTTACGCGGCCTCCCACGCCCAAGGCGTAGATGTCGTTGGGCATATCGCGGGTAGGTACAAGGTTGCGGTGTACCACGGTTGGACTCAACTGCAAGCTGAGCATATCGTTGAATTTACGTGCAATGAGGATTTGGTGGTAATAGCTCAACCGCGAACTGAACAGGTTTTCGCGGTTCGGATCGGCCCAAGTGAGGGTATTTACCATGGCACCACTCACCCAGCTGAGTGAAATGGGCATGTTCACCGCGCCGGTTGATTGGCGGAGGATTTTGTATTTTACCAAACCGTCGTATTCTTTACCGATGTTGCTGCGGCCAACGCCTATTTGCAGGCGGTCGGTGATGCCATAGTCGAAACTCATGCGCATATTGGCCTGATCGAGGCCGAACAACTCGTAAAGACCGCCATTAACAGCGCCAAAACGGTGCAAAATGCGGAAATCCAATACACCTGCCGACACATTTTCAATGCTGTGGCCATTGATGATACGGGTTGACTTGAAGGCATATTTGGCATAGTTGATCTCGGGTTCTTCGAGTGCGTTAAGCATGGCCTCGAGGTCGTCTTGCGCTTGTGCTTTGGTGCCGGCAAACAAAGCCAGCAGAAGTATCCACTTTTTCATAGGCATTAGTTATTGACTGCACCTTGAGCGGCCCATGCTTTGATTTTGCTGATGCTGCAAGCGTCGAGTTTGGCGCCTTGAGGCATGAGCAAGGGGTCGTCGGGATTGCGTTCGATGCGATCGATGATATTGGGTAGACTGGCAGTGACTTGTGCATGGTTGGTAAGGGCCAAGCTACCCGATGGGAAACTGCCACTGTGGCAAGAAGTACATTTGGTGTTGATAATGGGCCAGATTTCGGTGTTAAAACTCACCGCCACGGTATCACAACCTCCACCGGGAGGATTGGGATACAGGTCTTGTTCGTTATCATAATAGCAGCCAGCCAAAAAAAGCAGGCTCAAGAGGGTAAATACTTTTGTCATTTTGCAAAGACGCAATTGGTTCTCTTAGGTTTACGACAAACTTAACAAGATGGATGCGTGTTGCCCAGCTTTTTTCTGTCAATGCGTATTAACATCAAGCAAAACGCCTGCTGACTTCCCTGAATGCGTTGTCAAAAGGGGCATTACCTAGCAGTGCTGAACTTCGTTAAATTTGCCCCACTTAAAAGCACAAGCATGGCGAGCAACGAGCGCATCCTCATTTTAGGTTCCGAAGGACAATTGGGTTCGGAATTATCGGCCCAATTGCAGCAAAAGCACGGGATCGACAACGTGATCTGCACCGACATCCGCAACGGACAACCCGAAGCCAAACGGAAATTCATGGAGCTCGATGTGCTCAATGCTGATGCTGTGGAGCAGGTAATCATCAGCGAAAACATTACCACCATTTATTTGCTTGCTGCGGTTTTGTCGGCCAAAGGCGAAACCAATCCCATGTTTGCCTGGAAACTGAACATGGACAGTCTCTTGCAGGTGCTGCAATTGTCGGTGAAGCACAAGGTGAACCGTGTATTTTGGCCCAGCAGCATCGCTGCATTTGGACCTACAACGCCCAAAACCGATACGCCGCAACATCCTTACATGGACCCGAATACGGTTTATGGGGTGAGTAAGTTGAGTGGCGAATTGTGGTGCCAATACTTCTTTACGCGTTATGGTTTGGATGTACGTTCGTTGCGATACCCTGGCATCATCAGCTGGAAAACCCCTCCTGGTGGCGGAACCACGGATTATGCGGTAGAAATTTTCCACGAAGCGCTGAAGAAGGGCAGCTACGAAAGCTTTTTGCATGCCCAAACCAGTTTGCCCATGATGTTCATCGACGATGCCATCCGTGCCACCCTCGAGCTGATGGAGGCTCCCGCCGATAAGGTGAAAGAGCGTACGTCGTACAACCTGGCTGCCATGAGTTTTACGCCGGCTGAATTGGCCGCAGCCATCCAAAAACGCTTGCCTGATTTCAAGATCGACTACAAAACCGATTTCCGTCAAGCCATTGCCGACAGTTGGCCTGGCAGCATCGACGACAGTGCGGCTCGCCGCGATTGGGGCTGGCAGCACCGCTTCGACTTAGATGCGCTGGTTGATGAAATGCTGAACAACCTGCGTGACAGGCTGTAGTCAGGTGTGATCGAGTTCGATGTACTGGATGTGGGGGCCTGTGCCAAAAATGGCTTCTACCCGTTTGCGGTCGGTATCGGTTAAAAAAATCTGACCAAAACGGTCCTCCTGTACCAACCGCAAAAGGCTGCTGATGCGGCTACCGTCGAGTTTTTCGAAAATATCGTCGAGCAGCAAAAAAGGCTTTTGGCCACATTGTTCGCTCAGGTAAATGGCCTGGGCTAGCTTGAGGCTGATGAGAAACGATTTTTGTTGCCCTTGTGAGCCAAAACGGCGCACTGCCTGCCCATCGAGTGTAAAATGCAGCTCGTCGCGGTGTATGCCAAAGAGGCAGCGGCCAGCTTCTTGTTCTTGTTTGCTTTTTTGGGCTTGCGACAGCTCGGGCCGCGACAGGTGTTCGTAGCTGATACCAGCCGCCTCACGGTTGCCCGATATGGTGCGGTAAATATTCTCGAACAAAGGATTAAACTGATCTAGCCAGGCCGCACGTTTGCTGCTCAACTGCACATTGAATGGGTGCAGTTGTTCGCTGAGGATGTCGAACAGCAAGCTATCAAAGCGGCCATCGGTTTTGAACTGGCGCAACATGGCTTGTTTTTGCTGCAACAATTTGTTGTAGCGCATGAGTGCCAGCAAATAGTCGTGGTCGGTTTGCGACAACAACATATCGGCAAAGCGCCGGCGTATTTCGCTGCTGTCGTAAATGAGGTCGAGGTCGGTTGGGGCCACCATCACCACTGGAAAACGCCCGATGTGGTCGGCCAGTCGTTCGTAGGTAACGCCATTGTTTTTAAGCAGCTTTTTGCCTCCCTGCCAGGCACAAAAAAGGCGGGTTTCGCGCTCGTTTTGAACGATATCGGCATCGAGGTTGAAAAAATCTTCGCCAAAGCGCACCAGTTGTTGGTCTTGCTGGCTGAAGTAACTTTTACTGAGACAGAGGTAGTGAATGGCGTCGAGCACATTGGTTTTACCCGTACCGTTGGGGCCGGTGATGCTCACCACGGGTGCATCGAAGGTGTATTGTCCGCGCGTGGCATTGCGGTAGTTCAACAAACTCAGGCGTTTCAGCTGCATGTAAATCTTGCTAGGATAATAAATTAGGCCGTATATTAGCGGCTCGTTTTCGAAAATACATTCATGGCAAAGGCGAAAGTTACGAAAGAAACCTACCTACAGTGGTATGAGCAGATGCAGTTGATCCGCCGTTTTGAAGAAAAATGTGCGCAATTGTACGGACAGCAGAAAATTAAAGGTTTCTGTCACCTTTATATAGGACAAGAAGCGGTGGTTGCCGGTACTTATTCGGTAATTACCCC
>ERZ1066127.485-NODE-485-length-20748-cov-10.526941_pt1 | contig 20748 bp, 18 predicted proteins | sample MGYA00382774_ERZ1066127 | MGnify/ENA primary metagenome ERZ1066127 (study PRJEB33369, sample SAMEA5778357) | biofilm metagenome | biome: Industrial cooling water; feature: Water cooling tower basin; material: Biofilm | place: United Arab Emirates | collected... | reverse complement strand
AGCGTGATGACAAACTCGCTGCCAATGTCAAGTCCTTCAACTGGGACCTCGATGTCTGGCTGCGCGGTCTCAAGCCGCTGGAAAAAGTGCAGTGGCAGGAAAGCGTCGAAATCATGAAAAGCCTCACCCGCAGCGGTCGCGTCCCCACCGCCCAGGAAGTGGCAGGGGCTTTTGATTCCGACGAAGGCATTCCCAACATGCACGCCGGTATCGTCAAAATTCACAACTACTGCATCACCAAACAAAACGACATCGATGCCGGATTCGAGTTGCGCAACGGTAAAATCCGCGATTCCTATGTGACCAAAATCAAGGAAATGGGAGCCAATGCTCAAAAATCCGGCCAACTCGATCTTGTGCGCCAGCTCAGGGAATACCTGGAGGATGCCGAGGATCTCCAGAGCTGGGTGGACTCCATGCTCGAAAAATAAGCACCCCTCCGTCATGGATGAAACCGCATCACCGTTGGCCGCGCCTCCCCGCTCCACCTGGAGTGACAAACCCACGCGTTCCAAGGCACCGCTGATTTTTTTCCTGCTCATGGTCCTCCTCGCCATGAGCGTTACCCTCGTTTTACTCGAAAAAAACAAACGTCAACCACCTCTGACGCTACCCTCCGCCTCGAGCAGGGTCGAGCCTCTCGATGTCAGAACTCCGGCCCCCGATGAGGCCGCCGCCAAAACGGCTCTCCAACAAGCCGAGGAGGATCTCAAAAGCACTGGTTCCGTCCCCGTGCAGCCGCGCCTGGAGGACCCCGTGGACCTCATCACCTCCATTGGCAACGCCCTGGCCAATCAGGACTTCGCCACCGCCGAGAAGTTGATCGGCGAACGCGCTATGAGCGATGAAACCCGCGCTCGCCTCAAACAAATGGTTTCCAGCCAACAACTGAAACTCAGGGCTCCCAATCCGGTCCGCGAAGTCGGGGAAATCGAGCTCAACCGCCGCGCCCGCTACGCTCTCGAACTGACCGACCGCGAACCCGGCCGCGATCGCATTTACTTCGATCTCCTTAAAAACGGCGGCCTCTGGGAAGTGGACAAAATCACCCTGCCACCCGCCGATGGTGAAGCCATTCCGCGCGCCATGATGGTCGATGCCCTCGGCATCACCGATTCCTTCCTCCTCGCCGTGCTCAGCCAGAACTTCACCCTCGCCCGCGAATTCGTGAACCGTGAGAAAGTGTCGGATGCCACCCTCGCCGGACTCTGCATCCTTTTTGAAGAAGGCAACTACCGGCTGCGTTCCGAAAAGCCCCTGCGTGCCATCCTGCAAAAAGACGACCTCACCTCCTTCCTCGCCAATGTCCAGGCGGCCGATGGCACCCCGGCCGGGCAGTTTGCCATCATCCTCAAAAAAACGCCCGCCCAGCCGAACTGGGTGATCGATGAGCTCAACCTCGACCAACTTCTCAGCGACTACGCCCAGCGCTTTGCCGGTGGTGATGTCTATTACACCCCCCTCATCAAAAACCCCTCCGGCGGTGACACCCTCGTGCTCTACTTCGAGTTCGATGAAGAAAAGCTCACCCTGCGCACCCAGCGCCAATTGACCATCGTCGCCATGATCTTAAAAACCGATCTCAAGAAAAAAATCCACCTTTCCGGCCACACCGATGCCCTCGGCAGCGCGGGCTACAACCAAGGACTGTCGCAAAGCCGCGCCAACGCCGTCAAAGCATACCTCATCCAGAACGGCGTCGCCGCCGAGCAGATTCTCACCGCGGCCAAAGGCTTCACCGAGCCCCGCCGCCCCAACGTCAAAGCCACTGGCGAAGACGACCCCGAAGGCCGCCGCGCCAACCGCCGCACTGAAATCTATCTCGATTTCTAACTCACCGCTCAGAAACCCGTCACCACGCGGAAGAACTCCTGAGGTGGTAGCGCATTGCCGTCAAAGTCCATGATGATGTTTTGACCCGCTTGATACTGGAAAGCCATGCGCCGCATGCCGAAGGAGCCGGGTTGCAGGGTGGTGGAGGACTCGGCCCAGTAGGGAACGAAACGCACCGGGGTGAAAGACAGCGTGCGGGTGACCGCATCATAGACCGGCGTCACCGGACCGCTCTGGCGGCTGTTCGGATTCGTGTTCATGTGGAACTCCAGACGATTCGTCAAACCATCGCCATCGGGATCGTCGTTCGGGTGGCGGCCGGAGCCCACGGATCCCACGACTGTCGTGCCGAAATTGTTATTCATCCAGTCGTTCGGCAGTCCATCCGAGGGCGTGCTGTCCGAGTGAAAGCCCACTACTGTGAAACGGGCCACACGACTGCGGTTCACGCCATCACTCAGTTGCACACGTGCCATGTCGTAGAAAACACCGTTCACAATCTGAGCGTCTGACAATCGCTGGGCATTGATATTCCCCGATGGGGTGAAGACCAATTCGTTACCCGATAGGGAGAAAGTGCCGTTGTTTGAAGATGCTGATGAGAGGATAGGCGACATAGCGGTGTTTTGCCGATCATACCCGATGACGCGGAACCGATTCATCCCCAGCACGTTGGGCAGTTGGCTGACGTTCGCTGCGGTCACCGCAGAAAACACCCGATCCACGGCGTAGGGCGGGGTATTGCTGACCGGATAGCCGAATTGAATGCGGTCCACGTCATAGGCGTTGAGCACCGCGCCAGTGGTGTTCGATAGATAATACATTGTGGCATTCTTGAGCAGCGGCTCGGGCTCATTGACGTCATTGCTGGAGTGCGCCAGGCCCAGGGCATGGCCGATCTCATGGGTCAGCACATGAGTGAATTTTCCGGCGTTTTGTAACGCGGGTGCGTTTGTCGTGCTCTCCATCACCACAAATCCATAGAGCCGCTCTTGAAATCCCTGACTCATTATCATGCCCCCGGTGAAAAGACCTACATCTGTGCGGAAACCTCCTCCGCCTATCCCCAAGGCACCTCCGCCCACCGCGTTGAAGTTGTCGTGCAACTGAATCCGCAGTTTGCCGTCATTGGTGGCCATGTTGCTGGCTGCACCAGCGAAGGCCTGCACGCCCTCAAAACGGAATTTCAGCGAGCTCACGTTTTCCCATGCCGCTAACGCATTCGCCACAGCGGCGAGCGCACCCGCCTGATTCATGCCGGTGGGGAGCTTGGTGACATCGATGTCCACCACGTAGGGAATCGCCTCATCGCCATCGCAGGTGGTCCACCGTGTGGGCACGCCACTCGTTTCACTGTAGCCCGTGGCCGTGACCTTGGATCCCGGCACGCCGTTGGTCCCTTGATCGGAGCCCTGGCGTATGCCCGCGCGCACGGTGGCAGGCTTGGTGCCGCGCGCCCCTTCCCGATAGTAGCGGCACATCTCGCCACAACCCTCGTGCACCTGCCCGGCTCTCAGGCCCGAGGCTTTCCAAGCTCCCTGCCCATCCTCGTCCATCATCAGGGCATAGGTTTCTCCCTCCTGGAGATCGAGAAAATCAGAGCGCAAATCACAGCGGTCTCCCACACGTCCACCCGTGGATTGCACCACAAATTGTTTGTCAACTTGGCCCTTGTAGGCTTCCCGCAAACGCATGACATAGGTGGTCACGATCACGCCGTCTTCGCCGAGCTGTGATGCCCGTTTCACCACCTCCGCCTTCACCACCGCTTTGCTGTGAGCAAATGCCTTTTCGTCACTGCCTGCTTCGATGCATCCAGCGCGGGCCACGGTGATCAGCAACGGGAACCATAGCAGGGAGAGAGCAAGTTGTTTCATGGGGTGCGAACGACAATCAATCGCATCACAGCGAAAATACAACTCACAAAATTCACCCGGCGATCAGATCCACGAGCGTTGCACGGTTTTCTGAGGGTTTGTGCGTGATGTGTCAGATCTGCTCGATGCGGAACACCACGGGCTCGGAGTTGATGCAGTTCAATTGGGCAATTTCCCGCAGGGCCTTTTGCAACAAGCCGAAGGGGCAACTGTGCAGCAGGAAGACCATGTCCACGAAATCGGCATCGGGATTTTCCGGGTTCACCGGGGAATGCGTGCCGCTGATGCCGATGCGGTGCTGCGCGAGCACGGTGGCGATTTCCGCGACCACGCCGGGGCGGTCCGTGACATCAAAACGCACGTAATACGCCGTGCGCGTTTCCTCGATGGGCAGCAGGCGCCCTTCCTTGCCCCAGGGCAGGAATCCGCGATGCGGCAGTTCGTGCGCCAACGAGCGTGCGGCTTCGACGAGGTCGGCCACCACGGCGGAGGCGGTGGGATCTTCTCCGGCACCACGACCGTAGAACAAGGATTCCCCCACGCCATCACCATGCACCGCCACGGCATTGAACACCCCGTTCACCGATGCCAGAATGTGATTCTTGCTCACGAACGACGGCTGCAAGCGCAGCTCGATGGCCTCATCCTCGTGCTGGCGGATGACGGCGAGCAATTTCACTACGTAGCCGAGTTGTTTGGCGAAGTCGATGTCGATGGGTTTGACCTGCTCGATGCCCGCGACGTGAACGGCAGCGGGGGAGATCGGAAAACCATAAGCCAGTGTGGCTAACAAGATCGCCTTGTGCGCGGCGTCCCAGCCATTGACATCCAGCGTGGGATCCGCCTCGGCATAACCGAGACTCTGCGCCTCCTGCAAAGCGGTGGCGAAATCGAGCTGCGCCTCGGACATGCGCTGCAAAATGTAATTGCTGGTGCCGTTGATGATGCCGCACATGGCCTTGATGCGGTTGCCGATGAAGGCCTCCTGCACCGTTTTGATGATGGGAATGCCACCGGCTACGGCGGCCTCGAAATGGATGGGCGTGTTGTGTTGTTGAGACAGCGCGAACAGTTCCGGCCCGCGCTCGGCGAGAAGGGCCTTGTTGCCCGTGACCACCGGCTTGCCCAAGGTCAGCGCGCGTGCCACGATATCAAAGGCCAAGCCCGTGCCGCCGATCAGCTCGACGACGATGTTCACCTCCGGATCCTCGACCAGCGCCACCCAGTCGGTCGTGAGAAGCTCCGCTGCCACCGTTTCATGACGGGATTTTTCCAGATCGCGCACGAGGATGCGTTTCACACTCAGATCGATGGCACCACCGCAGCGTTGTTGAATGAGAGAGCCGTTGCGATGCAAAGTGCGGATCACGCCGGTGCCGACAGTGCCGCAGCCTGCCAGTCCGATGCCATAAGGGGTAGAAGTCACGCGCGGGACTGTAATGTTAGCGGCTTCATGCCGCAAGCGAGAAACCTGTCAGTTGCCTGCGTGGCGGAGCGGATTCCTTCTTGTCATCCGGTGAGGTGCCAGCCAACGTGGGGCGGGATGTTGGAGCTCGCCTACGTGCTGTTATTTTTCGCCGGTTTTGCGGGCGGCTTGATTGATGCGATTGCAGGCGGTGGGGGATTGATCACCTTGCCCTCGCTGATCGCGGTGGGTGTGCCGGTGCATGTCGCCCTGGGCACCAACAAGCTGCAATCCGCCTGCGGCACATCGCTGGCCGTGTGGCGGTTTTATCGTGCCGGTTTGATGAAAACACCTGCGCTGGGCTGGGCGGTGCTGGCCTCCTTCTGTGCCAGCGCGGTGGGTGCCTGGTTGGTCACGCTGGTGGCCAAGGATTTCCTCCAACTGCTCGTCCCTTGGCTGCTGGCGGCGGTGGCATGCTACACGGCGCTGAACCGCCGTTTCGGCCTCGCGGCCGGAACCCAGCGCATGGGTCACCTGGCGTTCGGTGTGACCTTCGGCGTCATTCTCGGGGCCTACGATGGATTTTTCGGCCCTGGCTGCGGCTCATTCTGGATGTTGGCGCTGGTCGCCCTGCTGGGCATGGAACTCCGCTATGCCACCGGCTACACCAAGGCGGTCAATCTGGCGAGCAATCTCGGTGCCCTCGGGTTTTTCCTTGCAGCCGGGCATGTGGATTTCCGCGCCGCAGTGGCCATGATCGCGGGGCAGTTGCTCGGCGCGCGCATCGGCTCCGGTCTGGTGATCCATCGCGGTTCTTCCTTCATCCGCTCGGTGTTTCTGACCGTGGTGTTCGGCATGACGTGCAAGCTTTTGTGGGACGCCTGGGGCTGACGACGGCATTTTTTCCTCAAGTATGGGGTTGCGTGCAGGCGGCATTTCCCCTATTCCGAAGCCGTTTCACCCATCTATCATCATGAGCAAAAGCGACTTCGGACTTATCGGACTGGCCGTCATGGGCCAAAATCTCGTTCTCAATGTGGAATCGCGCGGCTTCCAAGTCAGCGTTTACAACCGCACCACCGCCACCACCGATGAATTCATCGCGGCTCATCCCGGCAAAAAATTGGTCGGTGCCAAGACTCTCGAAGAATTCGTGCAGTCCCTCGCCACCCCTCGCAAAATCCAGATCATGGTGAAAGCCGGCGGCCCCGTGGACGCGGTGATCGAACAACTCATCCCGCTCCTCGACCAGGGCGATATCATCATCGACGGCGGCAACTCCCTCTACACCGACACCGAGCGCCGCGATGCCTACCTCTCGGAAAAAGGCCTGCGTTTCATCGGCGCTGGTGTTTCCGGCGGTGAAGAAGGCGCCCGCAAAGGCCCCTCCATCATGCCCGGCGGCCCTCTTTCCACCTGGGATGTGATGAAGCCCATCTTCGAATCCATTTCCGCCAAAGTCGATGGCGAGCCCTGCGTCACCCACATCGGCCCCGGTGGTGCCGGTCACTACGTGAAAATGATCCACAACGGCATCGAATACGGCGACATGCAGCTCATCTGCGAAGCCTACAACATCTTCAAGGCCGCCGGCTTCACCGCCGCTGAGCTCGGCCAGGTGTTCACCGATTGGAACAACGGCGACCTCGAAAGCTACCTCATCCAGATCACCGCGGAAATTTTCAAACAAGTCGATCCCGAGACCGGCAAGGCCCTCGTCGATCTCATCCTCGACACCGCCGGCCAAAAAGGCACCGGCAAGTGGACCATCATGAATGCTGTGGAAAACACCGTCGTGATTTCCACCATCAACGCCGCTGTGGAAGCCCGCATCCTTTCCTCGATGAAAGACAAGCGCGTCGCTGCCAGCAAGGAACTGCAAGGCCCCGTGGCGAACATCACCGGCGACAAAGCCGCGTTGGTGAAGAAGGTGCACGATGCCCTTTTCGCCTCGAAAATCATTTCCTACGCCCAGGGCCTCGACCTCATCAAGACCATGGGTGCCGAGAAAAACTGGAACCTCGACCTCGGAAAAATCGCAGCCATCTGGCGCGGTGGTTGCATCATCCGCGCGCGTTTCCTCAATGACATCACCGATGCCTATCGCAGCAATCCGGAACTGAGTAACCTCATGCTGGCTCCGTTCTTCAAGAACCTGCTCAACGAGTTTCAACAAAACTGGCGCGAGATCGTGGCACTCGCTACCATCAACGGCATCCCCGTGCCGGCCTTCAGCGCGTCGCTCGGCTACTACGACAGCTACCGCAGCGCCGTCCTGCCTGCCAACCTGCTGCAAGCCCAGCGCGACTTCTTCGGCGCCCACACCTACGAGCGCACCGATAAACCACGCGGCGAGTTCTTCCACACGAACTGGCCCGACGTGATCGGTTGATTCTTTCGTTAGAATTCATCCTCATTTTCCCCCTGGGAGCCACCGCGTTCCCAGGGGGATTTTTTTCTTTCCTCTGTTGCCTGTAATACGATGTCCCGAATTCCGGTATCATCCTGCATGAAATCCTGGTTGATCGCCCTGTTCTGTTTGCTCGCGATGAAAGCTCACGCCTTCACGATGTTTTCCTGGAACATCCATCGCGGTGTGGGCACGGATGGCAAGCTGGACATCGAACGCACGGCGGCCCTCATTCGCGAGCAAAAGGCGGACGTCGTGGTGTTGCAGGAAGTCGATCAAGGCACGGCGCGCTCAGGCAAACGGTTTCTCGCCAAGGAACTGGCGGACCGACTGGGCATGCGGATGTTTTTCGGCAAGGCCATCGATTTCCAAGGTGGAGAATACGGGCAGGCGATACTATCAGATCATCCCATGCGCGAGACCCGCGTGGTGCGGCTGTCCGAACAGGGCGAGGCCCGCATCGCCGTGCTGGCGGAGGTCCAGGTCGGCGGGGAATGGGTGACCGTAGGCGGAGTGCATCTCGATGCTGTCTCGGGTCCACGCCGCGCAGAGGAGGGTAAAGTCCTGTGGGCGGCTATGGCGACCAAGCCCGGGAAAATCTATCTCGCCGGTGACTGGAACGAAAAACCGCACGACGCGGTGGGGCAAATGGCGGCAAAGGCGGGTTGGTTCTATCAGAAAAAAACCGGGGTGCCTTTTACTGTTCCCGAGGAAAAGCCGGATACGGAGATCGATTTTTTCCTCACCAAGGGCGTCCCTCCCGCCGCTGACTGCCGAGTGATCGCGGTGCATGGTGCCTCCGATCACCGCGGTGTGCTGGCCCGCTGGCCCACCGTGGCGGCGGATTCCATCCGCCAAGCCAAGCCCTGACTGAGGGATGTGCGTTGCCATTCCGGATTCCGGCTTCAGCGGGGCGTCGGAGCTTTCAAAAACGTGACGCCTTGGGCTGTCAGCCGTTTCTCCAGGATCTCACGAAACTCATCCTTGAAGTGATGAAATCCCTGCGCTCCCTTTTCGGCCTCTTGCGGCACTCCCCTGAGGAAGGTGTTGCCACAGTCGAAGCAGATCGAAAAATGAAGTGTACGATTTCCCTTGGTGATGCGCAATGCATGGCGCGGATCGTGGCAGTCCTCATCCTCGACCTCATCGTCATCTGATGCGATGGCCATCTTTCGCAACGTGCCGAGCAGTGCCTTGATGTCTTCCGGTTCGCGGATGGTGACCGTACCAAGCACGGGATGCCCTTCGACAACAGGAAGATTTCGCGCCAGTGCAGCCATTTTCTTGTCCGCATCAGTCATTTTTTTCGACGCATCCTCGCCAGTCAGACCAAATACCATGGACAACTCCATGCGATCCGGTTGCGCTGCCAGATATTCCTTCGCCAAAGGATAGACAGCCAGGATCTCGATCTTGTCCGCATCCATGAGCAGAGGCAAAAAATGCTTTTCCATCTCCGCTCGCCCTGGCCTCTCCGCACCACGGGCGAAAGAGGACAACACCAGGCCGAGTGTTAGCAACATAGGGAGAAAGAGGGATCGCTTCATCATGGGCGGAATATCCTTGTGGACATGACAAGCTAACATGTTCACATTCTGTTAGAAAACCGTATTTTTCTTTTTCGGAGAAAACGGATGAGCATGCAGCGGGCACGCGTGAAGTGCGATGTCACATCGATTCTCCCGGTCAGGGGGAGTGGAAGGCTTCAACCGTCACGGGTGCAATGGCACTCTTCAGCCGAAGGCTTTGAGGAAACCGCATTCGATGGCGAGCTGCTCGCTGGCATTGGTTTCCAGGGTGGCGCGGAGGTCTTCGAGGGCCTCGACACGCATCAAGAGTGACGCGGTGCTTTCTTTCTCCGCCAGGCCGGCGATGAGGCTGGAGACCTCGGGGAAGTCCTCGCAGGGGGAGCCGGCTTTGCAGCGCAGGGCATCCGCCATCCAGGCCATCATGATGTCGAAAAAGCGCGAGCGCTCGGCGAGGTAGGCGGCGCGTTTGGCGGCTTCGTGGTATTCCTCGCGTTCCTTGAGCCACACGCCATCAGTGGTTTGCGCGTATTGTTTTTTTTCACCGGAGTAGTTCTGGTCCTCGGCGCTTTCGATCTCCTTTTTGCGCTGGTCCAACACATCGGTGAAACAGTTCTTGATGGTGAGGGCGCCCCAGGGTGTGCCGAAGGAGGCGGCGGCCACGCGGTTCATGGTGTTGATGAGATCATCGCCGCCATCGGCACGGTAGTCGGTTTTCCCCATCAGCGGCAACTGGACGCAGCGGGAGAGGATGGTGGGCAGCAGTGCCTGCGGTTGTGCGGTGAGGAGCATCAGCAGGGTGTTGTTCGGCGGTTCTTCGAGGGTCTTGAGAAAGGCATTCTGGGCCTGTACGTTCATGCGATCGCAATCACAGATGACCACGATTTTCCAGGTGCCTTCGGAGACGGCCATGTGCAGGCGCGTTTCGGCATCGCGGATGCTGTCCACATTGATGACACGTGATTTTTTTTCCGGGCGCAGGATTTGCACGGCATCGCATTCCTGTTCTTCGAGCGGAAGCGGGTCGTTGATGATGGGGCTGCCGAAGAGGTCGGTGCCGCCCTGGTCTTTGCCTTGCAGCAGCCAGGAGATTTTTGCCGCGAGGGCGGACTTGCCGCAGTCGCGCGGGCCCGAGATCAGCAAGGCATGCGCGAGGCGGCCGTGTGAGAACGCGCGGGCGATGTGTTCGTAGGCTTGGTCCGGGAGAAATGCCATGGCGCGTGTCAGCTCTGGGGCGTGAGGGGGGCGACGGACTTGGGCAGGAAGGGGGCGACGAAGGCGTCTTGGAAGGAATAGACATCGGCGAAGTCTTCCTTGGTATCGGAGTCCTGTTTGCCGAAGACCTGTTCCTCGATGAGCAGAAAGACCATGTCGCCCACGTCCTGGCAGCAGTGCAGGCCCCATTCCTCCAGGAGTGTCGAGGCCATGGGACCGAATTGTTGCAGGGCCAGCTCGCGGAAGCCGTGGAGCAGCTCAGCTCCGCTCACATGGCGGGCGCGGCCCTGGTTGGCATCCATGACTTTTTTCAAGGTGTGATCGAGGGCTTCCTTGAGAAAAATGTAAGCGGCCGGATGAAAGCGCGGGTCACGTTTCACGATGGCTTCGATGGCATGCTCGTAGGGCAGTGCTTGCATAGGGGGAGGAGTAAACGAATTTTTCCGGTGCGTAAAGTCGTTAGCGCAAGAAATGTTCAGGGGCGCGCCATGGCCAGCAGGAAAAATTCGCAGATGTCGGCGTAGAGTTCGGTGGAGCCGATGGCGAGCACGTTGTGATGCTTGGCTCCATCGATGAGCCGCAGGTGTTTGTTCGTGTGGGGGATGGCCGCGTGCATGCGGATGGCGGCATCGTGAGGAATGAAGTTGTCCTGTTGGCCATGGCACAGGAATGCCGGGCAGTCGATGTGCGAGGCGGCGCGCAGCGGGCTGATCTGATGGGGGAAAAAACCGCTGCGGCAGTAGATGCCCAGTCCGCAGGCGCGGGTGGCGAGGGGCTTGATGCCGCGCACGTAGGCGGGCAGGTGATCGGCGGAAGTGGCAATGGGTTGATCGAGTGAGGCGAAGGCGGCGACGCTGGCCACGGCTGCCACGGACCAATCTTTTTCCGCGGCCGCCTGGAGGGCGATGGCACCACCTTGGGACACGCCGAAGAGTGCCATGGGGCCTTGCATGTCGGCATGAGCTTGCTGGATTTCCTCCCACAGCTGCTTGAGCAAGGCGATTTCCTTGTGACCGAAGGTGGCATGCGGGGCGGGGTTCTGGCCATGACCGGGAAGATCCAAGCATACGCAGCGGAAGCCGGCCGCACAGAATCGTTCACAAATGGGCAGGTGGTCTTCCTTGCAGCCCTTGTGCCCGTGGAGCAGGATGATCGTGCCACGAATCGTGCCCCAGGGAGCGAGGCGTGTGCCACGGCTTGCCAAGGCATCGCGGAGCTCCATGGATTTTTTTCCCGCCGCGGCGACGGATGGTTGGCATATCAAATAGGGCGTGCCGTTGCGGGCGTTGTGCTGGCTGACTGCAAGGCCGTGCTGCTCCTGGTGGTTGAGAATCTCGCGATGCCAATCTGCCACGTTGCGGCGTTTGGGGGAAAGGGTGGCGTCGGATCCGATCACCGCCACCCAGGTCAGCAATGCGATCAGGCCCAGCAAGGCGGTGGTGAGAAAGATGCGAAGCCAACGGGATTTCATGCGAGAAATGGTTCGTGATTTACGATTTGCTCTCGGGCTGGCTGCGTTGTTTATGAGTCGATTTCAAGAGGTCGTAGCGGGTGCCGCAATACATGCAGCGGAATTTCTGGGTGAAAGCGATGCTGAGCAGGGCGGTGTAGCCCTCGTTCAGCGGAGCCAGTTTGGTCGATCGTTTGTGAGTGAGTGCGCCGGTATTCATCAAAGGTGTGCCGATGCAGAGCGGGCAGCGGGCGGCGCGGCGGCGTGAGTAGGAAATGATCAACGTAACCAGCGAGGATACGGCACCGACGATGATGTAGCGCTTGAAATTGAAACCGTTGGCTTGCTGGTGATAGAGGAAAAACAAAACCACCATCATGACCGTGGCGGTGACGCAGAAGAGGTGAAGGATGGTCCAGAACATGGCGATGTAATAGGGCATCCGGTAGGGAATGGAGCGACATCGCGAGAGTGAATCTGCTGGGGGCATGGTGGTGGTGATGGACGAACATGAATCCCACCGGGCTGGTAGAGTCAAGCGAGATTTGTGACGAATTATTCAGATTCGTCCTTCCACTGGGGGAATTGGTCGGCGAGTTCTTTGCGATATTGTGCCGCCTTGTCCAAGTCTTTGTCGGCTTCCAGCGCTTTGATCAAGCGGGAGATGGCCATGGGTTTGAGGCGTTTGTCTTCGATGATCAACGCCACACCTGCGTATTTTTTCCGTGCTTCCTCCGGTTTGCCGAGTGCCATCCAGATGTCTCCGAAGACGATGCTGGCTTCGGCATCGAGCGCGCCCTGGGGCTTGAGTTCGAAGGCGGATTCAATGGATTTTTTCGCCGCCGGCAGGTCCTTGAGTGCGAGGTGGCAGCGGGCTTGATCGATGTAGGCATCGGCTTTGGCCTGGGGATTGTCCTCGACGGCCAAAACGTTGTCGATGGCGGGCAGGGCACGTTTGTGATCCTTGCACAGGATCAAGGCCTTGCCGAGGTTGCGCCAGACATCGCGAGGCGTACGGCGCGGTTCCTCGGGATTGGCAATGAGCATGAAAAAGCGGGCGGCTTGTTCGCCTTTGGCGAGGCCCAACGATTGCACACCGGCCCAGGAGACAAGGGCGGGGGAGACTTTGTCGGAGTAGCCGTTGTCGATGGACAGATCGATTTCTTCACAGAGTGGATCGATTTGTTCCAGTTGGAAGTAGCAGGAAATGAGCAACAACCCGGCGCGGCGGCCGTAGGTTTTGGCGTCGATCTCGCGGGCTTTTTTGAGATGATCGGTGGCATCCTTGTGACGGCTGAGTTTGCTCATGCCGTAGCCGATGTAGAACTCCGCATTGGCGACGGTGGCCGAGGGCAGGTCGGTGAAATCGCGCAGCAGCTTCTCGTAGGCGCTGACCATGCCCTCCATGTCGTTGTTGAGCTTGTGCACCATGGCGGTTTTTTGCCAGGCGTAGGAGCTCAACTGGGAACCGGGTTTGGCCTCGATGAGTTTGGTGAAATCGCGCAATGCGGCATCGCGATCGCCGGATTCCAAGTGGGAATCTCCGCGCAAGGCGAGTGCTTCGGCAGCGCGTTTGTCGGTAGGGTAGTCGTCGAGAAACTTCCCGAGCGAACGAATGGCTCCCTGGTGGTCGTCGGCTTTGGCCAGACACCAGCCGCGTTGGTAGAGAAGATTGGCGCGATTGCTTTCGGTGATCAGGGTGAAGTCGATGAGATTGTAGGTGTCCGCCGCTTCTTTGATTTTGCCCTGGTTTTGCAGTGCCCCTGCTTTCATCATCAGGGCGGCGTGGAGGCGCGGATGGGTCTTGTGGGATTTATCGTAGATTTCGAGGAAGGCATCCACCTGCTCGACGATGTGCTTGCCGTCGATCTTGTAGAAGCACAGCAGGCGGTTGTAGGAGGCGTCGAAGGCGATGCTGGACTCCGGTGCGAGTTTTTGCACATCGAGAAACAACGGGATGGCTTCGAGAAACTCTCCCAGCAGCATGTAGGAGCGGGCTGCCACATTGGCGCGCTTGGCCTGGCGCTCGTCGTTGGTATTGAGAGGGTTGGAGCGGTAGATTTGGATCACCTCGGCATACTTTTTCGCATTGAAGCGGATTTGCATGATGGAGGTGAGGGCATCCGCGTGGAAGGGGCGCCAGTCCTCGGAAGTGTTGGACAAGACGCTCTGGAAGTATTGTTCCGCCTTGTTTTCGTTTTTGAGTTGCAGGCAGGCGATGCCGGCATAGAGAGAAGCTTCCGCTTTGGTTTTCTCCGGCGCGTGGGATTTGAGAATGTCCTCGAAATGAAACAGCGCCTCATTGGCATTGTCTTGTTTCAGGAGCAGAGCGCCGACGGCACTGCGGCTGAGGTGCAGGTAAGGGCTGGTGGCGGCATCGGGATCCGCAAGGACTTTTTGGTAGCAGGCCAGAGCTTCGCGCTCGCGATTGCGGTAGTGATGGCAGAGGGCCTCGAAGTAATAGCCACGCTGGCGGTCGGCAGCGCGAACGGCATTGGCGGAGAGCCGGGCATAGAGGGCCGCCGCCGTGGCGTAGTCTTTGTTTTCAAAAGCATCGCCCGCCATCGCGGAGCTGGCCGCCGCGACATAGGGACCGGTGCGCTGGGTGTGGATGATGGTGGCGAAAATGCGCTTGGCTTCCTCCACGCGACCACTGTTGTAGAAGCACAGGGCATAGTAGTATTCCGCCGAGCGGTATTCGGCGTGGCGCGGATAGCGCTGCAAAAATTCGGCAAACAATTCCCCGGCGCGGGTGAACTGGGCGATGCGTTGGTCGATGTTCGCGCTGTTCACGCCCGCGGCATAGAGATTTTTCGCGCGATTGTACAAACCATCGGCGATATCCGCCTGCAGAGCGTTCTCGCCACCGGGCTGCTGACCGTGGGCTGTCGCGCCGAGAACAAGCAGTAGGGCGAGAGTGGTGATTTTCATGAGGGAGTGGCTGTGCGATGGGGCCGCGCTCATTCCGCCGGTTGCGGGCGTTGCGTGGCGAAAGAAATATTCCAGATTCCGGCCTTGGTGCAAGTGGAGATCACATTGATCACGTGTTGGTATTCCGTTTTCGCATCGGCACGCAGACGGATCGGCTGGTTCTTGTACAATTCGGAAAGTTTTTTCATGATGACAAAAAGCTGCTCCTGCGTGAGCGGGGTTTTGTCCACGATGACCCGGCCATCGGCCAGCACGTTGATGATTTTCTCCCCTTGCACCCGTTGCGGGTCAGCGCCCTCGGCGGTGGTGGGGACGGAGACGTCCAACTCGGTCTCGGAGCGCGACCATTGCCAGGTGATGATGAAGAAGGTCAGCAGCAAAAAGACAATATCGATCATCGGCGCCATCTGAAAGGCGGCGGGCTCCAGTTCTTTTTTCTGAAACTTCATGACTCGGCGGGTGAGGGCTTAGCTATCCTGTCCGTTGGTGATTTGATAGTCCTTCTGGCGTGCGGTGTTCTGGCTGCCCTGCGGTGAGCGCACGGTCAGCGTTTGCAGCAAGGCCACGAGATGACTGGAGGCCGCTTCGAGTTCGCCGATGTAGCGCTGGGTGCGGGTGCGGAAAAACGCGTAGGCCAGCATGGTGGGGATGGCGATGATCAGTCCGGCCGCGGTGGTGATCAGAGCGGTGGAAATGCCCGAGGACAGTTGCATCTGTTTGACGCCCTCATTGCCTTGGGAGAGTTCGAGGAAGGCCTGGATCATGCCGATCACCGTGCCCAGCAGTCCCAGCATGGGGGCGACATTGCCGATGTCGGAGAGATAACTGACGCGGCTGCTGAGCAGGCCGGACTGGCGAGAACCTTCGGACTCGGTGATTTCCCGCACCTCCGCAAGCGTCACGCTGGGATTGGCGATGATGAAATCAAGCACACGCTGGGTGATGCGGGCCATGCATTCGGACTGGCGGCGGCTGTAGGCGGTGAGTCCCTGCAAATCGCGCGAGCGGATCATGGACTCGGCCGCATCCATGAAACGATCGGATACCACGGAGTTCTGGCGGATCGTGAACAGATACAGCAAGCACAGCGAAGCGGAAATGATGGAAAGCCCGGCCAAAGGATACATGACCGGCCCTCCCTGCACGAACAGCTCCATGAAATTCAGCTCTTGGATGCTTTTGGCGGGGTCGGCGGTTTTTTCCGCGCCATGGGCGGTGCTGGCGATGGCGAGCCACAGCGCGGGGATGATTCGGAAACAGTGCTTCATGTTCGCGGCGATTGTATCATGATTTCGGGGGAGGGCAACGACTGATCGCGGGAATCCATTTGTGATTTTCCTCATTTGGCGTAAGCTCCGGGCGTTGGCGAGAGTGATGGAGAAAGCAGATTTCAGAATCAAATTGCGTGATGTGCCCCACCAACCGGGCGTCTATCTGATGAAAGATCGCATCGGTTCGGTCATTTATGTCGGCAAGGCGAAAGATCTACGCAAGCGGATGTCCAGTTATTTCATGGCATCGCGAAAAATGCGGGCGGATGCGAAAACCCGCGCGCTGATCGAGGCGATCTGGGATTTTGAGTTTCACGTTGTGAGAAACGAGCAGGAGTCATTGCTGCTGGAAGGCAAGCTGATCAAGGACTACCGCCCGCGCTACAACGTCAGCTTCCGCGATGACAAGCGCTTCTACCTGGTGAAAATCAACCTGCACGACCCGTGGCCGCGCTTGGTGATGACGCGGCTGAAAAAGGATGATCAGGCCCGTTACTTCGGTCCGTTTGCCCATTCCGCCGCCCTGCGTGCCTCGGTGGAATGGCTGAACCGCAAGTTCGGCTTGCGCACGTGCAGGGTCTTCGAGCCCGGCGAGCAGGACTACAAGCACTGCCACGCGGATGTCATCCGCAACTGCGCCGCGCCCTGCGTGGGCCGCATTTCCCGCGAGGAATACCGCACCCGCATCGATGAGGTCTGCCGCTTGCTTGAGGGAAAGGGGCGTCGTGAAATCCTCGACGAACTGCGCGAGGAAATGACCGCCGCCGCCGAGGCGATGCAGTTCGAGCGTGCAGCGTTGTTGCGCGACATGATGCAAAATCTGGAAATCACCCTCAATCCCACGCGACAGTTCTCGCGCGGTCGCGGCCTACCGAGCACGGTGAAACCAGTGGAGGACCTCGCGGAACTGGGCGACTGGCTGGACCTGCCCGGACCGCCGAAGGTGATGGAGTGCTTCGATATCTCCAACGTCTCGTCCACTCACATCGTGGCGTCGATGGTCCGTTTCGTCGATGGCGTGCCGGACAACCAGGCCTACCGCCGCTATCGCATCAAGACTGTCAAGGGCCAGGACGACTTCGCCAGCATGGCCGAGGTGGTGCGCCGCCGCTACTCGCGTATATTGTTAGAAAACTCCGCGGCCAATCCTGACATCGCCGCGCACAGTCAGGAGAGCGTGGTGGAGATCCAGCGGCGTCTGGCGCAGCAGGGCAAGGCCAAGGTCTTGCTGCCGGACCTGGTGATCGTGGATGGTGGCAAAGGCCAGCTCAGCAGCGCGGTGGGCGAGCTGCGGCAACTGCAACTGCACGAGCTGCCGATCATCGGCCTGGCAAAACAGCGGGAAGAAGTCTTTCGCCCCGGCGAGAGCGATCCGCTGGTGATCCCGCATGACCGGGGTGCATTGAAATTACTGCAACGCATCCGCGATGAGGCCCACCGTTTTGCCAACTCCTACAACTCGCTGCTGCTGCGCCGTCGCATGCGCGAGAGTTTGCTCGATGACTGCCCCGGCATGACCGCCGCCCGCAAGATGATTCTGATGAAACGCTTCGGTTCCGTGGCCGCGCTGCGCAAGGCCGGGGTCGAGGAGATCGCTCATTGCCGCGGCATCCCGCAGAGCTTCGCCCAGTCCCTCTACGACTGGCTGCACCGGGGTGACTGAGCGTTATGCCTGACCGGAAATATCTGCCGCCGGTGCAATAGAAATCTTGTCAGAAAATCAAACTCGGGCAAAGTGTGGGCATGCTCACTGACGTTCGCGAACTACCGGATCGCCTCCATCCGATGACGGTGAAGGAATTGCAGCAAGGGATGCGCCGTGCCAGCTTTGTCTATCCGTTTTTGGGAATCCATGTGCTGGCGATCGCGGCCATGGCGATGGAGTTTGCGATGGGTTCGGTGACACGCAATGAATACCCCGGTGTTCTCAATCTGTGGATGCTGGTGGAATCCGGGCCCTTTTGGAATGTGGTGGCGCTGGTCTGCGGCGTGGCCATGCCACTGGGGGGACTGATCCTCATGGGCCAGGAACTGGAGGAGGGGAATCACGAGCTGTTGCTGCTGACCCACCTCGACCGCTGGGCGGTGGTGAAGGGGAAATTCATCATCCTCTGGGCGATCTGCGCGTTGTCCTTCATCTCGTTGCTGCCCTATGTGGTGGTGCGGTATTTCATCGGCGGCGTCGAGTTGTTGCAGGAAATGATGTGCGGCCTCTCGGTGTTGGGTTGTGCGGCGGTTTGCTCGGCGGGTGCGATTGGCGCTTCCTCGTTCCGGCACATCGGCGCGCGGATCGGCATGGTGCTCCTGTTCCTGGGATCGTTCGTTTTTTCCGGCACGGTCGCCCTGGCCTTTTGTGCAATGGTGACTCATAAAATGCACGCGTCCGTGTTTCAGATTTTCTTCAATCTCAACGGAATCTCGGCGACGTTCTGCTACGTGGTGCTGGGCCTGGCGGTGGCGCGCTCCCGCCTGCGCCTGGTGGTGCATGCCTTTGAGGTGAAACCGAGCTGGTTGGTGATCGGTCTGCTGTTTTTCACCCCCTTCGTCGTCAGCATGTGTACAGCGATGACGGCGGCGTTCGGCGGCTTTGTGGGCCTGATCGGCATGGCCTTGGTGGGTATCTACGCGGACATCACGCCCAAGGCGCGCAAGCTCCCGGCGCGTCCGCCCATGCCTCCGGCGAATCTGCCTGCCTTGCCGACGGAGTGAAAAATTCTCCTTGATGGCTTGCGCGGCTCATCGATTTGGTCTAACCTATCGCTGCTATGAAAAACAAACTTGTAATGTTGGCACCCGTGATGGCTTTGTTGGTTTCTTGCGCCCAGGACAGCATGTCCGGGGACGTGTACTCACGCAATGAGGCCCGCATGGGGCAATCCGTGCAGTATGGCCGCGTGACCAATGTCCGCTACGTCAAGATCGAGGGCGGCAACCAACTCGGCGCTCTGGCTGGTGCCGCCGCCGGCGGTGTGCTCGGCAGCAACATCGGCAGCGGTCGCTCGGCGAATCAGGCCGGTGCCATCGGTGGTGCGCTCGTCGGCAGCATGCTCGGTTCCCAATTGCAACAGTCCGCCGGTTCCCGCCAGGGTGCGGAAATTTCCGTGCGTCTCGATGGCGGTGGCACCGTCGCTGTGGTGCAGGAGGTGAATGCCAAAACCGGCACCTTCAATGTCGGTGATCGCGTGCGTGTGATCAGCTCCGGCGGTGCGATGCGTGTGGCATACTGATCCGTCACCCCGATGTTCACGACAGACCTTCCGTGCTTGATGCCCGGAAGGTCTTTTGCTGAAGAACCATGACATGTTCCATGACAGCCACGATGAGCCTGACCTGGCAGGACGGCGTTTTGTTCCTGGCCTTGCTGTTGCTGGTGTTGTGCCTCTGGCAGTTGTGGCTACTGCGGCGCAAGTCCGGCGATGATCCCGCTGCCACGATGAGTCATCTCGTGCGCTCGATCATGGAGACGGAATTCCGCGAGAGCCGCCGCGAACTGGGCGAGGGCTTGCGGGAGAATCGTCAGGAAATGGCTCAGTCGCTCAAGGAGTTCCGTAGCGAGCTCAACGATATCCAGCGCCAGAAGTTCAACGAACTCGTCGGCAAGCAGGAGGAACTGGTGAAAGCCACCGAGGCGAAGTTGGAAAAAATGCGCGAGACCGTGGACGAAAAACTTCACAAGACCCTGGAGGAGCGCCTGGGGCAATCGTTCCAGCTGGTGAGCGAACGTCTGGAGGCCGTCCAAAAGGGCCTGGGCGAAATGCAGAGCCTCGCTCATGGCGTGGGCGACCTGAAAAAAGTCCTCACCAACGTGAAGACCCGCGGCGTCCTCGGAGAGATCGCCCTGGGCAATATCCTGGAGCAATTGCTCGCGCCGGAACAATACGCTGCCAATGTCAAAACCAAGAAGGGCTCGAATGATCTCGTGGAGTTCGCGGTGCGTCTGCCCGGCATGGAGACAGACGAGAATCATCCGGTGTATCTGCCCATCGATGCGAAGTTTCCCCAGGAGGACTACCTGCGCTTGCAGCAAGCCTATGACCTGGGCGATGTGGTGGCGGTGGATGTCGCCAGCCGGGCTTTGGCGCAGGCGGTGAAAAAATTCGCCAAAGACATTCGCGACAAATACATCGATCCGCCTCATACCACGGATTTCGGCATCATGTTTTTGCCCATGGAGGGCTTGTTCGCGGAGGTGGTGCGGCAGCCGGATCTGGTGGCGCAGTTGCAGCGGGAATATCAAATCATCGTTACCGGCCCCACCACCCTGGCGGCGATGTTGAACAGCCTGCAAATGGGCTTCCGCACCTTGGCGATCCAGAAACGCAGCTCGGAGGTTTGGCGCATTCTGGGCGCGGTGAAACATGAGTTCGGCAAGTTCGGCGGCGTGTTGGCCAAAGCGCAGAAAAAACTCCACGAAGCCAACCGCGAGCTCGATGACCTGGTGGGCACTCGCACGAAAATGATGCTCAGCAAGCTCAAAAACGTGGAGTCCATCGAGTCCTTGGTGGAAGACGATGGACCCTGGGAAAACCCCTTCGCCGAGGATAGCTTGTTAGGCGATGGAGTGGATGAGCCCTGAGCCGTGGCGGGCAGGGCTGATGGCGCTTTTCTAGCGGCTGCGTTGGCGGTTGCCGCCACCCTGTCCGCGGCGCTGACCACCGCGTTGGGGTGGGCGTCCACCTTGCGGGCGGGGCCCGGCGTTTTGTGAGCGGACTCCGCGCAGGTGACGATCCGCCACCTCTTCTTCATGCCAGTGGTGATTGTCCCAACGCGGAATGCTCATGCGGATGATTTTCTCGATATCGCGCAGGTATTCGAGCTCATCCTCCGAGC